>Ga0255099_1000383_pt1 | contig 18154 bp, 11 predicted proteins | sample Colum_Colum_RepA_2_FD_188451 | JGI IMG/M metagenome (GOLD analysis project Ga0255099, IMG submission 188451) | Freshwater microbial communities from Columbia River, Oregon, United States - Colum_Colum_RepA_8d | ecosystem: Environmental > Aquatic > Freshwater > River | place: USA: Oregon...
GTTAAGTTACTATTTAAATGGTATTTAAAAGGTTCATTCATAATGGCTATTATTGCTTGCTTTCAGTATATTTCGTTTTTAATTGGTTTTAATGCAGGATTCAATTATTTATGGCTTTTTAATAAATGGACTTTAGCACTTGGAGGCACATTAGGAATTAGAATTAACGGATTTTTCGCAGAACCCACATATTTAGCGAGTTCGTTGTCGGCAGCTTTTTTTATTTCTATTTATAATTTATTAAGAAAAGAGAAATTTATTATCTCTAAGTTTGAATCTATTGTTTTAATTATTGCATATATATTATCATTTTCAGGAATTGCCCAATTAGGTATTTTAATTTCAATAATATTACTATTAATAAATTTCGGATTAATTAGATATCTGATTATTATGATACCTATTTTTATACTTTTATTTAATGTTCTTTATGCTAATGTATTTGAATTTAGAGATCGTTATGATAGCACATTGCAACTTTTTTCAGGACAGACGTTTAAATTAGGTAAAACGCATGGTTCTTCATTTATTTTATATAATAATGCTATAGTTACTTACGAACATTTAAAAACCAATTTTTTATTTGGTGGTGGTTTAGGCTCACATCCTATTGCTTTTAACAAATATTCAATTGCTAAAGACTGGAAGGTTAAAGGCTTTAATAACAATAGTGCCGATGCCAGTTCCATGTTATTACGACTATTATCCGAAACAGGAGTAATTGGTGCATTATTATTTATTGTTTTTATTTTTAAATGCTATGTTAAGTATAATCCTTTTTATTCAAGTTATCATTGGCTTATTTCTAATTCAATCCTTGTAATGATATTATTGAATTTATTTAGACAGGGTAATTATATCCTATTGGGCTTCCCCTTTTTTGTATTACTTTATTACTACAACTACATTGATTTTAAAAATCAGAATACCCTACAGGCATCTGAATAAATTAGCGTAGTCACCTTCTATTTTTAGAGTCGGTTTTAAGTTTTTCTTTTTTATCCGATTCAGATTTCTGTAATTCTTCCGCAGAAATATTTAAATCCAAACGTGTTCTAATTTTACGTTCTTTAATATTAAAATACTCTACAAATAACGCAAAAGCAAGTCCGGCATACGCATAATTTTTATTAAGTTCTAAATGTGCTTGATGCGGAACTGTAAAATTGTAAGCATCTATTATGCCTTCAATGGTTAATATGCCTCCAATAATAATTAAAAAGGCCAAGGCAATAACTTTCATGCCTTCATGTTTGTTTATAAAATCAGATATATGACCGCTAAAAAACATCATTAATATCATACTAATAATTACCGCAATAACCATAATTATTACCTCTCCGCTTACACCTACAGCAGCTAATATGCTAATTTGTAACAAAATAGTTTTAACATTTGATTTTTTTTCAGATTTGTAATATTCTTCATCAGCTCTTTTATAAATTTTTGTTTTTAATTCTTGCCAGGTTTTAAAAATTAAAAAAACACCACCCGAAATTAAAATTAATCCTTTACCGCTTATTCCGTAAGCGCCAATGTAAAACAACGCCTCTTTTAAACTGATAATCCACCCAATACTAAAAAGCATGATGGTACGTACAATAAGAGCCAGTGTTAGCCCAAAAACGCGGGTGCGATGCTGAAGCGATTTAGGTAATTTTTCAACTGCAATAGAAATAAAAATAATATTATCTATTCCAAGTATTAATTCTAAAAAACTTAATGTTATAATATCAAATAATCCCTTTACGGATAATACATGCTCCCATTGGGAGGCTAAATTTTGCATAATCAAAGGTACTAAATCGGTATTTATGCGGAGCTAATGAATTTTAAGTTTTTAATAATTCCGGAATATTTCGCCCGTTTGAGGGCTGATTTTTTAAAAATTACTTTAAATGTAGATTCTGTTAATGCCATCCAATCTTCAATTTTCATATTTAATAGGGGTTCTGACATCTGAAATGCAGATATTGGAGTGGTTTTACTAAAACGGTTCCACGGGCAAACCTCCTGGCATATATCACATCCAAACATCCATCCTTCCATTTTAGATTGAAATTCTTTAGGAATACTATCTCGCAGTTCTATGGTTAAATAACTAATACATTTATGGGCGTCCAGCGTATATGCTTCATCAAGCGCTCCTGTTGGACACGCATCAATACAGGCTGTACAACTTCCACAAAAATCAGGACCAGCGGCATCTGGTGCGGCAAGTAAATCCGTAACAATTTCAGTTAAAAAGAAGTAAGATCCATAGCCTTTTCGAATGATATTGGTATTTTTCCCCATCCAGCCTAATCCACTGCGTTGCGCCCATGCTTTTTCCATTATGGGGGCACTATCCACGCAAATACGTCCTTGAAAATTTCCAATTTCCAATTTCCATAGTTCTACTATTTTAGATAGTGTTTGTCGTAAATATTCATGATAATCGTCACCACGGGCATAACGACTAATTTTTGGATAGGCGTAAGGCTCTGGTGTATAATAGTTAAATAACATACTAATGACCGTTTTTGCACCATCCATTAATTTTCGTGGATCAATACGCACATCAAAATTTCGTTCCATGTAGTGCATCGAGCCCTGATGTCCTTTTTTTAACCATTGCTCAAGCCGTAATGCTTCTGCAGATAATTGTTCTGCGTTTGAAATACCACAGTGGCTTGCACCCATACGATATGCAATTGATTTTAGTTTTGTGCTTAAAGTACGGGCATCCATTTGGTAAAAATACAAATTGATGGCTTTAATGACTCTGGTATACGTTAAACAATTTTAAAGCAATTGCATACCTTTATGGCTGTTTATATTTGTAATAAATTTTATACGGTTACGTTTTTATGGCATTATGATTTCCGATAAAACACCTGTTTATAAAAACTGGAGTATGATCTTATTATCGGTACTCGCCATAGGTATGCCTTTAGTGTTTTTACCATTTGTTGATGGTATAGATATTTTTGATACAGCTAAAGGAACCTTATTATTTAGTATTGGATTTGTATTAGCATTATGGACAATACGAACCCTTAAACACTATACTTGGGATTTAACCGATGGTTTACTAATAGCTTGGTTAATGGTCCTATTATGTTCGGTATTCAGTTCTAATAATTGGTATTTGGGGTTTTTAGGACACTATAAGCATCAAGGACGATCAGAGGGTTTAATTACATTTTTAATTTATTTTATTTGTTTTAGAACTGCACGATTAGCCTTTAACGTTACCACGCGTCATTTAAATCTGTACTTATGGATTTTAACCAGTATAGTAGTATATGCCCTTATACAATACTTATATCTTGATCCATTGGTGTATTTTAAGAATTTTAGACCAACGGTATTTTCAACGGTGGGTAATCAAAACTTTTTAGCTACACTTTTACAATTACTTATGTTTTTGGCATTAGCACTTTTTTTAAAATATCTTAAAACACAGCATTTAATTTTAGCATTTATTTATGCCATAGGAATTTTAATAACTCAAACGCGCAGTGTATGGTTTTCTTCAATCTTGGGCTGTATACTTTTCTTAGTTTTATTATTTTATTACTATAAAACCATTCATGCTTCGTATGTGGTTTTTTTAATCGCATTAGCTGGTATGGCATTACTTTTAAACCAAAGACCAAACTGGTTTAACGCAAAACATTGGAATGCAGATAGTATATCATCCCGTGGTTTAAAAGGCATGAATGATTTTATAAACCCTACTTTAGAGAGCGGTTCAGGACGTTTATACATTTGGAAGTTAAGTTTATCTGCTGTAAAAGCACATCCGTTTTTGGGCACTGGCCCCGAACAATTAAAAGCTTTTTTACAAAAATCCAATTCATCATTATATAAAACCTATAAATATAACCGGGGTAAAACCATAGATAAAGCCCATAATGAATTTTTACATATAGCAGCAACCCAGGGATTAATAGCATTAATGGTATATCTATTTTTTTTAATTTATATTGCATTTAAAGCCTATAAAAAACGTCAACATCCATGGGTTGCCGGATTAGTACTTATAGTTTTTGTGCACTTACTGCAGGCTTGCTTTAACATTAGTGTAATTGCTGTAGCGCCTGTATACTGGATTTTATTGGGTGTTTTATATGCACAGGTTCAAGATACAAATGCTTCTAAATTAAATTCACTTAATAATTTGTAACGTGTTACGGTATGGCTTGATTGTTTTATGCATGTGCTTTAGTTTGTTATATGCACAACCCGAACCTGCAACGGCCCACTGGGAAATTGTACCGCTTCACGTTGCAAGTAACTTTGCAACTTACAGAGGTCGAAATGTAAATAACCGCCAACTGGGTGAAGGCCGATGCGCGGGCATTACATTATTTATGCCATTTCAATGGCAAATACACAAGCAGTTTAAAGCAACTGATACTGTTCAGCAGTCTGGATATTTTTACAATCGCCAATTTTGGTTTAGACCACTAATTGGATTACATGTCACAGATGATTTCAGCACGGTTTCACATGCATCTGTTGGTTTTAATTTTAAATTACACCTTCGTATGTATTTAGCATTTCAAACCGGTTTAGCGTGGGTAGAGGCTAAATCCAATTCTCGAGATGGATTGGAGAGCGGGTTTAATTTAATACAACAGTTTCATGTAATATACGCACTTACTTCACATTGGGCTTTTGGTATGGGTGTGCAGCATATTTCACCAGCACATATTTTTAAAGGTGAATCCAATCAGGACGCATTGAGTGTATGGATACTACATCAATTTTAAAAAAACCTAAATGGCAATGCGTTTAATTAATGTTTATTAAAACCTTAAAAATCAAAGGTAATACCCTGAGCTAATGGCAAGGTAGTTCCCCAATTAATAGTATTGGTTTGACGTCGCATATAATTTTTCCAGGCATCAGAACCGCTTTCTCTGCCACCCCCGGTTTCTTTTTCTCCGCCAAACGCACCACCTATTTCCGCACCACTGGTGCCAATATTTACATTAGCGATACCGCAATCACTTCCTGAAGCACTTAAAAATAATTCGGCCTCTCGCAAATTTAAAGTCATAATGGCACTGGATAAACCTTGCGGAACACTATTTTGTATTGCAATAGCTTCTTCGAGTGAAGTATACGGTATAAGGTATAAAATAGGGGCAAAAGTTTCATGATGTACAATTGCCGCATCATGAGCACATTCGGCAATTACAGGCTTTACATAACAACCGCTTTCAAAACCCGGACCTTCCAAAACGCCACCCTCTACTACAAAGCTGCCCCCACAGGCTTTAATAGATTTTAATGCCAGCTTATATTGTTCAACAGCCTGCTGATCAATTAAAGGGCCCATATGAAAGTGCTCATCCAGGGGATTTCCTATTCGCAATTGCTGATATGCTTTTACCAATGCGTTTTTTAATTCTTGATACACCGATTGGTGCACTATAAGTCGTCGGGTGCTTGTACAGCGTTGGCCAGCAGTACCAATTGCACCAAACAGCGTTCCCATTACAGTCATTTTTAAATCGGCATGCGGACTCACAATGATTGCATTATTGCCTCCAAGTTCAAGTAAGCATTTTCCAAAGCGTTCGGCAACAGTAACTGCTACATGGCGTCCCATACGCGTTGAACCTGTTGCAGATACTAATGCAATACGTACATCTTTACTGAGCCAAATTCCGGCTTCCGCAGTTCCACTTAACACACAGGATATACCTTCAGGGAGGTTATGTATTTGAGCAACTTCATTCCAAATATTTTGGCAAGCAATTGCACACAGAGGAGTTTTTTCAGATGGTTTCCAAATACAAACATTTCCACAAATCCATGCCAATGCCGCATTCCAGCTCCATACGGCTACAGGGAAGTTAAAAGCAGATACAATGCCCACAATACCTAAGGGATGCCATTGCTCTAACATACGATGCTGCGGACGCTCGCTGTGCATTTGTAATCCATATAACTGGCGTGAGAGCCCTACAGCAAAATCACATATATCAATCATTTCTTGCACTTCACCCAAGCCTTCCTGCAAGGATTTTCCCATTTCGTATGACACTAAATGTCCTAAATCTTGTTTGTAATGCCTTAATCGCTCTCCAAATTGTCTAACAATTTCACCCCGTTTTGGGGCTGGAACGGTTTTCCAAAATAATGCGGCTGATTGGGCTTTTGAAACAAGTAATTCGTAATCGGCAGGAAGCGCTGCTTCAACATGTGCAATAGCTTTTCCATCAACCGGTGAAAAGGAGCACCACGTGGAACCTCCCGAAAACCAATCTTTACCGGTAGAACAACCTTTATTGTGCTGCTGTACGCCCAGATGTTGTAGTTCTTTACCTATCATTTTGAATGTGATATAATTAATGCTTTACGTAATACTATGCCATTGGTTTGGGTTACCTGAATCCAATATAATCCCTCTGGTAACTGCAATGTACAACGCTGTTCAAAATTGCCATGGCCCCGTTCATAATATATTTTTTGGCCTGAAGCGTTAAATATATCAAGCGCTTGAATAGGAGCAGAAGCTTGTACATAACATTCTCCACTAGCAGGTTGGGGATAAATAGTAATTGTATTATTCAGCGCATCTTTTAGTCCACCGCATACACTTACGTTAAGTAATCGGGTAGCGTTTGCAGAGCATCCGTTGGCATCTGTATACGAATATGATATACTGTGAGTACCGGCTCCGGCATTACTCGGATTAAATGCATTACCGCTAACACCGTTACCTGTATACGTGCCACCCGCAGGTAATCCATTTAATGTAAAACTAGGCCATTGTATACAAAGCACACTCGTTGTAATTGCACTACTTCCGTTTAAAATGGCTAAGCTAACCTGAGGAATTGCAAAAACAGTTAAAGTGATACTGGCTTTGTTTTTACATCCATTGGTACCGGTAATTTGATAGGATACGGAATGTGTTCCGGCACCCGCAGTATTTGGATTGAAGGTGGCTCCGCTTACTCCAGTTCCGGTGTAGGTGCCGCCCGATGGACTACCGTTAAGGCTAACGGTGCCGCCGTTTTGACAAATGGTGGATGTAGCACTACTTAAATTTACAGTTGGCAAACTGTTTACAAATACTGAAGCATTTGCTGTAAATGTACCGTTACATCCAGAAGCCGTTGCAATGACAGTATATTGCGTAGAAACACTTGGACTAACAATAATGGCATTGGTATTAGCGCCCGTATTCCACGTATAACTGGATGCTCCGGAAGCATTGAGCGTAGTTGATGATCCAGCGCATACAGTTGCTGAATTAACAGTTAAATTAATGGATCCCGAAATTATAATGGAGGCATTAATAGGCACTCCAATACAACCGTTGGCAGAACCACTAATAGTATAATTAGTGTTTACTGTTGGACTCACCACAATACTGCTGGTATTAGCACCATTACTCCAAGTATAACTGGTGGCTCCAGAAGCAGATAATGTGGCCGTACCTCCTGTACAAATGGTAGCTGAGTTCACCTGAAGGGTGGGCGCAGCATTAACGCTTACATTAACAGCAGCAGTGGCGGTACCACAGCCATTTGAAACTGTAACCGAATATGCACCACTAGTGGCATTCAAAACCGTTGGATTAGCAATGGACATAGAATTTATTTGTCCGGCACCAGACCATGTATAGGTAAACGGCGCTGTACCGCCAACAGTTACGCTAAGTTGTAATGCAGCATTGGAACATACCGGTCCGTTTTGGGCTATGGTATTTATTACGGGCGGTAAACAGGTTGAGGTATTGGGCGCAAAGGCCAGTCCTCTAAAAATGGTATTACTGGCACTAGCTGTTGCAAGGGTTGTAAACGAAGCGTTTGCACCTATATCAGATATTGCAATTAAGCGGTTCGCTGAACTTTCAGTGGTGGTTGCATATACAAGAGGGGTGTTGCCATTAAAATCGGCAATTACACCAAAGGCACCCGCACTTGTGGTGCCGGTAGGTAAGGTATATGCCAGCGACCAGGTATTGGCTGTATAAATCCATTTTTGAATTCCCCCGCCATTTGCTACACTACGGGCATCTGCAACATAACAAATGGTATTTCCGGCATTAAAATAAAACTGACCCGGTTGTGAGCCGACTCCAGTATTTATAATAGTTGTCATGGTTTGGCCGGAAGCACTCGGGGTGCCATTTCCTACAGCATATACACCAATATCGGCAGGTAATCCGGTGGTAACCTGTGATGATGCGTAGAGCTGACCGTTAAAAATGGCCAGGGCACGCATGTTAAGTTTACCGGATTGTATATTTGTAGGCGAACCACTGCCAAAATAGGACGAACCCTGACTCGCCGTGTTAGCCCAAAAATGCGCATTGTTGCTAGCTGCGGCTGCACGCATATCACTTCCGGCAAACGTTGCATTGCTTGCCGCACCAATAATTAAGGTGCCGGCATTATTAACAAGACCAATAGCCCTTTGAATTTGAGTTGCAGCAGAGGTATTTAAAACCGTTGCATTTGGAAGCGCAGCCATATAAGCTCCAAATACTATAAAGTTGTTATCTGCCGAACGCGAAAGGTAACCTTCCGAGGTTGCATTTCCTCTAATAACCAATGCTGCAGTGCCAGTGGCCGGTACCGCTAAACTAAATCCAGGTACACCGGCAGGACTAAATTCTTTTAAGATAATAGGATTACCTGTATTGGTAAGTGTTGTAACGCCGTCTCCGGCTTGTAAAACAACTATATGGCCATTTGTAAATTGCGCATGCAATGCAGATGCAAACAAGGCACTGTAGCATAATACGTGTAAAAATTTAAGCATGATTTTTGTTTTAAAATTACGTGTAAATTGTTAAAGATGTAACTATTTCTTTGTAATTAAATAATTTTACAATTCACATTTCACATCACAATTTCTTAACGCAATAAAAATATTATTATCACAATTACTCTTGTTCTATTTTTTTTATTTGTGAAAAAAATAAACATGAAATCAAGCTTACAATACACATTAATTGCGTTTTGTTTTTTTTATTTTACTAGCGCTCAAAACCCAGGATTAATAATTAGCGAAGTGCTTGCAAATCCTAATGGCACTGATAGTTGCAAAGAGTATGTTGAACTTAGAGCTTCACAGGCAATTAATTTTTCTTTAACACCATATTCTATAATAGTAAATAATAACGGAGCTGCTACCAATCTGGGATGGAAAGCGAGTGGGGCATTAACCTATGCATTTGAAATCAATACTGGTTCAGTAGCTGTTGGCGACGTAGTATATGTTGGCGGCTCATGCATGACACCCAGCACGAATATTCTTCGTGCAATAAACGTTAAGTATGTTAACGGCGATGCCAATTTGGGTTTAGCCAATGCTTCGGGTGTTTTTGGAAATGGCGGATCAAATGCCGATGGCGTGGCAGTATTCAATTTGCCGGTAACTGCGATTCAGCCCTCAACACCACCAGTTGATGCTGTATTTTTTGGTACAGGTGTGGGTACTGCCAGTGTAAATTTGGGTATTGATGGGTATCAATTACCAGTAAACGATTTATATAATGGTGGTAAATTTACTACAGGTTCATTTTTTGGTCCAGATCCGGGTTCAGACATCATACTTACTTTAAACGGAACATTTCAACTGTCAAATGCATCATGGTTAGTAAATCGAACCATAAGTACAGGTACAGTACATACATTGGGGAGTTCCGGAATACAGTTGGTAACCACAGGTACGGTTAGTCCTGGAACAGTAGCATTTGTAAGTAATGACACTACTGTTGCTGAAAGTCAGAGCATTGCTAATATTTACGTAAAGTTGACGGCAACCAGTTCATTTTCTTCATCAATAAATGTATATGCCACGGCGTTTTCAAATGCTACAGCAACAGATTATACGCTTGCAGCCACTACGGTTACCTTTGCAGCTAATGCACCGATAAATACATCATTTCCAATTACTTTTTCATTAAATAATGATAATACAATTGAAAGTGCAGAGTATATCATTTTACGTTTTTACAATCCTCAAAATATAAATATAGGTACTATTCGACAACATGCTTTTTATATAAAAGATGACGATAAACCCATTCCTCAAGCTTCAAATAGCCTGTCTTTAAACTTACTTTCAAGCTTTAGTAATAGTGTAAGCGGAAGTAATTCTGCCGAAATTGTAGCTCATGATCCCAGTACACAGCGATTATATATTGCCAATAGTATTGGTGGTAAAATAGATATTGTTAATTTTATCAATCCTTCAAATCCTATTTTATTAAATTCAGTACCAATAACCACTTACGGTAATATTAATTCCATTGCTGTTAAAAATGGCACGGTAGCAGCAGCTATTGAAGGTACAAATCCTCAAGATTCGGGTAGTGTTGTATTTTTTAATGCATCCGGTAATTTTTTAAAACAGGTAAAGGTTGGTATGATGCCCGATATGATTACATTTAATCAGGCGGGTAATAAAGTTTTAACGGCTAATGAAGGTGAGCCCAATACGGCTTATACAGTTGATCCTGATGGCTCTATTAGTATAATTGATCTTAGTCCAGGAGTTTCTAATATTACCCAATCCAATGTTAGTCATATTACATTTACGGCTTATAACGGACAAGAACCAGCATTGCGTGCACAAGGCATACGCATTTTTGGATTAAATGCCACAACTTCCAAAGATTTTGAACCCGAATATATAGCTGTTTCAAAAGACGATACCAAAGCCTGGGTTACCCTTCAAGAAAACAATGCAGTGGTAGAAATAAATTTAGCCTCCAATAACTTTAGTATAAATGCCATTCGGGCATTAGGTTCAAAAAACCATATGAGTTTAGACTTAGGAATGGATATTTCAAATACAACTCAAGGAATAAACATTTCAAATTTTCCGGTAAAAGGTTTATTTATGCCCGATGCCATTGCAACGTATACGGTAGGGGGTATTAATTACATTATTACAGCCAATGAAGGGGACAGCAGAGCATATGCAGGTTTTAGTGAAGAGGTGCGCATTGCATCAGCAAATTTAGATCCGGTACGTTTTCCTTTTAAAGATCAAATGCAAAATAATTCGGTAATGGGCAGGTTATACATTACTAATAAGTTGGGTGATTCTGATAATGATGGAGATTTAGATACCTTATATTCTTGGGGCGGCCGTTCATTTTCAATTTGGAATGCCCAAACCGGCCAATTGGTTTACGATAGCAAAGACGATATGGAGCAAATAACGGCAAGCAATTCGTATTCTACTATGTTTAATGCAAGTAACACAACCCTTGTAAAAAAAGACCGATCGGATGATAAAGGACCAGAGCCAGAAGGGGTTACTATAGGCCGTATTGGAAACAACGACTACGCATTTATAGCTGTTGAACGTATTGGTGGTGTAATGGTTTATGATGTAACAAATCCTCAGACTCCTGTTTTTGTTTGTTATGTAAATAACCGTTCATTACAATCCAATGGTCCAGATCGTGGTGCTGAGGGTATTATATTTATTCCGCAACAACAAAGTCCAAACGGACAGCATTTGGTAATTGCTGCCAATGAAGTAAGCAGTACATTAAGCATTTGGGGTATTCCGGGTTGTTCAAATCCATTAAACAGTGCTGTTTCTGTAAGTGGAAATACCACACAGCCATGCCAATCCAATCCGCCGGTATTTAGTGTAGCAAACACCAATAGTGTTACATACCAATGGTATTTAAATGGAAATGCAGTTTTGGGAGCAACAGCTTCAACTTTTGCGCCGGTAAATTCAGGAGCATTATATGTTCAAATAAACGCCGGATTAAATTGTAGCGTGCAGTCGCTTCCTAATACGTTAACCTTAATTCCTTCGCCTACAATTGCAATTAATGGTCCCACATTAAACTGTATTGGTGGCGTGATTAGCTTAACGGCAAGCGGCGCATCAACCTATACATGGACAGGGATGGGAACATCATCAAGTCAAACTGTATCTCCAGCCATTACTACAATATATACAGTTAACGGAACAACTAATGGATGTACCGGTACGGCATCTACAGTTATTCAGGCTGTATTACCTCCGTTAATAAGTGTGGTGGGATCGGCTTCGGCATGTAGTGGGCAAGCAATGGTATTAAATGCTCAAGGGGCTCAATCATATACCTGGAATGGCACGCAGCCAGGCACTCAATTTACAATAACGCCAATAGCACCCGTTCAATTAACTTTATCAGGCACAAGTGTATGGGGCTGTAATGCTTCTATTACGCACTACATAGGTATTGCTCCACAACCAACTATAGTTATAAGTCCATTATCTGCAACGGTTTGTTCGGGCCAATTACTTGTATTAAATGCATCCGGGGCACAAACCTATACATGGAATTCAGGATTACAAAATGCGCCCTTAAACTGGATTGCAACAGGTACATCAACGGTAATACAAGTTAATGGTAAAAACGAATGGGGTTGTCAATCAGCAGCAAATGCAAGTATCTCTGTTGAACCATGTACATTAATTAAAACCCTGGTAACGGATAGCTGGAATGTATTTCCCAATCCAACCCAAAATACTATTCAAATTGACGGAATTACAAATCAGGCCAACATTAAAATTTATTCAATGAGTGGAAAACTGCAAATGCATTTTATTGCTGTGCCCCAATCGGTACACTCCATAGAGGCTTTAGATGCAGGCGTGTATACGCTTATTATAGAATCTGAAGAGCTGCAAAAAAGTACTAAACTAATTAAATTATAGTATTACATTATTTAACCCCATTTCTAATGAAACGGGTTTTTTTCTTAGCAATTAATTTACGTGGCTTTAACAGTAATAACCATTAAAGAACACAATTTTACAGGGTATGCATTATAAAACCATTGTACTGTCTGATATTCATTTAGGATCTAATGCCTCTAAGGCTAAAGAAGCCTTAACGTTTTTAAAACATCATACCTGCGATACCTTAATTTTAAATGGAGATATCATTGATGGCTGGCAGTTAAAACGTGGCGCAGAGTGGAAAAAAGCACATAGTAATTTTTTTAAAAAAGTACTTCAGATGTCGGTTAAAGACAAAACCGATATTATTTACATTCGAGGAAATCACGATGATTTTTTAGATGCGGTGTTGCCTTTTAAATTGGGGCGCTTTAGTATTCGAAAATTATATATTCATAAAGGCGTACAACGAAACTATTTAGTAACCCATGGCGATATGTTCGATTCCATTACTACTAAAATGCGTTGGCTCTCTAAGTTAGGTGATGTTGGATACACTCTGTTATTATGGATAAATCATCAGTATAATAAAAAACGTATTTCTAAGGGGCTACCTTATGATTCTATTTCACAACGCATAAAAGCGCGTGTTAAATCGGTTGTTTCTTATATTTCTGATTTTGAAATAGAACTTTCAAAATTTGCTCGTATTAAGGGCTGTACCGGTGTTATTTGCGGACATATTCATCAGCCTGCTCAAAAAATTATTAATGGGGTGTTGTATTTAAATTCAGGAGACTGGGTTGAATCGCTTACGGCTTTGGTTGAACATGCAGATGGTAATTGGGAAATTTGTTATTACCATGATTGGATTTTACAGTTTGAAACAGCACAAAATCAATTCGTGTCTGCATCAGATCTTGTATTATCATGACATTAAACTATAAAAAAAAATATATATTTTGTGTGCAGGGTGAAGGTCGTGGTCACATGACGCAAGCCATGGTGGTATATGAATTATTATGTTCACAACAGCATAATATTAAGGCGGTTATAGTTTCAACGTCTGAAAACCGTACCATTCCTGATTTTTTTTTAAATTATATTAAAGCACCTGTATACAGGGTTAAAAGTCCAAATTTTAAAACCGATTTAAATTCAAAAAAAATAAATTGGTTTAAAACTGTTGCTTATAATATAGTAGCAATACCCGATTATTTTAAAAACTATTATAAGCTAAAGTCTATTATCAATCAATATAAACCAGATGTTATAATTAATTTTTACGATGTTTTAACTGGTATGTTTTTACGATTTAACCGTAAACAATCCGCTGTTGCTGTGGCACATCAATATATTTATCTTCATCCCGATTTTAAATTTCCTAAAGGATTTTTATTTGATCGATTAATGATTAGGGTATATACAGCATTAACTACACCATCACATATAAAAAAACTAGCTTTATCTTTTTATACCTTAAATCGAAATTATAAAAATATTATAATAGCTCCGCCCTTATTACGTAATGAGCTTTTTAAATTGCATGTTCAAAATGATAATTTTATTTTAGTATATCTGGTCAATGCGGGTTATTTTGAAGATATTATAGCATGGCATGCTTCAAATTCAGATGTTGTATTGCATTGTTTTACAGATGCTCCGGAGGCATTAAAAACGAAATATGTGTATAACACCAATCGTATACACCTACATGGCTTATGCGATAAAACGTTTTTAAATTTGATGTCTAAAGCCACAGGCATTGCAAGTACGGCAGGTTTTGAAAGTATATGCGAAGCTATGTATTTAGGTAAGCCTGCACTAATGGTACCGGTTGATGGACATTTTGAACAATACTGCAATTCGCGTGATGCGCATTATGCAGGTGCAGGCGTATTTTCTGACAGGTTTAATATTTCGCTACTTCAACAAATTTCAAATACCTTTAACACATCGAATGACGAATACCGAAAATGGGTTAATTCCGCCAAAAGAGTTGTATACAACGAATTACGATAATGTACCAGCATTTCAAAACTGGCTTTGTATTGTAAATCCAAATGCAGGGGCTTCTTCAAAGCGTAAACTACAAAAACAATTTATAACGTATTTAAAAATTCAGCCGCATCTTACGGTAATAGAATGGGAGGATAAAAACAATTTTAAACCTGTTGAAGATTCTATAAACACCTATGATTACATCATTGCAATTGGCGGCGACGGTACTGTTAATCGAATAGCACAGGCTATTTCAGGTACTTCAAAAAAATTAGGTATTGTGCCATTAGGTTCTGGAAATGGCTTGGCCCGTACATTGGGAATATCTACAAATCCCTTTAAAGCATTGAAACAATTAAAAAATGCAAAACCATTTTTAATTGATGTTGGTATGTGTAATAATAATTTGTTTTTATGCACATCAGGTATTGGATTTGATGCTGAGGTGGCACGCCTGTTTTCAACATCAAATCAACGTGGATTGTTTACGTATATTAAATTGATATTAACCCTAGCGCTAAAGTATAAATCAAAAAATATAAAAATTGAAATAAATGGTACAACTTTTAATTCAAAAGTATTTATGGTAACGTGCTGTAATGCTGGACAATTTGGAAATAACTTTTATATAGCGCCCGATGCCAAGTTAAATGATGGAGAATTTAATCTTGTTATTATACCAAAATTTAGTATTATAACATTAATAAAAATTATATTCTCTTTAAGCATTAAATCGGTAAAATCTTCATCTTATATTATACGTAAAACCATTAATACTTTCAATGTATATGCGGAGTCACCCATTTTAATTCACTTTGATGGTGAAGCAAAACAAGAGGAAATATCCGTAGAATTTAAAATTTTACCTAATCATATGTATGTACTAAAATAAAAAAGCCCCATACGGGGCTTTTTTCATGAAACAACAGGATTTATTTTGAGATGATCAGGTTTTGAATAGTGTATCCTGAATCCTGTTTTAATTTAACAAGATACAAACCTGAAACCATGGAATGTGTTTGTATTTTCAACTCCGTTTGTCCCGACTCTAGCTGAGTATTAAATAGCACTTCGCCCAAAAGGTTCATAATACTTACCTGAATAGTTTCCTTGTGGTCTTGTACTTTAAGAGTAACAGCATCCTGTGCCGGATTTGGATACAACCATACGTTTTCGTTGCTCGTAATAGTGTTTATTCCTACATCTATAGTTCCTGAAGCTTGTAGCGCAAACACATATGGATTTTCATCGGCATCGTCACTTGAAATAATCAGGTTTGCATTTCTTATACCTGTAGTTAAAGGCGTAACTGCAAGTTGTAGGCTATAATTTGTACTTGGTGCTAATGTTATTGGAAAAGAAGGTGTTCCTATAATACTAAATTCACCAGATTGCGGACCAGATAAAACAGCAGAATTAATTGTTAATGTTCCGGTTCCTGTATTTTGGAGTTCAAAAACAGATACTTTGCTTTGATTAACATATACCATTCCAAAATTTGTACCGTTATTGCTGTTAGTTGTTACAGCACCTGTAGGTATTAATATGGCATTGCCTTTAACATCCAACTCAGGAGTAACGCCTATGCCTTTTATATTAAAATCGTAATCGCCTTCATCAAAATCACTGCTAAGGACGTGCATTACAGCATTACGAGTGCCATTTACCGCTGCATTAAAAGTTAGTGTTAAAGAGGCGCTACCGTTTGGAGCAATATTAAATGGTGTGGATGGACCAGTGATAACAAAGTCGCCCGCATTAATACCGTTTACATAATAACTGGAAACAATTAATGTACCCGTGCTGGTATTTTGAATGGTAAATACGCTGTTTTTTGGTTTTCCAACATTTGATTTTCCAAAATCAGATCCGTTTGCAGTAAGCGGACTCGCTGTTCCATCGGCTATATTTTGTCCATTTCCCGTAATATTAATTTCAGCATTTGCAGCAGCTGTAAACGGATTATATAATGCCATGAGTTGCCCCCCTTCGGTCATTGGATTAGGTAAAGCATAATGCGCCTGCATAAAACTTAAAAACCAACCTGCCCCTTTTATACCTTGAATATCAACAGCACCTGAATTCTCTTCATCAATAGTTAAAAAATTTACACCACCAGTTTGAAAACGTGTTGAATCACAATCAAAAAGCGTTGTTTTAGTTCCCGTACTAATATTGTAATTGTATATTTTAGCACGATATATATTATTACCGGGATCTTCCTGCAACATAATATTGCCGTGATTATCTGGAGCTAAATTATCTAACATTTTTTGCCCTTCTGTTCCATTTAATACAGCTGTAATGGTACCTCCCAGCTCTGGATTTTTTATATCCGTAAAACGTAATCGGTACAATCTGCTTGGCCCCGTAATACTATTTGTTGTATTAAAATAAAATTCATTTGGGTTATTTGGATTCCAATTACCATCTTCTGGTCTTAAAAAGTTTGTAATCCCATAATCTAAACTTCTAGATTGTAAAGTGGCTCCAGGTATAGTATGTACTAAACCCATATCAACTAAACTAAACGGAGTGTTGGGCACAGGTGCATTAATTTCATTAAACATTCCCATAACAGCAATACCATAAAGTTTACCGCCTACTAAGCCGGCTTTTTCTATTGCTGTTCCGCTAAAGCTTTTATTACCTACATACACATAAACTTGTCCGGGAGATGAATCGTCTAGTTCTATAACTATCGTCTTGTCTTGTGGATAAGGGCTTGCAATAGCATTTTCATAAGATAATTTTCCAAGGTAGGGTAATTCGTACGATTTGCCATCTTCAATTCCTGTTAATCCATGGGCAAATGCACGTCCTTCAGCTCCTGATTCTTCGCCGTTCATAAAAAAACGCTCAGTTGTTCCTTTTCCTGTATTTGGATTATAAAATGCATGTAACGCAGGGAGATCACCAGCACAAAATCTTGAAAAACCTGCCAATGTACTAGTATTATTGGCATTATATGTAGTATATGTTGAGCCTGTCCATAAATTTACATTTTGAATTAAATCGCTTCCACTTATAACTTGAAGATTTGATTTTTGAATAACCCATTCTTGTATAAATGCACCGGGTTGACCATGTGCTCTTACGGATCCATTGGGATACGATATTTCTACATTATGATATACTGTAAACGTAGGAGAACCGTTATCTAAATACCCCATGCCATCACCAGGGGCACAAAGCGAATAACCATTAACCGATTCACCCGAACTTAAAATGGAAATTACACTTGCTCCATTTACCGCTGGCCACATATAGGGTGTAACACTTGTGCTTGGGCCTGTTTGTAGCACTTGGGCCTGTACACTAAATGCACCTGCCATTACTAACGTTGTAATTATTTTTTTCATAGATTTTTTTTTCAAAATTCTAAGATTATTCACTCACAAACATTATGTAAGTGTTATATAAACTTCAAATATTTTTAATTAAAACGATACCAATTACATTTAATATTAACATATGCATATATTATACTATGTAT
>Ga0255099_1000384_pt1 | contig 18130 bp, 19 predicted proteins | sample Colum_Colum_RepA_2_FD_188451 | JGI IMG/M metagenome (GOLD analysis project Ga0255099, IMG submission 188451) | Freshwater microbial communities from Columbia River, Oregon, United States - Colum_Colum_RepA_8d | ecosystem: Environmental > Aquatic > Freshwater > River | place: USA: Oregon...
ACTGGAACTGGCTGAAAACTGCGGTGGTGGTGAAAGCAGGGAAGGTTGTAGTAGACAAACGCTGAGTTGATAAATCGGTGTCAGAGTCGCAATTCGACAGGCGACCCTGACACCGGATACTGACATCGGATAAGGTTATTTCGAGCGCGGCAGATGCAGTGACATCAGCGTCACGTCGCCATCTACTTTGCTGAACCAGTGCGGTACGCCTTCGGGTACCAGCACAAAATCGCCTGCATTCAATTTGGCTTCCACGCCGCCTTCAATGCCCGAGCCGGTCCAGTTGACGCCATTCTGCTTGCCATCCACCAGCTTGCCGCCGGTAACCAAGGTGGTGCTGCCCTTCACGACATAGAACAGCTCGGCTTCGGTGTCGTGCACCGACGCGTTCTGCGGCACGTTTACGCGGTGTTCCATGTTGACGTTGTAGGGCGCCAGCTGCATGAAGCTCTGGAAGCCGTTTTTGTCTGTCGGCTGTTTGGCGACGAGAGCGGCGAGGTCGGTCGCGGTGACAACGATGCCTTCCGATGGTGTTGCCGGTGCCGGTGCTGCTGCCTGCTGCGCCAGTGCTGCTGAAACCAGCAACGTTGATAGTGCGGTGACTGAAAGTGCCTTCAAAACTGTATGCATGGATAACTCCCCTCTGTGTTGTACTAATAATGGTTTGTGGAAGCAGGATTCTGGGTCAAAAGGGCGCTGGTGAAAATAGGTGGCAGAGTCGCAGCCGTCAATTGCGGCTCTGACACCGATCTGCGTGAAACCTAGCTGCGCGATATCAAGGTAAGCTGCAGGTCCATTCTGCATAATGTGCTGAGTAATCACTGAAACAGGAGTGAGTTTATGGCCAGGCAAAAGATCAACGGTCTGCTGACGCAACTGCACGAGCGCTTCGCCAGCAGCGAGACCAGCCCACAGCAAGAAGCGTTGATGCAGCAGCTGCACAGCCAGTTGGTGGAGTGGGATGGCCCACGGCCACCCGACGGCAATGTGGTGTTAACCGCCGAGCTCTTGCTGGAAGAATTCAAAGAGCAACATCCGCACATGTCACTGGTTGTGCGGGAGATCATCGACGAGCTGGGCAGGATCGGGGTCTAAAGCGGTATCAGTGTCACAACCGACCATGACCGAAGCCACCGCCAGCCCCGGCACCGCCAGCCGCTTCATGCCGTCGTTCCATTTCTGGCTTACCTGCGCCATGTGCGGCTTTGTGTTTGCCGGCTTCGGCATGACGTATCTGTTCCCGTTGACGGCGGGCGACTTTCCGCCGGCACCGCCGATCGTGCATCTGCACGCGCTGATATTTTTCTCGTGGATGCGGTTGCTGCTGACCCAGTCCGCCCTGGTGAGTGCCGGTAATGTCAGACTGCACCGCAGCCTGGGCACCTATGGCATTGCCCATGCTACTTTTGTGCTCTACACCGGCGCGCTGATCCAGCTGATTGCATCAGCACGCGGCTTCAACTCCGGCCGCCCGGCGGGAACCGACGGACTCTATCTGGGTGTGCTCGCCGTCATCGGCTTCGCCACCCTGTTTACACTCGCCATCCGCAACGCCAATAGGCCGCAGATCCACAAGCGTCTGATCCTGTTCGCCATGCTGCCGGTGCTGCCACCCGGCGTGAACCGCTTCTGGGCCAATCTGCTGGGGCTGAGCGATGCGATCCCCACCTTCTGGCTCTACCTGACCCTGTGGTCGTTCGCAGCGGCGCTGCTGATCCAGGAACGACGCAGCACCGGCAAGATCGGCGTCTATTCAATGATCGGCGCCGGCTGGATACTCCTCCAGGGCGCGCTGCACGAGTTGGTGGTTGGGTCGGAGACTTTCAACGCGTTTGCGGCTGGGTTGCTTGGCTTGGTGCACTACCGATAGTGATGCGTGCTTGAAAGGCTGAGCCACGAATGTGGCGAAGATCAAACATGCCCACGCGCCCGTCATCTGCGGTGACGAGGAGCTGCCAGTTTTCTCCGGCTTCCAGGTTGGCGATTCTCATTGGTGTAGAATTCTCTAATGTGACAGCCGGTTCCGGAACGTCGCGTGGATAGATCCTCTCTGCGAACCAGACTATTTCCTACTATACTGAGTCCACACAGGATGTGGAGACATGGCAGGATGCTATGGTCAATATGGATTTTGAGATCGTTGGATCGATCAACGACGTCGAAACATTTGCTGCCGGCCGTGGAATACGCGATCTGCAACGCTTGCGCAAAAGCTACGGAGTTGGCTTCTGGCGAAAATGCAAAGGCACTGCAGTTATCAGATATTCCAACGGAATGCAGCATCTTGCAGAATTGCACTGGTACGAAGCCAATGGCATCGGTCGGCGTGAAATGAAGGTTAAACGCGTGTTGAGGTCACTATGAGTGCAGCGACATTCGCAGTATGTATCCAGAATACTGGCTACGAAGCAGCCCTGCAGTTGCGCAAGATCTATCAGGTGCTGGAAGACTCCGAAGCAAGCCGGTATGCCCGCGTCCGCGTCATCGACGAGTCTGGAGAAGACTACCTTTTCCCCGCCGACTTCTTTACACCGATACAGCTACCGGAATCACTTGTACTGCGGTTTTTGCAGGCAGCATGAGAAAGCTGCCGGCTTGTTGGATCCAATGGACATGTTGGCAGTGAGACGGGTGGTGGCTGCCTAAGCAACCCAACCGAGTCCTGCGAGATTGCGACTCTGGCACCTAATTCCGACACCTGGTTCCCCGGCAGACTTCAAAAACCTGTACTACAGTGCAGTCGATGCCCAGCCGGCAACAGCGCTTGCCTGGCCTTGGTGCGTACCTATAAAATTTAACGGTTCAGCAGGGGAGGCGGACGGCAATTATTGCCCTGGATTAGAACCATGCATCACTACATATACGTACAAAGCCCAAGGTCGGTTAGTTCTTCGATAGCTAATAAAAACCGTTTTTTCCGTGCTTTTGGATGTTTCCATTTCATTTGGAATCTGTGCTCAATGCACCACCTTCTTCCCCTTAGCCCCACTCTCCAACTCCTTCTGCGTAATCTCTACAACGAACGACTCCTGCTGCAGCCGGCGCGACTTCTCCGCCCGCTCTTCAGCCTCAGCCTTGCGCAGTTTCTCTTCGTCGTTGAACAGTTCCTGTGTCAACGACAACTGCCTGGTCAGGTGTGACTTCAAACGATCAACCACGGCCGTCATCACTTCCAGTGTCTGGCTCAGCTGTTCCAGCGTGAGCAGGGTTTGTTCGGCGTTCTGGCTGGCTTCTTTGCCGGCTTCGTTGCGGTCTGACATGTTTGGTTCCTCTTTGGAGGTGGGCCCCCGCTTTCGCGGGGGCGACGATCCTACTCGCCCGAACTTATTCCCAGCTCAGGGCGCCGCCGGTCTGGTATTCGGTGACGCGGGTTTCGAAGAAGTTCTTTTCTTTGCGCAGGTCCATGATTTCGCTCATCCACGGGAACGGGTTCTGCGCGCCGGGGAATTGTTCTTTCAGGCCGATCTGCACCAGGCGGCGGTTGGCGATGAATTGCAGGTATTCTTCCATCATCGCCGCGTTCATGCCGAGTACACCGCGGGGCATGGTGTCGCGCGCATATTCGATCTCGAGCTGGGTGGCTTCGAGGATCATCATGGTGGCGGCTTCGCGCAGTTCGTCGGTCCACAGGTGAGGGTTTTCCACTTTGATCTGGTTGATCATGTCGATGCCGAAGTTCAGGTGCATCGATTCGTCGCGCAGGATGTACTGGAACTGCTCGCTGGTGCCCGTCATCTTGTTGCGGCGGCCCATGCTGAGGATCTGTGTGAAGCCACAGTAGAAGAAGATGCCTTCGAGGCAGCAGTAGTAGGCGATCAGGTTCTTCAGCAGTTTCTGGTCGTTCTCCGGCGTGCCGGTGTTGAAGGTGGGCTCGCTGATTTCCCGCGTGTACTTCAGGCCCCAGGAGGCCTTGCGCGCTACGCTCGGCACTTCGTGGTACATGTTGAAGATTTCCCCGGCGTTCATGCCGAGCGATTCGATGCAGTACTGGTAGGCGTGGGTGTGAATGGCTTCTTCAAACGCCTGGCGCAGCAGGTACTGGCGGCACTCGGGGTTGGTGATGAGGCGATAGAGCGCCAGCACCAGGTTGTTGGCTACCAGCGAATCCGCAGTGGAGAAGAAGCCGAGGCTGCGCTCGACGATCTTGCGCTCGTCGGCGGTGAGGCCATCGGGCCGCTTCCACAGCGCGATGTCGGCATTCATGTTCACTTCCTGCGGCATCCAGTGGTTGGCGCAGCCGTCGAGGTATTTTTGCCACGCCCATTCGTATTTGAACGGCACCAGTTGGTTCAGGTCAGCGCGGCAGTTGATCATGCGCTTCTGGTCGACAGTGACGCGCTCGGCGGCGCCGGCAAGGCTGGCTTCGCCGATGCTGGTGTCGAGCGAGGCCACGGCCTGCTTGGCGATGTCGATCGGGCTCAGATTGGCGCTGGCGGCATTCATTTGCAATGGTGGTGCGATTACCGGCGTTGGTTGCAGGTTCACTTCCTGCCGCACTTCCTGTCGCACTACAGCCGCTACTTGTGCGGTCTGTTCCACTACTCTGGCAGCGGCGGCAGCCAGCGAGGCCTGCTCAGCCGGCGCCAGCGCCGATACTGTCATCGGCGCCGCCGGTTGGGCGGCTTGGGCCAGCGCGTTGTTGATCGTGTTGTTGACGACAGCGGCGTCCGCTTGTTCGTCGGTATTGAAATCATCCCAGCTCAACATGTTCTTTCCTCGAGGTTCTTTGGTCAGGGGTCAGAGCCACTTGGTGCCAAGTGGGTCTGACCCCGCAATTGGTTACTGGCAGGCTTCGCAATCAGGGTTGTCGATGGAGCAGGCCTTGGGTACGTCGGCAGCGTTGCCGCTGTCGAAGGCATCGGTGGCTGCTTGCAGCACGGGTGCCGCATCGGCTTTCACCGCATTCAGCTTGCCGCCCGATACCGTCGACTTCTCGGCACTGGTGGCACCAAGGGCGCGCAGGTAGTAGGTGGTTTTGAGGCCACGCAGCCACGCCATGCGGTAGGTGATGTCCAGTTTCTTGCCGTTGGCGTCGGCGATGTACAGGTTGAGTGACTGCGCCTGATCGATCCACTTCTGGCGACGGCTGGCCGCTTCCACCAGCCACTGCGGGCTGATTTCAAACGATGTGGCATACATCACTTTGAGTGCATCGGGGATGCGGTCGATCTTCTGCACGCTGCCTTCGTAGTACTTGAGGTCGTTCAGCATCACGCTGTCCCACAGGCCGAGGGCTTTGAGGTCGTGGATCAGGTACGGATTCACCACGGTGAACTCGCCGCTGAGGTTCGATTTGACGTAGAGGTTCTGGTACGTCGGTTCGATCGACTGCGACACGCCGGTGATGTTGGCGATGGTGGCGGTAGGAGCAATCGCCATCACGTTGGAGTTACGCATGCCTTTCTGCTGCACGCGCTGACGCAGGGCTACCCAGTCGAGTGTGCTGCTGGTGTCTACCTGCAGGTATTCGGCGCCGCGCGCTTCCTGCAGCATTTTCAGCGAGTCGAGCGGCATGATGCCTTTGTCCCACAGCGAGCCTTTGTAGCTTTCGTAGGTGCCGCGTTCTTCCGCCAGAATGGTGGAGGCTTCAATGGCGTGATAGCTGATCACTTCCATTGAGCGGTCGGCGAATACCAGCGCTTCGTTGGAGGCGTACGGAATCTTCTGCACGTACAGCGAATCCTGGAAGCCCATGATGCCGAGGCCCACCGGGCGATGACGCATGTTGGAGGTCTTGGCAGCCGGTACCGAGTAGTAGTTGATGTCGATCACGTTGTCGAGCATGCGCACGGCGGTGTAGATCGTCTTCTTCAGCTTCTCGCGGTTGAGGCCTTTCTCGCTTACGTGGTTCACCAGGTTGATCGAGCCAAGGTTGCACACGGCGATTTCATCTTTGCTGGTGTTCAGCGTGATCTCGGTGCACAGGTTGGACGAGTGCACGGTACCGATGTGCTGCTGCGGCGAGCGGATGTTGCAGGCATCCTTGAATGTGATCCACGGATGGCCGGTTTCAAACAACATGCTCAGCATCTTGCGCCACAGGTCTTTGGCCTGCACGGTTTTGTGTACATAGATCTTGCCGTCTGCAGCGAGTTTTTCGTAATGCTCGTAGCGTTCTTCAAAGGCTTTGCCGTGCAGTTCGTGCAGGTCGATAACTTCGTTCGGTGAGAACAGGGTCCACTTGCCGTCGGTGAACACGCGCTTCATGAACAGGTCGGGAATCCAGTTGGCGGTGTTCATGTCGTGTGCGCGGCGGCGGTCGTCGCCGGTGTTCTTGCGCAGTTCGAGGAACTCTTCGATGTCGAGATGCCAGGTTTCGAGATACGAGCACACGGCGCCTTTGCGTTTGCCGCCCTGGTTCACGGCGACTGCGGTGTCGTTCACCACTTTGAGGAAGGGCACTACGCCCTGTGACTTGCCGTTGGTGCCTTTGATATAGGCGCCGAGGGCGCGCACTGGTGTCCAGTCGTTGCCGAGACCGCCGGCGAATTTCGACAGCATGGCGTTGTCGTGGATGGCGTGATAGATGCCGCTGAGGTCGTCGGGCACTGTTGTCAGGAAGCACGACGACAGCTGCGGCCGCATGGTGCCGGAGTTGAACAGCTGCGGTGTGCTCACCATGTAGTCGAAACTCGACAGCAGGTTGTAGAACTCGATGGCGCGTTCTTCGCGGTTGGCTTCGTTGATGGCAAGACCCATCGCTACGCGCATGAAGAAGATCTGCGGCAGTTCGATGCGCACGCCTTCGCTGTGGATGAAGTAGCGGTCGTACAGGGTCTGCAGGCCGAGGTAGGTGAACTGGTCGTCACGTTCGGCTTTCAGCGCTTCGCCGAGGCGGGCCATGTCGAACTTCAGCAGTTCAGGTGACAACAGTTCGAGCTGCACACCCTTCTCAATGTAGGGGCGCAGCGTGGCGGCATAACGGTAGTGCATTTCGCTCTGGGTGGCACTGTTGGCTACGCCGAGGAAACGCAGGGCTTCGCTGCGCAGCGTGTCGAGCAACAAGCGGGCGGCGACGATGCTGTAGTTCGGTTCCTGTTCCACCAGCGTGCGGGCAACCATTACCAGCAACACGCGTACATCGTTGATGTTGACGCCGCTGTAGAGGTTTTTCAGGGCGTCGTCGTAGATCTTGCTGCCTTCGCAGCCGAACAGACCTTCGCAGGCTTCGTTGATAACGGTGCGCAGGCGGCCGGTGTCGAGCGGCTGGGTGCTGCCGTCTTCCATCGTCACCAGGATGTCGCTGCGCTGATCCTTCGGCTGCGGCTGCTGATCGCGTTCACGCGCGCGTTCGCTGCGGTAGATCACGTAGGCGCGGGCGATCTTGTGTTCGCCGGAGCGCATCAGCGCCAGTTCCACCTGGTCCTGGATGTCTTCGATATGCACGCTGCCGCCGGATGGCATGCGGCGTTTGAAGATGTTGGTGATTTCGTCCATCAGCCGCGCCACGGTCTCATGCACGCGCGACGAGCCGGCGGCATTGCCGCCTTCTACTGCGAGGAAGGCCTTGGTAATGGCCACGGTGATCTTGCTGGTGTCGTAAATCACCACGGCGCCGTTGCGCTTGATAACGCGCAATTGGCCGGGCGCAGTAACACTCAGACTATCGGTTGTGGCGCTGCTCGTGCGGGGGGCTGGATTCGGGGAAGAGCTGTGGAGGTCGGTCTGTGTCTGCATGGTCTGGGTCCTTTGTGTTGCGGCACTTTTTATACAGCGGGCGCGGTGCCTGTTTTTCTTGTGATTTATTGGTGGTCGGGCTGTTTTTCGGTAACTATCGGGTAACTAATGAGCAGTGGTAGGACAGATATTACGAATTGCGACAAAGACCCAAAGCACAAGATATTGGGTCTTGGTGGTTTCCACGCACTATATCAGGGGGTCAAAAATCATGACAAGGGGGAAACCCTGTTAATTTGATGTGGATAGTTTGTGGGGCGATCGGGTCCGCATTTATGGTCAAGAAGTGGGCCAAAACCGGGGGTGGAAACAGGAAATTTTTGCCCTGTTACAGTGCTAGTTGCGGCGCGTCCGCACTTCGCCCTGACGGGCTACGGTGGGACAAGGGCTAGGAGTTGGCTGGGTAGAGGTTGAGGCGGTCGGGCAGCAGGGCAACCGGGGCTTCAGCCCCGATGGGCAGGCGGGCAAAGGCGTCGTGTTGGCTGTGGAGTTCGGTCCCGTCGGCCAGGGTCAGCGTAGTCAGCGTAAAGGCGCCCTGGAAACTGTGAGCGGTGACGCGACCAAGCACCGAGGTCTCGGACCCGGGGACAAGGTTCCAAGGCCGCAAGAGTAGTTCTACCGGGCCGCAGCTGATGCCGGCAAGCGGACTTGTCCCGCCAAAGCCGCTTGCGGCGACGGCGGACAGGTCAGTCACCCCCAACACGCTAGTCAGCAAATTCCCCTCAACCCGCCCCGGCAACAACTGACCCTGCCCGATAAACCGTGCCACCGCCGCTGTGGCCGGCGTGTCGTACAGCTCGCGCGCACTGCCCCACTGCAGGATGTGGCCTGCGTCCATCACACCGATGCGGTCGGCGGTGGTGAAGGCTTCGCTCTGGTCATGGGTCACCAGAATGGCAGTGGTGCCCTGCGCTTTCAGTAGATCACGCACTTCGTGGCACAGCAGGCGGCGCAATTCGGTGTCGAGGTTGGAGAAGGGTTCATCCAGCAACAGAAGCTGCGGTTTGGGTGCCAGTGCGCGCGCCAGTGCCACCCGCTGCTGCTGGCCGCCGGAGAGTTGCTGCGGCCATACCTTGGCGTAGTCGGTGAGGCGGGTAAGTTCCAGCATCTGGCGGGTGATGCGGCGGCGGTCGTCGCTGCTGAACTGGTGCAGGCCGAACATAATGTTCTGTTCAACCGTGAGGTGGGGGAACAGCGCGTAATCCTGGAACACCATGCCGATCTGGCGCTGTTCCGGTGGCAACGAAAAGCCGGCGCGACCGAGTTCGCGGTCGCCCAGCGTGATATGGCCGGCGTACACCGGTTCAAAACCGGCGACGGCGCGCAGTACCGTGGTTTTGCCGCAGCCACTGGGGCCAAGCAGGCAGGCGATGTCGCCTTGGTCAACGGCGAGGCTCAGACCATCGCACACCACGCGCTCGCCGTAGCGGCAGGTGATGGTGGCGATGTCGAGCAGCGTGGCCATGTAGGAAGTTGAATCAGCCCTGGTTGCAGACGAGGAATTCGAGCAGGGCTTTCTGCGCGTGCAAACGGTTTTCCGCTTCTTCCCACACCAGCGAGTCGGGCGCGTCGATCACGCTGGCACTCACTTCTTCGCCGCGATGCGCCGGCAGGCAGTGCAGGAAGATGGCATTCGACGCTGCCTGGGCCATCAGCTCCGAGTCCACCTGGTAGTTGGCGAAGGCGGCCTTGCGTTTGAGTTGCTCGGATTCCTGGCCCATGGAAGCCCACACATCGGTGGTTACCAGCGTGGCATTGCGCACCGCGAGCGCCGGATCACGTTGGATGCGCACATTGCTCGAGTATTCGCGCAAGAGTGCCGCGGGCGGTTCGTAACCCACAGGGCAGGAGACAACCAGTTCGAAATCGAGCTGGTGCGCTGCATGGATGAATGAGTTGCACATGTTGTTGCCATCGCCGATCCACGCCACGGTTTTGCCGCTGATGTCGCCGCGGTGTTCCATGTAGGTTTGCAGATCTGCCAGCAGCTGGCACGGGTGATGGTCGTCGGTCAGCGCATTGATCACCGGCACGCGCGAGTATTTTGCGAAGGTCTCAATCTTGGTGTGCGCATAGGTGCGCACCATGATGGCGTCGACCATGCGCGACAGCACGCGTGCAGTGTCTTCGATCGGTTCGCCACGACCCAGTTGCGTGTCACTGGGCGAGAGGAAAATCGACGCGCCACCGAGCTGCGTCATCGCGGTTTCGAACGACACGCGTGTGCGGGTGGAGGCTTTCTCGAACACCATCGCCAGTGTTTTGTTCTTCAGGTATTCGTGCGGAATGCCGCTGTATTGCATGTGTTTCAGTTCACTGGCGCGCTTGAGCAGGCCGAGCAGTTCGGTTTTGCTGAGGTCCAGCAGCGTAACGAAATTACGAACAGTCATGGTGCTACTCCTGCACGATCTTGCTGACCGTTGCGATAAGGAAGTCGGCTTCAGTCTTGTTGATGATCAACGGCGGCACCAGACGGATCACGGTGTCGGCGGTAACGTTGAGCACAAGCCCGAGTTCACGTGCACGGGCAACCAGATGCTTGCCGGATGCCGTCAGTTCAATACCTATCATCAGGCCCCGCCCGCGAATGTCTTTCACTCTGTCGCTGCCGGCGAGAGCAGTACGGAAACCCTGCAGCAGATAGTTGCCCATGCGTTCCGCATTGCCGATCAGGTCTTCGTTGCTGAGTGCGTCGTACACGGCAAGCCCGGCGCGGCATGCCAACGGGCTGCCACCGAAGGTAGAGCCGTGATGGCCCGGCTGGAAAGTGCCGGCGGCTTTGCCGGCTGCAAGCACGGCTCCAATCGGATAACCATTGCCGAGCCCTTTGGCGGTGGAGAGTATGTCCGGCAGGATGCCATTCAATTGATAGGCGAAGTAGCGGCCACAGCGCCCGTTGCCGGTTTGCACTTCGTCGAGCATCAACAGCACATCGTGCACATCACACAATGTCCGCAGCTTGTTCAGGTAATCAGCTGCAGGCACGTGCACTCCGCCTTCGCCTTGTACCGGCTCTACCAATACGCCAACTACATTGCCGGCATTTGCCGCAATTGCGGCTTCCATGGCCGCCACGTCATCGTATGGCACGCGCACGAAGCCCTGCAGCAGTGGGCCGAAGCCGGCTTGATAGGCTGCGTTGTAGGTGGCCGATAACGCACCAAGTGTGCGGCCGTGGAAGGCGCATTCGGTAACGATGATGACTGGTGTGGTAATGCCTTTTTGGGAGCCCCACTTGCGTGCCAGCTTGATGGCGGCCTCGATACTTTCGGTGCCGGAATTGCAGAAGAATGCTTGTTGCATGCCGGAGCGCTGGCAGAGTTCAGCCGCCAGTGCAGTCTGTAATGGAAGCTCGAAATAGTTGGAAGTATGCACCAGCGTACCGACCTGCTCGCGGATGGCGGCGATGAAGCCGGCATGCGAATGGCCAAGCGCATTCACCGCAACTCCAGCTAGCGCATCGAAGTAACGCTTGCCTTCGCTATCGATCAGATAACAGCCTTCGCCGCGTACGAAAGCGACAGACTGGCGACCGTAGGTGGCCATCAGCGGCGAGGGGACAGTAGGTGCTACCGGCGAGGCTGCAGTCATGGAATCGCTCCGTTCACATCATTCACACCAGGATTCAGATGGCGTTCTTGACGACAATGCCAACACAGAAGCCGCGGGTATTACCGCCCCCGGGATTTTGCCAGCACCAAAAACGCAAAAAGGCAGCCAGTGCTGCCCGTTCAGCGCCGGATTCTAGCAGCGACAATCGCCGCTTGCTACCCTGTAACCGACTGAAAAGGCTACAATGCCGCCATCCCTGTCATCAGTAAAGAAGGTGAACCATGAGCAACGAAGAAACCATCGCAGACACAATAAAAGATCAGATCAAGAGCAATCCGATCCTGATCTACATGAAAGGCAATCCGAATCAGCCGCAGTGCGGTTTCTCCGCGCGCGCAACGCAGATGCTGATGTCGTGTGGTCAGAAATTCGCCTACGTCGACATCCTCAGCAATCCGGAAATCCGCGCCAACCTGCCGAAAGTATCGGATTGGCCAACTTTTCCACAGCTGTTTGTTGACGGCGAACTGGTAGGCGGTTGCGACATCATGACCGAGATGTTTGAAGCCGGTGAATTGAAGCAGCTGCTTGATGACAGTGCTGCCAAACGCGCAAGCGCTTGATCCTGACCTGAGTTGATCCTTGAAGGCCCGGCGAAAGTCGGGCCTTTTTCGTTATGGACATGCCTTTGTCTGCAACATCGCGCGGCATTCTTTACATGCTGGTGGCGAGCCTGTTCTTCGCCTTGATGACAGTGTTCACCAAGCTGCTGGCCGGCATGCCGATTGCCGAGATCATTTTCATCCGCGGCTTGATCGCGTCGGTGCTGTGTCTGCTCGGCATCTGGCGGCTGCGGATTTCGCCGTTGGGACACAATCGGGCAGGGCTGTTGTTGCGCGGGTTGGCGGGCACGGTGTCGCTGGCGCAGGGCTTCTGGCTGTTGCACGAGATCCCGTTGGCCGCCGCCACTACGCTGACGCATCTGTCGCCGATATTCACCACACTGCTCGGCATCTGGCTGGTACACGAGAAAGTGACCTGGCTGCAGATCAGCTTTTTCGTCGTGTGCTTTGCCGGTGTCGTGTTGATCCAGGGTTTTGATACGCGCATTTCGCTGGTGCATCTGCTGGTGGGGATCTCAGCGTCGTTCTGCATGGGGCTGGCGTACAGCACGGTGAAGCGACTCGGCAATAGCGAGCATCCGTTGGTGATCATGCTGTATTTCCCGCTGGTGTGTGTGCCGCTGGCAGGTGTGGGCATGCTGTTTGATTCTGTGTGGCCCACCGTGCAGCAGTGTCTGTGGCTGGCCTTGCTGGGATTGACTGCACAAGCGGGCCAGTACTGCATGACGATGTCGTATCAAGCGGCGGCAATTTCGAAAGTGGCGATTGTCAGCTACAGCGAAGTGATCTTTTCGATCTTTCTCGGCCTCATGCTGTTTGGGGAGAATTTCAATTTGCTCACCTACACCGGCATGGCATTGGTGCTGCTTGGTGTAGTGCTCAATGTTCTCAACAGGGGCCGGCCAGCGTGACAGGTGCCCTTGCAGACATGGCCGGGGCATTACTGACGCTCGAGGGCCTCGCCGTAGTGCTGGCGCTGGCCTACCTGCTGCTGGCTGCGCGGGAAAGTCTGTGGTGCTGGTTATGCGCGCTGATCAGTTCGCTCTGCTATGTGTGGATTTTCTGGCAGGCAAAGCTCTACACCGAAACCGCCCTCAATGTGTTCTATGTAGTGATGGCAGTGATCGGGTGGCAGCAGTGGCAGCGTGGTAGTGGTGCGAGCACCAGTGAGAACAGTAGCGCGAACACTGAGCAGAATGGCAAGCGCGCCATCGTCAGTTTCAAACCACGGCAGCACGTGGCGTCGCTGTTGCTGACACTGGCGCTGACGCTGGCAAGTGGTTACCTGATGCAACGCTACACCGATGCTGCATGGCCCTTTGTCGATGCGTTCATTACGTGGGGCAGTGTAATCACCACCTTCCTCGTTGTGCGCAAAGTGCTGGAAAACTGGCTGTATTGGCTACTGCTCGATGGCATCGCAGTGGTGGTATATGTCGAGCGCGGGCTTTACCTGACGGCGCTGTTGTTTGTCGGCTATGTCGTCATCGTTGTGTTCGGTTTCTTGCAGTGGCGGCGTGAATACCAGACAACACAAGTGCAATTGCTTCCCCCCGAATGAGTGGTATACACCCCTTTTGGCTCTGATTACGCTGCTCCGCATCTACTCTATTCCTCACGGCTTTGAGCCAGGATATGACGATGCGACACTCACTGCTGTTGTGCACTCTGTTGACCGCCAGCCTCACCGCCGTGCAGGCCCATGCCCAATTCAAACCCCGTTACTACGCCGACTGCTACGCCGCTCTCGCCACCGCGCGTGAACTGGTACCGTCACCACCCGCCGATCTGAAGAAGACTGCCTGCACTGTCACCAAGGTGGCGGGCATAGCCAGCAGTCTTGGCGGTCCTGCCGGGTTCGGTGGCTTTGGCGGCACTACCTTGCAGGCGGCGCAGACAATCAATACGGTTAACAAGTATTCCGGCCTCATCGCCGACGTTGCTGCGTCCACCTCGGCCATGCAGCAGGAATTCCCCGATCTGGGTTTGCGTCTGAGCGCCTACGGCTCCCGTCTGGGCGAAGACAGCGACTTGCTGACGCAGGCAGCTACCAAAGTGGCCGACGGCCAACAGTGCTATCGCACGGCGTATGAAGCGTTGGCGATGGCATCGGTGAGTGGTGAATTGAAAGAGCGCGACGTCAAGAAACAACACGAAGAGATCACCAAGGGCATGGCATTTGCGCAGGAGATTCTCGGCGATGCCCAGGGCCGCGTGACGCAGAACGTGAAGTCGTACAACGAAGCGCTGCAGTTGGAGACTACCAATGCCGGCATTGATCTGGGTGGTTTGTTGTCACTGGCGGGTGGCGGCGCCGCACCCCAATTGGCTGACTATGAAACACTGGGTCGTGTCTCGGCCCTCAGCGCCGCCTTCGGTGGCGGTACTGCAGTGCCGGCGGGCGTCAATGTTGATACGGCGGTGCTGCAGGGTTTGAAGGATGCCGGGGCGATGAGCACGCGCTATCTGGATATCAACAACACGCTGGGCACCGCAGAGGTACAGCAATGTGAACTCGCCAGCTATCTCGGCAAATTGCCGTTGGCGGAGTAGTGCAGGGCAGGCGTACTCGCAATTGCGACCGCGCTGTGACTATTGGCTGGCAGCACCGGCAGTTTGCGGGCTCAGCTGTTTGACGTATTCGATCAATGCGCCGATTTCCGCCTCGTTGAGGAAGTAACGCGACATTACATTCGGGTATCCCATCACCACCTTGCTGGCGGGCTCCTGCAGCGATTCACGGAAATAGTCTTCGGTTACCACGGTCGTGCGCTCACGGTTCAGCAGTTCGGTTTTGCCCCACATGTTCACCCAGGTCGGCCCTACGCCGGCACTGCCATCAACGGTATGGCAGGCCACGCATCCAAGCTCGGTAGAAAGCTGCTGCCCCCGCATTGCCAACGCCGAATTGAACTGCAGGTCGCGCGCATCGTTGTTGAGGTGGTAAATGAACACGCTGCCGAAAGACAACATACTGACCAGCACAACGCCGACGCTGATATCGAGCAGGTAACGTTTGGGATGATTTATCAGATTCATGGCATCAAGGCCGGATTGGCTACAGCGTCTGCGGCGCACGCAGTCCGGTCACTTGAACTGCGCACAGGCCTTGTCGAAGCAACGGGGTTCGTTCGGGAAAAGAAGCCGGCCAGGGCAGCCGGCTTCCCGTTAACGCAAGGTCCGCAACTCTGTGATCAGAGTTCGGCGCCGTGTTTGGCCAGGTAGGAAGCAACGCCAGCGGCATTTGGCTTCATGCCCTCGTCACCTTTGTTCCAGCCGGCCGGGCACACTTCGCCATGCTCTTCGGTGAACTGCAGTGCGTCAACCATGCGCAGCATTTCGTCAACGTTGCGGCCCAGTGGCAGGTTGTTGATGACCATGTGCTGGATCACGCCGGCTTTGTCGATCAGGAACGAGCCGCGCAGGGCGACGCCGGCCTGTGGGTGTTCAACGCCGAAGGCTTTGGTGATTTCGTGTTTGATGTCAGCTACCAACGGGAAGCCGATGGCGCCGATGCCGCCATTGTCCAGCGAAGTGTTGCGCCAGGCAGCGTGGGTGAACTGTGAGTCGATCGACACACCGATTACCTGTACGCCGCGGGCTTTAAATTCTGCAACGCGGCTGTTGTGCGCCAGGATTTCCGATGGGCAGACAAAGGTGAAGTCGAGCGGATAGAAAAACAGCACTACCGGATTGCCGTTGTAATCCGACAGCGAGAAGTTTTCGTTGATGGAACCGTCGGGCATCACGGCCGCAGCGGTGAAATTGGGGGCTTTCTGACAGACAAACGCACTCATGAAAAACTCCTGTGGATGGGTGGAAATTAGGGATCGTAACTTGTGGCGTTGCGGGATACCGACACTGCAGGGAGCAGCAGTCAGGTAATGCAGCAAGGCCCGCAAATATGCAGGCCTTGTCGTGGATTTGCAAGGCGGCCAAAAGCTGTCACTGCGATGGCAAAGTCCTTGTTTTACGTGAGGAAACGCGGTGCCGGATTATTCGTGCATCTTTTCCTGCAGGTAGTTCTGGATGCTGACTTTGTCGATCAGGGACAGCTGTGTTTCCAGCCAGTCGACGTGTTCTTCCTCGCCTTCGAGAATGTCTTCCAACAGCTCGCGGGTGACATAGTCGCGGATGCTTTCAGCGTGGGCGATGGCAACGCGCAGATCGGGGATGGCGCGCATTTCCAGCGCCAGGTCGCAGCGCAGTATTTCGATGGTGTCTTCACCGATGTGCAGCTTGCCGAGGTCCTGCAGGTTGGGCAGCCCTTCGAGGAACAGGATGCGATCAATCAACTGATCGGCATGCTTCATTTCATCAATGCTTTCGTGGCGGGTCACTTCGGCCAGTTCCTTCAGGCCCCAGTCCTTGAACATCTTGGCATGCAGGAAGTACTGGTTGATGGCGATCAGCTCGTTGCCGAGGATCTTGTTGAGGTGGGCAATCATCTGCTTGTCGCCTTGCATGCGAAACTCCTGTGCCAGTGGTGGCGGCGTGGGTGAAAACTGCCGGCATTGTCGGCCGGCATGCCAAAAAGTGTCCAGCAGAATATGCTTAACTAATTGATTTTATTGGGGTAGCACAAGCGGGAATGCTTATCGTTACTGCTTGTGTTTGCAGCCGCCCACCGGGCAGTTGCGGCGGGTCAGCTGGCGGGGGTAAACAGCTGTCTGTTGACGGCGGTTTCCACGATCGATTTGGCTTGCTGGCAGCACTTGCCACATTGGGTAGCCACGCCCAACTGGCGGCGTATTTCAGCGAAAGTGGTAGCACCTTCGGAGATGGTTTCCCGGATCTGGCGATCGGTTACGGCTTTGCAGAGGCACACGTACATGGCGGCGGACTGAAGCTGATTTGTTGTGAACACTAAGAGTAATGAGAATCAATGTCAACTGGCAGCCAGTTGCATTGCGGGCCGATGACACCGGAACTCCTCTTGGCTAGGCCAGCGTTACCCGGCTGATTGCCAGTGTGCGGGCAGCGGCGAAGTCGGTTTTGCCGGAGCCTAGCTTCGGCACCGCATCCACCTTCACATACTGGGCTGGCAGAGCCAAGGTAGTGAGGCCACCGGCCAGCAGTTTTTCCCGCAGGTTGGCGGCGTCAAGCTCCAGTGTCACCAGTGCGATCAGGCGTTCGCCCTTGCGCTCGTCGGGCAGGTTCACCACTACCACTTCGAAGTCCGCTTGATCCACCACGGCCTTGATTGCAGTTTCAACGGCACCCAGCCCCACCATCTCGCCACTGATTTTGGCGAAGCGGGAATAACGGTCAATGATGTAGAGGAAGCCATCGGTGTCGAGATAGCCCTTGTCGCCGGTGACATACCAGCGCTTGCCGTCAATCGTGCGCAATACTTCCTGTGTCTTCTGCTCGTTCTTCAGATAGCCAGGCATTACCTGTGCTCCGCTGACCAGCACCATGCCGGCTTCGCCAATCGGTAGCGATTCGAAGCTGTGTGGCTCAACGATGCGGAACGAAGTACCCGGCAGTGGCATGCCAACCGAGCCCGGCTTCCACGACACCTGCACACGCCAGTTGCCGGGGCTGATCTGGTCCGGCACGTTGACGGAGGCAACCGGTGCTACTTCGGTGGCACCGTAACCTTCGAGAATGTCCTTGTTGAATTTGAGTTTGAATTCCTTGCGCACTTCGTCCTGCAGCTTTTCGGCACCGGCGATACACAGGCGCAGGCTCTGCATCATGAGGGGATGTATCTTGCTGTTGCGGTTGTACAGCCGGTAAAAACTGCAGGTGCCGAACATGGTGGTGATCTGGTGTTTGGCGATCGCCTGCGCGGCTCCGTATACATCGGTGGGATCGGCGTGGCACACCACCGGCACTTGTTCCATCAGCGGCATGAAGTGGGTGACGGTAAGACCAAACGCATGGAATGGCGGCAGGTTGGCCAGCATAACGTCGTCATCGCCCATGTTGAGCAGCTCGGTGATCTGTTTGACGTTGGTCAGCAGGTTGCGATGCGTCAGTGTGACGCCTTTCGGAATACCTTCGCTGCCACTGGAGAACAGGATGACAGCAGTGTCGTGGATCGAATGCTTGCGTGCGAACAGCAGCTTGAGCATCGACGCCGGCAATGCGAAACAGGCGAGCAGCGTCAGCAGCTTTTCTTTGGGAGTGGCAGTGGCGCGCAGGTCTTCCAGCATCACCAGTTTGGCGTGGTTCTGCAGTGGCGTCAGATCAACACCCCGGGTTTTAAGCCGCTCGACGAAGCGACTGGACGTATAGATGGTTTTGATTTCAGCCTGCAGCACCGACGACAG
>Ga0255099_1000385_pt1 | contig 18099 bp, 17 predicted proteins | sample Colum_Colum_RepA_2_FD_188451 | JGI IMG/M metagenome (GOLD analysis project Ga0255099, IMG submission 188451) | Freshwater microbial communities from Columbia River, Oregon, United States - Colum_Colum_RepA_8d | ecosystem: Environmental > Aquatic > Freshwater > River | place: USA: Oregon...
GTTATGTGTGCCGCTTGGACACACGCTGCCACCACCTCCATTAGTACCACCCACAGCAGTTGTTGGAGAAGAGTCAGCAGTACCTGCGGTAACCGTTACTGCATTTACTCCGTTTGCATCACTTGAACATCCGCCGCCGCCGCCTGCAACAACAAGCGCCACTGTGTTATTCATTGCAACATACGAACCGCCGCCACCGCCTGCATTTCCACATCCGTTTTGTCCAACTTGCCCCACCACAATTTTTAAAACCGTGCCCGCAATTAAGTTAAATTCTCCCTGCATACCTGCACCGGTACCCCCTGTTTTACTATAACTGGGAGCATTTCCGCCGCTGGCACCTATGGCTTGAATACGGTATAAGCCAGATGTTGGAACAGTAAACGTTTGAATACCTAAATTAGATACTACTGAACCCGTGAGCGGATTTGTACCTGTATATGCGGTATTAATTTGAGCTTGCGTGGGACCAAGACTGCCCGTAGCACCACATGTAGTAAAAGTATAGGTGATTATTTGAGCATGTAAACAACCCAAAGTAAGAATTGCTGTTGCCACAGCAGTTTTAAGTTTTAAGTAGCAGTTTTTCATAGTTTATTTTATAATTAGTTTTTTAGAAAGTGAAGCATTGTTGAGGTTATAAATTCCTGGTGCTAGATCGTAAATAATGAACTGGAAATTATTTTGTGCATTTAATGTTAGGGTTTTTATATGTTGTCCTAAGGCATTGGTAATTGTTATTTCAGTTTCTGTTTCAGCCTCAATTCGTATTAGCCCTGAACTGGGATTTGGATAAATATTAAATACCTGTTTGGCCTGTTCCTCTATACCGATACAGCTGTTTACTTTAATGGTGATAACCGTTGAGCTGCTGCAACCATTTACGTCAGTTCCTGTAAGGGTATAGTTTACATTGGCTACTAATGTAGATGATGTAACCAATGATGCACTGGTGGCTCCGGTACTCCATGTATAATTGCTGGCCCCTCCGGCTGTGAGTGTAAAACTTTGACCCCGGCAAACCGAGGTTTTTGAAGCTACTGCCGTTACCGTAGGTAAGGGATTTACCACAAGCTGTACGGATGCTGTACTCGGACAGGTAATGTTATCACTTGTAGTTAATGCGCTTAAGCTGTATACCGTTGTTACCGATGGATTCACCACAATACCCGCAAATGGCGAACCTGTGCTCCAAGTATAGGAGTCGGCCGGTGATGCCGTTAAGGATGCTGTTTGACCTTTACAAATGGCTGTAGGGCCAGTTATAGCTAAGGTGGGGTTAAACACACTCACCTGCACAGTTTTAGTATTTGAACAGGTATTGCTGTATCCGGTTACGGCATAAACCGTAGTAGTTACTGGCGCATCTATTATGGATGCACTTGTAGCTCCAGAGTTCCAGCTGTATGTTGTGGCACCGCCTGCCGTTAAACTGATAGTAGTACCTGCACATATTAAGGTATTGCTTGCACTGATAGTTACAGTGGGACTGGGAGCCGTTAACACCACTTGATTACCCCATGCCAAACATCCAAAACTGTTGCTGGCCACAACCGAATACAAGGTGGGCGAACTTGGCGTAGCCGTATAGGTGGTTCCATTACTGCCCCCCGGATACCAGGTATAGGATGTGCCTCCCGATGCCGTCATGGTAACTGCAGCACCCTGGCATGCCAGTGACGAAGAGGCTGCAATAGCAACGGTAGGTATAGGATTAACATTTAAAGACACCTGTGCTACTCCCGAACACGTACCATCTGAAACTGTAATGGTATATAGGGTGCTTACCGTTGGAGACACCACTAAAACACCCGTATTAGCTGTATAATTTAAAGGTGCAAAGGTATACTGATTAGCACCTGAAATAGCGGTAAGCGTTGAGGCCTGACCATAACAGATGGTACTGGGCCCGGCAATGGCCTGAACCGGTAAAGGCGCCACAGTAATGCTGGTTACCGCCGAACTGGTACCGCAGCCGTTTTGACCAAACACCGTGTAGGTTGTTGTAACCGAAGGATTAAATGATACACCATTTTGTACCCCGTTACTCCACGTATAACTTAATGCCCCTGTTGCTGTTAATGTGGCCGTTTTACCCAAACAGGTTTGGTTTGTACTGCTGGTAACGGCTAGTGTTGGAATACCCGTACTTACATTAATAGTTATAACTGTTGATGAGATACATCCTGAAACGCCTGTACCGTTAAGTGTATACGTTGTGGTTGTATTGGGCGAAACGGTAATAGTTGAATTATTAGATCCTGTGCTCCAGGTATACGAGATGGCTCCGGATGCCGTTAAAAGAACACTACCGCCGGTACAAATAGCATTTACAGGTGCAGAAATAGCAACGGGCGCACCTGAGGGAATATAGGAAATAATAACCCTGCCGTTTCCAGTATTAATACTGGATGTTGTAGATGCATTAAGAAGCCCGCCAATGTAGCTGGATCCCCCGGCACCACTCATACCTACCCAATTGCTAACCCCAGTGGTATGTACACCATTTCCACCAATTAAACCACCACCTTCACCACCAATATAGGATTGTTGTGTAGGAGTACCTTGTCCACTACCTATTTCACCACCACCAGAACCGCCTTGTCCTAAAGCGCCATTATTACCATTATTTGCTGCATTTAAAGCTGTTCCACCTGAACCCCCTGATATTTGCGTGCCTCCTGTTGCTAACGACCAACCCGTTGCGGATGATCCCACCCAGCCTGAACCTCCGCCTCCGCCATAATATCCGGCGCCACCTCCACCACCTGCACCGCGGCCGTAACTCGGAATTCTATCGCCACCGGCACCACCACCACCACCTGCAACAATAATACGATTGGCTAGGGCAATACCATTGATTCTAACATCCGATGCACCGCCCCCCACACCACCATTTGAAAGCGGACTATTTTGACAAACTCCAGCTGCACCCCCACCGTTATAGCCATTTGTGCCGCCAACATATATATTTAAAACGGTTCCCGGAGTTACGGTTAATACTCCAATAGCACGACCTCCAAGACCGCCAACAGTGGTGCTATTTGAGTTGGTGCCTCCTTGTGCTCCAAATGCAGTAATGGAAAGGTTAAATACACAAGCGGGTACTGTAAATGTTTGCAAAGTGCCAGAAAAATTGAAGGTTTGAGTTGTTACTTGGGCTTTACTTAACGTAAAACAAATACTCAAAACCAAAACACGAACCACATGTGAAATCATAAGAATAAATGTTAAATTAAATGTACAAATAAAAAATTGAAATTCACTCAATAAAAAATACCCTACACGAAATGACGGGTTAATGCATTGATTATTTTTTTATATTTAAATGTATGCAAACTTATAAAGCCCTTGTAATTGACGATGAATCGGCAAGTCGTAAAAACACCGTTAGCATGTTAAAGCAATACTGTCCCGAAATTGAGGTTATAGGGGAGGCGGATAGTGGACTTTCAGGAAAAAAAAGTATTCAGGAGCTTCAGCCCCATGTAATTTTTTTAGACATTCAAATGCCTGGGATGAATGGATTTCAAATGCTTGAGGGTATATACAAACGTGAATTTAAAGTTATTTTTGTAACAGCATACGGCGATCACGGTATAGCAGCTGTTAAAGCAGGAGCTACGGATTATTTGTTAAAACCCATTATTATATCTGAATTACAGCAAGCGGTTAATAAAGTGGTTGCGCATTATAGTCAAATTCCTGAAAAACCAACAGATCAAGAACCACATACTATTGTTATAAATCATAGTAAAGGATTTACCCTGGTTGAGTTTAGTGATATTATTTGGCTAGAGGCAAATGACAATTACACCACCTTATACCTTAAATCCGGAAAAAAAATTGTAGCCAGCAAAACGTTAAAAGAATTTGAAAGCATATTACCATCACGAGATTTTTTTAGAGTGCACCGTTCTTCTTTAATTAATTTTGCCTGTGTAAAAGAATTTAGTACACATGATGGAGGAGAGGTTGTACTTGAAAACGGTACCCGCGTGCAGGTAAGTAAGGCCAGAACACAAGATTTTGCTGCATTTATAAGTGAGCGTGCCGTTCGCCCAAAGTAAAAAACAATAGCTGTATCTTTAATGCCGATATGAAATCCCGTTTTGTATTGGGGGTGGTTATAACATGCCATCTTTTAGTGTTTGGCGTTTTTGCTCAAGAATCGTATTGGAGCGTAAAACGATTTGCAGCAGAAGACGGTTTATTAGATGCTAATGTGCTTTCGGTGCAACAGCATACCAATGGTGTAATATATTGCAACACGGCTAAGGGCTTATTTTATAATGACGGAAGCGGATTTAAACAATTACCTATTAAAAACCTGTCATACAGATCGCTAACTGCATTTTATATATGTTCAAATGGGACATTGTATTTATCAATTTACAATAAAGGTTTATACCAATACAATTGGTCTCAAAAAACCATGCAACCGGTGGCAGCAATTTCTGGCAATAATGCCAATCAAATTTTAACTAGTAGTAATTGGGCGCTACTGTTTACCAGAGGGATTCGCGTTACGGCAGTTAATCTTAAAACCGGAACGGTAATACAAGATCCGCAACTTGCTTATGAAAAAAATAACTTGGCATATGCATCCCTATCATTTAACGACAGTATTATTTTTATTGGCCGAAAATCTGGAATTTATAAATTTCAAGAAGGTCGGTTTCAATTATGGAAAAGCACTCCATCGCCAGTAACCGCATTAGCAATATTTCAAAATCAATTATGCTATAAAACGGCTCAGGGTATTAATCGTTATAATTTTATTTCTGCGCAAAATACATTAGAACCCGTTGATTTTGATGCAACCGATATTTTAACGCTGTCTACAGATGCAGGTTCTGAGTTTTTAATACCCGAGTCAAAAGGTAATTACTGGCTTGTAAATGAAAGCGCTTCTGAATTATGGCACACCGCTAAAGGTCGTTTTAAACCCTATTTAAACCGGCTGGGTATTCCGCAGGGAATTGTAAATGGGTTGTATAAAGATTATACAGGTAATGTATGGATTTGTATGGCCGGCCAGGGACTTTATGTTATCTGGGGCTCTGCATTTAAATCGGTTATCTATGAAAAGTCAGACCCAGAATTACGGTATTTAAACGTAGAAACCTATCAACAGCACTGGCTTATTGGTACCAATAATGGGTTTCTTATTACCAATGCAGATGCTACAAACTGGTATAGAGCAGGTCATGAAGATGCCTATTTTAAAAAGCCCATTAGTAGTATTGCTGTAAAAAATCAAAACATAGTTTTATCAAGTGTATATGGTGCACGTGAAACGGAATATAAAAGCCTGCGATTTAACAATAAAAATTTCAGCTATTGCTTTGAGCATTCTGAAAAATCGATTACAAACGGCTCAACGCAATTTATTGCGGCGGCTTTTGGATGTGTTTTAAAAGTACATGATAATAAAACCGACACCATTTTAAATATTCCCGGATTTGAAACCCGTATACACGATTTAATTTGGTATAACAACGCGCTGTTTATTGCCACATCACATGGCTTATATATTTGGAATACGCATTTACCAAAGGCCCAACTCCAAACGGGAAGTTTTGCACAAAAAGCATTTTTTAATTTTTGTATTGTACAACAGCATTTGTGGATTGCACATGAAAACGGCATAAGTAATTGGAATATTCAAAAAGATATTGCCTTTAAGCCTAAACCCATTGACATTGCTGTTACAAAAATCAGAAACAACGCGTCGCATATTTATATTGCCAGTCAAAACGGCATTTTTATTTGTACGCCAGATGCTAAAATAATAAATCATGTAACCCAAGCCCAGGGGTTACCATCTGATTATGTTTATGATATTAACTTGATGAGCTCAACAATAATGGCTGTTTTACCTGGCGCCATTGCATTGGCTGATGTTTCAGATTTAATTAAACAGCAAACAGCGCATCCGGATTTAAGTATTCAATACCACAATACCAGCCAAAGCGACTGGCAGCCTTTAATAGCTGGATGTATTATGGATGCCACACAGTCGCGCATCACATGGCATTGGTTAAAGCCTGAATTTCATCCGCGACAGCATTTAAAATTTAGATGGCGAATGGACGGCGGGGCCTATAATTACACCTCTGAAAGCCAGTCTGAATGCCTGATAGGTGCTGGTGCTCATACCATTGAGGTATCATATAGCTTATCTACAGGCGACTGGTCGGCACCTCTTGTGCAAACGTTTTACCGCAATCCCACATTTACCGAACGTAAGGCATTTAAAATTGGACTTTGGATTTTTATTGTAGGGGCTTTAATAGCATTGATTTTACTTGTAATTTATGTACAAGGCAAACAATCTAAAAAACAATTACACGAGGCACAAACATTAAACCGCCTTAAACATCAGGCTATGAATGCGCTCTTAAGTCCGCATTTTATTTTTAACTCACTAACTTCCATTCAGCATTATATAAATGAAAACAATAAACTCAAAGCCTCAGAGTACCTGGCAAAGTTTTCGCGATTAATACGAATGATAATAGAACGTGCCAGCCATTCAGAAATTGCATTACACGATGAAATAAATAGATTGCGAATGTACCTTGAACTTGAAAAGGAGCGGTTTAATGATAAATTTACTTATACAATAGAACTTGATGCGGCTTTAGATATTAATACGTGCACTATACCCAATATGATTATTCAACCTCATGTAGAAAACGCATTACTTCATGGTATTTTACCTAAATCAGGTTCGGGGCACATTGATATTCAGTTTTTAAAAACCGAAAGGCATGTATGCATTCGCATTAGCGACAACGGCGTTGGGGCACAATCGCTTAAACAACATAAAACCCATAATTCGTTAGCCACTGAAACAATAAACCAAATTTTAACATTAAATACTAAAATTAATGGTAAACTACAGCGTGTAACGCGCCGATTTTTAGGTGCACAGCAAAATGAGGGTACTCAAATTGAAATACTTTTAGAATTGTAATATGTACAGGGGGATTTATGTGTTTATAATCGGTATGTGTTATAATTATGCGCTTGCGCAGCAATTGCAGCCCCGTTTAATTGATATATGTAAAAAAGATACGACACTTTTAAGTGTACGGTGTTTAGATAAAACCCAAAATTGTTTTGCTGCTTCAACGTGGATATGGCAAACGCCGAGAGGTACAATTGAACAGGCCCGAACGCTTAAAATTTATGAGGCCGGCTGGTTTAAACTTTTTATATACCAGAATTTAAAGCTACAATGGTGCGATTCGGTATATGTTAAGGGATATGTACATGAATTGCCCAAAGATACCATACTCTGCGGAACGCTATTAACATTTTCACCCTCACAGGGGATTGTAAATCTGTGGAATGCCAAATCAGAAATTAAAGATTTGCAAATTCGAAACAGCGGTATTTACAGTATTGAAATTCAAAAGGGTCGCTGCAGGCATAAAGACTCTATACATGTAAGCATAAAGCCTAAACCGCAACAACAATTTTACACGCAGCAATTTTGTGATCACGACAGCAGTAAACGCATTGGGCCAGCTCAGCAAAGCAATTGGCATTATTTATGGAGCACCGGCAGCCGTTCTGCACAAATTGATGTGCAGCATAATGGTTTATATGTGTTACAAATGTATAAACCCCGTGAATGCAAATTAGAGCAGCAGTATACCATTACCATTAAAACCTGTCCCTGCCGATTGAATTTACCATCTACTATTTATCCAAAATCAAAAGTGTATTTTTACATTCAACCTGCATGCCCCATAACGATGTACCGACTTAGTATATCTGACATGTTTGGAAATTTAATTTTTCAAACACAGCGTATTACAGAAGTTTGGGACGGTACCTACAAAGGAAGTACTTGTCCCGAAGGTTTGTATCAATACGAGCTAGTTACGGCAGACCGGGATGGAAAAAAAATTCGTAATGGTAAAATCAAGTTGGTATATTAATTTTTGTTTTTTCTGTATCGTTTTTTTAAGCGTTAATATTCACGCACAAGAAAAATTAGGCTATGCCAATAGCAATTATTGTCCTACATCTTCTATTTTTTTAAATCCGGCCAGTAGTGCCGATTCTTGGGCTATGGCCCAGTTAAATATTATTGGCGTAAATGCATTTGCGCATAATAACGCTGCGTTTTTACCTGCATTTTATTATTTGGATTTAATACGAAATCCGGAAAGCATAATGCCCCGGTATTTAAAATCAAAAACGGATAAAAACGCATATGTTGTTTTAAATGCGGATGCCTTGGCATTTACCTTTTCAAAAGAACATTGGGGCTGGGGGTTTTTTACACGAGCACGTTCGTTTTCACAAGTTAAAAATATACCCAAAACATTGGCAGATTATGCAACAGCATATGCTATGGGCGATGAAGCCGTGCTAAAAAACGAAGATGTATTTAATTCAGTAAACGTACGTATCAGTACCCAAAGTTGGGCAGAGTTTGGCATTAATACAGCCTATATTTTTAGTAAAAACCGAAAAGACATGTGGCAATTGGGCGGAAACCTCAGGTATCTTTCGGGTTTACATACTTCACAATTTGGGTTTTTAATGTTAATGGGCTCATATAACGACACATTATTAGTAGTTGACAAGTTAAATTCAAATTTAGCATTTCAAGATCAGCCCCGTTGGAATTATGGAGAAGGCATGGCATTGGATGCCGGTATTGTTTTTAAACGCATGCTAAAAACAGTAAATAATTATTACCCCAATTCCACCAAATTTGATTGCAAACACGCCGACTATAAATTTAAAGCAAGCCTGGCACTTCGCGATTTAGGATATATTCGCTACCAGCCCACTTTACGAGCTAAACTTGAAGGCTCGGGTACCTATCGTCTTGATCGCGGACAAAAATTACTTAAGCAACAGGTTATTGATAGCATTATGGCATTGTTTTATACAGATAATTATACAACATCATTACCCCTTAACCTGTGCGCTCAATTTGACTGGAATACAGAACAGTATGTATACATAAATGCTACAGCCGTAATTAACTTGATGCCAAGTTTTTTTAATGGCCCGCAAGCGTATAATTTAATTTCTGTTACACCGCGTTACGAGCGTAAGAATTTTGAGTTTGCCTTACCCATTCGTATGTTGGGATTGTCTATGCCGCAAATGGGAATGGCCTTTAGGGTGCGAAGTTTTTCGTTTGGACTGGAAGACGCTTTACCCCTTTTATTTCATAACGATTTACGTGGTGGCGGCCTGTATTTTAATATAGCATGCAGCCTGTTTGATAACCCCGTGTGTAAACGCAATTCATGGATTTTAAACGCCTGTCCGGATTTTATTAAAAAGCGTTTGTAAGATTTGTACCAAAAGCACAGATTGCTTTATATAAAATTTTGTCAGTTTAAAAGAATTTAGCTGTCACATTATTAGAGGTATACGCGGTTGAAGAGAAATGTTGTAAAAATTAAAATCATCCGCACTGGGAAATTCTTCTTCAATAATATCAATATGAGTTGCCGTGGCAGGAAGTGCTTCAAACCATAATGAAAACATCATCCAATCTTGGACAGATTCAAAATGGTGATGCTTCGGTGCTATGGGAATATTTTTAGAATCCAGTAAATGAAACTTTTGATTAGCGCCATGGCATTTAATATGGGTATGGGGTGCTATGCGAATCCAGCCCCCACGTTTATATATCCAAGGAGCCACGTATCCAAAATCAATTTGTGTGGCATGCGGTAACAGCAGTATACGTAATACCCGTGGATTATCCTGTGCTTTTGCAGGCTCTGTATGAACCAGGTAAGCTTCTACTTTTTTTGACCTCATAGCAGTGCGTGCGATGTAAATTGTTTAAACCATTTGGGTTGTATGATTTTAACATGCCCCCCCTGAGCTAATATAAACCGTGCCAGTTCAATGGTTGGAATAAGTGTAAAGCAAATAACCGATGTTCCTGAATTTTCTTTTTTTATAACTTGACTGCTGTGTAATGGAAAAGCTTGAAAATATTGAGTGCCCAGCTGACTCACATGTATTTTTACAGTGCATTTTTTAGCACCGGGTACCGGAAATACTCCGTAAACATCCTTTAAAAAGAGTTCGGCCTGAGCCTTGTCGGTTTTAATAAATGTTGTTTTTACAAAAACTGGTTCAAAGATGCGGTCAAGGCCAAAAGTTCTAACACTGCCATGCGTTTCGGAATATGCATAAATATACCATCGGTTTTCAAATTCTTTAATTAAAAAGGGATGCAGCATAAGAACGTTAAAAACACGTTTTTTATATGAATAATGAATGCATGACACGGGCATTTGTTCACGACAGGCCTTATAAAATAGCTTGATATGCTCAAAGCCACGGGTTTGAGGCAGTGTCATATTTTGAAGTACCGGCAAAATACCCTGTACGCGTTGCCGCTGTTCAATACTGGCTGACTGTATTTTTTCAATGGCATGGTTAAAGCTCTCGCTAATTCTACCAATATCCATAGCTTGCATAAATTCAACTGCCTCTGCCAGCGCTTGCATATCTTCATCGCGAAGCGGAATGCCTGAAATACTGTAATTTAAATCGCTGTAAGCATACCCGCGTTTTAAACGGTTGTACACAATAGGCGCATCAAAGCCATCCGGATAGGGCAGGCGCATATTAGCAATATCTTTTTGAAGGGTTTCTATGGAAGGGCTATAATCAAGTAATTGTTCGCACAGTGCAATTAATTCTTGCATATTGGGGTAAGGCCGCATTTTATTACGCAACGCCTGATCAATAATTTTGTATCGCCGTAATGCACTTTTACTCAAATTCATACAACATAAAGGTATAATTTTTTAACTCCGTATATATTATACGGAGTTAAGGGGGAGGTTTGTGGCATGAACACAAAACAATCCTTCGGACGTATAGCGCCCGATACCATTCCAGAGCTTATACCGCTGTATAATCCAGACGGCATGATGCAAACACCAGGTGTAAAAATAAAATCCATATGGCCGGGGCCTCAATTTACACGAATTGATTTTATTTACCAGTCACCGCAGTATTATATTAATGGCGGATGGATACAAATTGACCCCCACTGTTACATACAATGCGCAGATAGTGGTTTATGCGTGCCTTTAATTAGGGCTTTGGGAATACCCGTAGCGCCCCAAAAACACTATTTTAAAAATTCGGGTGTGTATTTTGCATACAGTCTATTTTTTGGAGCACTGCCCCAAAATACAAGCCGCATACATTGTATTGAAAAATCAAAACCTGGTCGGTATTTTAATTTTTACAATATTCCATTTTCAAACTGGATAAAAATTCCCCATGCAGCAGACTTACCATTAAATGCCAATTAAAACACCATGAATAAAATAATAGAACTTGTGTTGGATACGTCCAGCTCTATGAGCGCCTTATTAGATGGCGAACAACGTAAAATAGATGTGGCTTGCAAACTTATTATTCATAGCCTGTTACCACAATTTAAAAATGCCAGCCAAATAGGTTTACGCTTTTTTGGCGGCCCATGTAAAATGCTTGGCCCGCATTTTACCGTTTCAAATATGCATCTTAACGATTTGGTACGGCATTTAAAAACCCAATTGCCTGAGCCTAGTGGTAAAACACCCCTTGCGCTGGCAATTCAAACTGCGGCCGAGTACCTACACGCACAAACACATACTCAAAAAGAACTTTACATAATTAGTGATGGTGAAGAAACTTGTGGGGGATCAATAGAAAAAGCTATAGATGATGTATGCTCAAAAGGAATTTCGTGTAAAATGCATATCGTAAGTATTGGTAAAATAAACAGTACTGCACAAGCACAGTTTGACTACATCAGCTCACGTACCGGTGGCAAGCACGTAAAGCTTAATAATACACAATTACATGATACATTATTTGAGGAGGCCAACGAACGCCTTATGTATACAGATATAAGTGTTTGCAATGAACTCATAGACACCAAGTATCTTCCAGAAAAAGAGGCCTTAATTAAAAATGAAATTACCTGTGTGCGTGATTTTATTTTAAAACAAAATTTGGATGTAAATTATATTCCATCGAACACCAGTGGGCCATGTTGTAAATTATTAATTATTGAATATTATGATGATGTAAGCGGGCTTCAAAATTTATTAAAGGCTATTAAGTGTCTGGAAAATTGCAGTACAGTAACCTCTCAAATACTAATTTTAATGAATGCGTGGAATGCATCTTTCTACATGCCCTTTTTTAAACCATGGGTTATTGCATTTAATACTTTTGGAATTAAGCAGGTAGCTATAAAGCTCGATGATTTTACAGGATACCTGACAATATAACCAAATGTATGCGCAAATGTGTTTTAATGAATCGTTTTGATTTTGACAATTTAAAATCAAATATTAAGCTAGCGGATCATTTAGAATTTACTTACGAATATGAGAGCATGCCACTTGATTTTCCCTGTATTGCCGTTTACCACTATTATGTTGATGTTGATTACGGGGCATGTTACAGAATAGTATTTGTATACGGATTTGAATTAGCTGTAATTTAGTTTAAACGCTATAAACAAAACCCATCGTCATATGTTAAACCTATGTCGTGAATCATGCTAAAAAAATAGTAGAGGTTAAACACCTGGTTAAATATTTCGGTAAGTTTTGTGCGGTAAGTGATGTAAGTTTTGATGTGTACGAAAATGATGTATTTGGTTTTTTAGGACCCAATGGTGCAGGTAAAAGTACAACCCTACGGATGCTGTTATCATTAATAAAACCAACACACGGAACTATTGCATTATTTGAAAAGTCATTATCAGATCATCGAAGTGCCATATTGTCAAAAGTAGGATGCATTGTAGAAAAACCAGATTTTTATAAGTATCTGTCAGCCCAAAAAAATTTAGAGGTATTTGCACGGATTTCAGGTATTGGTATTTCAAAAACTAAAATTGCGGAACTTCTGGAATTTGTTGGATTACAGGGTAGAGCAAACGATAAGGTTAGCGGTTTTTCGCATGGCATGAAACAACGTTTGGGTATTGCTCAAACACTACTTCACGACCCGGATCTTATTATTTTAGATGAACCCACCACCGGATTAGATCCGCAGGGGATTATTGACGTACGTAATTTAATTTTACAGCTGAAACATGAAAAACGAAAAACTGTAATACTCTCATCTCATATTTTATCAGAAATTGAACGTATTGCCAACCGCATGATTATTATTAATAAAGGCAAAACTGTAGTTCAGGGTAATGTGGCCGATTTAGTATCAAGTTCAGCGCTAATAGTAACATTTAATTTAACGCCCGTAGATAAGGCATTGGAGGTTTTACAGCATTCTAATTTTTCAGCTTGTAAAACGCTTGTAAACAATGCTTCACTAACATTGCAAACGCATGCAGATGCCATTGCGCAAATAAATGCAATGTTTTGCAGTAATGATATACAAGTTAGTGGAATAGAAGTTAAGCGGCAGTTAGAAGATTATTTTTTACAACAAGTTCAATCGTATGCTAATTAAATGCATTTATAACGAGCTGTTAAAAATTGCCTATAAGCCCCGCAGCTATATAGGTATTGCAGGCATAATAATTATTAATGCTATTATTTTATTTGCCATGAAAGTAGATGGCAGCTTTTATATTTCATTAGTTACCGGACAGTTTGAGCAGACACTTGCATTTGAAGGAGGTATATTAAATGGCAATCTTGTAGCATTTATAAGTATACAGATGCTAATTATACATGTTCCCTTGTTAATTGCATTTGTTACCGGCGATTTAATTTCGGGCGAATCGGCAATGGGCACCATTAGACTCCTATTAACCAAGCCGGTTTCCCGTAGTACCATTTTATGGTCTAAGTTTTTTGCCAGCGCAATTTATACACTGGCAGTTATTTTATGTTTGGCCTTTATGTCACTGACTTTAGGCAAAATACTGTTTGGAGCAGGAGATTTGATTGTATTAAAGTTTGATGGTTTGGTGGTGTTTCAAGAACAAGATATTAACTGGCGTTTTTTGTGTGGCTTTTCACTGGCATTTTTATCATTAATAACGGTTGCTACATTGGCATTAACTTTATCATGTTATTCTGAAAATTCAATTGGCCCAATTGTAGCAACTATGGGAATAATTTTGGTATTTACAATTATTGGCTCAATGGACGTTCCTGTATTTGATCGTATACGTCCATTTTTGTTTACCACCCATATGGCCGCTTGGCGATATTTTTTTGATACACCATTGCAAACCAAGGCTATTTTACATTCAATATTTATTTTAACATCGCATTGTGTGGTATTATTGGGTATTGCTTTTTATAAATTTAACCGTAACGATATATTATCATGATGCATTTACATCTGACGCATCGAATGATTTTTATTGTATTGTTTTATAGTTTGAGCTTTTCTGCGCAAAATCCTCGTGTGCTATTACACCTCGTAAATGCTAAATTAAGTAAAGCAAAAACCTACAGTGTAGATGTTGAAATCAAAGTAGACCTGCCCTATATTACATTGCAACCCATACAATCAAAATTATATGTTAAAGATCACAAACGTTTTAAACTGGATACCAAGAGAATTGCCGTGTTGCCCAAACAGGGTTTTTTGCAGTTTAACACGTTGTTAACGGATTCTATACATTATACGGCATTATTTCAGGCTTTTGAAATTATTAAATCTGTAAAAACAGAAGTAATAAATGTAATCCCAAATTCGGATACCGGCGATGTTATTTTGGCAAAATTATGGATAGATGCTATAAATCAGGTGGTGGTTAAAACTCAAATTACAACAAAGTCAAGTGGCACTGTAAAAACAGAGTACCAATACGGTTCACAGACAGCTTATGGCCTGCCGGATAAGATTGAGTTTTTGGTGGATGTAAAAAAATTTAAAATACCCAAAGCCTTATCAGCAGACATAAACACATCTGGAACAGCTAAAACACAAAAAAAGACGGGCGTAATACAGGTACTTTTAAAAAATTACGCAATCAACATTAATGTTAATGATAGTTTTTTTAATTCTGATAAAAAAAATTAACACGTAAATAAATTATATACCATACAGATTTATTACACCTGAATAGATTGGTATTATTAATTAAAAAACTATACGCGATTTAATATAAATTAAATTGTATGGCTACTTTGTAGTATTAATTTAATACTCTATAATAGGACGCTACGAATTATTAAAATTTGATTTAAGGCATTTTAGTATTTTAAATTATATTTTTTCACATTAAACTACGCTTGGATTATTTACATGTTTATTTAAAATCCGTTTAGCCTCCGTTTTTACCGCTTCATTTTTTCTAAATCCCCATATTGTGCTGCTTGCAAATTTTCGCGTTTGCTCAACATCTACAATAGGGTAGGGGTAATCAACACCCAATTGGCATTGGTATAAGGATTGTTCAATATGTGTTAATTTGTGAGGTTCGTGTATTAAATGGGCCGGTATATTCGTCAATTCTGGCAACCATTGTTTTATAAATAAACCCTCGGGATCATGCGTTTCTGAATTTTTTACGGGGTTATAAATTCTTATTGTGTTTATACCCGTTGTGCCGCTTTGCATTTGTAATTGGGGATAATGAATACCGGGTTCATAATCTAAAAATTGACGAGCTAAAAAATGTAAATCACGCCAATCTTGCCATAGATTAAACACAAAAAAAGAAACAACCAATGCCCGCATTCTAAAATTGAGATATCCTGTACTTACCACACAACGCATGCAGGCGTCTACTATAGGAATACCCGTTTTTCCATTTTGCCAAGCTGCAATATAAAGTTCGTTTTTGGGTTTTACTAAGGTGTTAAATGCTAAATTGATATTTTCAAATTCATACCGGCATTCATCTTCAAATTTTTGTATAAAATGACAATGCCAGTGTAATCGCGAAATGAAATTAGATAAATCACGCTGGTTTGATGATGCCCCATAGTGTTGTCGCGTATACTGATATACCATACGCATACTGATATTGCCATATGCCAAATAGGGTGAAATGCGGCTGCAGCCTTTTCGGCTTAGTAACGGCTTGCTAATATGCGCAGAGTAGTTTTTGTGACGTTCATTAATAAAACTCGTAAAATAACGCCAGGCAAGTGTTTCACCACCTTTTTGAAAGTTTTTTTGTGAAGTTGTTAGTGCAGGATTTAATTCTGGACCTTGTATCATTTTGTATTGCTGTACATTTAATGTAACCAGCTGCAAGCTGGTATCGTCTATAAACTTGGGAGATTCGCTCATTTTAGCCTGCCATCGTTTTTCCCAAACTTGTCGTGATTTAAGCGCGCGAACTATACCGTTGGTTTGGTATTCGTACCACGGTATGTTATGTTTACTAAACCATTTTTTATACGTTTATCTCGGGCATACGTTATTGCATTTCCTGTTTCTTGAGAAGAGTAAATTCCTGTAATATTAAATTGCTTAATCAATTGTTCAAAAACATATTGAACTTCGTGATGACAGATATACAATCGACCACTAAAAGAACTAAGTTTTTCATTCATATCGCATAGTGATTCGTAAACAAAGCGCCAGTGTCTAACATCGCTGTCTACATATGCCATAACCGAGGGTTCAAAAATATATAACAATAACATGGGTAAACCCGATTGCTGTGCATAATACAAGGGTTCGTGATCGGTAAAACGTAAATCGCGTTTAAACCAAATAATATTAATGCTTTGTTTTTGCATTTTAATGAGGTCTCTTTTTAAAACCTTCCTTTAAACAGCTAACAATTTGTAATATTTTTTGTTTATACGGCTGAATCAGTAATTAGTAACAATTTTCATAGTTAAGTCGTATTAATTAGCAATGTAATTAAACAACTAAACATCAATTAATTTTGTGATAAAAAAAGCTAATAAATTATGGATACGGAATTTATTAGATGGAGCCATTTAATAAATTTTAAAACGAGCTTTTTGATGCCAGGTTTTATAATTCTTAAATTTTAATTTAATATTATATTTCATTACAGGGATCATTCAAATATATCCTATTATTAAGTATACATTTCTCCCCATTGATGCAGCGATTTGATACTGGGCAATAGCTTTTCTCCTTTTTTTGTGAGTGTATATTCTACAGTGGGTGGCACAGTTGCAAAAACTTCTCGCGTAATAATACCGTTAGCCTCTAAATTTTTTAATTCCTTTACCAACATCCTGGTATTTATTCCCTCTACTGTTCTCTCAATTTTTTTGAAACGCATTTTACCTTTCGATAAATTATAAATAATAGGCATTGCCCACTTTCCGCCAATCACATCTAATACATCCTTTAAAGAACAGACTTTTTGAGTTTTTTCAATCTTTTTATTTGCCATAATATATTGATTTTATTCAATGCTTTACCTTTGGTTACTACTGTACAATAATGTAACTACTTTCAAAAGTAAAGTAATAAACGTAGGTTTGCAAACAATTTAAAAAAACAACAAAAATGAAACTATTAGAACCGCATAAAATTGGCAATGTAATTATAAGTAACCGTATGGCTATGGCGCCAATGACAAGATCGAGAGCAAATATGGAGGGGGTAGTTGGCGCGTCTACCGTTTTGTATTACACACAAAGAGCCAGTGCCGGCCTAATTATCAGTGAGGCTATTAATATTAGTAAGCAAGCTATCGGAAGTCCTTTAACGCCGGGACTGTATACTCGTGATCAAATTAATGCCTGGAAAAACGTAACTCAAGCCGTACATGAAAAAGGAGGTAAAATATATTTCCGATACAGGAAGTCAGACTCCCGTTGTTTTCAATACGTTCAGAGCACGCGTGACGAGACGACCGTCACGCAAAAATTCAAGTTTAGTAATAGACTCCAATTGTTTTTTTTTGTTTATAACCCCAAAAATGTATTGTTGAAAACAAAATTTTTATCTGTGTTTCACAACGCGTTTTTGCTAATCGAAAAGTAATGTTTTTTATTAACAGGGTTAAAACAGTGCTTTTTGTATTGTTATTTTTTTGTACGTTTTAATTTTCATTAATTTTTATGCAAACAAAGTATCTGTTTTATAATGTTCGGGCTGTTTTCTGAGCACAAAACTGTCAAACAGTACATAACCTGTATAGATGCAAAATAATCTATG
>Ga0255099_1000389_pt1 | contig 18038 bp, 14 predicted proteins | sample Colum_Colum_RepA_2_FD_188451 | JGI IMG/M metagenome (GOLD analysis project Ga0255099, IMG submission 188451) | Freshwater microbial communities from Columbia River, Oregon, United States - Colum_Colum_RepA_8d | ecosystem: Environmental > Aquatic > Freshwater > River | place: USA: Oregon...
GTCGATACCTCGGGAGCTATGCAAGGTCTAAACATCAGCGCCGGTTCCGATCGTGATGTTGTCCCACTTGTGCGTATCAACCCTGACTACCCGCCGCGCGCTCTGAGTCGCGGGATCGAAGGCTGGGTGCAGATCCAGTTCACCATTACGGAAACTGGTAGTGTTTCTGAAGCGGTGGTCGTCGATGCCAGTCCGAAAGGTGTGTTTGACGACGCGGCCATCAAGGCAATCCTGCGCTGGCGCTACAACCCAAAGGTTGAAGGAGCGGTGGCGGTTGCCCGAAAAGGCGTTCAAACAATCCTGCGCTTCCAGTTGGAGGACAACTAAGCCATGTTTATTAAGATCAAAACCATTCTGCAGGGAACCCTCGTTCTTTCCCTGTCTTCGATACTCATGGTTCAGGGTGCCTTGGCCCAGGGCGGCAGTCGCGCCGATCGTAAAGACGACGACGCTCCTCCTGCGAACCAGATTGATCAGCGTACAGGCGAGACCCTTACCGAAGCTATCGAGTTCCTGAACAACGACCAGAATGCTGAAGCGAGAGCAAAGCTTGGTGAATTGACCCTTGATCGTCTTAGCCCTTACGAGCGCAGCCGAGTAGAGCAAATGTTCTTCTCTCTCGATGTGCAGGAAGAGAACTACCCTGGCGCACGCCAACACATGGAGGCGGCCATCAATTCTGGTGGCTTGAATGACCAGGAAATTTCCCAGGGCCGCTACCAGCTCGCGCAGCTTTACATGCAGGAAGAGCAATGGGCAGAAGGTGCCAAGGCTTTGGAAGATTGGTTGAAAACTGCTGCCACCCCGAACGGCGGTGTCTATTACCTATTGGCTGCTGCCTACTACAACCTCGACAACTTCGATGCTGCTTTGCCACATGCGCGTAAGGCCGTTGAAATGACGGAAACGCCGCAAGAAGGCTGGTTGCAGATGCTGTCGGCATTGTTGCTACAGAAAGAACAGTACAAGGATGCGCTGCCTGTCATTCAGCGTCAGGTCAACATGTTCCCAACCAAGAAGGTGTACTGGATGCAGTTGTCGTCCGTACATGCACAGCTGGAAGATATGTCGAACGCCTTAGTGATCATGCAGATGGCTTACCACGCGGGCCTGCTGTCTGAAGGGAGCGAGTTCCAGCGTTTGGCTGATTTCATGATGGTCAACGACATGCCCTACAATGCGGGTGAACTCGTCACCAAGGCGATCGACGAGAAGAAGATCGAACCCGATCTGAAAACTTGGGAAAGCCTTTCGAACTCGTGGGTTGCGGCGCGTGAATTCCGCAAAGCCCTGCCTGTCCTTGAGCGTGCCGGCCAGCTGTCTGACAACGGTAATAACATGTTGCGTCTCGGCGAGGTGAATATCCAATTGTCTGATTGGGGTCCGGCTGCCGACGCGCTTGAAAAAGCCTTGAACAAAGGAGGCTTGCGCGATGCGGCTTATGCCCAATTGATGCTGGGTATCGCACTGTACAACCAGGAAAAACTAAGCGAAGCCAAAACCTGGTTTGAGCGTGCCTCGAACTCGCAGTCGCAGCGCAATACTGCCCGCGGTTACATCCAACTCATCGACAGCAAGCTCAACTAACAGACTTTTTGGAAGATCATCCGCATGTTGCGTAATCTCAATCTCAAACAGGTAGTGGCTTCTGCCATCCTGTGCTGCCTGTCCTGCATAAGCCTGGCAGCAGAAGCTCCAGCAGCCGCTGCTCCAGCGCCAGCCCCTGCAGCGGCACCAGCACCTGCCTTTCCAGACCTGCTTGCACGTGTCCGCGCTGAGCGGACAGCCATTCAGGCAATCAGTAAAGAGCGTGAAGCGCGTTTCCGCAGTGCAATGGAAGATCAGCGCAAGCTGAACGCCGACGCTCAACAGAGGCGCAATGCTGCTGAAGCTCGCACCAACCGACTCGATGCTGCGTTTGCTGCCAACGAGATACGTATTGACGAGCTCAATGCGCTGTTGACTGTTAACCAAGGCAACCTTGGAGAACTCTTTGGTGTAACTCGTCAGATTGCAGCAGATGCTCTCGGGCAGCTAAGTTCCTCGCTGAACAACGTCCAGTTGGCCAATGGTTTGGAAGCGGGTGCCGAAAACCGTCTTGATTTTATGCGTCGCATGTCTGCTGCGTCAGAGCTTCCTAATATCCTGGATCTCGAACGTATGTGGCTTGAGTTGATGACTGAAATGAAGATGGACAGTGAAGTGTCTCGCTTCACAACGCCGGTTCTTCAGAACGACGGCATTACGTCCACTCCAACAGAGGTTGTGCGTATTGGTTCCTTCATGGCTTATGGCAACAATGAGTATCTGATCTACCTTGCCAGCGACGAATCATTGGCACAGATGACACGTCAACCGGCTGAGGCCGAGTTGATGCAATCTGTGCGTGATGTTTTGGGCAATACCAGTGGATCCGGCTACATGCCAGCTATTGTGGACCCGGCACGTGGTGCCCTCTTGTCGATGTACGTCGAGCGTCCTGACTTTATTGAACGTATCGAAGAAGGCGAAAAGGTCAACTACGTTATCGTTGGTGTCGGCTTCATGGGCGTCTTTGCGGCGCTGTTCCAGTATGTGTATCTGATTGTCGCCAAGGTAAATGTGGCAGCACAGGTGAAGAAAATGTCTGCCCCGAGCAACGGAAACGCTCTGGGTCGCTTGCTGCTGGCAGTGCAGGGAACCGAAAAGGAATCTCCAGAGGTGGTAGAACTCCGCATATCCGAAGCAGTACTGCGCGAAATTCCAAAATTGGAGCGTTTCCAGTCCTTCTTGCGCCTAGCAGTGTCTGCCGGTCCTCTGTTGGGATTGATCGGTACTGTTATCGGTATGATCATCACCTTCGAAAGTATCACAGCATCGGGATCTTCCGATCCCAAGCTGATGGCGCAAGGTATCGGCGCGGCGATGATTGCAACAGTACTGGGCTTGGGTATAGCCATCCCGTTGCTGTTCCTCAACGCAGGTTTGGTATCGTTGTCAAAATCAGTAATTCATGTACTTGAAGAAGAAAGCACCAGCTTGCTGGCGAAGCGGTTGCAACAGCACTAATCCCAAGTTGACTGTAAAAGACCCGGCCAAGTGCCGGGTTTTTTATGCTCGGGCTTATCGTGTTGGTTGCCGGCACACGTGCCACGAAGCTGTAGGTGAGGTTCTGCTATTCGCGCTGGTCCAAAGCGAAACACGCTTGGTGCTGCCGGCGGCTGAACAATCAGTCCAGTGACTTCTTGAATTTCAGCGTCGCGATCACCAGCCCCACGAGCGTAAAGCCCAGCAGGAAGCCGGTGTCCGCTCGCATGTTGTCCAGGCCGGCATCGCGAAGTACCACGCCGCGTATCATTCGAACGAAATGCGTTGCTGGGAGGGCTTCTGCAATGTATTGGGCTGGCATCGGCATTCCTTCGTAGGGAAACAGAAACCCGGACAGCAGAATCGACGGCAGCAGCACGAATACAGTCATCTGCATGGCCTGCAATTGGGTTTTTGCAATCGTCGAGATGATCAGCCCCAGCGTTAGACTGGCAGCAATGAACAACAGCGTTGCCCCTACGATCTGTATTGGCCTGCCATTGATGGGGACATCAAATACAAAGTGTCCGAGCATCAGGATGATGGTCATTTGGGCCAGGCCAATCAGGATGAAGGGAATGATCTTGCCGAGCATCAGCTCCAACGAGCGCAACGGTGTGGTAATCAGCAGCTCTATGTTGCCGCGTTCCTTTTCACGCACGATCGCAGTCGCAGTGAACAGAATCATCGTCATAGTCAGGATAACCGCCAGCAGGCCGGGTACGATGTTGACTGGTGTGCGCCGTTCCGGATTGAAATACAGCACAGCCTCAAATACCGGTGATGCTTGCGGGAGGTAACTGCGCTGCAATTCCTGCAGTGGCATGTTGCGCAGGCCCAGCAAAGCAGAAGAAACGATGTTGTCAGAGCCGTCGATCAGCCATTGCCCCAGCGGTTGTGATTGCGATGCATTGGCTGCCCGCTGGTCAAGGTTGGCCGGTAACACCAGTACTGCCCGCACTTCACCGGCCGTAATGCCAGCTTCGGCTTCTTGAACGGTGGGGTAGTGTCTGACGATATTAACGACCTGCGTTGCCCGCACGGCATCCACGATGCTTCGCGATGCAAATGAGCGTGCCTCATCCACCAGCCCTATGTTGATGTTGCGAATGTTGTTGTTGATGGCATAGCCGAACAGCAACAACTGGATCAGCGGGATCATCACCACCATGCCAAACGTCAGGCGATCACGCGATAGTTGGCGGAATTCCTTCAGTGTGATGGCAGCTATACGGTTGAAGAATCCCACGTCAGCTCCTGTCGCCAGTGCACATGACAAACACGTCTTCCAGTGACGGCCGCACCAGCGCGAGTTGATGAGATGGTTGCAGGGCAACGCAGTCACGGCGCAGTTGGGAAACCGGATCAGTTACGGCACGATTGACCAGCACCCGCAACTGTACGCCTTGCTGTGCTACTGATTTAACCTGGCCAAGTTGCAGCAACTGCTGCTTTAGCTGCCGCAGGTTGGGTCCGCTGATTTCGACAACATTGGCGTCCATATTTGCCATCAGGTTCTGTGGTGTGTCATCAGCACGCTTCACGCCTGCTTCAAGAATCGCCAGATAATGACAACGCTCGGCTTCGTCCATGTAATGCGTCGATACCAATATGGTGGAGCCACTGTCACTGAGGTCGAACAGTTTCTCCCAGAAATCACGACGATTTTCCGGATCGACTGCAGAAGTGGGTTCATCAAGAAACAACAATTCAGGTTTGTGGATGGTGGCAGCAGCAAGTGCCAGCCGCTGCTTCTGGCCGCCACTGAGTTCATCTGCCAGCAGATGACGGCGATCCGCCAGTTCGTAAAGCGTCAGCAATTCTTCAATACGTTGTTTCATCACGCTGCGGCCCAAGCCGTAAATGCGGCCGATGAATTGCAGATTCTCTTGCAGCGTCAGGTCGCCGAACAGCGAGAACTTCTGCGTCATGTAGCCGATGCGGGTGCGCAACTGCTCGGCCTGGGCTGGCAGCTGCAGGCCAAGGATATTGATGGTGCCGGAATCCGGCGTCAGCAATCCGGTCAGCAAGCGGATCGTGGTGGATTTGCCAGAGCCATTGGGACCAAGGAAACCGTAGATGGTGCCACGCGGAATCCGGAGATCCAGCTTGTTGACGGCAATATAGCTGCCGAAACGCCGCGTCAGTTCGCGCGCTTCGATAGCAATATTGTTCACGGCAACTCTACTTGAGCCGGCAAACCGGCGGGAAGCGCACTGGCGCTGTCGGGCAGCTGGACTTCTGCCATATAGACCAGACGGCTGCGTTCTGCGCTGTTGAGTGCATAGTAGGGAGTGAAGGCCGGGTCTTGCGAAATCCAGCGTACGCGGCCGGTCAGCGGTTCGGCCACGCCGTCTACGTGAACAATCAACGATGAGCCTGTGGCGATAGCGACCCTGCTGGTTTCGGGAATGTAGACCCGCGCGTAGGGAGCGCCATCAGCCAGCAGTACTGCAACCTGCGAGCCGACGGCTACGCGTTCGCCGGCATTCCAGGGCAGGCTGTCGATGGTCCCAGTCACCGTAGCAGCAATAGCCAGATTGGATAACCGCTGCTGCTCGGCTACCAGTTGTGCCTGTACTGCGGCGAGTTGGGCTTGGGCCTGTGCGATATCTTCGCTGCGGCTACCGGCCTGCAGCAGATCAAGCTGGGCTTGTGCGTCGCGCAAGCGAGCAGCACTGCCGTCTCGCACAGCAGTAGTTGCATCAAGCTGGGCAACAGGTGCCAGTTTCTGCCTTACCAATGCGCTGATGCGAATGAAGTCACGTTCACTGTTGTCGACAGCCGTACGCGCACTATCGACACGGGCAGTTGCTGCGCGGATCTCCTCGGGGCGGACGCCGTTGTGCAGCTTCAGCAGCAGCGCGTCAATCTGCGCAATGTCGGCTTGTACTTTGTTTACTACAGCCTGTTGCAGAGTGCTATCAAGCTGCACGAGCAATGTGCCAGCTTCGACATGGCTGCCTTCTGCCACCGGTTGGCTGACTATCAGTTCGGCCGCAGTGGCAGCCAGCGTGATGCGATCACGTTCGAGAGTGCCCAGGGCCAAACGTGGAGTCGTGGCGTCGCGGGCAGCAAGAAAAAGAAAGACTCCATAAGCGATGAGTGCGATTACCAGCAGTGGCAGCAGAACTTTCAGTTTGCCCATTATGGTCTCAACGTAATCGCAGTGTTTCGATCATCGAACCCGCTCGACCCTGATAAACCCGCTCAAGCGCGAGGTGGAAAGCCGGAAACCGTTACCAATGCCTTCCTGAAATATCTCGATGTCGTCCCCCACGCGCAGGTTCAATGGTCGAGCGACGCTTTGGCGCCATATTTGTCCGCTCGCCAAAGTGACAATCCACAACTCGTTGCGTTTCTCCAGTGTGGTAATGCTGTCGTGCAAACGCTCGGTACCGCTGTCATCAGTGGTGACATCAGTGTTCCGGCCAAACGCCCGCACGCGATCAAGCAAGGAGGGACCTGCATCGGCCGCTGCGGGCGTGTCGACAGTGACAGCTGGCGCTGATGCCGCCGGCAGCGGAGCTGTCGATGCTGTCGGAGCGGATGTCGTGGTAGCAGCTGGTGTTGGGGCAGTCGATGTAGGTACGACAGGCGAGCCAGGTGCTCCCGATGCCTGAGCGTCAGTGCTCCGCGCTGCCAATGCCGATTCAAGTGCATCTTCCAGACAGGCAATGCGTTGGCCCCTGTCAGTAAAACGAGCGCATGCAAGAAAGGCGCTGTCACTGTCAGCTGATTGACCGCTGGCAGGCAGCATCATGCAGGTGCTACCGAGTGCCAATGACCAGATCAGAACATCGCGCAAGGTACTAGCTGTAGAGCGGACTTTCATCGTGGGACGGACCGTTGTTGTTATCGGGAATTTAGTAGCCAGAGCAAAGGTAATGCAGCGGCCAGCCAATGACAATGCGCTGTGATGTAAGCGAAACGCGCACTTTGTCGATCATGCGTCCTGGCATACACTGCCGGGCGAAACGATAAACAAAGCCACCATAAAAAATGAACAAAAGCGTGGAGACTTTACGGCAAGTTGCCGCCTGCGACGCGGCTGGCGAATATGATGAAGCCGTCAACCTGCTTGCCACTGCTACGCAAGCCGGCGATCTGGTTGCAATGACCGCACTCGGCAAGCGACTGCTGGTCGGTGACCGCGCCCCCTATCTTCCCAAAGAAGGCGCTGGCATGGTGATTGAGGCAGCCAACAAGGGTGTACCCGAAGCGATGGCGCAAGTGGCCGTGTTCCAGGGCATCGGCATTTACCAGCAGAAAAGCTGGCAGCATTGCCTCAATACACTTACATGGGCGGCCAGGCTGGGTTGGCTGCCAGCGCGTGAACAACTGTTGTTGCTGCATGGTCATTCAATTGCGGAAACCAATACGCAGCTCCAACAGGCAGGCGATACTTTCTGGCTGCAACTCGGGCAGTCTCTCGACATTTCACCGTGGTTCAAACCAGACGCTGGCGATGCGCTGAGTGCCGAGCCTCGTGTGCAAAGGTTCCAACAGTTCATTCCACTGAATATTTGCGAGTGGCTGATACGACAGTCGATGCGGCGTTTGCAGCCTGCCTTGGTCTACGATGCGGTGAATCGGCGCAACATCCGCTACAAAACCCGCACCAACTCGGTTGCGCAATTCAATCTGGTCGAGAACGATGTTGTACATTTCCTGCTGCAGGAAAAGATGAGCGCAGCCTGCGGTGTGCCAATGGTACAGATGGAATCGACCGCGATTCTCAACTACCAACCGGGTGAGCAGATATCCAATCATTACGACTTCGTCGATACTGATCTGCCGAACTACGAACAGGAAATCGCTGACAATGGCCAACGGATCATTACATTCCTGATTTATCTGAACGACGAGTACAGCGGCGGTGAAACCGCATTTCCCAAACTCGAATTTGAGCACAGAGGCACCGCTGGCGAAGGGCTCTACTTCGTCAACGCCTTGCCCGATGGTGCGCCCGACTTGCGGATGTTGCACGCCGGCAAGCCGCCACTCACTGGCGAAAAATGGATCGTGTCGCAGTTCATCCGCAACCGCCCCGTCAAATATATCCTGGATTAAAAAAGCCGGCATAAGCCGGCTTTTTTCCCTACTGCTCTTGCTGCTTTTGGCAGATCAGAAGCTGGCCTGCAGGCCGAGGTACCAGCGACGACCCAACAGGTCATACAGACCAGGGTTGGTTACATCACTGTCTGTATCTCCACCACCCGGACCCCGTGGGTTGCTCTGGGTCAACTCTGCGTCAGCATCAAACAAGTTGTCGATACCGAAACGGAGCGTGTACTTGTCCCAGTTGTAGCTGGAGTTGAAGTTGAACATGTCGTACGAGCCAGGACCTTGGATCGTAGTGGTCGGGATGAGCGCCGAAGCCGCGGAGCCGGCACTGGCCATATGGCGCCAGTTAATGCCGAGGTTGAGGTTGTTCCAGGCGTAACCAAAGCGGGTCATCGCCGTGTAATCGAACAAACCACCGCGGTCGAGAGTACCCGTGGCATCAACAATGGCAGAACCCGGTGCCAACTGGTACTCGAAGCTGTCGAGGTAGTTGACTGTCGAGTTGACGCTGAACACACCCGGGCCGACATCACGTGACCAGTTGACGCTTACATCGACGCCCTGTGTTTCCAATGTGCCCAGGTTGAAGAATGGGGTATCCACTTCTTCACGGTCACCGGTTACGGGGTTGCGGCGGATCATCATGCACCACGAGTTCTTGACGTCGTAGGTTGGGTTGCTGGCGCCGTTGGAATTGAAGCAGCCTTCATACACGGTTGCCACGTTCAACGGATCGATCGCGTCAGTTACTTTGATTCGATAGGCGTCAACCGTAACGCTCAGGCTTTCCCAGCCAAAGGGCTCGGAAATGACTGCACCCAAGGTAAAGGTTTTGCCCTGTTCCGGCGCCACGTTGGGGTTACCGGCGCGCAGCGCGATTTCCAACGGGAAGAACGGCGGGTTCTGGCGGTGGAAACCTTGCGGGCCGGGGATGCCGGTGATCGAGAAGGTCTGGGTGTCGAACTGCGACGTGCTGTTACCGATGATGGCGCGGCAAAGGTTGATTACTTTGGCGCGGTTCGGGTTGCTCGCCACGTTACCAAAGGGGTACAAGGTGGTAACTGCGCAAGGATCCTGGTTCGGGAATGGCACGACTTCCTGGGTGGGTGCGGTGAACAACTCGGCGATGTTTGGCGCGCGGGTTGCAACCTGGTAACCACCACGTACTGTCACGGTGTCGCTTACGCCCCAGGTGAAGAGGGCCTTGTAAGTGTCCTGGCCACCGGCAGTGCTGAAGTCGGAATAGCGGTAACCGAGTTCAAGATCAATGTTTTGAACCAGCGGGATGCTGCTTTGGTCGACCACAGGCACCAGCAACTCGCCGTAGACTTCCCGTACGTTGATCTTGCCGCCGGTAGCAGCCGAGGCAAATACACCAATCGGGTTGTCACGCAGCTGGCCAACCGGGTTGCCCGGCATGAATGCAAAGCCGTTGCCGCGGTACGAAGCGCCCGCTGCGAAACGTACTTCGCCTGCAGCCCACTCGAACAAGCCGCCCTGCAAGTTGGCTTCGAGGATTTCCTGGGTCAGGTTGCTGCGGTTTACCAAGCGGGTATCAATATTGTCGAGACAGTTTTTGGACGGAGTGAAATCCGTGAACACCGGCAGACCAGAGGTACAGGTCAATGCGTAGCCACGGCCACCGTCGGGGCGAGTTACCGTGCCCTTGCCGAAGTTGGCACCGTAGACCATGTCCTGGTAGCGCTGCAGCGAAGGCAAACGGAAGTTCTCGGCCACAATACGGGTATCGCCGCGTGAAGCGTAGGCTTCCCAGGTCCAGTCGCCATCCATCAGTTCACCTTGCAGGCCTGCCGTGAACTGCCACACATCGTTGGTGTTCACGGGTTCGACAGGTCCGTTGTATTCGAGTACCTGGAACAAGGACCACGGTGCAGCTGGATTCGGACGCGAATCGAGCAGGGTATTCAAAGCAGCCGGCAGTGCACGGGCGTCGCGGGGAACGTTCGGAGCCTGCCATACTGTGATGGCGGGAGGGATGCCGCCACGCTGGGTGACTTCTACCCGGCTGTAGTTGGCTTGTGCGAAGGCACGGATGTTGTCGGCGATTTCATAGTTGCCACGCACAAACAACGAATGACGCTCAAGCGGCGTGCTCAGGTAGCCTTCGGTGTTCCACTGCTGCAGGTCGCCGTTGGCTTTCTTGACCAGACCCGAATAAACCCCGCATTCGTCAGTGCCGAAGCAATTCAGCGGCCCTTTGTAACCAAGACCACCTCTGCCATCGATGAATGGCGTACCGTCTTCATTGAAGCGGACTTCGGTGCCAGGGCCGACAGAGCCAGGTGGCAGCGAGGGGAACAGGGTATTCAGAGCAGCCTGACTCGGCAGGTTACCGGCAGTCGGGAAGAACGAGCGCGGCATTACGAAACCACCGCTGCCGTTTTTCGGGTCCGACCAGCCATTGATGAAGAACTCGCGGTCCCTTTGAAAGGCCGGGCTGCGCTTGAGCCAGTCAATGCCCATCATGATGTTGCCGCGGCCGTCGGATGAGTTCATGCCCAGCAACATGCTGTAACGGTTTTCCTCGGCATCACCTTCATTGGTGGCGCCGGTCTGGAAATCCATTTCAACGCCTTCGAAGTCTTTCTTCAGGACGAAGTTGACAACACCGGCCATGGCGTCAGGACCATATACCGACGATGCACCGCCGGTGATCACTTCCACGTTGGCAATAGCGGCCGCAGGAATCGTGTTGATGTCGACTACCAGTGCCGCGTTCGATGGCTGTGCACGACGGCCGTCAATCAGGATCAGGTTGCGGTTGGTGCCAAGGCCACGCAAGTTAAGTGTGGCGGCACCTGGTGTGCTGGTGGCGCTGTTCTGGATGCTGGAATTGAACTGGGTACCGGCAGCAACAAACTGCGGCATCTGGTTCATGACAGATTCGATGGAGCCGGTAGAGGATTTCTGGAAAGCTTCGGCACCCACGGTAACGATCGGGCTTGGTGCTGAAAGGTCGCGGCGCACAATGCGTGAGCCGGTTACTGTGATTTCCTCGAGCTGCTCTTCCTGGGCGAATGTTGGCAGCGAATAGCTGGCCAGCACGCCGGAAATAGCCGATGCAAGGACTGTGATTTTGGTTGCGGAAAACGTACGAGCTCGTCTCATGGTACCCCCAGTTATTTGAGTTTGATTTGATGCCGCGACGAAACGGCATAGCTGGCGACGACTACGCTCGGAAGCTGGGCATACAAAATGGATTGGCGTCAGGCTCGGAGGGAACGCAGGACGATATTGTTTTTGTTGTGCCTTACTACACGAAGCAAGAACCGTTCAAGCCGGGCGAGTATAAAAAGGCCAAGCGGCCTTGTCCATGCATGGTTTTTGCAAAGTTCCGCGTTGATCCAGATCAAATAAATGACCGGTCAGTCACTTTTGCGAGTCGCTGTGTATGGCAATAGCGACAAAATCAATAGGAGCAGGTGGCACCTTGTAGGGAGGAGGGTGCGCAAATGTCCGCCAGCAGGTCAGTGATGACAGGACAGAGGCCCGGGGGCGGCAACTGTACTGATTGGACTGTTTCAAGCACCGGGGCCGGTGCTTTGGTCTCGGCAGCACTGGCTGTTTGCATGGGTAAAGCCGGCGGTGATGCCGGTTGCGCTGGTGCTACAACGGCGGCTGGGTCAGCGGGCTGATCAGCACGCAGAGCTGAACACAGCACAAGGCCCGACAGCAGCAACAAGCGCACGATCCTGGGCTGGAGCATCGTTTTGTCTCCCGAGAACTGCCTTCCATCATACGCCCGCCAAGCCCGGTTAGTCAGCCATCCGCTTGGAGAAACCAGTTCAAGCCAACGAGGTCAAGCCGGCAGGGTGATTTCCCACAGCTTCTCGTCCAGCCGATTGTAGTGGGCGACAGTGAGTGCCCGGCTGTCCTTGTCGATGCTCACCACGCCGAAGAACTGCAGGTTGGCGGATGGCGGCCGGTTGGCGGCGAGATCGTGCGGTACGCCGCAGAAGCGTTCTTCCGGGCCGAAGCTCATGTCGAGAGCTGCAGGCGCAAAGGTGCCGGCATGCAGCGGGCCGCTGACAAACTCCCAGAACGGCGTGAAGTCCTTGAACGCCGCGCGCTCCGGGCTGTAGTGGTACGAGGCGCAGAAGTGCACATCGGCGGTGAAGAAGTGCACCTTGCTGATGTTGCTGCGATGGATGAAGCCGAGCAGATCCTGCAGTTCCAGCTCACGGCCGAGTGGAGGGCCGTTGTCGGCGTTGGCCCAGTTCTCGGCAATGTCGGTGCCGAAGTCGGTTACACAAAGGCCGATCGGCATGTCGGAGCAAATGAGTTTCCATGTCGCAGTGGATTGCTGCAATTCCTGCTTCAGCCACTGCAGCTGGGTTGAGCCGAGAAAGGCGGTATCGGCGCTGCCGGTAGTCTGGCGGTTCACTGAATTGACGCCGCGATAGCTGCGCAGATCAATGAAGAACAGATCGAGCAGCGGCCCGTAATGCACCACGCGAAACATCCGCTCGGGATCAAGCGGTGAACGCCGCAGCGGATTGCACTCGAACATGGCGTGACGCGCTCGCGCAGCCAGCAGGGAAGCGCTGGTGTCCTTGAACGGCGCGCCCAATACCTTGCCAGGGTACCAGTTGTTGGCCACTTCATGATCGTCCCATTGGTAGTACACGGGTACGCCGCGGTGGAAGCGGGTGTAATGCTCATCGAGATGGTTGTAGTAATAGTTCTCGCGGAATTCCTGCACGCTCTCGGCCACCTTGCTCTTGCCATCGGTGGTGATGTTTCGCCATGACGTGCCATCGTCGAGCGCGATGGTGTCGGGCACCGGGCCGTCGGCGTAGATCTGGTCACCGCTGTGCACGAGGAACTGCGGCGAGTGTTTCAGCATGGCGGCATAGGTTTGCATGCCGCCGCGAGAAGGGTCGATTCCGTAGCCTTGTCCGACTGTGTCGCCCGACCAGCAGAAGCGGATGTCTTCATCAGCGGTGACGGGCGCTGTACGGAACTGGCCCGTCATCGTATCGCCCAGCAGTCCCACACCTTCGAGTGATTCGAACTGCACGCGGTAGAACCAGTCGCGGCCGGCTTCGAGTCCGCTCAGCACGGCTTTGGCGTTGTAGTCGGTTTCCGGCAAGGCATTGCCGCCGGCGAAACGTTGTATGTTGCGGAAGCTGTCGTCAGCACTGACTTCCACCCACAACTTTGCCGCTTGCCCGGTACGGGCCCAGACCACGGCACCTGTGTGGTCCACATCGCCGCTGGCACAACCCGTGGTGATCAGCGGGCGGTCTGCCGCGCGGCTGAACGCCGGCAACAACAAGCCACCGAGTGCGCCCTTGTGGAAACTCCTGCGCGTGAATGCCATCGCTACCTTTCTCCCTTACCTGAATGCGGAGACCTTACACCCGGCAACGTGACAATCAATCAAGGAATGCAAACTTCAACGCAAAGATGAGAGCGATCACATACACCGTCGTCGGGCAGTCGCGGCCTTTGCCCGCCACCAGCTTGATGCCGGCATAACTGATGAAGCCGACACCGATGCCATCCGAGATCGAGTAGCCAAATGGCATTGCGAGCGCAGTCAATATCGCCGGTGCCAGTTCGGTGATGTCGTCCCATATCAGATGCTGCAGCGAGCGCGCCATCAAACAGGCGACGAACAGCAACGCCGCGCCAGTCGCATAACCGGGAATGCTCTGCGCCAGCGGCGACAAGAACAGGCAAAGCAAGAACAAGGTGCCAGTGACGACTGCCGTGAGCCCGGTGCGGCCACCGGCCTGCACGCCAGCTGCACTCTCGATATAACTGGTAGTAGATGAGGTGCCGATGAATCCGCCCAGCATGGTGGCAGTCGAATCCGCCAGCAGCGCCTGCCGCAGGCGTGGCAACTTGCCGTGGGCGTCCAGCATGCCGGCTTGTGAAGCCACTCCTACCAGCGTGCCGGCGGTATCGAAAATATCGACCAGCAAAATCGTCAGGATCACCGTGATCATCGACAGGTCCAGCAAGTTGCCGATTTCAAGTTGCATGAAAACCGGCGCCATCGATGGCGGCATCGACATCACGCCACGGAAGTCGGCGATCCCTGTAATCCAGCCGATCACGGTAACTACCAACATGCCGATCACTACCGCGCCCATCACATTACGCGCGGTCAACGCGGCAATCAGGATGAAGCCGCCCATCATCAGCAGTGCCTGCGGTTGCATGAAGTCGCCGAAAGTGACCAGCGTCGCCATGTCGCTGATGACGATGCCGCCATTGCGGAATGCGATGATGGCGAGGAAGAAGCCGATACCCGCCGAGATGCCGAGCTTCAACGAACGCGGGATCGCATTGATCAGCCATTCACGCACCGGGAACAGACTGAGCACCACGAACAGGAAACCGCCCATCGCCACTGCACCGAGCGCCTGTTGCCAGGTGTGGCCCATGCCAAGCACCACTGTGTAGGCAAAAAAGGCGTTCTGGCCCATGCCGGGCGCCATCGCCACCGGATAGTTGGCGATCACCCCCATCATCAAGGTGCCGACTGCGGCTGCGATACAGGTCGCCACAAACACGGCACCAAAATCCATGCCGGCGTCCGACAGGATGTCGGGGTTGACGACGGTGATGTATGCCATTGCCAGGAACGTTGTGAGTCCGGCAATGACCTCTCGCCTGGCAGTGGTACCGTTGGCCGTAAGGCCGAACTTTTTTTCAAGGAAGGCATCGAGAAAGGCGAACATGTCAGGCGGCTCCGGCAGTGGCAAAAAAATTCGTGGGCGGGCACTCGGTCAGGCCGATGCCGCGTTCAACAATGGTGGCACAAAGTGTGTTGCTTTCGAGCGCGTTCACGCTGAGATCAGTTGTTGCATGTGGTGGCCTCACGTTACACACAAGAAGTCGGCAGACGGCATGTTGCCACGCCTTGCTGTTCCAGTTGCTGCGCCACGCGCAGGCACAAATCTTCGCGCCATGGCGCCGCTACCACTTGCACACCGATCGGCAGTGCACTGCCCGTAAGCCACAGCGGCACGCTGCACACCGGCAGCCCGATGGCGGAGAACGGTTGCGTGAACAAGCCAAGGTTCGGCCGCAAGGGGCGATCAACGCCGTTGATTGTCAGTGTTTTGCTGCCCAACAGCGGCGCGCTACACGGCGTACACGGTGCAATCAACACATCGACATCGGCAAACACTGCCAGTATCTGTTGCAGCCAGCGGCGGCGCACCTGTTGCGCGCGTATGTACCAGGTGGCCGGCAACAGACTGCCGGCGAGAAAGCGGTCGCGGGTGTCGGGGTCGAAGTCACCGACACGCGTCTGCAAGCGTTCGCGATGCAGCGCAGAGCTTTCGGCATTGGTGATCAGGTAGGCCGCAGCGCGACCTTCGGAGGCGCCCTGTAAGGGCAGTGTAGTGGTAATGCCGAGGCTGTCGCATACACGATCGACTGCTGCCTGCGCTTCTGGAAATTGTGAGCAATCGAAGTAGCCGCCGGCACGCGCGAGTCGCAATCCGCTGCTGCCCTTGTGCAGCGCATCCAGCGTGCGCAGCGGTGGCATGTCGGCACAGGCATGGTCGCCGCCATCGAAGCCCTGCAGGCAATCGAAGCTGAGCGCGAGATCGCCCACCGAGCGTGCCAGCGGGCCGACATGATCGAGACTTTCGCAGAACGGAAAACTGCCGGTGCGCGGCAAGCGGCCGTAAGTCGGTTTAAGGCCGAAGATGCCGCACAGCGATGCCGGCACCCGGATCGAACCATTGGTGTCGGAGCCGAGACTCAGCGGCACCAGTGCCGCGCCAACAGAAGTGCCGGAGCCGGAGGACGAACCGCCACTCATGCGGCCGTTGTCCCACGGATTGCGACAGGCACCGTAATGTGAATTCTCACCGGTAAAGTCGTAGGCGTATTCACCCATCGCCACTGTGCCCACCAACACAGCGCCAGCGGCTTCAAGGCGTTTGATCAGTACGGCATCAGTGCTGGCAGGTAAATTCGCTTGGTTGATCAGGCTGCCGGCCAGCGTGGTAACGCCAGCGACATCAAACAGGTTCTTCACCGAAAACGGCACCCCGGCGAGAGGGCCAGGGTCTTTGCCCTGGGCGATCAGTGAATCGACTTCGGAGGCGCGTTGCAGGGCGCGCTCAGCCAATACGCTGGTGAAACAGTTGAGCGTGCCGTTGTTGCGGGCTATGCCTTGCAGGCAAGAGTTAATGCTGGCAGTGGCCGCAAGTTCACCGCGCCGCACGGCACTGGCGATAGCATGGATGCCAGCCGGCGCAGCAGCATGCATCAGCGCACACTGCCTGCAGTCGGCATCACAGGTGGGATGAAAACAGCAGCCGATGCTGCCAGATCAGCCGCTGGCTCGGCTGCAAACAGCAATTGGGCCATCTCCGCTGCCACGATCAAATGCGCAGTGACCGCTACCTTGCTGGCAGCCGGAATCGCCATGCCGGCGCTCAATGCCAGCGCGTCAACCAAGGCTTGCTTGTCGCCAGGCGCGAGCAGGGCGGAGTGCAGTGCATTCATGAGTGCTCCATTGTGGGTCGCTACAGATACCTATTAGTGTATTTGCAGCGTGCCCGGCTCGGGGTTAACCAAATCAGCAAGTTCCATGCCTGCGCAGCCCCTTGGTTCTGAGAAGGCCAATCGCTTGCGCTCCCCCCTGCGCTGTTCGCTCGCTCCGCTCCTCACCTCGCAGGGGCTCACCGCGATTCGCTTTCGAGCATCCGAGTGATTGGCTTGCAGGTGTTCGTTACATTCGAATCTTCAAAAGAACCCGCGCTTTTAACTCAGACTCAGCACACGCCCGATGTAACAAGGCCGACACCTGGAGACGAGTTCAGGATGGTGGAGTCGGAGTCACCAACATCAGGAGTGGAGGACAATCGCGGTGAGCCCTTGCGAGGTGAGGAGCGGAGCGAGCGAACAGCGCAAGGGGGAGCGCAAGCGATTGTCTACAGCGCAACCCAAGTGACTCCGACCTACCCGAGACACTAAACCACAGGCCGATGATGCTCATGCCAATGCCGGGCGATATCGACACGTCGACACACCCACACCTTGTCATGTCTCGCCACATGATCGAGGAAAAGCTGCAGCCCGCGCAGCCGGGCCGGCCGGCCCACGATGCGGCAATGCAGACCAATGTTGAGCAGCTTCGGGCTATCAGCGCCCTCGGCGTACAGCACATCGAATGCATCTTTCAGATAGGTGAAAAACTGCTCGCCGGTGTGGAAACCCTGGGCAGTGGCGAAGCGCATGTCGTTGGTATCGAGGGTGTAGGGAATCACCAGGTGCGGTGCGCTGGGGCCCTTGACCCAATAGGGCAGGTCGTCAGCGTAGGAATCGGAGTCGTACAGCAAGCCGCCTTGCTCCATCACCAACCGCCGGGTGTTGGGGCTGTCGCGGCCGGTGTACCAGCCGAGTGGCGTCGAGCCGGTGAGTAGCTTGTGCAGGACGAAGGCGTGGCGGATGTGTTCGCGCTCCTCGGCTTCCGGCATGAACTGATGACTGATCCAGCGCAGGCCGTGGCAGGCAATTTCCCAATCGGCTTCCTGCATGGCCGCCACTGCCTCGGGATTGAGTGCGAGCGCCGAACCGACTCCAAAAATCGTCAGCGGCAAAGCACGCTGCTGAAACAGCCGGTGCAAACGCCAGAAGCCGGCACGTGAGCCGTATTCATACAGAGATTCCATGCTCATGTGGCGATCGGCAAACGCACTGGCGCCGATTATTTCCGACAGAAAGGTTTCCGAGGCGGCATCGCCGTGCAGCACATTGTTCTCGCCGCCTTCCTCGTAGTTCAGCACGAACTGCACGGCAATGCGGGCCTGCCCCGGCCAGTTGGCTTGTGGGGGCGTGCGGCCGTAGCCGATCATGTCGCGGGCATAGGGCTGGCGGTAGTACATGGGTCACCTGGAAAGTGGCAGCAA
>Ga0255099_1000395_pt1 | contig 17960 bp, 18 predicted proteins | sample Colum_Colum_RepA_2_FD_188451 | JGI IMG/M metagenome (GOLD analysis project Ga0255099, IMG submission 188451) | Freshwater microbial communities from Columbia River, Oregon, United States - Colum_Colum_RepA_8d | ecosystem: Environmental > Aquatic > Freshwater > River | place: USA: Oregon...
TGAATAATCAAAGATTTCAAATTCAGCTTGAAATTCATTTCTTATACTGTCGTTTGTTATATTGATCCACATACTGCAAAAATTAAAGAGTAATACATTACGGCTGTCATGCCGACTAATACGATAAAGCTAACTAAGCTATTTACATAGGGGTCATTCATAATTATTTGTTTTTGGGTTAATACTCTACAAAGGTAATTAAAGTTTCATATATGCAAAACTTTATGCACATTTTTTTGCATTTTTTAACAAATTATTTTTGAAACCCTTATAAAATAAAGGAATTAGCTAGAAAATATTTTTCTTTTTTCTGTAGATGTACTCCTGATATTTACTAAATACCAGTTGACTGAGCTTATTGTAGCTGTTGCAGTCCTTACATTTTACCCAATGGTGCACGGTGCCTGCTCTGGTTACTACCTTCTTATTATATTGGTAGTTAGTTCCTCCACATTCTACACATTCATACCTATCACCTCCATGCTGTACTGCATAATTGTGCTGAGGTAATGTATATGCCTGGATCTTATTAAATACCTTCTCAAGAACCTGCACATCCATCTTGCAATATGCCACCATCTTATCCAGGGCATCCTGATCCTTTCTAAATACAATATCTTTCCAGAGATCTAGGCCTCCTGTTTCCATCTTAGCCCCTACCTGCAGGAATTTAGCAATGTAGTCGAGCTTATTGCTATTGAAATTAAAGTACTTTTTAGCCAATTTAAGAGTATCAATGGTTTTCGGATTTGGCATAACATCAATGCCGTGAATTAAGGCTCTTGTACGTATCCATTTGAGGTCAAATCTATCACCATTATGTGCTACTATCTCATCAGCCTGTGCTAGTAATTTGGTAAATTCCTTCAGCATGGCCTTATCACTCTGGTTCTTTGACCAGGTTAGGCTGTGAATCTCCTCCTCACCTTCCCACTTATAACAGATACAAATGATGGCCCTCTCATGGATAATATCCTGAGGATTTATATTTATATTGTACCCAGTTCTCCAGAATACCCCAACATTGAAAGACGTCTCAATGTCGTAAAAAAGTCGTTTTCTTATCATATTTTTCTCCATAGGGCCAGCCTATCTAGTAGGCCTCCCTGCAATAGGTATGGTATGATTAATCCCAGGATCAAACCCACAACAAAAGGCCACCATCTGGTGCGGTACTTTACCTCCTTAATTGCTGCGGCTGCTTTTGCCTGCTCTCTTATCACCTTTACCTCTGTATCACCTTTGATTTTCAATGTCTTTACCCTCTCACGATACTCTATCCTGGTCTGCCATCTGGTTTTAGGGATTTCTAGTACTTTGGTGTGTATTACCGTATCGCGATATGCGATAATTTTCTCCCATACGATGGTATCATTAACAATAACAGGGAAGCTGTCCACCTTCAGCACTTGGATAGTATCACTACCCTGCTCAATTTTAAGGCCGTTCTCAATTGCTTTTCTTAAATGGTATTGTACTTTCAGCTCTTTTGAACAGGAATATGCCGTAATGACAATAATAAATATAAATAATAACCTCATAGCTCTAGTAATGTATAAGAGAAGCAATTGCCATGTATCTTAGCTGCCTTTTTACAAATAAACATGAAGGTCTCGAAATCTTTTACCCTCTTGAATACCTGACATCCTTCGCTCCAGTTCTCTACCCATGTGCTGTCAGTACCTGCCTTGTGGATGTTTATGCCAAAGATACCCCTGTCGGTTTTCACCTCATCGAATTTTAGATCCTTGTTGCCATCCCTCCATACAGTAACCTCTCCTAGCCTCTGGCATAGTGCATCATATTTGCCCTGGTGTTTGTCTATTTTCCACGTTGCTCTGTATTGACCAGGTACTAATCTAGCTACCCCTTTTGCATTATGAAACTGCTGTACACCTTTTTTCCCTGGATCGGTAGTTGCATTCCAACAAAAGAAATTCCAGTTACCTAAGCTATCTTTATAAGTAATGGTAATATGATCATCGAAAACATTCGTAACCTTATCAGCTATGGAAGGGGCATTGTTGCGTATGCCTACAATGTTAACATCATAACCTTTATTTGCGGTATCTTCAAACCACTTATAACCTTTCTCCTTTACGGCTCGCTCGATTTGTTGTCTGGTGTACATATTTCGTCTGTATTATTCTTAATCTCCTTTACTCTATTGAATAGCCTCTTAGCACTATCCCATAAATCTAGCCCTCTGACTGCCTTGTAATTTTCATTAATACTGATTACCTCAATTGATACCAGGATCAATGCCACTATCTTAGTGAGGAGTAAATCTATAGAAAAAAACTTTATAATGATGCCATTAAGTATGAAATAGTCAATGAGATAGAATAGAATAACAGTTATCTCATATAGTGCTAACTTACTCGCAATGGCTGATAAGGCTCGGCTGCTGAATGGTATGTTATTTTTTTTGCTTTTCCAGATACCTGTAATGGTATCCAGGATAATTGCAAATCCTATTAAGAATAAAAGCCCCCATATAGGCATGAAAAATGTCATAATAGTACCTATTAGTGCTGCCCAATGGAGCTGGATTGATTGTAATAATATGCTGAGCTGTGCCCTCACAGGATCAATATGCTGTTATTGTATCCGTTTTCACGGAAGTTACCACATAACCCTGTGCAGGTTGTGGTCCATTCGTTAATGCAAGAGCAATTATTGAACATTGGCCTAAGATCGGTATCAGTATTGGCAGCCGATGTAAAGATAGGGAATAGTGCCTTGTTAGCTAGTAGCCATCTGATCAATCTCTGCTCAAAAAAACTAGCCTTTTGTGCATAATGCTCCATGCCGAAGGCTACCTCACTACGGGATACACTAGCTGAGTAATCACCATTTTGCGTTTGCAGGCCTTTATTCTTGAGCTGATACGTCAAACCGAAAACAGCATCCTCTGCTGATCTCCATGCAATGACAGGCTGAATAAATTCTACTAGATCAATCTCATCATTGGTTAAGGTTTGTGCATTGTAGGCCGCTAGTAGATGGTTATAAAATACAGTTCCCAGGATAGGCTGTATCCTTAATGCCGATTGAGTAGCTATGTATGGTGTTACATCTGTTACATCCACGTTAGCAGTTATCGGGGTATTGGTCTTTAAATAATTCTCGGTGATAAAATATAACATTATGCAATGGGTTGTTGTGATGCTGCCGCACCTTGTGTTACATCTCCTCCCTCTATTGGCGGTAAGGATGCCAGAGCTCGTATCTCGTTAATTGTCATGGTCTCAAGAACCTTAGTAGCTACCAATGGGCTAAGGCTATTGAGTGCATCATTGGTCTTACTCGTATCCTCCTCAAGTTCTACAATTGTCTCGTTAATTATTTGGAAGTTGTTAATTGTAAATTCAGCAGGTATCCTAGCAATAGAAATAAGCTCATTAAAGATTGTGGTAATCTGGTTGCGGAGCTCCATTACCACATTTTTCTCGAATATAATATAAGCCTGCTTAATATCGGAACCATTACCCAGGGCTCCTGCTGTACGAATACCCATCAGGATAGGGTCAATCGTATGAGCAAAACAAATCTGTTCCGTATTTAATTGAGATGCCTCTAGGAATAGCTTATCATTGTTGTTATTTGGAAGGGCCTCAATCTTAGGGAGCTGGTCCTGTGAATTGGCAAAGAATGCAACAGCTTTACCTGCATTAGCAGCACCCTTGAGCCTGTCAATGGTCTCTTTAATCATGTGCTTCTCCTCTTCTGACTGTGGTCGCTTTGGGAACATCATAGCAAATGATGGAAAAACGCTGTTTTGTATGTTACTTTTTGCAAAATACGACAAATCGCCAGATAGAAATGCAAAATTTAAAGCACTTGTATAGGTAGGGAGCGGATAGTAATCCTGCCCCATTGATTTTATCTCATAGCAATAGAGCTGATATTCATCATTGCAGGTGATGTGGTAGGGTTTAATCTCTCTAATATCAATGCGAGTGCTCCAGTCATCACAGATATAGTAGGTTTTGCGGTCTCTAGATACCCTTACTTTCTCAGGGCTGATGTTTTCGATCCTGGTTAGCTTACGTTTTTTGTCAAAACACAATTTAAAGTAGATACGATTGTGCAGTATTAGCTGTTTTGTCGTAGCTTTTACGATGTGCTTAAGATTGATTTTTTTCTCGAAGGTATATAGCTCCAGTTTTTCTTGAGCTGTCATTTTATCGGTATTCAATGCAAACCCTCCACCAATAACTGCATTTGTTTTGTAGTCAACTATGGCACCATGTAACGGGGAGCTGTAATACATCTGGTTAAGTAGTTCTGGATATAATCCATCAGTACCAAAACGTACCTCCTTATTTGTATCATACCTCCCATTAACATAGGGTAGCGTTAAATTGCCACGGCCTACGGGAAGGAATGGAGTAGAAAATGATTGATACCCTTCTACTACCTCGGGGCCTTTTGATTTTCTGTTAAATATATTATCGTACCATGCCATATTAATCGTATATTGAATTACCTGCTGGACCACTTACTACCATTCTGCCCTCCTCAATAACTACTCCTGTAGTTTGCGATATGGACAAGGGTAAAACAAAAGGTAAATTACTCTCGTATACCTGGTATGTAAATTGGCCCTGGATTAATGAGATATCATTAGGTTCATCCAGGCTAAATAAATTGTATCTCTCTGGGTAGGCACTTGTATCAGGTGCCGTGAATAATTGAGGGGTGCTTGTTGTATTCATCTCATTGGTGAAAACGAATAAATAATGTGGGTTTGCTACCGTTGTAACCTCGGATAAGGTCAGCACGATTTGATTAATCACCCCCTGCTCTAGATAGATCATACCTATATTATTGAATGCCTGATAAGATGTTAAAAAAAAGCCCCCATTTCTGAGGGCCTTTAGATGTATATGGAGTTGATTATTGTACTCCGATTGCCTGCAATTGTACAAGGGTCATGTTCACCTCATATGCGAGATAGTCATTTTCCGCAACTAGAGTAACGGAATATTTAGAGCCATCTGCACGGGATGTGCCAGATCCTTCACCTGTTGCAGATACTTGCAAGTATGGGAAGTACCAATAAATACCATTGGCATCCAAAATGATGGCAGTAAGGTACTGCTGTCCACCACCTAGGATTTTAATAGCTCGAGATTTTGCAGCATCTCGTCGGTGAAACATTAGGTTAATTGTAGAGGTAACGAATGAGCTACCATTCACTAGATCGATGTTACTCTCTTCAGTAAAGTTAGAGGTATTTCGTCTAATGTAGAAGTTTTGAAACAAGTTAACGCCAGCTAATGTGATACCTGTGATTGACCATCCAGCTCCTGCGGATGGGTCTGTAGGAGTGATTGAAGCAATCTCATCCTGTTGGTTAATCCAGATACCATAAATACCACCAGAGTTATTGTCGCAAGATTTTACTATATCTTCTAAAACTAAACAAGGCATGATTTAAAGTATTAAAGAGCCCCCATTGCTGAGGGCTCGGTTATTAATTATGAATAGAAAACAATCTCAGCAGGGTTAACGAAGTTGAAACCTACCTTCATATTCGCACGAGTTCGGATGTAAGGCTCAGCTACAGTATCAGCTAAGTTTACAGCTCGTAAATCAGAGCTATCTCCTTCAGCATCGAATGCATAGATAAGGTTGTCCTTCAAGGTCCATACGAAAGTATCGTTGCTCATCCCTGGACAAACTACAATCTTAATACCTAAGAAAGTCAATGACAAATCTTGAGTAATGTATGCCTGAGTGTTACCAGCAGCTACTCCTAATCGGTAAATGTTAACCAATTGAGTTGGCATATACAATCGAAGGTCAGCAGTTCTGGTAGCAATTGTTGCAGGCAACAAAGCGAAAGCAGCAGATAGAGCTGTTTCAAGTCCTGTGAATGTAGTAATGTTACCAGTACCACCATTGATAACTGCAGGATCAGCAGCTAACAATTTCTCATACCCATCACATAAAGCTAGTGTAGGGTTCAAAGAAGTTGTATCACCTTGCCAACGGATGCTCTCGATATCTCCATTGATTTTGTTAGCCATTTCTGACCAGTAGAAAGACATGAAAGAAGCTACAGAAAAATCTCCGTTAGATCCTTTGCTCATTTGCAAAGACAAGAAAGATTGCTCAAGGTCAAACTGGCAGATTTGAGCCATTGCAGAAAGAGCACATACGTCAATTTCTTTAGCATCTAAATCATCAGTTGGGGCTGTAAACGCACAGCTAGAAGCCTGAAGGATGTTACCGAAAGTAACGGAAGCTAATTTAGTTTTGTACTTTACACCTGGCAAAGCTCGGTAGTTATCGGCAGTATCTTCGGACAAATATGCCTTAGAATAGAATGCCTCAGGGTTAGCCGCTAATAAAGCGGTAGGATCTATATTAAGATCGAATTTTAATTTACGCATGATTATTTGTTTATAAATTTGTTAACATTAGAAAATCTCTGCTGTACGCTTAACGCTACAGCCTCAGCCATCTCCACTTCCTCCTCAACCTCAGCAGTCAAGGCTTGGTCTAGTTGGTTTTGTAAATCAGCAATCATAGCTACTAATTGATTAACCTGCTCTTCAATAGCTGGTTTCACAATTGCCAAAACTGCCTCAGCATCTAGCTCAGGATCTACTGCCATAGTTTCCTCCTCAGTAGTTTCTACTGTGGACTCCTCTTCTACAACAGTATCCTCAAGAGCTACCTCTTCAGAGGCTTCTACTTTTTCGACTTCCTTAATCTCGATAACCTCCCCGTCCTTAACAACGTAGATTTTACCCTCGATTAGGTGCTCGCCATCGGGTAACTTGTTCATATTTATTTGGTTTTTATTTGTTTGCTCGCTTAGCTTCATGCCTAGATAACCTTCAATTGAGAAGCCTATCTGCTCCTCACTTACTAGCTCTGCATAATATTCCTTATCCGTTACCTGTGCCGTTACCATCAATGTACCTTCAGGTACTTCAATACCAAAGGAGCTGTATGCTTTATCTTTTTTCGGGTTCTCAACTATCCAGGCCTCAAGTACATAGGCAGGTACTGTTTTCTCAGTATCATGCTCTAGGTTAAATAGGTCTCTATTGACCATATCCCTCATGAATTTGCCGTGTATATTCTCAATCTCCTCTTTAGTGAATTGCACAAAGTACTCCTGTTTGGCGTCATCATCATAGCGGTATATATCCATAGGGATTAATGCAGGGGCCGTGATGCGGTACTTTAATTCATCAGAAAAAAACATTGGCTTAGCTTCACTTGAGAAAGCCATCCCTTTTACCTTAATGGCAGGGTTTGCCGTGAATGCTATTTGCTCAATTCCAAGATCTTCACCATTCTCAGCATAGGCTGGGTCTATTGTGATCTTATAAGTAGGGATATTTTTTTCTGCCATTTACCTATATTAGAAAAATAGTATATTTGTTAAAAAAAATTATGATAACAATTTTAGGGAAAGAGATCCCAAACCAAATGAAGGAGCTCACTATTGAGCAATTCGAAATGATCACTGAGATCAATAATAATAAGGACCTAGATGCCGTGGATAAGCACCTCAAGATCTTTGAATATCTAGGTATCCCTGAGAAGGATTTTTGGGATGTTGACATTAGTGATTTTATTGAGATGGTAAAGGCATTCAATAGCCTGGATAAAAACATTGACTACCCCACCATTGATACTATCGAGATAGATGGGTACACCTATACGGCTCAGATGAAGCTCACAGTTAGGGATACTAAGCACATCGAGAAGCTGGCAATTGAGAAGCCAAAAAACTACATCAGTCAAATGATGGCCGTGATGTTTAAGAGAGAGGACCTTACCCCTGCTGAACACTATGCCGATGCACATATAAAACACAAAGCTAAATTTATCTGCAAAATGACTGCTGATATTTCTATACCTTACGTCATGTATATTGCTAATAAAGTAAACCAACAATTTAAGAATGCTGAAGCTACCCCAGAGCTGGAGCGAAGTAACGCTTGAGCAGTTCATTGAGATTGGTAAAATAGATAAAACGCAAGGGGCCTACCACTACAATAGTGAGGCCCTTTCTATTTTAGCCGATGTTAACATTGAAGAGATTGAGGAGCTCGAGATTGATGAGCTAAATGCCTTAATAAAAGAGGTCAATTGGTACAGCAATCAGCCACCCAATAGATACCAGGAGGAGGTGCTCGGTATGAAGCTCAAGCCATTTGGAAAATTAGAGCTATATGAATGGATTGATTTAGAGCACTTATTTACTAGCGACTACATTGATAACCTAGATAAGATATGCGCTATCATGTACAGGAAAGTACGCCTCAATGAATGGGATGAGGAGGTTATGGAGCCCTATGATTTTGACCTGAGCAATCGAGCGGAGCAGTTCCTAGATTTACCCATCACCTACATCTATGGCATCATTAATGAGTTCATAAAGTTTCGTAAACATTTTTATGAAACCTATCGCAATCTATTTGGAGATGTGGACGATACTGAGATTAGTGAGGAGGAAAAAGCAAAGCTAACCAAAGAGGAGCTCGATGATATCGAGGCTGAAAAAAAAGCCTCCAAATGGTCATGGGAACAAATGATCTATAACCTATGTAATGGCGATTTGACCAAAGCTGAGAAGCTAGGTAAGTTAAAATTAATCTTTGTCTTTAATATGATAGGGATGAAAAAAGAATTAAACATCTAGCGGAAAGCCTGGAGTGAAATCAGGCGGTGCATCTAGGGCATAGAAATTATACACAATACTTTGATCCTCTTCTAAGATAGGCACTATCTCCAGGATAGGGTAATTCTTAGTTAGCCATTCAGTATATTGGCTATATATCTCGGTGATTATTCCTGCACTTGTTAGCTCATCGGTAAATTGTCTGACCAAATTATACGGAGGTATTACCCCACCATTCCACAGGAATGCCCCGTTATTGAGAAAGATAAAGTAATACATGGCTACTATCTCAATTTCTAGGGTAGAAAAACCTGTTATTTGTGCATTGATTCGCACACTATCCTCCAACGTTCTTGTATCCACTAGGCCATTCTGCCTAATGATCCTTTTTAATATTGTGGCCATCCTTCTCCGGGTAGGGTAGAGGATATTGAATACTCCGTTTTTTGCGTATCTAGGCATATTGTAATACTCTGAAAAAGTCAACTACACAGGTCTCTCCATTCGTAGCTGACTGTACGGTAAATAAAAGATATTGATCTACGGTTCTGTTAAGGTTGTATGCATTCAATCCTACCCCTGTAAATTCACTGGCCCCTGAATTCATCCATGAAAACCCATTATTTCTACAGGTGATTGTTTTCTCACATTTGATGGCCTGCTGTACTCCTCCACCATTCAATGTAGTTATACCACTTATCAATGTAGCACCTGTCATGCTGTTGCTTGTATTAATGTACAGCCTTGTATGAACCTGCCCCGTGTTACCTGTTACCCGTATCATACGCCATTGTATCTCAAGTAAGGTATCAGTAGTCAATGTATTGGCTGGTATTCTCAAGGCCTTAGATATGGTTACTGCTGTCGATACGCTCAATGATCCTGTGGATGCAGAATGGCCTAGATACTTAGGATTGAATGATACATCACCTGAGCCTACCAATGAGTTCCCGTTAACTGTTTTAATGTTAGTGCCTGATACTAGTGTTGCCTGCTTACCATTCAAGGCAGTATTTAGATCACTCTGGCTAGATAAGGTACCTGTGATATTTCCCCAAGTTGCACCTCCTCCTGAAGCTGCATTAATTATCTGCTGTCCTGTAATGGCAGTATTAACAGGTTGCCCTGCTACTATCTGAGTGCATTCGATTAGATCGGTAGGTTGTAAATCGCCAGTATGAGGGGTAAGGTTTTCCCTCCAATCCCCCCACCAATTAGGTAAGCTCATACCTATATTACTTTATGCTTTCGATTTGTTTAAATCGGAACGGCACAATCGGTCCAGTCATTGAGTGCAAAGGTAATACTCATCTGATACCCTGCTGCATAATCTAGTAAATCATTATTCAATGGAGTAAAGGTAGGAACCCCGATAACATCCATGCTCCTGTCTAGTCCGAAAAAATAATATACATACAAATCATTAAGGATTTGATGGCAATCGCTTAGGATGGTTATGATGTTTGCTCTGTCCTTTTGAATGATATCGTAACAGAAAATATCCAGAGTAAATTCAGTAGTATTCTCGGTAGGGATAACAGCATCAGGCACGATAAATATGATAGGGTACTTTTCATCCTGGGTAGCGAAGTTAAATATTTGTTCTTTAAAATCAGTACCTACTTTCTTTACCTGTTTGTGCTGTGAATAAAAGTTCACCACATTGTTAATTACGCTCTGTAAACTTATCATAATTCTGCGTTTTTGTTTATCTTATTAATCTTATTCTGCACGTTTGTAACTTGAGTTTCAGATACGATGGCCGTAACTGTCATGCCTCCCGTTTCAGTAGCTCCTCCTCCTGCACTCATTACATTGCCTGTATTGGCTGAGCCAAATAGCTGAGCGGATTGAGGGACTACCTGTGCAACAGCATTGCCCCCTCCATTAGATCCTCCTCCACCCCCACCACTTGTGGATGGTGAGCCTCCAGATGTTAGGATCTGTTTTGCCTTAGCTATGTTTGTAGCAATTTGAATAATACCAGAAGCAAACTGAGCAATACCTGCTGTACCTGCTGTTACTGCATTCAATGGGTTTGCCTGTGATGCTGCAACAAGGGAGCTGATTGCCTTACCTGTATCAATACCAATTTGAACCAATGCCATTGCCTTGTTAAATTTCTCTAGTTTCTTCTGATCATTAACTAGGCCTTTTGCAATATCGGTGATGCCATCAGCTATATCACCTGCTAATGTTAGCTTAGCATCTCTTTCCTTTTGAGCATTCTCTATCCTTTCAAGTTCTGCCTTATTAGTAATATCATTTATCTTAGCCTCGTGGTCTTTCTTTAATTTTTCAAGTAGCTCATAATTACCCTTTGCCAGTTCCTGGTCCTGTAGATACTTAGCCTCCACCTCAGCAATGGCTCTGGTTTTTTCATCTGCCAAAGATAGGGCTAGATCACTTTGAGCCTTGAGCCTATCATCATTTCGTTTCTTAGTTTCTTCAGCATCCATCTGATCATAGATAGCTATGATCTGCCTACGTTGCTCTTCAGTTAGGGTAGTATCTTTGATGGCCTCAGTTCTTAGCTTATCATACTTTTGCTTCTGCATTATGGCCTCTTTCTCCGCACCTTCAGCCATTGCCTCAATGGTTAGGTCATTGATGCGTACCTGGTTGGATGCAAACTGCTCGGCAGCCTTTTGATCAATAGCTAGAAGCTCGTTGTTTTTTAAGGTCTCAGCATCGGTCAATACCTGAAGCTCCTCTTTTGTTAACTTACTCATAGCATCTAGCCTCAGCTGTGCTAATTTTTTCTCATAGTTCTGTATGCTCCCGCCCTTAGTGATGTACTCATTATCAATGGCCGCCTTTTCCTCCTTCATTTTTTCAATCAAGAAGTTTTGTTTGTAATCCTCAAAAGCCTGTTCTCGTACCATCTTCTCCTTATCAGTACCTTCAGCAATTAATGCCGTTCTATTCTTGACAGCTTCAGCCTCTAGCTTTAGTTGTTCAATATATTGAGTTTGGATATCAGTTACTTGTTGCTTTCGTTGAGCCTTAGCATCTGAGGCCGCCTTCTTATTGTTATCGGCTATCTTCTTATTATTATCGGCTGCCTTCTTAGCATTATCCTCATTGATCTTTTGCTGTGCTTTGCTAGCTTCTGCTTGCCTCTTATTCTCTTCTATCTGTAATATCTTCAGCTCGTTTTGTCCATCCTTTATCTGGTCATTGAGTTGCTCATTGGCTTGAGTTTGCTTTTCAAGCTGCTCGTTAATCTTTCTCAATTGGTCCGCCTGTGCCTGGGTACCTGTGGCCACAGATCCATTAACATCCATCTGAGAAAGTAGTAATAATCTCTTAGCATCAATCTGCTTGAAAATTATCTTATTCTCTTCAATCATTCTCTTCTTGTAGGCAATGGATGCTAGGATCCTTTGCTTCTCAAGCTCAAAGGTATTCTTACCCTCTGCTTTGGCTAGCTCAATATCTCTTTTAAACTGTCCATCTCGTAAATTAAAAGCATTCGTTATGGCCGCTTTTTTTCTTTCCTCTGCCTCAATCTGCCTGTCGATGTTAGCTATCTGTGCCTCGGTTTGTGCCTTTTGTTTTGCAGCTTGTTCCTCCCCTGCTTTATCCGTTATTCCTAGCGCATCTGTTAAGGCATAAAAGCCATCAACAAGCAAACCTACAGCTGCCTTAATACCATCTAGTATTGGTTGCAATAATCCGAGCTTATTCATAAAGTAACCAATGGCTACCACAATAGCAGTAATGGCTGCTACTAATAAAAAGATAGGGTTGGCTAGTATGGTAGCACCTAACTTTACAAACGCTCCACCCATTGTACCAATTACCCCCATGAAGCTTTTGAAGCTCTTACCTAGTTCAGCAGGGTTAATCTTTCCGATAACTTGGCTGAATACCTTTGCCTTTTGATTTGCCTCTTCAAAGTCAAGGCTCATAAGGCTGTCCTTAATACCTCCTAATGAATTACTGACCTGCTCAAACTTACTACCAGATGCAAACACATTTGCCGCATCATTGGCGTCGCTTATCTTATCCTTTAGCTCCCCTGCTCTGGCAGAGAGTTCGGCCATTTGTTCTGGATCAGTAGCCTCAGCAATAGCTCCTTTTAATTCTCGAAGCTCTGCCCTCATGGCACCAATGCCCTGTATAACTATAGGTATTTCTACTTGGTTCATTATGGATAGTATTTTATTTCAATTGTTGTATATGCTAGGTAGTTATCACTGAAGCCTACCCCTATCTGAGAAGTATCTACATAGATGCTGTTATTTGCCGCCACATATATGGCACTATATATACCATCAAAATAGCTGGCTCCAATCATTACCGTGATGCGGTCCTGTGGGATAGCACCTAGATCCCATGCATCCAATGTGGCCTGGTATTGACCTACCCCTAAATAATTCCAGGTGATTTGACCAAATGTATTGACTAGCTCAGTAGCTACTGGAGGAGTAGCTCCAGCCTGAAACAATACAGCAGTATATGCATAACACGCTGGCAATACTGGTAGGCCATTGTACCTGTTGTAAACTACTAGGTTATCGGTATAGATACCATCCTCAGATATTAGCTTGTTATCCGTTACTACTACGGTCTTGAGGCCCTCATTAACTACGTTACCCTTCCCCGTTATTACTCCATTAGAATTGCCAGGTATTACGTTTGCATTCGAGCTCCTATGATTGAATATAGTATTACTAGCTACATGAGCTATTGCCCCATTATTACCGTTACCAATTGGAGAAGCTTGTCCAGGTATTGCTGTGCTTCCAGGTAATACGCTCATGAGATCAATCTCACTATCTACACTAATGAGCTCGACCTGTGTTAACTTGTTAGCATTGGCATCGTAATCAATAACCTTATTGATATTCCACCATGAGTTATCAATCCTTATCTTATCATTTAATTCTAGGCTCTGGATATCTGGCTCCTTCAAATCGAAATAAGCCGTTAACATTTTTCCGTTATTGATTTGGCCCATTGTACGCCGCCAGTATTTGTTATACAGATTGTTATCTGTTAAGGTCAATGGCTGGTAATAATAAAAGGAACAGATGGCAAAATTAAGGTCCCATGATGGGTTTAACGGATCATTGAAATGACCTACATACGGGTAGCTCGTTAAGTTAGTTGCACCAACACTACCGTAATCATAGATGTTGAAGGCAGCACAATTGGTGAGGCCTACCTCAGCAGTTGAATCATAAAGGATGCGTATATTAATATCAGGCTGTGAGCCCATGATCTGAGGTACATACGCCCCAAAGGTAGTATCTATCACAGGGGTAGGGCTAAATAATACGGCCTTAGTTGTTACATCCTTTACATACTCATTGTCAAAAATCACCTCAGCCTGTCCATAGATCTGGTTCGTTGCATTGGTGTACATTACATTCGGATCATCCTTATCAGGGGCATAGGTTAGTATTACCTTTTTACTTGTTAGCTCTGGAAGAAATGATAAACTTTGCTCCTGGTCTTTGGCTAGCTTGTAGGTCCAGTCGACCTGCTTACCTGCATCATAGTAATCATCCCTATGCACTAAGTTCAGCATATTAGGCTGGCTCTTGTCCACCTCAGCGTAAAGGTTGAACATATTAAAGATGGCCTTAACGTAATCGGATTGCTTTATTTTCTTAGGTACATAATCATTAACATCTAACGTGCCACCCACAGCTACAATGTTACTGCTAGGGGTAATGGTTATATCTGCTGAATTGATTGTTAAATCTAAGTTGTAAGGGATAGTATAAAAACCACCACCTGTAAAAAAGAATGCCTGTACGTTTGTTGTTAATGCAGTAAGCTGAGGCAATAGCGTTGCATCTGTTGCCTGTATGCTAACCAGTAAAGTATCTACTGCCACATTATAACTACCTGGACCTAGCACTCCAGTTAATCCATTGTATAATGGGGAGGATACGTTTACATTATAAGGTGCATTGAAAAAGTTAAGATAAAACTGAGGCGTTCCTACTGAGGTATTACCAGATGGGAAGTTAACATCTAAGGAGAAATTAATCAGGATCTTTATCTCATAGTATTGACTGTTGGCTGAATTGATATTGAATGGTGTAGTATATACGCCAGTCAATGGATTGAATAAGTTTTGAGGATCCTCCAGCTCAGTTAATCCTGTGAATGTATATACTGAGGTGGATGGCTGTATTGATAACGCTGAGGTAACTGTACTTGGTGTAGTTTTCTCAGCCCTTACTACATAATCAGCGAAATCAAAGTTATCGCTTCCACCATTGTAAGGTATGATTAGTTTATCAAATTTTGTGGCACTTAATGTGGGCCAGTTGTACTGATATCCTGCATCTGCGAATATACGATCCATGTAAACCTTAGCAAAGATGGCAGGCTTAAATTCATTGATCATATAGTTAGCATCTCCTGACATTGGCAAGAAATACTTGAAGCCATCCGTAACCGTATTGCCAAATCGCATCTGGATATTGTTGGCATCGAATGTATGGTTCAGATCTGTAAAATCAATATCGGTTAATTCCTTATTGTTAATGGCTGTAAAGAAATCACCTTTGCTATCCCTTACCAATACCTCATACTCCACATGCTCCTCATAGCCATCCGTGAGCTGTACCTTTTTAACCGAGGTAAGTTGAAGCACAGCATCCTCCATTATAGGGATTCCATCCTGGATAACTGAGCAGGTAGTAAGGGTATTGATGTTGAAGGTGCCTGCCTCGATGTTTACATCATAGTAATGGTTCAGCAAGTCATTGTTATTCTTACTCCCCACCAAAGTAATGGTTTTCGAGAAGTTACCCTTTCGCTGTGAGATATCTCTGATATCACCTACTTGAAAGTTCAATGGGAAAGCAGTTCCCTCCTTTACCTCCAGGTATCCTGTTGCTAGTTGTATCTTAACCATTGACTAGGTCATTATTGGCATACTTAATCGTAATGCTTTGCCGTATTAAATTCTTATTTCTTTTCTTGAATAGCTCATAGGATGAGGTAAGGATATTACAGCTAATGTACTCCGTGCTCTGGGGTTGCTCACAATCCTCATCATCATAGATTGCCTTTTTGATGTAGGTCTCAGGGGAGCTGATTAGCTCAGAGAAATACTGAGCCATCTCTTCAGTCATCCAGTTAGTATTGAGATCAATGGTAGTATCAGTACTTATATAGCTATTCACATAGCCTTTATCCTGAGTATTGTAGCTCCAGTATTGACTAGATATATATCCTTGCACATCTCGATTGAATTGCTCTCGTGTTACGTTACCTTTCTCGTAGTATCTACCTGTGAAAGCAAAGCTACCCCATGAGCCCATACGATCTAGGAATAGGATGTGGTATTCAATATCTCGCACCCTTCTATCTAGATAGATCCTGTACTTTTGGGAGGTCTGAGTACCTAGATGCTCATAGTAGAAATCATACCATTCAGTACCTGGCTTAATCAATGGAGCTGAGCCTGCCACTACGTTGGTAGCTCCGTGGTTGTTAGGACCAACAGAGATACCTACAACGTGATCAGTAGCCGCCACATCCTTATCCAGGATATCACCTAGGTTGTTTTCAAATACCATTCGATGGCTACCAGCAGGTGAGTTGTTCACGGCATCCATCCACAGATCCTGCGCTAGGGTAGCATGGTACCCATCCGTTGGCAATGTGGTTAGTAGCTTATCGGTTACGTTATTGAGTAGGTAGTCCTGGTAATCATAGGCAGGCCATTCTACCCATCGGATGGCACCATTGAATACATAGTTATTCTTATCCTGCCTCAACGCTCGGTTAATGGTTCGCCTACCATCGGCATAGGTTATATCTCCATTCACGGTTGCATTGGTTACCAATGACCATGGGCTATTGACTACCAGGTAACCAGGGCCCACTCCGATAACCGTTTGCAATCCTTCGAGGTTAGGGTTGGCAACACCTCCACCTACTTGAGCTATATTGATCTGATCACCTACGACAAAGCTATTGGCTACATTTATCTGTACGTTCCCTCCATTGTTGGTAAGGTTGGCGAAGTACTGCACGATTGTAAGGTACTCCTCCCCTATAGCCACATCATATTTATAATGGCTATTCGTTGCATCATATACCGTGGTGTTGGCTAGCTCAAGGTCATAGCTCACCTTAGCCTGGAGTAACTTACTCAGGTCAATCTCACCATACCCACTAACGTATTGAGGCAGTACCCTGTACTCTGCTATCTTATTAGCTGTGCCACTCTCATAGATATCAAATACAAATTTGAAACCAGGGTTCCCTGAGTTCGTGGATGCATAGATAAACTTAATAGGGTTATACGCTGGCATTAATGGATCTGCCTTAGCGATTAGTAGTATTGCCATGCCTATATTATGCTATGCCAGGAAAATGTTTTTAAAACGCATAGTAGCTGTCATCCGTATAGTACTCCTGCCGTATGTGGGTAGTTGCATACCTCACGGCATCCATTGCGTCATCGAATAGCTTAACAGGTTCATCCGTAATGAAATCACCGATTTTCTTCCACTTGTAATTCTCATACTCCCGTTTCAAATCTTTATGGTCCTGGCAAAATACTCCAAAGGTCTTAACGTTATCAATACCCTTCTTGACTACCTTGTTTGCATTCTGAACATCAAAGCCTGCAATGTTCATTTCTTGTATGATCTCTGGACGTGAGTAGTCAGCCATGATTGTAACCGTTTGCTCTATGCCAATTGCCTGGAGCTTCTCGATTAGCATGGTAGTTGTTAGGTAGCTCTCATATATCACAGGCTCGATATAGATATCATTGTCGCACCAATATACTCTCATGAGTGCCGTGGGATGGTTATATCCAAAATCAAGGCCATACACATAGTTCACGAACCTAGCAGGTCTATGGCTTAAAAAGGTCCAGTTACTGTATATGTTACTTTTGCTGATTGCCTTCTCACCTAGTGCATAGATCTGGTATAGTGCCTCATCGGTTCGCTTTAAATCCTCAATCTGTGCCCTGATACTATTAGGTAGAAATGGGTTATCTCGGTAGGTACTTTTGATTAGTATGCTCTCCTCCTTCGGGAGCTCATATAACCATGAGGAGCTATCTGAGGGGTTGTAGTCAAATATCAATTTAAATTCAGTTCTCATATTGAGCTGAGTGAAATCATCGAAGTACAGCTCATTAGCTTCATTACACCAGGCAATATCTCGCTTCCTTCCCCTGATTTTCTGCTCATCATCCACGCTGAAAAATTCCACGATGGAGCCATTAGAGAAAGTATATATATGCTCACTCTTGTTATGACTATCCAGGCTATAGATACCCATCTCCTTAAGTATCTCTATGAAATCCCTTAGC
>Ga0255099_1000402_pt1 | contig 17768 bp, 11 predicted proteins | sample Colum_Colum_RepA_2_FD_188451 | JGI IMG/M metagenome (GOLD analysis project Ga0255099, IMG submission 188451) | Freshwater microbial communities from Columbia River, Oregon, United States - Colum_Colum_RepA_8d | ecosystem: Environmental > Aquatic > Freshwater > River | place: USA: Oregon...
ACAAAACTTCCACCACCACCGTGTAACGAAGCTCCCTGCTGTCCAACTAATATTTTAAAAACGGTTCCCGCATTAAGATTAAAACTGCCCGTAACGGAGGCCCCTAAACCTCCGCTAACAGATGCATTACCCCCTTGAGCACCAAAAACTTCTATTCGGTATAATCCGGTAACCGGCACCGTCCAGGTTTGAATGCCGTTGTTAACAATTACCGCATTACTCAAACTGCCAGCCGCATAAGCGGTATTAACCTGTGTTTGGTTGGGCCCAGAACTACCGGTTGCGCCACAGGTTGAAAATGAATATGTAATGAGTTGCGATTTGCTGCTTAATAATAATCCTGAAATAAATAAAACTGTAAAAAAATGTTTCATGGTGATACGAATTTACAAATTAAAAGCCTTTAAATAAATTGATTTAACATCCTTGTAATACATGCAGATATTTAAAGTATATCTATATTTGTTACTATGAGAACAAAATATTTTGCTTGGTTTTGCCTAACTATTTCCCTTTTTACAATTAATGCACAGCAACCCGGAGATACTATAAAAATTCAAGGTTTCAGATACGGCAGCAACACACGCGATACCAGTCTCATGTTTCCGGCTTCAAACCTAAATTTTGAAAAAATTATATTAAAGTACAACATGCGCTGCAAAAACGGCCTAGTTTCAAATCAGGCTAACCCCAATCAGGGTTGTGGTGAATGGGATTATTCGTGCAATACCTTTATTGTAGATTCCTCAAGTATAGAGCAAGAACAGGCTAGTACGCCCCAATATTTGGTTTCAAACTTTAGCGGTACCACATTTCCTATTGCGTCCATAGTACCTTATAATTATTATATTCAAACGCACACTTTGGTGAACCTAGCTGGCATTACCAGCGAAACACAATATACTTTAGGTACGGGCGCTGTAAATTTAAACGGTATTTTAAACGGTTCTCAAAAATCGGGTAAACTTTTGGTGTTTTATTCTGCTGCCGATTTACAGGCTGCGGGACTTACTGCCGGACCTATACAAGGTTTAATGCTTTTTAATACTGGAAATGCAGGATTGCTTAACTTTTTTAAAGTAGCAATACAGCAAACAACACTTTCAGCCACTTCGCCATCGCTTATTCCGGTAAGCGGATTTACATCCTGCTTTCAAAATCATTACGCATTTGTTAATGGTCCAAACCGTATTCAATTTGCAACTGCTTTTAATTGGAACGGCAGTAGCGGCTTATGGGTTGAGTTTTCATTTACCAACAGTACACCCAACACTGCCATTACATTAGCAGGCTCAAATTCTAGTTCTGTACAAAGTTTTTACTCCCAAAACGGCTATGCTGCAGATTTTTCAGCAGGTGGCCATAGCACGTTGAGTTTAAATGCTGCAAATACCATTTCAAATGAAATTACCATTGCCTTTTGGGCTTTTGGAAATGCTTCCTTTTTACCCGCAAATACATCCATAGTATATGGCACTCCCGCCAATTCCAGTGACCGCCACTTAAATATACATTTACCCTGGAGTAACAGTAGTATTTATTTTGATTGTGGATTTAGTGCTGGAAATTTTGATCGAATAAACAATGCCGCACAACCTGCCGATATAGCCGGACAATGGAATTACTGGGTATTTACAAAAAATGCCGTTAGTGGCGATATGAGTATTTATTTAAATGGAGTATTATGGTTTAACGGCACTGCAAAAACCAAGCCCATCGTAATTCAAAACGTGCTATTGGGTAAAGACCTGCAATTAAACAACAATTATAAAGGTTTAATAAAAGAATTTAGCATTTGGAATAAAGCATTAAGCCTGTCGGACATTCAAAACGGCATGCGTTTAAGTATTACCAATCAGCACCCTCAATACGCTAATTTGATTGGATATTACCCGTTAAATGAGGGAACAGGTTTAGTAATAAATGAACAAAAAAATACCCTCAGTGCAACGGCCACTAACATACAATGGCAATTTGAACGCGGCTCAAAACTGCAATCATCTTTTACCGGCTTTACAAACCGACCTAATATTCGTTTTTTACGTGGCACATATACCATAAATACATCCACTGTAAGCGCTTTAGATTCAGTTATCAGAAACCCCTCCATTGTTCAACAATTTTCAATACAATCAAATGCCACCGTACAACCTATGGCTCACGATGCAATTATTACAATTAATACCTTTACGTTGCATGCAGCAAACCCAAGATATGTATATGATGCAGAAACCGGCGTTGTAACTGCTACCCTTGCTACGCCAAGCAACAGTAATTTAATTATACCCAGTTTAAATTACATCCGGCGCTTTCCCTATTACAATGAAATTATGTCTTTTGTAACCCCATACGGTAAAGGATTGGATATGGGCATAAAAGGCAAAACCTGGCTTTTTGACGTAAGCGATTTTGCACCCCTGTTAAAGGGTAAAAAACGATTACTAATGACCATGGGCGGCGAGTATCAAGAACAAATGAATCTTGAATTTTGGTTTATTGTGGGCACAGCGCCGCAGCCCGTTTTACAATACCAGCAATTATGGCAAGGCGGCGCGCGCTGGGGCGGTCCCGGCATTGGCAGTATCATTAATAATTCGCGTTTTGCGCCCACCACATTAACAGTACACCCACAGGCACAGTATGTTAAATTACGATCTACTATAACCGGACATGGTGCCGAAGGTGAGTTTCATCAAAACGGAGGTTTAATAACACATAAACTTAACATTAACGGCGGTGCAGATGAGTTTACCTGGAACATAACCGAACTTTGCGGCGATAATGTTGTATTTCCGCAAGGTGGAACTTGGGTTTACGATCGCCAAGGCTGGTGCCCCGGAAAACCCTCTAAACTAAAAGAGTTTGATGCAACCACCTATTGCAGCCCGGGAAATACACTTAGTATAGATTATCAGTGCACCAATCCGCCAAACCCCTCTGGCGATTACCGCTTTATTGCTGCGCATCAACTTATTAGCTATGGTGCCCCCAGCTTTAGTCTCGATGCTCGTATTCTTGAAGTACGTAAACCTAATGATTTAGTTGTGTATTCTCGTAAAAACCCGGTTTGTCTTGAACCTGAAATTCTTATTCAAAATTCAGGCAGTACCACAATACAACAGATTGTATTTGAATATTGGGCAAATGCAAGTGTCAGTAAAGAAACTTTTACCTGGACCGGAACCCTAAACCTGAGAGATACAACCAGTGTACGTTTACCCATTGGAAATTTATGGAAAAACGCACCCCTTACATCTGCAACCAATACTTTTCAAGTTAAAATATTATCCGTAAATCAAACCATTGATCAGTATGCACCAAACAATCGCTACCAAACTACATTTAGCATACCCGACCGTTGGCCTAATGATATTATTATTGAAGTAAAAACAAATAACAATCCTTTAGATAATACCTACGAATTATTAGACGCCAGCGGAAATTTAGTGGCCGGTGTAAGCCCACTATTACTACCAAATAATGTATACCGTGATACCTTTAATTTGGATGGCTGCTATACAATTCGGGTAAAAGACTTGGGTGGAGATGGCCTCTCGTGGTGGGCAAATTCTGGACAAGGCACAGGCTTTGTTCGTATTAAAAACATACAGGGAAATTTACTTAAAGCCTTTAACTCTGATTTTGGAAGTGGTTTTGAATACCAGTTTACAACCCAAGATTTAACTGGCATTTACACTAAACCACAATATTCTGTATTAATTTATCCCAATCCTTCTCATGATTTTATAAATGTTCTATCTCAAGATCGAATTGTAGATTATGTTGAAATCTTAGACGTATTAGGACGCCGTATTGTAAATCAGGAGTTTAATAAAAATGCTGGGGTAATTCAAGTTAAACATTTACCTCGAGGTACATATATGGTTAAAATAAATGCTGCTGGTGAAAGCACTTTGCATAAATTAATTTTACAGTAAAAACTAATTTTATTTTCTGCCAAATAATTTCAATAGCATGTTATTTCATGCATCAGGCACATGCCGCTCAACAAGCGCTTGTAATTTATCTAAAGACTCTTGCCAGCCTAGGTAACACATTTCAACAGGAATAGCACTAGGTATACCCTCTTGCGTTACGGTAATGTTTGTGCCACAAATTACGTTATTTAAAACAACGGTAGTCCGTATTTCACCCGGTAAAGCAGGATCATCAAATGTATCAGTATATATTAAACTTTCATTTGGCTTAATTTCTAAAAATGTGCCACTAAAACTATGTATTTTATCTGTTGAAAAATTAACAAATGCCATTGCATAGCGTCCTCCTTGTGTAAAATCAAATTGATGTATTTTACAAATAAATCCTTTTGGCGGCAACCACCAAGCCATAGCATCTGAATTGGAAAATGCTTTAAACACCTTTTCAGGTTTGGCGCTAAAAACACGATGTAAACGGATGCTATTGGATTTCATATTTAAATTTAAAATTTAGACTTTTAAATACTATCACTTATTTTTTAAAATAATCTGATAAAATTCCACATTATGAAATAACAAGACTGCTACTTTAAGAAAAAAAAACAAGTAATTAAAAACCAGTACCACTTCAAATTATCTTAAGAAAATAGTAAGCGATGACGTAAAATTGAAAATTCTTTTTGCATTAACAATTGTCGGTATAGAATTTAATACCTCCCTTCTCAGGCAAAATGTAAACCTTTCACTTAAAATAATAAAATAAAAAAAAAGCCAACCTTATAAAAGATCAGCTTAAAACCGGTAATTGAAATACAGATTATTTATCTAAACGCACATTAATGGCGTTAAGACCTTTTTTACCATCCTGAACCTCAAAGATTACTTTGTCGTTCTGATTAATTTCATCTTTAAGACCTGAAATGTGAACAAAGATGTCTTTGCCATCGCTTTCTGACACAATAAATCCAAAACCTTTGGTAGGATTAAAAAATTTAACAGTTCCTTTTAACATAAAAATTTGCCTCTGCATGTTATACATTTTTCATTACCAGAAGCTATGTAACGAAAAGCGGACGTAAGGGCTGTTCACCTACTGAACATTAAAAAACACATTTACGACACTATAAAGGTAATTAATTATAAGCGATTTGGCAAATTGCTATTATTTAACAGGTGCTGATTTAGGTTTCCTTAACATCATCCATAAACCAATACCAATAAAAGGCAGGCTTAAAATTTGTCCCATATTAAGGGGTAACTGATCTTCAAAGGATACCTGGTTTTCTTTTAAAAATTCAGTTAAAAAGCGTTGCATAAACAACAATACACAAAATAAGCCAAACATAAAGCCTTGTTTTAATTGCTGACGATATTTTAGCCAAAGTATAAAAAACACAATAAACAATATCACGCAATACAAGGCTTCGTAAAGCTGAGAAGGATGCCGGGGATGTGCCGGATCAATCCGTTCAAAAATAAAACCCCAAGGCAATGTGGTAATATTACCAATAATTTCACTGTTCATTAAATTTCCAAGTCGTATTAAAGCCCCTGCAACAGGTACAACAATAACCATACGGTCAAAAAGCCATAAATACGATTCTTTAAATTTACGACCATATAAAAGCATTGCTGTAATAATACCAATAGCTCCTCCATGAGAGGCTAAGCCCCCTTCATACACTTTTAATATATTAAGTGGATGCGAGAGATACCCTTCCTCAATTAAAAACCCGTCGGCGTCATAAACATCAAAAAATGGTCCATAAAAAAAACAATGCCCCAAGCGGGCCCCTATAACGGTACCAAAAATGATATACATTGTAAGGCGATCAAGCTGTTTGGCAGGTCGGTGTTCGGCTTTAAAAATTATACCCATAATATATGAGCAAATTAAAAAGCCGGCCGCCCAGCATAAACCATACCAGCGCAAAGGCCAATGGATTCCAGGTATGGTTAATAAATCCGGAGAGGGATTCCAGTGAATAAATACACTTGTCATATTATAATGGAGTTAAGGCTGATTGTATGGATAATGCGGTTGCTTGAAACTGCGCAGGCGTAAATGTTGGTTTAGGAGCTCTGAAATCACAGTCTTTTATGCTGTTTATGGGTATTAAATGAAGGTGGGCGTGCGGCACTTCCAGACCAATAATATGTTGGCTAACTCTATTACAGGGTATAACTTTAGCAATAGCTTGCGCTACGCGAAAAGCTTCTTGCATAATACTAAAATACTGCGATTCGGGTAAATGATGCCAAATGTCTATTTCCATTTTAGGAATTACTAATGTATGTCCAAGCCGTAACGGAAAAGCATCCAGTATGGCAATGCAAGATGCGTTTTCTGAAATTTTATAGGCATGTATTTCACCGGCTATAATTTTGGTGAAAATACTTTTCATAGTTATAAAGAAATAGAGAGTACTTCAAATTCAAGCGTACCGGCTGGCACTTTAACCTCTACCCGATGTCCAACTTTTTTACCCAATAGTGCTTTTCCAATAGGTGAATCAACAGAAATTTTACCGGCTTTTAAATCGGCTTCATTTTCAGCAACCAGGGTATACGACATTTGAGCCGATGTTTTTATATTTTTTATTTTAACGGTGGTAAGTATACTTGCTTTACTTAAATCAAGCTTAGATTCGTCCACAACACGAGCATTGGCAATAACCTCTTCTAACTTTGCAATACGAACCTCTAAAAGCGCCTGCGCCTCACGGGCCGCATCATATTCTGCGTTTTCGCTTAAATCACCTTTTTCACGTGCTTCAACAACAGCCTGTGTTGCCGATTTTCGTTCAACTACTTTTAAATGATGCAATTCATCTTTAAGTTTTTGCAAACCCTCTTGTGTATAATACCCCACAGACTGTGACATAAAAAAATGCTAAAAGAGAATTTACTTAGAGGTTAATGCGAAAACCAAACGAGTGGATTCCCGAAAACGGATTGGTAGTACGGTATGAATAATCTAAACCAAATGTAGAGTGTTTTTCATTAAACGGTACTTCAATAGTTATACCTACAGCTGGTCCCGTAAGGGCAGTGCGACGGGTATCAACAGATCCAATACCTTCTTCGTAATAATATCCGCCACGCAGCATAAGCATTTCATGCCATGCATATTCAAGACCTAACAAGCCGTTATCATAGGTAAATGAATTTGAAGTAAATGTGCCGTTAAATGTTAATCGGTTATGTTTATGTGCCTCAGAAGAATCCCGGTGCAAATATAAATCGTACGAGGCTCCAATGTTTACCATGGTTGGTAGTTCAAATGCTCCAGACCGGTTATTTACAGTCATTTCATAATTACCTGTAAATGCATTTACAGATGTTTGACGTGTTAAACCGTCACCTCTGTAGCTCATTTTAGGTCCCCAGTTTTTTAAAGCTATACCTACGTGTATATTATTGTACTTGCCGGTATGATACTGTATGCCGGCATCAAGCGCTACCCCTTTTGCTGCTGCATTAGGAATCTGCTCGTTAATAACCTTCATATTAATACCGCCGTAAATATTATCAGAAAACATTTTAGCATACGACAAGCTTATATTATAAAAACTTGGATTATAATAGCCTAAACCGCCTTCGGGCATTTCTTCGGTGGTAATATCTATTTTTCCTGCATCAATGGCCACAACTCCAAAACCGATACTTGAAGTTTCACTTAAGCCCTGCGTGATTCCAAAAGTGTTTATATTTATGTCAGTACCCATTAACCATGCCGTTCTGTTGAAAAGCACTTCGGTATTTCTTGTAAATGCGGTACCTGCCACATTTAAAAACTGAGCTTCAAGCCCCATAGCTTTAGCTGAATTAGAACCCACCATACCCATATTTCGGGTATATGGATTTATTAACAGCTGACTTGCGCCGGCCTGCCCTACGCGTTCCGGATTACCCGATTTAGCGTAATGTAAAGTTAAAAGCAGTGAACAGGTTATAAGAATGGATGTTTTTGACATGGTGTTTGCTTATATCGTTAATAATTTTGAACGTCTAATGGGCGCATAATTCCAAACCACTTAAGTATTTTTTCACCCAAAGGTTTACCATCACTTTTAAATGCCTCTATATGAAAAATATATAATCCGCTGGCTACTGAAATATTGTTTTGGTTTTTTAAATCCCACTCCACATAATTAAGGTATTTACCTTTTTTAATATCATCGCCACCACCTGTTGAACCGGAATATTGATTTTCTTGTCCACTAACGTCGCGCTTAATGGTACGAATTAATGTGCCATTCATGCTAAATATTTTAATGGTACACATATTGGGTAGGTTAGTAATGCGTACCCTATTATCAGAACGGTTTTGTTCATAGGATGAAGAGCCATAATATGGATTAGGAACAATTTTAATTCTATTAAGCGCATTTTCGGCAACATTAGTATCGTTTGTAATGGTAGCTAGATCCTTAGTACTGAAACTATACATCGGAAAGTTGTTATTTTTTGAACTGAGCGAATCGCGATCTTTAGTTAAATACCGTTTAATTTCGGAGCTGTTTTTACTATTTGCAGAAACCAATTTATTAAAGGTTGCATAAGGCTGATTCACTGACGTATAATCTAAAACTCCAGAATAGCCATAACGGTAGGGTTTAGAAACATTTATTTGAATACGAACCTCCGAAGGCATTTGTGAAGGATTTACAAATTCTTTTCCGCTACGTACCATCGGCATAGAAACCCACATAATTTCACGTTCAATAGCACTAAAAGGTGCTAAACCGGCACCGTTCATACTGCCGGAGCTTTTGAGTACAGTTGAACTAAAGAAACCATTTAAAATATACATTAAACGTTCGGCTTTATCATAACGACCTACGTAATTGGGCTTGTCTTTTAAGGTATCAGACCAAGGGAACGTTGGATTTTCCCAAAATTTACCAGTCATGGTATTTCCGGAAAATACATAGATAAAGTGTTTTCCACCCATCGCATAACTGAATGGGGAATTCAAGCTTGAAGTAGGATTCCACATCATGTCATTGCCTCGGTTTTCTTTTTGATAACTGTCTTCACCAAATGCCATATTTAAACGCTCACCCGTTTCGATATTAATTGCATATCCGGGAAACCAACCCATGCCCGTTTTTGAGGTAACATTGGCATCGGCTAAAACAACACCGGGATCATCCTCTGTTTTTCCATTTTTATCTACGGACTTGTGTTTACGTGGTGAAAAGTAAATGGCATGATTTTCACTCAATTGTGATTTTTCTTGCATTTCTAAAACCGGACAACGGGTCCATTTACTTTGGTCTTTGGTTAATACAACCAAAACACTGCTTAATTTTCGTAAATCACAATTATTATTATTGGGTGTGCTTTGGGTATTTTGGTTTGCATAAACCTGTTTTAAATAATCATCCTGTGCCCATGCTTTACCGTTAAATCCTGGACCGCAGAAAATACGAGCCGGATTACCGGTTGTATTTGCGCTTAACGCCACATACGAAGCGCAAAGTGCATAAGGCGCCCAAGTGCCGTTTAAAATTTTAGCATACTGTTTATTAGGATCATAAAAGGCAACGATTTTATTTTCATTGTCTTTTTTATAAAACGCATCTTCAAAGCCATCTGTTTTATTGGTACCCGAAAGTATCCAGTTTAACGGCGATTCACCATCATTGTCACGTATTGCATTTAACCAATTACTTTCACCATCTTTATAAACAAGCGAGGCGCCAATAAAACTACCGGATTTAGGTCCCGCATAATTTGAATCTGCAGTTAACAATGAAAAATCAGTAAACGCATTTACGCGTTCGCTTGGGTCTGGTGTTTGTTTAATAGAAATAGAAATACCCAATTCTGGTATGATGTACTCATTAGCTACTTTAACCGTTTGGTAAAAAGCTTCTCCGGTTTTTATTTCGTTTGGATAATAGTACTTTTTATTGATTTTATCATATAATTCCCAACTTGTGCTATCCACATTTAAACTACCTAAAATACCATTGTACTTTACAGTTGCATTGTTGGTTCCGGTATTTCTGGCAAAAGCATTAATTGAATCCACCGGCGATTTGGAACTTACGCGGTTTCTGATAAACTTAAATTCAAATTCACTACCTTTTACATTTAAGGGGTCAACAACTTTTATGTCTAATGGACCTTGACCAGCTTCATATTGAAGTTCACGCACTACGCCACTGCTACTGTTTAATATTTTTGCTTCTGTTTCTTCAGTTAATGTAAGTAAATTACCTCCATTTCCCTGACCTTCTATGCGCGTAATTTTTGGACTGGAACCAAATACACCGTTTACGATGGTTCCAAAATTTTCAGCCTCGGTATTATGTGGTGTACCTGCTGCACGCTTAATTTTACGTCCCTCTAAGTAAGGTTTTTTCTGGCCAAGCGAGTTGGCTGATGAACTGGCAGAAGGCGGCACATCTTGTGCATACGGTAGATATTCATTATAAGCATAAGCCACTGAAACAAAGTAATACTGTTTATGGTTAATTAAACTTCTGTTGGAAGATGCGGAAAAGGCATCTTCAGAAATTCTGAACACAGATTTAATACCGGCATCAGCACCATCCACTTTAATTTTGGGCACATAACCACCAACGTTATTATCCATTTCAAAATTAATTAAACGGCCTTTGCCATTTTCTATATCACACTGAAAAACAGGTACTGCTTTGGTTGGATCACTTAAATCTGTTGATGTCACCTTATCGTCTTTTACCTGATATACTATGTACCCTTCAAAGCGGTATTTTTTATCTGGATTACTTAGTTTTGGGTTATTTGAAGTTGGATCTGATAAAATTGATATATCCTCTTCCTCGTAATCGTTATTATATAACTTATAATTGTTGGATTTTCCTTTTTGGTTCGTTAAATAAAAAATCAGTTCGCCATCCATTTCCTGAATTGTCATATCGGGTGCTTCAGGACCATCTAATAATTTAAAACAATTGTCAAATAAGGCCTGAGCTTTGTCATCTGCAGAAAATAATAATTCCAAAGATTGAATATTACCTCCTTTGTTAGGACTTTGAGCCCAAGGCATACCAAAAGTAATTTCGTTAACCGCGCCTGGTTTTAATGTAAATGGACCTGCCGACTGTAAAAAACGACGATCACCGGGCAAATTACCTGAACCTTTTTCAGTCCAACCAGTACCGGCAACGGGATTACCATCGTATACAAAGGTTGAGGGTAAAGTACCGCCATATGCATTTCCGCCTGTGGTAAAGAACGAACCGTCTTTCCATTTGCCGGTCATATAATTATAATAATGTATGGCAATGTCTGGATTCGTGGTTTGGGGCGGAAAGGCACCTATATTATTATTATAATAGGTAAACCGGCTCATTTGAATGGTTTCTCCAACTTCATCAGTAATACCATCCTGGTCGTTATCTATTCCATCACCCTTACCTGTTAGTGCATCGTAGTCGGCCAATGGTCCTTTAAAAAAATCACAACCTAATGCGGGTGGAAAATCCAGATAGCCATTAACACCGCTTGCCGTTTCATCATAGGCATCTGCATTATAAATATATCCCATACCGCGACGTACATCACAACCTACATAATCATCTAAATAATACCCTAAATCTGCGTCGTTCCAGATTGTAAAATAGGTATTATTTAACTGAAAAGAAGACCGGTTAAAAATTTCATAACTGTAAAAGGTCATGTTGTTAATTTCATCATTGGTTTTAAATGCAAAGGCTTGCGCACGAACCTCTACGCCAATAGGAACACCTTGCGTTTCGGTATGTATACCGCCGTTATCATTAAAAACCCAAAACAAGGTATAATCTCCAAACAATTTGGTTTTACAAAAGCCTAAATTGTCTTTTTCAGCTTTATTTTCTACATCATAAGCTGGATAATCACCTGCAGTTGGATCGTATAAACCATCACTGTTAACATCTGTAAAAGGCGCTAAACGGCGTCCCAATCCCAAACTAACATCTCCATTACCTGGCCAGTTTAATATGTTTGGAGTAACTACTTTATTAGTAACAAAATTGTCAACTTCTGCTCTGGATATAGTAAAAATTTCATCGTATTTAGAACAAATTTCTGAGTTTACAGAAGCATTCGTTGTATCTAAGGGTCCGGGCCAAAAATCAATACCATTTTGACGATAGGTCATTGCCGCAACCTTTAATTGCCCGCCAGCATCCAAACCACCCAACCATATGGATCCTGCAAAACTTGAAGAAACCCCTACATTACGATTTGAAACTGCAGGAATATAATAATAAGCATTGTTGTTTCCATTTAAATCCCACCACATATCGCCACCACTGTAAATAATGGTACGCACGTTGTTAAGCCAAAGTTCTTTACTGGCTTTAGGCGACGAACAATTTGCAAGTACACGCATGCCTGCAGAGCCGGAGCTTGCTGAGGAAATACGTTCTGAGCCAACTTTTTCATGGGCAAATAAAGATGCCGAAGTAAAGAGGGCAAGGGCAATTGATTGTAGTGTTTGAGTTCTCATATTAATTCAATTAAAATTCAAATAATAATCCTAATCTAATTTGTCGTGGTAAACTGTAATTACCGGGAGTATTCATACGAATATTATACATATCGGTAAAGGCCTGCACACTGTTAGCCAGTGCCAACGCAGCCTGTGCCTGAACAGAAGTTAAATATCCATCATCATCCGGAGCACCCGTATAGTTATATACGCCCAATACATTTTTAGTATTAAATAAATTTAATACTTGTAAATAAATATTAAGGTTTGCACGTTTTTTATTTTCATCATCTTCTTTACCCCATGTTAATGGTACATTTTTATCAATCCTTAAGTTGGTACGAAATGCCCAAGGCTTAGATGAACCGTTAATTTGTCCGATGATACTTGAACGCGCGTTTCCGTTAAGCGGAATTGCGGTATTCCAACGCGTATAGGGTGTACCTGAACCTAATAAAAAGGATAAATTAAATCCAACATCTGATAAAAACTGCAGCGTTTTGCCAGCTTCAGTTGTAAAAGATGGGCCTTTGTAGTCTTTTTTAGAACCAAATCGGTAATCATAATTTAACACTAAAGAATGACGCTGGTCAAAGTCTAAGGGCTGTAAAATACGAATATTAGGTTGTCCAGATGATGCTAAGTTTGCACCGGAATTGGCATTAGAACCCGATCCTTCAGCAAACTGTAAGGTATAATTGAAATTGATTCGCGAACCGCCCGTTCTTCGGAAATCAAATGCAAATGAGAGCCCTTTTACCGTTGAAAAATCGATATTGTCGTACATTATATAATTTTTAGGATAGGCGCCAACCACAATACGCTGATTAATTAAATTGCGGTTTTCTTTGTAAAAGGATGAAATCGTGATGGAAGCATTTTTACGTTCGTTTAACACCTGTGAAAAACCCAATTCATAATCGGTTGTTAATTGTGGGCGTTGATTGGGGTTTGTAATTAATGGCGTAGTACTGGATGCATTCATAAAATAATAATCCAGAGGGCTTATAGCAGAATTGGTTGGTCGCTGTGAAAGTTTATCGTAATGGGCAAAAAAGTTTGCAACATCGGATATGGGAAACGAAAAACCAATACGTGGCATGGGAATTACAGCTGCTACATAATCGGTAAAGGCATTAGCCGACATTTTTTCGTTGTAATCGGCATTTGTTTTATATAAAGGAATGGGTCTGCCATCCGAGGATGCAATTAAATTGGGATCTGAAATTTCTGTACCCTCTGCATTAAACCAGCGATCGCCCACACGGTAACCTTTAATGGCTACGGGGCTTTTATTACCGGCAGGGTTTTGCGCCACATAAACGGCTGCATTTGAGGCCGTCATTTGAGCCGGAATATTTTGACTAAAATTTTGTGGCAAACTCATACTAGCTAAATCTTTAACCCCTGCTATTTGATGCAGCGCATATTTGTCTACCAATACGGGCTGATTTGCATCGTAACGATCCACGCGTAAACCAACTAAAAATTTAATGTCTTTAAAATCAAATTTGTCCATTACATATACGGCTGAATATAATGGCACAAACGAACCTATAGGTAAAAGTTTACGTCCATTTTCATCCGTTTTGGTTAAAAAATCATTGATATTGGTTTTTTGTAAACTTAATTTTGTTCTGTCGTGTGAATAGCCACTGTAACTTACCAAATTAGTTGCATCCTGATTACCCAATAAATCTTCTGCACTAAACATATCTAAACTAAGATCTTCAGGTTTTAAACCGTATAGTGCAAGGTTATCAATATTTACAAAGCCGGTATAACTTTTATCATAAACTGCTCCTGTACTTTTCTGTGATATAAGCTCTAGAAACTTTTCTGAAAACTGGGTTTGTTTATCGGCCTGGTACAAATAATTAAAATAATAATACGGTATCAATCCGCTTAGATTTTCATTTAATACAGGGTTTTCAAGATCAAGTTGTTCGGTATGTGTGTTTACCAATTGGCGCATACGGGTCCACAATGCTGTAGCGGCTACCCCATGAAAACTGCTCCAACGCTGATCAAATTCCATTCCAACTGAAATAGCATGGTTTTTTATATCCGCATTAAAGCTTGATGCAATACGAAATTGCTGAAACTGACTAATGCTATTACCCGTTGGATACAATCCAAAATTATTAAACAAGCTGTAAATACTTTGCGGGGTTTGTCCGTTTAGCAAGCCGTTATTACCCTGAATATAATTCATGGAGTGTAAAAAAGTATTGGTTGTTAAGGCCAGTAATGCTTGAGTATACGCTGTTGCATCCGGATTAAGAGTACCACCAGTAAACGTTAAAGGCATTTCAGTACGGCCGGTGTACGTATAGGAATTAATGGATTGTCCGTTGTATTTAAAATCTGATGTAAAATTGTAGTTATAAGCCCAATCCTGCTCTAAAAAATTACGTTTAAATTCACCTATGTAACCGTAATTAAAAAAATTGTCGCCATGCGTAGCACTAAAGGAATGGCTAAATAGATTTTCATAACTACCCAAAAACTTAAAATAAGCGTTACTAATTAAGGATTGTGATTTAGATTTATCGGTTTTGGCATTACCAAACTTTTGGGTAATTGAAAAGTTTGTTCTAAAAGTGCGACTGGTTGACTTACTGTTGTTTTCCCAGTTAAACATTTGATTACCAACGCCGGCACCCATACTTTCAGAAAACTCATAGGCCCCTCCAAATACCATATTGGTATTAGCTGAAGGTGAAAAATCCAGTTTACCATTTAAAGCAATACTACGGGCTACAGCGTTTTCACGAATAGCTTGTTGTTGCATATCATTTTTAGTTACAAACTCTGAACTGCGCACAAATCCTGTACCAGAACTTGAAGGCCTTAATGGATTTTTCTTTAATTCGTCTAATTTTTCATCTGTTACTCGCCAAATGGGAATAAATGAAGGACTGGGCTCTTGAATATAATTACCCTGGCCTGAAATGAAAAAACCAAGTACCGTTCGACGGGTTGAATCTTTAAGTTTGTAAAGCGGACCACCAAAACTAAAACCTAATGAATTGTAATTAAATTTATCAAGGTATTTGGAAGTGATAAGCTCTAAACCTCCAAAAAATTTAGACTGCGGCCCTCGTGTTGAAATGGAAATGGCTCCTGAAGTTAAATCGCCGTAATTGGCGGGAATACCACCGGTAATAACATTTAATTGTTCAATAGATTGCTGAGGTAAACTAAGTCCTCCAATTACTTTAACACCATCCACAAAATAAGTGGCATTTGAACCACGACCCCCTCTAATATTTAAACCGCGTCCTTCATCAGCCTGATAAACACCCGCTGTTGTTGCAGCAACTGAGTTAACATCTTTAGTTGCTAAATTTTGATAATCTTCACGAGTTACCGTTTGACCCGATTTGGTATCTGGATCAACCAATGGAACTAAATACGTTTCAACAACAACTTCATCGAGTTTAACCCCTTCACCATTACTTAAACCTACCACCACATATGCTGTTTTACCTTCGCCTACCACAATGTCCTTAATTTCAGTTGCCTGATAGCCCACATAAATTCCCTTAACAGTATATTTTCCGGGAGCCAAGGGTTTGATAAATGCTTCACCATCCATGTTGGTAGTGGCAACACCAACCTGCACACCATCTTTGTACGCAACTACGTTGGCAAAAGGTATAGCTTCTTTGGTATTTTTATCTTGTAGTGTAACTTTTATAGCGCCATTATCATTTTGTGCATGTGTTAAACCAAATGATAATAATAAAAACGAGAGTAAAACGTAGATTTTCCGCATCATGTTAAATTTACATAAATAGACTAAAGTCCTAAGTTAACCTACAAATTTTAAATTGCCAATCAAAACTTTCAACAAAAACTTTAATTTATTGATTTACAGTACTTTATATTGTTAAAAAATGAAAATTTAACGAATTCTAAAACCGAATTTTGAAAACCCGAAACTACGTTTGGGTGTGTACGCGATTTTATTCATTTTATATAAATTATTTTTCATTCGTTTGCGCACCTTGCGGGTTTGTAATCGTTTGTGGTAGTTTAAAATGGCATGCTGCTCTAGCCTATGAAATCGGCGAACTTCACGCTGTGCTAAAAACCGTTTCCATATTGAAATACCTTGTTTTTGTTGTTTTTTTGGAACATCCACGGAATTAGTACGATTAGCCGTAACAACAATTTGACCGTTTTGTAGGGCATGAAATTGCGCAACACTTGGCATTTGAATACACAAGTACAGTATAAGCAATGCCAAAATGCGTTTCATAAATTACTGGTTTATCCAACGCTGTACCTCAACACCAAATGTTTTTAAAAAATCAATCCCCTCGTCTGTAGGTAAATTTTTAAATGCTGCATATGAATCTTTGTACCAAACTTTTTTTATTCCGGCTGTAAAAATAACGCGTGCGCAAGCAATACAGGGTGAAAGCGTTACGTACAGTACCGCGTTGTTTAAGCGTACTTGATTTTTTACAGCATATAAAATGGCATTTTGTTCAGCATGTAATGCTAAAGAACAACTGCCTTTGCTGTCGCGCGGACATCCGGTTTCAGGCCACTGTTCATCACAATTGTGTGTGCCGGCAGGCGGACCGTTGTAGCCTAAACTTACAATTCGGGTATCCTTGGCGAGCACAGCACCAACTTTTGCCTTAACACAGTGTGAACGCTCTGCCAATTCAGTGGCTAAATTCATATATATTTCATCAAACGAGGGACGCCTTTTCATACCGCTTCGCTGATTACTGCTTTAACATGTTCGGGCAAAATCCGTTTTAATACACCTTCAATACCCGATTTTAAAGTTTGTGTACTACTGGGGCAGCCCGAACAACTTCCCCGCATTTGAACAGTTACTACGCCCTCATGTAATGATTTAAAAGTTATTAAACCACCATCTTGTTCTACAGCCGGACGAATATATTGTTCTAAAACTTCAATAATTTGCGCCTCCACAGCATTAGCCGGTGACGCATGTTGCGTGTTAACCGCCACGGTTTTTGAAGATACAGAATCCTCTGGTAAATGTTGTACCGGTAATTTTAAAACAATGGGTTTTAAAGCATTACAATACTGATTTAAAAATACACGCAAGTCGTTTTGAATTTCATACCAATCGGTATCTTCTGTTTTAGTTAAGGTTATAAAAAAAGAACTAACTAATACGCGCTGAATACAAGCAAACTTAAACAATTCGTAAACCAACGGAGCCTCTTGTATTGCCGGGGGGCTTGAATATTCGGCAATAGCACCAGTTACCAATAACTGACGACTACTTACAAATTTTATGGCATTGGGGTTTGGTGTGGCCTCCATATAAAATTCAAAGGGCTGATCCATAACCCTAAAGG
>Ga0255099_1000416_pt1 | contig 17527 bp, 33 predicted proteins | sample Colum_Colum_RepA_2_FD_188451 | JGI IMG/M metagenome (GOLD analysis project Ga0255099, IMG submission 188451) | Freshwater microbial communities from Columbia River, Oregon, United States - Colum_Colum_RepA_8d | ecosystem: Environmental > Aquatic > Freshwater > River | place: USA: Oregon...
CTTTGTTGCCAGCGTGATGAAGTCGCTAGGACGCTGATAGGTATCGCTTACAAAACAATTAGCCCCCGATGGTTTCAATTACCGCCGGGGGCTTTTCGCGTTTGAATCATTTACGATACGGTCCGCTGCCGCTCGGAACCGGCCTTGCAACCGGTTTAATCGGAGGCTTCGGCGGAGGAGACTGCTTGTAAGGTCCGCTGCCGCCTACCTTAACAGACGGCGAACCTTTGTACGGTGCGTTATTGCTCATAATTTTGCTTTCTTCCGCATCCTATGCTGGTAACCGATCTTCTGGAAGCTGGTTTTTTCGCGCTTGAATCGAGCTTTCTCCGCGCTGCTCATCTCCATCGTCGTCTTTGGAGTCTTCTCGCTCACACGCTTTGTTGGCCTACAAGCAGGATATCCAGCGCGCTCTTCTCCCTCAGACCGCCCGCACGGATTACCGGTCTTGATGTCCACCCACTTTTCGGAGAACCAACGGCCAAGACCGCCTCTGACTTTCTTATTTGACATCGGCAACCTTGTATTTGCCGCCGCGCTTCTTGTACTCACGAACGAGCCATGCGTTGGCGTATGCTGATGGATAAACGTCGAACTTCGCTTTGGCGGCGGACTTCATCTTGCTGTAGAGCGAAGTGTTGGTTGGGACGTTTTTTTTCATTCCTTCGGCAATGCGTACCAACCCTCATGTATCGTAATCCGGTTCTGACTACGCACCGATTTGCCGCTCGCGTCAACGACCCAAACTTTAGCCTTAACGTCCTCAGCGAGGCGTATAGGCTCACCGTGGGGGACGTAAATCACTCGGCTCGCGCAGCTCACGCTCATGCTCGCGCACACGATCAAGAAGAGAACGCTTAAGATCAGGCTGCTTCTTGGCGTCTTCATTTGTTGTGTCTTTGGTCGTCAGCGCATGAAGCCAGATGACCAGCTTCATAACGAGGTCGGCCAGGAAGTTCATTCCGTCTGTTTGGCGGGTGAGGCAGCGGCTGATTGCTTGTTCTTCCACATAGACCAAGCGACGCCAGAAATGCTGACAGCAGCACCGGCCAATTCGGCAACCTGATCAGCACTGGCCAACCCTTTGGCAACAATGAATCCACCGGCAGCGGTCAGAATGTGGCGGAGAAGGGAGGAGATATTAGCGTTCATTTGTCGTTTTTGAGTTTGCGATAGAGTTCTACTGCTTTCACGGCGCATGTAAGAAGCGCGGCGAACGCGCCAAGTGCCAATGACGCAGTCTTGAGATGAGGATCGGAGAATACCGCGTTCCCCAGAATGCCGATGGCCGGACCACCGACGCCGATTGAGATGTCCCTAATAAAAGCGTGGTGGTCCGTCATCGTGGTGGTTAGTTAGTGTCCGCCTGCGATTGCTTGGCAGCTTCCAAAATCAGTTCGGCGATAGGGACGCCGACCTTTGCATTCTGGAAACCGCCAGCCTTGATAGCGATATCAATAAGTTGCAGCAGGGTGTTCGTTTGCTCGGGAGTCAGTTCAATTTTAATCATGCCGCCGGAGCATCCGAAACAACCGGCTGTTCGTCAACACCAGCGACAGGAGTTTCCGCATTGACGAGCGGCGGCTCCACCTGCGGCAGCATCGGAGGAACGATCATCACCGGCTCCACCCACGGCAGCGGCGGAGCGATGACCGGAGGGTTGATCTGGTCGTTGATCTGCTGCGTCACGTTCGCTTCGATGGCGGCTTGATCGACTCCGTTGGCGTAGCACCAATTCAAGACTTGATCCTGCGTGAGGTCTTCGTAAGGCGTGAACGAACCGCTCGGCGGAGCGAAGGACGCGCTGCCGTAGCAAGTGCCGCTGAACGATTCCTGCGAGCCGTTGCAACGCCAATCGGCGGTGATGACGATGTCCGTGAGAGTGCCTTCGGTCGGCTTAACGAGAAGGCGTTCGATGATCCAGAGGATGGTCATAAATTAGCGGGCTTCGAGGGTTTGGACGCGGGCGGTCAGTTCTTGGATGGCTTTCACCAGCACAGGAATAAGGTCTTGGCGAACAGACTTGTACGGAGCTTCGCCTTCGGGAGCAGGGTCTTTCCACTCGTCTACTAGGTTAGGGAACACAGTCTCAAACTCTTGAGCAATGAAACCTCTGTCACCTTTAATGTCCTTACCTTTTCCAGCCTTCCAATCGAACTTGCGCGGCTTGAGGGAGAGAATTGCAGCAAGTCCAACGTCGATGTCTTGGATGTTTTCTTTGAGTCGAACATCGGAGATAGCTGAGATAACTGTGTTGGTTGCGTTTACGGTTCCGTTCATCGAAACGTAAAACCGATATGCAGCGGCTCCTGTCGAATAAGTGTCCCAAGCAGTTGTCGCTGCTGTTGAACCTGCTTTAGTAGCCCAAACATTTCCGTCTGGCTGAAGCTCAACGCCGACGGTGGTTGCCGATGTTGCAGTCTTCCCCACCAGCAATCGACCACTCGCATCGAGGGTCATTGCTTGGGTGAAGGTGATGGCGTTGCCAGCGGTGCCGCTTGGGGCGTTGAACCACTGATGCACACCAGACGAAATAGCATACTTACCGGAAGCAGCGGTAGTGCCGTAAACCCATTGAGAGGAAGCGTTGTAAAAACAATTTTGAACCGATCCAAACTCAGAACTTCCAGCCCCATAAACACCGCTAACACCCTTTACTTGGAGAGCGGTAAGCGCACTCAACCACGCACTCGGCGTAACCCCCACGCCGACGTTGCCGGAGGAGTCGATGCTTAGAGAACTATCTGGAGCAGTAAGACTCAGAGAGATTTTGTTTCCAGTTGCACCGGAATCAGACGATAAATACAGATTTGTTCCATCGGTCTTAACGACAGCAGTTCTTGCTGTTCCAGACTTCTGGAGCGAAAACAGACAGTCATTTGAAGCAGAACTGACCAACGTCAATCTTGATATTGAAAACGCAGAACCACCAATAGCCAGCCCCGTGGAGTTCAGGGTCATGGCGGTGCCAGCGACTCCGCCGACGTTCGACCATGTGGCTACGCCGTCGGAAGCGATAGTATATTTGTCAGAATACCCAGAGCCGGGAGTCTGAATTGAGAAAGCTCCGTTGGTAGAACCAAGATAAGACAATGATCCGCTCCCGTCTTGAATTCCAATAAATGCACTGTTTGATCCTGTTCGCTTAAAAAGAGCAATGGTTCCTGAGGCTGAAACAACGTCAAACGGATTCGCAGGACTCGCCGTGCCAATACCCACCCGATTGTTCGCCGAATCAACCTTCAGCGTGCTGGTATCCACCGTCAGATCGCCGGTGATGGTGGCGGAGCCTGGTACGACGATGTTATTGCCGCTCGGGCCAGTAGCCGTGTACAGCTCGGTGAAGTTCTGATTGCAGTAATCGAACGAAGTGCGAAGCGGGGTTCCCGTTCCGTCGTTCGGTGCTGCGCCGATGTTAATGGTCTGTTTTGCCATGTGGGTGTATCCTAAAAGGTTTGTTAATGGTTAGATAAATTGGGTCATGTCCGCCGTGATGATCGTGGAATCAGCCGTAATCACGGTGTTATCAGCGGTAATATCCGCCGTTCCACCAAGAATCGACGCCTCCCAAAGTAGGCCAATCTCCAGCAGGATGCGTTCGCGCGGACTTTTGCATGAAGCTCCTTGAGCCTCCGCAATCAATTCAGCCGCTTCAGTGCAGGAGATTACTGGCATATCAATGATCAGCTAATTTGAACCACGCGACACCGTCGGTCATAATGACCAGACTGTTCCACTGCGGAGACATGGAGTGCGTCAGAGCGCCGTCAATCGTCTCGCTCGCGTAGCCATCGATGATGACATGATTCCCGCCGGAATTGATGCGCTTGAAAGCGTAGATGCGGCCAGGAACCAGAGCGGCAGGCGGCAATGTCATCGTAATAGCTCCGGCGGTAGCATCGGCGATGATCAGATAATCACCGCTCACCACATTTCCGCTCGTCGTCACACTCCGATACGCGCCGCGCGTCGCACCGCCGCCCTGAAGGTAAACGGCAATGCGATTCTCAAGAGCCAGCTTGGCCAGCTCAATCTCGCGAGGAGAACGACATCCCAGCGACGCCGCCTCATTGATCAGCGTCTCCGCCTCGTCGCATGTGATGTTTGGCATATCGGTTTAGAATTTAAGCCATCGGGCCGCGTCCGCGCTGCATCACCTCGGCGATGAAACCGCCGCCACCGGGAGTAGACTCCTCCATCTCCTCGCCCTCCTCATACTCCTCCTCGCCTCCCTCGGCCATCTTCTTACCCTTAGACTTCTTCTCGTAACCAGGGATAGCCATGCCATCAATCTCGATGACCTCCGCCTTTCCGTTCTTACCAAGAACGATAGTCGCCATCGTCTGGAAAGCCTCGCCTTCCTTCAAGTTCTCGGGGATTTCGACGCCTTTGGGAATGGTAAATACCGGCATGAAGCGAGCATCAGACTCATGGCATGTATGTCAATCAAAAACCCCCCACCAGCTTTTCGGGCCGATGAGGGGCTGCTCCAACAACGGAGCTGTGAGACAAACAACCTATGAGATAATCCGGTGGCTACAATCGCCGAAAAGAAAAAACCCGCAAGCATTTTCACGCCTGCGGGACTGTTAATTACTAGCTCGATTACGAGCAGATGATCTGGGTCAGCGCGCCGGTGCAGCGGCGGAAGATGATGGTCATGCCCTGGTTAGTGAAGATTGGCTCGGGAGCATGAATGAACTCAGCGTAGTGCTGACCCTTCTTCTCCAGAGGATCGGCGCAATCCACATCGAGCTTGTAGGCACCAGTCACCCACTGCCACTCGCCCATGTAGTTGGTCGGCATCCAGCTCAAATCGCCGACACGGTTCACAGGGCGAACAATGTGCGACTTGAAGACATACGGGGTGACGATGAACGCGGCCTCGAACGGAGCGGTCGTCCAGCTCGGGTTGACGCTGAACACCGTACCCTTCGTGCCGTTCGCACTGGTGAACGGCTGAACGAGCGTGTACTTGCCGCCAGCGTAGGTGTAGCGGGGCGGGAACAGATTTGGAACGTGCCGGAAGTTCTTGATAACCCGATTCGCACCAATGCGCTTGAGCAACTCCGCTCCAGCGCCACTGCCCTGATCAGCGTAGCGCAAGTCATCGCGGAACGCCGGGTTGTTCTGAGCGATACGCTGCGAAGCCTCCAAGCCGATATATAGCGGGAACACCGGGCCGTCGCTGCTGTAGCTGATGAAGCCAGAGCTATCAGGGTTGGTAGCGCCGTTGCGGATCAGGGTGGCAGCAGCCACATCGAGCATCTCCTGCGTAAGCTCGGAGGTGGACTGATTCAGAGCCTGACCAGCGGAACCGGTCTGAATCCAGGGCAGCTCATTCACGCCAGACGGAATCGTCTCAACCTGAGTGAAGGACGAGTCGGCCACAGCCTTGATGGCATACTTGGCGAACATGTTCTGGTAACGGGTTTCCCAAGAACGCTGAGCGCGGATGGAGAGCTTCTCCAAGTACACGCGGAGGAACGCCTCGACGCGATGGTCGAAGGTCAGATCGTCCTTACACAAGAGCGGACCTTTGAGGGCGAAACGCTCAGGACTCCAAGTAACGGCATTGTAGCCGACCGGAACGTCATTGTAGGTGACATCGCAAGCGCCACCGTTATCGCCGGGATTGCCGCTGGCGAGCGTGATGGCCGACCACTCCTCAGCCGCAGTCGGCTCGATGGAGGTGGTGGTGAACGAGGTCTGGGTCAGACCAGTACCCTGGGGATACTCGCCGCGCTCAATCATGTTGAGCCACATCGAGCGATACGAGGCGCGTTTATAGACGTCCTGAGCGAGCGACTCGGTAGCCACCGCAAAGGCGTTGAAGACATTAGGACAAGACATGAGATTATGAAATTAAACCGACGTTATCTGCGTTTTGGCGGCTGGCCATCCATCCACCACACGGTGGCTGATTATCCAACCTGCTACATGCGGAGTGTCATTGCCGCTTAGACGGTTTTGCGATGGATGACCAATCCGCCGCCTTGCTTAGGGTCGATGCGCGCACTGACGCATAAGAATGTCTACTAAGTCAATCAGAATTAGTAATTGGCTGGAAGATCGTCCGTCAGCTCTGACTGCTCCGCCATGTACGAGCTGTAGCCTTTGAGTAGGCCAAGTTTGTGAGGTTGGATGATATGCTCTCTGGCGATGAAGCCTCTGAATGTGTACGGGCCTGGGAAGGTTCCCGTCATCAGGGCGTAGAAGTCCACTCCGTCGGTTTTCGATCCTTTGCGCGCATCGACCAATAGCTTTCCATTGTCATACTTGGTCGTTTTAACATCGATGCGAAATCCCGGTGGTGGCGGGACAAGCGCGTCGTAAAGCGGATGCGGAGGCTCGCGGTCGGTATCAATGTCGGGATACACATTGAACAGGCGACAGAAAGCCAGCTCGCCAGCAATACCCTCAAGATCGACCGTATGCGGATCTTCCGCGCTGATCTTTAGATTCGTAACGTTGAAATAGCGGTTATTGCCATTTCGATTCTTGGCGACGTAATGGGCCAGCTTCTGCTCTGCTGTCGATAGAAATACTTTTTGACCTATTTTAATTTTATTTATCATGGTCAAAAAGGCGGAAAATTTTTGAGGGGGGTATCGTAAACGAAGCCCACCCGCAAAGGGGGTGCCACCCTCTACGTCAAAAACTGTGCCATTCCTAGGAAAAACAATCCTTTTCTGTCATAAGCAAAACTTATGCTGACTATCAGTTTCCCTGCGATGCACAATGTGTGTTATGTTCACTTGGTTTCGGTTTCGTTCGTCACCTGAATCTCAGCGACTCGATCCGGCATTGAACCGAGCAGATTGATCGAGACGGACGCACTCTCCCCTTGTTCTGACCAGCCAAACACCAGCGCGGAGCGTTTGGCGACTGAACCGAGGATTTGCTCGCGAGTTGATTCATCTTTGATTCCGTCTAGATCATATGAATCGATGCGTTCAAGCGTTGAGGCGGCATCTGCGGCGAGCTTCGAACGGACTAAAGCAGAGAGGCTTTCTAGGCTTTGAGTTTTCTTTTCAATGCAAACCGTTTGCATTTGCGCCTTCACTTTAGTCAGCCCTTCCCGACAAGCCCGGCTTCTCAGAGTATCCATCGGCACGCTCAAGTCGTCTGCAATCGCTTTCCACCCCTTTCCCGTCAGGTATTCCGCTTTTGCTCTTTCCCATTGCGCTTTCGTCATGCTGTCAGGATCGGCCGTTGCGTTGCCCGTTGCAACGCCTTTTCCCCTTTTCGTTTTCCCTCGTTTTCCCCAGCAATTCCCCATGTTTTCCCCCTTCCTAAAATTATTTTAACTTTTCTTTTGACTTCCTTTTCCGTTCCCCCTAGTCTGTCCGTCGTGAAAAGCAAACGTCTTAAAACCCTCGGCATTGCGGCCCTTGTCGTCGCCCTTGTCGCCCTTGTCGCCTTCCTTGAATCATCCTTCGGCATCACTCCAAACCATTGAACCAATGAAAACCCTCCTCTCCGTCGACACCAACGCAAAGACCGTTAAAGGTCAGAAGCGTGGCTTCATGACCGGTATTCTCTATCTTGCCCCCGACCGTGTTTCCGGGCTTTTCAACGCATGCCCGAATGCATCCGACGGATGCCGAAACCTTTGCCTATACTACGCTGGCCGTGGCGCGTTTAACTCTGTCCAAAAGGCACGCACGGCAAAGACCGTTTTCTACGTCAAAGACCGTGAAAGCTTCCTTGCCACGCTCAAAGAAAATGTCACGTCGGTCATTCGAAAGGCCAAGGCCAAACGCATGACCCCTGTCATCCGTTTAAACGGAACATCCGATATCGGATGGGAACGCTACTCGGTCATTCAAGCGTTCAAGAAAACCCGTTTCTACGACTACACGAAGAGCTTTCAACGCATGGTTTCCTTCCTAGATGGAAAGCTCCCGTCCAATTATTCCCTCACGTTCTCACGTTCCGAAACCAACGAAACCCAATGCATTGAAGTCTTAAACCGTGGCGGAAATGTGGCGGTCGTTTTCCGAAAGTCCTTGCCAACGCATTGGAACGGCTTCCCGGTCATTAATGGCGACGAAAACGACTTACGGTTCCTAGATCCTAAGGGTGTCGTCGTCGGCCTGACCGCCAAGGGTAAAGCAAAGAGCGACACAAGCGGTTTCGTCGTGGGCTGACGGTCTGCTTCAATCTATCGGAAACGGTAGGTTGACGCGTATCTTCAATCCATCAAATCAAATCAAATCCCATGACAAACAGATATCCGGGCCAATGCGTCCAATGCCACGAAACCGTTCCCGCAGGCCTAGGAACCGTCACCAAACGCAACCGCATCTGGCGCATCGATTGCAACGCATGCACCGGCCGCATGCCTAAAGACTCTGGCCTGGTTTGCGTCAAACTCTCGTCCGGTTGGACAGGCTCACGCAATGCGCGCGGCCGCTGTGAAGATGCGCCGTGCTGCGGTTGCTGTACTTTCTAAACCTAAACCCAACGAATAAAACACCATGCGACTTGTGGAATTCCTACGCGCGCGCGCCTTTGAAGATCCTTTCGTCCTGGCCAATGAACGCTGGCAATTCGTCACGGTCCGACGGTCCGACGGCGAGGAAGACGTCGGTGTCTACCGCTTCGCCACGGACTTGTGTTACGAATACGCAGACTTTCGCGCGCTCTTCAACCTAGCCTAAACCCAACGCATCCAATGAAATCAATCCAACGCATAGAAACGGCCGTCGGTAACCTGATCAACGGAAACCTTACGCACGCACGCAAGTCTGCGCGCGGCCTGACATACTCTGACATATTTGACTGGCTGACTGGCCCTGTCGGATGGCCAGAAAGCCGTTCCCGCGCATGCGCCAATTATCTGATTGGCCGCATAGACTACCGCACCTATTGCAACGCGGACCGTTGACCCATCCTACGCGCATCATGCGAAAGCCTGGTGCGAAAGGGTAGGCCAATCTATCCGCATCCAATCCAAAGCATGAAAACCATTCACGAAATCATCCAAGAAATCCAATTCTTCGACCCTGCAATCCGCGCATTTGACGCGCATGATCTGCCGCAATCCGTCCGCGCGTACCTGCACCATAACTACCGCATGGACGCGCGCCTGACGGACGAGGAGCAGCAATTGATCGAAGTCTCTTTCGAGCCGTTCGCCGACAATATCCGTGAAGTATTTCAGGATGACCCTCGCCCCGATGCGACTCGGTTCTATCTGTTCGATGACCTCAGCCTGTACATCCGCACCAATGCCGGACCGGAGCTATGGGCCGACGCGCAGGTGTTTGTCGTGGAACGCATCCTTCCGGCCATGCGCCTGACGCGCCTGGAGGCTGATTTGATGCGCGAAATCGGAATGGACGAGCAGGTCAGCGAGGTCCGAGACGACTTCTATTCCTCCTTCGCGCATGTTCTCCATCGCGATTGCGGAATTCCGCACTGCGACGCGCGGGAGCATTGGAACGCCTGGTCGAATCAATTGAGCGACTCCGCGTGCGAATCAATCGTCCTGGGCGGCGGCGAGTCTGGCCGTGTGGAAGGCCTTCGTTTCGCGTCGGAATACGCCGTCAAAGCCTAAGCATCCATGAAACCCCAATTCACCCCCGGCCCTTGGCGGACGACTGGCTTAAATGTCCGCGCTGACGATGCTCTTGTTTGTTACGCGACAAATCATTGGGCGAACTATGAAACCCCCGAATCCGAGCGACAGGCAAACGCCAACCTCATCGCCTCCGCCCCCGATCTTCTCGCCGCGCTTGAACGTCTCACGCACCCGATGGCAGACGATGAGGATCTAGCCTATGCGCGCGAGGTAATCAGGAAGGCGAGGGGTTTGGCCGTCAAATCCCACGAATAAACCGCAAAACCGCATCAAATTATGCATCCATTGCTCTTATCCGCTCTCATTCAGATCGAATCCGGTGGAAACGATCATGCCCGTGGCCGTCACGGCGAGCTTGGCGCGCTTCAAATCAAATCGATCATGGTGCGCGATATCAACCGGATCATGGGAACAGACTATTCCCACGCGCAGGTAACCAACCGCGCCGTCTCAATCTTCATTGCGGAAAGCTATTTCGCGCATTACGGCAAACACCTCAGCGACGAAAGTCTCGCTCGGCTCTGGCAAGGTGGGCCAAAAGGTCTTAAAAGATCCTCCACGCGAGCGTATGGCCGACGGGTCATGCGCCAGCTTCAATCGATGGACGATGCGAACCGCACGTTCACCGAAAACCATCATTTCACCGCACGGTAAAACAGCCCAAACCAATGAAACTAACCATTCAGTCCAAAACCAACGCCCAAACCATCGTTGACCTCTTCAACGCAATCATCACCGGCGAATGCGAAACTCAGGGCGTCAAACCGCTCTCGATTTACGACGAGGACAAGCATATCTGCTCCATCACGGACGCGGATGGGAATCAAATCCTTGAGCTGATCATCGAACGCGAGCGGGGCGACAAGCTGATGCAGATCGGCGAACCGGAGACTCTGCAATGATCAAGATGTACAACGCGAAGGAGTGCGAGAATGTGCAGCGCGTATTCTCCAGCGCGCAACTGGAGGCGAGGAATACGACGTTGGATGAGCTTGTATCTCAGCTTGGATCGATGGCGGAGAGTTTCAAAAGTCCAGTGATGGAATCCGCTTCCAACCGTCTGGCGCACGTCTCAGCCGCGCTTACATGCCTTGAAGACAGCCTGTTTTACGCTCGCATGTACAAGTCCACGGACAGCACCGGCGAAGGCGAGAAACGGCGGCAGCAACTCATCGACGATTCGGAGTTCATCATCGAAGTAATCCGCACCGGAGGGATTCATCCATGAGCCGCAATCTCTTCGCACCGCCAATCTTCAAGGTGCAAATCAATGGCGCGATTGGCTGGTCAGACCTGAAGCAGCGCGTTGTCAGCTTCCGCACCATCGAATACGCGACGCGCAAGGAGGCGGAGTCGGCGGCCAAGGAACTTAATCCCGGCGAGTACACTCAAGGCCGGATTCGCGTCGTGCCGGTCGAGATGCCGGAGGATTACGATGTTTATCCGGTGACGGAGCGGGTCAGCGAAAAGCCGAAATCCGCCGGATAACTTTTTCGCAGACAAAGGTAGGCCAATCTAAGCATCCAAAACCATGTCATTCCATCGATTCGATTCTAGCGCGGTCATATGCGAAACCGTCCGTAGAGCCGCAAAACACCTTCCGAACGCTCTACGGGGCGTTTCCGCCCCATTAAACAGCATTCTCGAATGTCGATTGAGCGATACAAACGCGTTCCAACCCTTATTCCGAAACGGAAGCGGCACCGCCCTCAAAGGCGGGGAGCAAGCTTTCCGATTTCGGAATAAGCCTCTCCCCTTTTTTAGAAAGGGGAGGCTTATCTTTAGATGAGCTAGGTAGACCAAGGATAAACGAGAAATAACCATTGGTAGATTTCCGTTTACAAGAGGACAAAGTAGAGTTATCTGTTTTTCACCATGAGTTACCTTCCAAATGGTTCGACGCTTCGAGCGACGTTCCGAGAGATGCCGCCGAAGAGGCACAATCTAAACCTCGAAAAGTCGGAGTTACTGGCCCACATCGTTGAGACGATTGGCGGCGGTGTTGCCGAGGCGAACCGCGCGTTCAACTCGATGCGGAACGTGAAGAGTCAGGTGCTGGTCTTTGATCGGATCGAACGGGTCTGGCATGGCTGCGACTGGAAGCCGTCCGATGAGCAGGCGCACAAGGATCTTGAATCGCGCAAGCTGTCGGATATCCGGCGGGAAATCGCCCAGCTCTGGAAGGCTATCAATGCGCTTCGTAAGGCGAGGCAGCGAAGGAGGAGTCAGAAGCAGGAGAAGGCCGGAGAACCTCTCGCTGAGGATCAACCAACGGAGCCAGACCGCCCATCACTGTCCGAGGAATTTGCCAAGTTGTTCCCTGAATTAGCCGACAAATAACTGATTGCTATGGAAACCGAAAAATCGTCCGTGTTGAAAGACCAGTTGGAAAAAACCGCCACGATGTTCAAGCGAATATCTGAGAGCGTTGACAGGATCGAAAAAACCTTGAAGGAGCATGAACGCAAGATCGATGAAGCGCTGAAGCGTTCATCCTATCAGGACGACGACGACGACACCTGGGAAGGCTTTGGCCCGAAACCGGAGCGTCAGCCCATCAACCCGAACGCTGAGAAGTACACCTTGGAACTTCGCACCGGCCCATACACGATCCACCGCGACGACGGCGAATCGGATGCCTCCTGGCAACGGCGCAAAGATCATCTCATGGACCAGCGTGTGACGTTCCTCAATGGCAGCGGCCAGAACGGAACACCGGAGCAGGTGGCCTACCTTCAGAGAATCGAAGCGCGGCTAGGCCGAAAAATTTTCCAGTATCCTCTTGCAACGACTTGAGGCAACTGCAACACTACGTCCGCAACAATGACCAATTTTCTGCAATCGGGATTAGTGCGCGAAGAGAACTCGCGACGGGGTTTTATTGGATTTTTCTCCCTGATTAAACACCCGATTGCAGTCGATTTTTGAATGAAAGTTTATACGGCCAAGGCCACAGCAGCGATGCTCCAGATTTGCACCGAGACGCTAAGGCGAATCGTTCGCAATGACGGCATCCAGCACAGGAGAATTGGCCGACGAATCCTTTTCACGGAAGCCGACATCGCGGCGATTCTTGAGAGTCGAGCAATGACCGGAGCTGTGAATCCGTACGCAAAGAAGACAAACAAACAACCGCAGATAGAGAATACAACCTATGAGCAACCAAGCAGCAACATTGACGGTGGTAGCACCGTCGCAGCCAGTGCCGCAAACTCTGAGTCCGGCCAGTCCTGACTTCTACGACCGCATCGACAGTCCGATGGATGCGGTGAAGACGATGGGCGACTGGATTAGCCACTCCGGCATGTTCGGATGCGTCAAGCCTGAGCAGGGATATGTCCTCGCTCTGGAATGTATCGCAAGCCGAATGACCCCGCTTTCATGGAAGCGCGAGAATCATTTGATCAATGGCAACATCACGATGAAGAGCGAATCAATGCTCTCTGGTCTGATGAATGCCGGATGGGATATCGACTGGGTGCAGTTCGACATTCAGGCCGCAATCGCCGACTTCAGTAAGGGTGCGAAGAAGGTCCGCGTCTCGTTCTCCGCAGATGATGCGAAGCAAGCTGGCCTAATCCCCGCAAAGCCAGGAAGCGGCTGGGCGAAGTTCCCCGCTGAGATGCTCCGTGCGCGCCTGATCAGCAAGGCGACTCGCATGCTCGATCCGCGAATCACACAAGGTCGTTACACTCCCGAGGAAGTGGCCGACTTCAACACCCCATCAACACCCGCTCAACCCACCCCGACTCGCCAGGCAGTCAATGTGACGCCAGAATCGACCTTCTCGCTTGTAGAGAAGCTGGAGCAGATTCTTGAGCCACATTCCGAGACAGCGAATGCGTTCCTCATCAGCAAGAACCTCATCAAGGAAGGTCAAAACTTCCGCGATGTCAGCACCAAGGTGGCCAACATGATCATCAGCGACGCCGATGGTTTCATCTCCAAGGCCAAAGCTTTCTCAGCCCCCACTATTCAATGAACCCTAAACTACTTGCATACGAAGATTCTCCAACCCGAATCGACATTTACATCGCAGCCTTGCTTCAAGGTGCTGTCGAACGTGGCAACTTAAATCTGACATGGAATGAAGATGTGTCAGAAAATGACTTCGCAGTCCTTGAGCGCATCATTGCCTTGGCAGTAGCAGTAGACGGAAAGAGATGTTACGAATTCCAATGTGAGGCAGACAAATGAGCATTCTAAACCGACACATCAATTTCGACATGGCTGCTGACAAGTACCACGCCGTTGACGCTCTCTCAAAGTCGATGATGACCAAGATACTCAAGTCACCGGCGCATTACAAAGCCGCGCTGGACGAGCATCAGGAGCCGAGCAAGGCGATGCAGCTTGGCACCGCGATTCACACGGCTGTTCTTGAGCCGCATCTGTATTCGCAGGTTGTCGCCGTGATTCCGCCGGACATCGACGGTCGGACGAAGGAGGGCAAACAATGGAAGGAGCAGCATAAGAGCCGCATCCATCTCAGCCACGCTGAGGACATTGATGTGCAGGGCGTGGCCAACTCTGTCCGTCGCCATCCGTTCTGGGACATCATTAATTATGAACACTCAATCGAAGCGAGCGTTTTTGCTGAAGATGCAGAAACCCAGATTCCATTGAAGGCCCGTCCCGATCTGTGGATTAAAGAACCAGCAATCCTGGTGGATGTGAAAACAACGGACGACGCATCGCCTGAAGCGTTCAGCCGCACAATCACCTCGTTCGGCTACCACATTCAGGCCGCTCACTATCTGGCGATGACCGGAGCAGAATCGTTCATCTTCGTCGCCGTCGAGCGGAAAGCTCCGTACGCGGTTGGAATCTACAAGCTGGATGCCGAATGGCTTCAGGCCGGTGAGAACCTTCGCAGGAAAGCAATCTCAACGCTCCACGAATGCCGCGCACTGGACAGTTGGCCATCCTACCCAACGACGACCATCACACTTTCATGCCCAAAATGGGTGCTGAATAAATCGGAAAACTAAACCTAACAATTATGTTCAAAGTCAATCGTAAGGACGCCGGAGGCAGCTACATCAACGCTGAAGGCGAGTACACCGTCACCGTGATGAAGGTCGAGGAAACGCTCGACGCAAAGGGCCGCGAGGTCTGCAAGGTGACGTTCGCAACCGAAGACGGATCGAGCATCGCTGACCGTTTCATCAACCAGGAGAACGTCTGGTTCCGCGTCAACCAGTTGGTTGCCGCCACTAACCACAATGTTCCAGACGGAACCGAAGTGGACTTCCTTGGCAAGAAGGGTAGCTACGCCAACTTCCTCAAGTCGATGATCGGTCTTGAGCTTACCATCGTCGTTCGCGCTGAAGAGTACGACCTGAATGGCGAGAAGAAAAAGGCGTATCGCATCAAGGCGATGAAGCCTGCTGTGTCCACGGCCCCAGAAGAAAAGCCGTTCTAATGCAAAACAGGGAGGGGTGCGTATTCCCTGATAACGCACAACCAATTCTAACGCATCCAATTCGTATCCATGAAAGTCAAACTTGTAGCTATCACCAAACCCCTTGTCGGCGACGGGACAATGACCGCGTCCGATTTCATCACGTTCGCCGCCCGTGTCAGCAATCCGAGCAATCAGATGAGTCTGCTGACCGCTCCAAAACTACTGGCCTACTGCATCAGGCATGGCCATTGGAGCATCTTCGAACAGGCGTCTATGACGGTCGAGATTCAGACAAGCCGCGCTATCTCCGCCCAGATCATTCGTCATCGCAGCTTCTGCTTCCAAGAGTTCAGCCAGCGATATGCGCCGACCGATACGGCTGAGCTGGTCGAACTTCGCACTCAGGACCGTGTTAATCGCCAGGGAAGCGGAGAGGTTTATCAGCAAGAGTGGGCCAACGAAGTTGTCGCCAAGTCGGTCGATCTGGCTTTCAGGACATATCGAACGCTGATCAATGAGGGTGTGAGCCGAGAGACTGCTCGGATGGTTCTTCCGCTCTGCACTCAGACGACGCTGTACATGACCGGAAACATCCGCTCATGGATTCATTACTTCGAACAGCGTTGCGCCAAGGGTACACAGAAGGAGCATCGCGACATCGCCATTGCCATTCGCGACACGATCTTCGCAGTCGAATTCTCGCACATTCACGCGGCATTGGAGGAATCGAAATGAGCGACACCCCAATATCAGACAGTACTCCGCACAACGTGGCAGAGCTTGGTATGCTGTGCAGGAGGGTAGAGCGACTCGCAGCAGTACGACTGGCTTACATCACGCAACTCGAAACCGAGAACGATGCAGCCAATGCTGAGATTGAGCGACTGACAAATAAAGTAGCTCAACTCTACGAAGGTGCGGAGGAACAGAATCAGCGCATCAAGCGGCTGGAGGAGGCTGGGGATAGAGCGATTGAGAACTCATACTATCCAGACCGTGTTAAGGTGTGGGAAAAAGCAAAGGAGACCAAGCCGTGACTATCACAATAAAATCGTGTATCATACCAATACTTATTACAGTAATTATGTTGTGCGTCATGTTCAGGCCATACCGTTCCAGTGGGCAATATGACTTTGGAATGGTCTTTCGGCTGTTTTGGCTGATACCTATTGGAGCCGTTTGGATAATTTATATGGGAATTCTTTTAATTATTAAGGAGGCAAAGCCGTGAAAGAGTTTTATGAATCAGCAGTCTACGGATTTTTCATTGGGTTTTTTATTCTTATATGTTTTCTGTGCGGTGTACATCTTGGCAAGAACAGCATTAAAAAAGAAGCCGTGGAATATAATCATGCCGCATGGGTTGTGTCTGTAGATGGGAAAACTACGTTCAAATGGAAGGAGTGCAAATGAGCGAGCAACCAATCAACGACGGAGGGCCGGCGTTTCCTAGATCGGCAACAGATCATTGCCATAGCCAAGAAGGCATGACCCTTCGCGACTACTTCGCAGCGGCTGCCACTGAAAAAGACATTCAGGAGTTTATTCCCGCAACCTGTGGAGAAGCTGATCAGTTCCAGCAAAAACACGGATTCTTACCAAGTCGTCAGTGGGCGAGATATTGCCATGCCGACGCAATGCTCAAAGCGAGGGAGGACAAATGAGCGATACACCGAGAACGGATGAGTCAGAATACGATGGTGTTGGAATTTCAAACTTCGGACACCAAGATTTGTATTACGCTTACAAATTCGCTCGCCAACTCGAACGCGAACTCAACGCGGCCACCTCAGAGATTGAGCGACTGACAAATAAAGTAGCGCAACTCTATAGAGGTGCGGAGGAACAGAAGCAGCGCCTCAAGCGGCTGGAGGAGGCTGGAGATGTGCTTGCCCAGCGAGCCTCGCGGCTTGGATTGCTGCCGATGGCAATAGAGGGGTGGCACAAAGCCAAGGAGGACAAGCCGTGAGTCTCGAAGAACGAATACTTTTCCTATCGGAATCTCCCGATTGCAACCATCCACGCGAACTCCGCGCAATCGCTCTCGATGTTCGCAAGCTGGAGGATCGGGTGAAACAACTCGAAGCCAAAGTGGATGAACTCCACGACTTGGAGAAATGGTTGGAGGGACGATGATTGTACCCATCGGCCCTGCCGCATTCGTGTTCCGTCACAATCAAACCGGACAAATCGTCGTAGCACCCAGCGAGCGGTGGCATGAGTTGTACGACAACAAAGAGGACTGGGAACACACTGCCTCACTCAACGCTTGCGGAGCTTTACAGTACATCATCGACGCCAAACCGAAGGAGCGGAACCGATACATCAAGAGACTTACGGAATACCCATGAAAAAAGAAAAGATGACGCGAGTCGTCACCATCGATACGCAGATCCATGACGAACTCAAGGAGTTCTGCAACCGCAACGGACTGAAGATCCAATTTGTCGCTCGGGAGGCGCTAAGGAAGTACATGGAAAGCAAGCACACGACGCAATCAAGTGCTGCCCAATCCGTCTCATCCTGCGCCG
>Ga0255099_1000421_pt1 | contig 17392 bp, 16 predicted proteins | sample Colum_Colum_RepA_2_FD_188451 | JGI IMG/M metagenome (GOLD analysis project Ga0255099, IMG submission 188451) | Freshwater microbial communities from Columbia River, Oregon, United States - Colum_Colum_RepA_8d | ecosystem: Environmental > Aquatic > Freshwater > River | place: USA: Oregon...
GATTTGCTGTGGTGGAGTCGGCAATGGCTGCTGCGAAGCAGGTTTCGCCAGTTCGCTGGTGCTGGCGAGAGTCGTGTTGACGACGCGTGTCGTCACGGTGTCGGCGTAAACATCCTCTGCATCAGCACTTTTGGACGTCTTGGCAACCTCAATCGTTTTGGCCGCCTCCGCTGCAATCTGCTGCGCCTTGGGCGTAACGGCCGGCAATAAAGCAGATGCAATGCCGTTGTTAGTCGCGTTGAGCTCGAGAATCTGACGCGATAGTCCACTTAATTCCACAGCATCCTGGCTGCAGGGCCCGAACGATTCCGCTGAGCACAAGGTGGAATAGGGCGCGACGACTATTGTGCCTTGATTAACTAAAGCCCGCATAGATTGAGCGCTTACGCTGACGGAAAAGTCCGTACCGCGCACACCGATCGCGGCGATTGGCGTATTCATGCGGAAATTCTGCCGCGCATGGGTGGCGGCCTCGCCTGAAATGGCCCGCGACACCCCTTCGATCAAGTTGAACTTGACTGCAGAATCCTGCGGATTCTGCGGGTTGTAATCGTACCGGACAATTTCCAGCGTGCTTGACGGACGCAAACTGAGCAATTCATTGTCGACAAAGCGGATATGAACGTGGCCGTTGGCGTCAGTCTCGATTGTGTCGCTGGCATGCACAGGAGAGCCGATAGCGACACGAACAGATTCGCCGGCCGGGCCAGAGATCCACGCCTTGCCGAGCACCAGACTGACTTCGCCCACGGCTGGCGTCTGCGGGTTTTCCTTGGCCGACCTTTCGTTGGCCATCCTTTCGTTGGCCAACAATGCGCAGGAGCACAGCAGCAAGGCTGCTGCAATTTGGATCCTGACGTATGTTTTGACCACCATGTTTGAGGTTGTCTTTTCGGCAATCGGATAATGCATGACCGGACCTCCGGTTTTCCAAACTGCACTCTATCCCAGGTCGCGTGTTGTACAAGTGATTCCAATCACACGAAGACCAAACGGACGATTGCTGTTGCAACTCAGGCACTTATAATCACGTTTCCTGCATGCTCTGCTTGCACCAGCCTGTTGCGCCCTACCTGCGCCGAGCCGCCCGAATGGTAGTTACCCCCGAGCTACTCGGATTTTTTCCCCTGCTGAAGCTGCTGCCTGTCGGCAGTTTGCATGCGCTCGCCCAGGTATCGTCAGTGGCAAAGATGGCACGACGTGCTGTGGTGCTGAATGCCGGCAAGCACGAAGATCGTGTGTGTTTCCTGTTTGAAGGGCGCCTTCAAGGTGTGGATTTTACCGTTGATGGCCGCGAGGTGGGGCTGTTTTTTGTGGAGCCGGGCGATTTCTGCGGCGAACTCGCGCTGTTTGACCACGGCGTACAAACCGAATTCATCATCGTGCTGTCGCCGGCCTTGGTGGTGTGGGTGCCACTCGACAGTCTGCGCACAGCAATGCTGGATTGCCCACCTTTCGTCAATTTCCTGGGCGAACGGCTGACGCGCCGCATACGCCAGCTCACCCTGCAGCGCTCATTGCTCGGCATGCCCAATATTTCACAACGCGTGTGCAGCCAATTGTGGTTATTGGTTGAAGAATCCGAAAAAGCCCATATGAAGGAGGGCACGATTCGCAATCCGCCAACCCACATGGAAATCGCCATCATGCTGAACCTAAGCCGCGAGACAGTGACTCGGGTATTCCAGACCCTGCAACAACAGGACGTAGTGCGACGCGATGGCGCTACCCGCCTGCAAATACCCTCGCTATCGTTACTGAAAGCTTATGCTGACGGTAGTCGCGAATTGTAGATGGGTATAATCCCATCCGGTACAATTCGAGCAATCCAGCTAAGTCAACCCAGTCGATCCCTGCGGCACGGAATTTGTTGATTCAGCCGGCCAACCTGATCACCCAAGGAAATCAATGAACCTGCAAAACCTGCCCAAGCCGCCTCCGGAGCTTACCGCTGCCCTGAAAGCCGTGAAACAGCATTTTGTTTATGCCGCCTGGTTCTCGGCAGCGGTCAACCTTCTGCACCTTGCTCCGATTATCTTCATGATGCAGCTCTATGATCGCGTACTGGCCAGCGGCAGTCTGCCTACGCTGTTCAACCTTACCTTGCTGCTGGTTGTTCTCCTTGGCGCAATGGCTGCATTCGAGTGGGTGCGTTCGTATCTACTGATTTATGCCAGTAATAAAATCGAAGCTTCCTTGCGTGAGCGGGTGTTCAACTCTGCCTTTCAGCTGGCGCTCATGGGCCCACAGGGCAAATACCACATGCAGGCGATGAGTGATTTGACCGGGTTGCGTCAGTTCCTCTGCGGCAATGGTGTGTTCGCCCTGTTCGACCTGCCGTGGTTCGTGCTGTTTCTGCTGATCATGTGGCTGATCCACCCGAACTTTTTCTGGTTCTCCCTGGTCGCCGTGGTGATCATGGGCACCATGGCCTTTATCACTGAAAAGATCACAGGCAAGCGCCTGAAAGATGCTAATGAACAAATGAACAAAGGCATGGGCCACATGGTGAACAGCCTGCGCAATGCGGAGATCATCGCAGCACTTGGCATGACCGGCAGCGTGCGTAACCGCCAGATGGGGCTGAGTGACGAAGTCTTGCGCCTGCAAACAGAAGCCAGCAAGTTGGCGGGGATGATGTCGTCAATGTCGCGGGCAATCAGGATGTTGCTGCAGTCGCTGATTCTGGCCCTCGGTGCCTGGATGACAATCGGCGGCAATTTCACCGGCGGCAAAATGATAGCTGGCTCATTGCTGCTATCCAGAACCCTGGCCCCGATTGATCTGCTGATTAGCATATGGAAAAACATTGCGGTTGCACGGGATCAGTACGAGCGCCTTTGCAAACTACTCGATAACGTACCCGCAGAGCCGGAGCGCATGCCGCTGCCTGCACCGCTGGGCAATCTTGCGCTGGAACAAGCTTACATAACACCGCCAGGTGCCAATGCGCCGGTGTTGCGTGGCATTTCTTTCCAACTGGATGCTGGTGATGTGCTGGGAGTAATCGGCCCCAGCGCGTCTGGCAAGTCCACGCTTGCACGCGCAATTTTGGGTTTGTGGCCGGCATTCAGCGGCAAGGTCCGTCTTGACGGCGCGGATATCCTGAAATGGCGACGGTCTGATCTCGGACCTTATCTGGGGTATCTGCCGCAGGATATTGAGCTGTTTGACGGCACGATCGCCGACAACATCTGCCGCTTCAGCGAGCCGGATGCCGAGAAGATCGTCACTGCTGCCAGGCTCGCAGGTGTACACGAGATGATTCTGCGCCAACCCGAGGGTTACGACACCATGATCTCCGGCAGTGGCGGTGTGCTTTCCGGTGGCCAGCGCCAGCGCATAGGATTGGCTCGCGCCATTTATGGCGCTCCCAAACTGCTGGTATTGGACGAACCCAACTCCAACCTCGATGATCAGGGTGAACGTGAACTGGTGGCAGCCATCCACAGGATCAAGGCACTTGGCTGCACTATCATCATCATCAGCCACCGCACCATGGTGCTGGCGGCGGTGGACAAAGTAATGGTGCTGAAAGACGGTGTTTGCATCGGTTTCGGCCAACGCGACCAAGTACTGGCCCAGCTGAAACAAAGCGCTGCCCAACCGACAGCCCTGGCTTCGTGAGTGCGCGGGCAGCTTTACCCCATCCACTGTATCAATGTGAGTAAGTGACTGTGTCTGACGATATTGATGAATCCCAAGAGTTGGTAGTACGCCCTGCAGCCGAAGATACGGGCAAGGGCAAAAGCCTGTTCGCCCGCGCTGAAGAGCGGCTGCTCGCAACCAACGGCGACTTCATGAGTGACAAAAATCTCAACTCACCCAAACGGATCGGCCTGATCATTGCGTTCCTGGTTTTTGGCGTGTTCGGAGTATGGGCAGCTGTGGCTCCGTTGGATGGCGCCATTCATGCGCCGGGGTTTGTAGTGCTGGAATCGTACAGAAAGCCGATCCAGCACTTCGAAGGCGGCATTGTGAAATCGGTGCTGGTGCGGGATGGCAGCATTGTGGCGAAGGGAGAACCCATCATAATCCTGGACAACACCCAGTCACTGGCCAATCTGGACATACTGCAGGGGCAGGAACTCGCACTTTTGGCGCTGGAGGCCAGGTTGGCAAGCGAGCGCGACTCGTTGGACAACATCGTATTTCCACCGGCACTGGTCGCTGCATCCAACCCCGTCGCCCAGATCGAAATGAATGCACAGAACCAGATCTTTACTGCTCGCAAGACATATCTCGACGGTGAAACCGAAGTCCTGACTCAACGAATCACGCAATTGCAGTCGCGAATAGAGGGATTGAAGGCCAGCAAGGCCAGCAAGGAAACGCTGCTGGATTCCTTTGACGCCGAAATCAAGGATGCGACTGCTTTGCTGGCTGAAGGTTTTGTCGAGAAAACCCGCATGCGAGAACTTGAGCGTACCCATGTGGCCACTGCTGGAGATATCGCCGAACAGACCGCCACCATCGCCTCCACCGAGGTGCAGGTCGGCGAAACAAAGCTGCAAATTCTGCAGCTACGCAATCAACGCCAAAGCGATGTAGTGGGTGAGTTGTCTGAGGTGCAGACACGGCTGAATGACGTTCGGGAAAGGATCATCGCGCTGGAGGATATCGTGGAACGAACAGAAATACGGGCGCCGGAAGCCGGCGTGATCAGTAACCTGCAAGTGCATTCGCCAGCTACCGTGGTTCCTGGTGGGGCACTTATTGCAGAACTGGTTCCACAAGAGGAAACCCTGATTGTCGACGCCCGTATAATGCCCATGGATGTTGACCGGGTTCACGCCGGGCAGGTCGCGTCCATCACGATGACGGCACTGAATGCCCGGCGGGTTCCCTCGCTGTCCGGCAAAGTCATCACAATTTCGGCCGACAGCGTGTTGGACCGCGGCACCGGCGCCACCTATTTCCTCGCGCGACTTGCGTTGGATCCCGAGTCATTCGCCAAACTCGACGGCAATCAGCTTATTCCGGGCATGCCGGCTGAAGTTTTCATCTCTACCGGCTCCAGAACCTTCCTCCAGTACCTGATGAAACCGATCACGGACTCCATGGCACGCTCGTTCCGGGAAGATTGATCATGTCCAAACTGCACTTTTCTTCACTTTATCTGGCGCTTTTTTGCTTCTCGGCTTCGCACGTCCATGCGGCCGAAGCGGCCGGCACCACGCTGGAGGAGTTTTTCACCGCAGCGTTGGTTTTCAGCCCGATGCTGAAATCAGCTGAGGAGCGCTGGAAGGTTGGCGATGCAGGTATCGATATTGCGAACGGCCAGTTGTTGCCGCAGATCAGTTCCAATTTCAACTCCTCTGACAACACACGCGAGGAAGCCGGCCGGCCAGAACAGGAATACCGTGGCCGCAACATGTCTGTGCAGCTCAGTCAGGTGCTGTTCAACTGGCAAGCCTTCGGCAGCCGCCAGCAGGCATACCTGCAGGAAAACATGGCTGAAGCGGAGTACTACGCCGCGCTGGCTGACGTTTTCACGCAGGTGGCAGACGAATATCTCAGAGTATTGGAAGCAGAGGACGCGCTAACCTCCATCAAATCGGAACTGGAAGCCATTACCAACCAGTTGACACAAATCCAGCGTTTGTATGACTTGCAACTGGCAAGGATTACCGATCTCTACAACGGCCAGGCACAACAGGCGGCAGTACAGTCCCAGCTGGTGATTGCCGAAGCCAACCTTACTATTGCCCGCGAAACCTTGTTTGCCAACACGGGTCTCGCTGTCGGCGGTTTGAATCGGCTGCCTGAGGAGGTAAGAGTCATTCCGCTGCAGGGCACGCTGGAGGAATGGCTGCAACGCGCTGCCGCCAACAACAAACGCATTGAAGCAAGTACGCTGGCCTTGCAGGTGGCAGAGAAGGCTGTCTCCATCCGCAGGGGTGCTTACATGCCGCGGGTATCCCTGATCCTGCAACACCAGACCAGTAACCTTGGGTTCCAGAACGCCCCCCTTAATCGCGCCGACAACAACTACATCGGAGTCGATGTGACGATGCCGCTGTTTGCCGGCGGTAGCAATAGCGCCCAGGTAAGGGCGGCGCAAAGCCAGCGCAACATTGCGGAGAGTGATCGTCAACAAGTGAGTCTCGATGTCTACAACAATGCGCGCACGGCGTACTTCCGGATCAAGGCTGGCGAATCAAGCATTGAAGCGTCAAAGTTGCTGGCCCAGTCGACTGCCATGGCAGCTACTGCCATGCGACGCGGCTTCGAGCTCGGCACCGAAACCAGTGTCAACGTGCTGAATGCACTGCGCGACCAGTTTCGTGCCCAGCGCGACCTGCAGAGGGCACGTTATGAACTTGTCCGCGCAACTCTGTTGCTGGAAAGCGAGGCAGGCACCTTGTCGGCCGATGATCTGCAACAGGTGAGCAACTCGTTGACCGCGCCGCCGGCTACACCCTGAGCATTGCTGCCATGCGTTGCGTTATCCACTCCTGCAACGACAACGCCAGATCAGCTTGGCCGTAGCGATAGAACGCTTCTGCCCATTGCACGCCAGCCGGTAATGTCAATGTGCGCAAGAGGTTGAGTGCACAAACCACGGCTTGATAGTGCTTTTCGCCGAGTTGGCTGACATAACACTCCATTGCCTGTTGTTTTATCGCCATTGCAATCGAAATGTCGACAAGGCAGTTGGCTGGACACTGGCCAGTGATCTCGTACGCAATCGCCTGTGGCGCCTGGGCCCCAATCAATTGCAGACTGCGCCACACCAGCAGTGCGGTGCTACGGTGGTCGGGATGAAGTTCCAGCACTCCCGGAAAGAACACTGCCGCCGGTTTGTGCTGTGTGATGATGGCTGCCAGCTGCAGCGCCAGTGAGTCGTCCGTTTTGAGCCCTCGATCGGGCTCACCAAGAAATTGCACGCTGTGCAAGCCCAGTACCTGAGCAGCCGCGCGCACTTCCTGCTGGCGACGCTCAACAAGATTGCTGCCAGGGCCGCCGAGTGCGCCATCGGTCACCACGATGAGATCGACTGCAATGCCCATTGCCACGGCCTTGGCGATACTGCCCCCCATGCCGAAACTCTCGTCGTCAGGATGGGGCGCAAACACCAGCCACGGCCCTGACAGATGCGGCAGTGGCTCGGTTTCATACGGCAACAGTTGATATTCCAGCAGCAGGCTCATAAGTAATCCGTATCTCCGGCAGTCAGGCACCAACGATCCTGCAATACTTCAGGCTTTGGGCTATCCGAATAGATATTGGCTGGCGTAATGATGGGCAGCACCTTTACTGGCAATGCGCCAAGATGCAGGCTCGGCACCCACGCAGAACTCAGCCAGAACACCAAGGGCAGGTTGTGCTCGCGCATCATGGCATTTGCCACCCACTGTACTACGCGCGGGAAATCCGTAGCTGCCGCCACAACATCCATGAGCAATGCCCGCGACGGCTCCTCTTTCACCACTGCAAGAGCGAGTGGTTTGCCGCTCAAGCGGTGTCGCCAGAACAAACAACGATAGTGGTTCTCGGGGTGCTGCAGATAACGATAGTGGATTCGTTGTGAATCCTTGCGCAGAAGTATGGCCGCCGGCAACGAAGTCTGCATGCTTTTCCACAACGAATCGATGGCGCCGGCATACTGCGGAAAATTTTCCGCAGTAATCGTACGTCGTTGCAGCAACAACTCAGTGGGAAGACGGGTAGTGCTGCCTTCCACCGAAAGTTCACTCATCCCTCCTACCGACGCATACAGCCCCAGGCGCTGTGCCAGATGCAAATGCCGATCGCTGGGAAATCCATAGCCGATCAAATAGGTTCGCTGGTACCCGATATAGCGTTCAAGAAACCTGCTGGTAGCCAGAAAGAACGGACTGTGTGTGCGAACACCGTACCGCGCAGACGGTGCTACCATGACATCAACAATCTGCACGGCGAGGGCTGGCTTGCCGTCAAAGATGACGTCTACTCCGACCCCGCCATAATGTGCGACAAGCCTGTCATCATCCCATACCCCCATTCCATGGCTGTTACTACTGCGGTATTTCCATTTCCAGAACGCTTCGCTCATCGGTTTGCCGAATATGCTGCCAAATAGCAACCGCATCTCGGCAGCATTGGCAACGTCGATTTCACCTGTTCGCAAGGAAGGGGCTGCAGGAGAGGTTTCGGGCGGCGGGACCAGTGACACGCAATAGGCTCTGGAGACAAGACACGCTGCAAGGTTAACATGGGCCCTATACGCTGACGCCATGACTGCGGTGGGCGCAAACGTGAGTATCAGGAGGCTGCTGTGTTGATTCTGCCCCGTTCATGTTTGCTGCATGTGCCGAAGACTGGCGGATCGTGGGTCAAGAAAGCCATATTGGCATCCGACATCCAATGCGAGGCATTCAGCCCCGGCGGCAACCATCATCCCGGACTGAACGAGTGCCCGGCTCCTGACAAGTTCAAATTCGCCTTCGTGCGGCATCCCTTGGGGCTGTACCGCTCATACTGGCAATACAAGATGACCTACGGCTGGGACAACCGCAGCGCCATCGACGAGTACTGCCACGCCGACAATTTCGACGCCTTTGTCACCAGGGTGATTACCAGAATGCCGGGGGTTTATAGCCAAAGCATCGCGGATTTTGTTGGCACCGAGCAGCAGCCGATTGATTTCATCGGCAAGTACGAGAGTCTGGTTGAAGACCTGATCAAAGCGCTGACCATGGCCGGGTGTCGCTTCAGCGAAAATGCTATCCGTGCCTTGCCTCCGATCAACGTGAGCAACAAAGAGGCATTCCCTGCCGAATACAGTCCGGAACTGGAGGCAGCAGTCCTGCGTACCGAAGCCGGGATAATCAATCGCTTCAATTATTGAAAGCGCTGTGCGCAGCCACAGCGCCTATCCCTGTCAGAGCGAACCAACGTCTCTCTCGTTATGAAAGGCGGCAAAGATCAGATCATGCTGCACAGAAAAACTCACAATAAACAGAAGCGATTCTGCCAACAGCTTCGCCATCAACGTAGACAGTCCGAACCACGCCTGCAACTCTTGTATCGACAGATAAGATATTGAGGCCAGCAAAACCACCAAGGCCAGATATTGCACGAGCACGCCGTAACCGCCGCCACGCTGGCGGAATACCATGCGCTTGTTCAGGGCAAAATTGACGCCCAGCGCTGCTGTGCGTCCGCACAACATGCCGGCAGCCAGGCTGCCACTCCAAAGAAAGGCCAGCGAAAAAACCAGGAAGTCCACTACACTCGTCGACAACGACGACAACGTAAAACGCAGCAGCACGAAATAGATCTTCATCGAATCGCGTATTACATTGAAATGCGAGCTGCTGTTGCCGTCGAGATAGATTGTTTTGATCACCACTTCTCGCAGCGGCCTGTGATATCGCAACGCATCGATGAGCATGCTGCTTTCATACTCGTAACGTTCGCCGGGTACTTTGAGCATTGACGGCAGTGCAGTGAGCGGTAATGCCCGCAGACCGGTTTGCGTATCGCGCACGTTGAGGCCATATAAGAGATGGAATACCAGCCGTGTCAGCGAATTGCCGAAACGGCTGCGCAGTGGTACGTCCTGGCCGAATTCGCGTACCCCCAGCACCATTGCCGCTGGCGTCTCTGCCAACGCAGTAGCCACTCGTGTTATGTCGTGCGGACTGTGTTGGCCGTCAGCATCAGCGGTGACCACTCCAAGCAATTGCCGTTCGTGCAGCAGGCAATGATTGAATGCGGTTTTGAGTGCACGCCCTTTGCCGGTATTGATGGCATGGCGCAGCAAGGTTACGCGTGGATGCGCCGCTACTGCGGCAAACACCGGGTCCGATGTGGTTGCGGAACCGTCGTCGACCACGATCACTGCGGCAAAGTCGTAGAGAAGCAGCGCATCCACCAGCAACACGAGTGGCTGTGTCGGGTTGTAAGCCGGAATGATGACCGCCATCAGTGCCAACGGTCCGGGTGGCACCCCTGTAGTCACTGTGAAGCACCCGATTGGGGACAGTGCAAGCGCATCAGTCGCACACCATTACCGGCGACCAGGGTTTGCAGTGAACCATTGGCCAAGGCCGGGCCGATGACGGCTGGAAAAATCGAATCATGCAGCAGCACGTAGCGAATTTCATTGTGCCGCGCAATCGTTGGCAGCAAGTCGCACAGCAAAGCGCCGTTCTGCAGTGCTGCCGCCGTTTGTGGCTGCATATGACTGGCTCCGTAATCATTGAACCAGAAGGGTCGCAGTTCACGTATCGCCACCATGGGTGGATAGGTGGTGTACACCGAGCCGGCTGCTTCCGCATCCATGGCGATTTCCAACAGGCGAGTGTTGAAGTCGGCATCGCCTGTGAGCTTCCGCCGCTCGTTGGTACGAAGCTCCCACAGCGCTGCGTTGGCCGGCAACAGCGAGGCCACCAGCACCAGCAGCGACAATACCGGTAACACCCGCTGCAGGAATACTCCATCACCCAGGCTGCGGGTCTGCAGGGATTCCTCCGTCCATTGCTTCGACAGCGGCATCCAGCCGTAACCGTTGGCAACGGCCAACAACACGAAGGGAATACCAGGCAACAGGTTGCGGCCGTCATACGAGAAAAATGCCGCCCATACCAGCACATAACCAAAACCGACAACCGCGCAGAAACGTCCATCCCGGTCACGCAGTGCCAGCAACAGACCGGCGGTGCCGAGTATGGAGATGATGGAGTTGCGGGTCTGGTTTTCGCCGATGCGAAGCAACTGTGGCAGCGTTTGCGTGAGTGCGCGTTCAACACGCTGGGGCAGGGTTTCATTGCCGTAGATGTCGCCGGTGACGTAGGTGATCACGCTATCACCCGACTCATACAGCGCGGTCAGAACGTACCAGGGTACGGTCAGCGCCATAAGCAGCAGGAGTGGCCGCCGCCACACCAGCGAAGGAAAATTACAGCGCCAGCAACCCCACACAAACAGGCCGAGCGCGAGAATGCCACTCTGCTTCGTCAGCATCGCCAACGCTGTGGCGACGGCAGCATAAAACAACCAGCGCGAACGCCGCTCAACATCCTGTTGCGCAAGCATCATCCAGTGGCCGGTCAACAACGTTGCGAAAGTCACCGGCACATCGACATAACCCGTGTCGAGCACCGCGCGGTAAGGGCCGAGCAACAGGCCCGTGGTCGCTGCGCCGGCCAGCAGCAAACTCCAGCGCCGCCAATGCACAAACGCAGCGAGAAACACCAGGACCAGCCCCAGTGGAAACAGGCCCATCAGGATACGAACGAAGAATTCGATCTCCGTGCTTTGTTGCCACACATACAGCACTGACCAAAGTACAGGCACCAGTTGTGGATAACCCCAGGTCAGGTATGGCCAGTCACCGTGAGTCCAGTCCCGCGCCCAGCGATTCCAGCTGACTACAGCATCCCAGCCTTCCAGTACGCCAGGCCAGTGGCCAACGATGGTACGCAAGAGGCCGGCCAGGCAAAACACATAGACCAGTAACGACAACAGGCTCACCAGCGGCAACGACAATTGTTCCGCGCGAGCGCCCTGCGGTTGTTGGCGTTGCCGCACCAGCAGCAACAGTGCCACCACCTGCGCCCAGCCGAGTGTCATCCACACTGTACGCTGGTGCAGCCCGGTGACATGCAGCAGCAGTGCAAGAGAAAAGCTGATGACGCAGCTGCTGGCGAAGACAAACAGCAAGCTATCGGTGATGGGCACGACCAGGCGATCACGCGAGAGCCATTGCTGCACCAACATCCCAGGCAGCAAGGTCAATTGCAAGAGGCCGCCAATACCCGAGAACAGCGTACCCAGTCCCTGTTGCGCCAGCCATTCCACGTCAAAGCACCTGCCATTGATGTGGAAGTGTGACAATGCCGAGTTCGAGACCGCGTTGCTCGACATTGAGCTCGGCCACCTGCCGCACGCGCTCGTAGATATGCAGGCCCTGTTCGCACAACAGGTAAACTTCGATTACGTAGCAACCTTTCAGCAAAGGAAAGTCCGGCAACGTCACCATCACAGAACCAGTCAAATCAGCGCCTGCGCGCAGTGCAATGCCATCGTTGACAGTACCCATGCTGGCAACATAACGGCCATCGCCACCAAGTATGACCAGACCCACACTCGGCACCGGCAGTGCAGCAACCGACAGGAACCGCACTTCCACTTCGATACGACTCTTGCCGCTTTGCACCGCATGAACACGGGCTTCAGTGCCGTCAACTCTCACTTTCACGGCCATCACTCGCGGCACTGCCTGTGCCGCGACCGGTGTCGCTACCGTAGTGGCCGTTGATGCTGCTTCTGCTTCTGCTTCTGCTTCTGCTTCTGCTTCTGCTGTTGCTGTTGCTGTTACCAGGGGCGGTTGCACAATAGCCGACTCCTGCTGCAGGAAATCACCATAGGCAGTGATGACTTTTGCCGGTGCGCCCTCGGCACGCACACGGCCACCATCAAGCCACAGCACCCGATCGCACAGCGCCTCTACCTGGTACAGCGAGTGGGAACAAAAGAAGATGGTCTTGCCGGCCTGGCGGAATTCCATGATGCGATCGAACGAACGACGGGCAAAGACACCGTCACCGACCGACAAGGCTTCGTCGATGATGAGAATGTCGGGGTCAACGTGCGTAGCGATGGCAAATGCCAGCCGCATCACCATACCACTGGAATAGGTTTTCACCGGCCGCTGCATGAATTCGCCGATGCCGGCGAAATTGACAATCGCTTCATAGGCTGCCGCGGTTTCCTGCCGACTCAGACCCTGTATTGCACAAGTAAGGTAGACGTTGTCGTGCCCTGTCATCTCGGGATGGAAGCTGGCGCCAAGTTCAAGAATAGCCGACACGCGGCCATTGATCTCGAGTTGCCCGCTTGAGGGCTGCAGCGTGCCTGCCAGCAGTTTGAGCAGTGTGCTCTTGCCGGCGCCGTTCTTGCCAACGACACCAATCACTTCGCCTTTCGCCACCTGCAAGCTGAGAGGCTGTAATGCGTCGTATTGGTAGTGCCGCACTTTGCCGGTAAGGATTTCCAGCGCACGATCAATATCGCGCGTGTAGCTGCGATAGCTTTTGCCGACGCCAATCAGGCTGATGACTTTGTTGCCAAAACCACTGTCAACCATCACAACAGCTCCCGCACGTGCAGCTCGGTACGGCGAAACCACAACCAGCATGGCACCAGCAACAGCAACCACAGTGCCAGCAGGCGCGCTACGCTCTCGAGGGGCAACACCCCACCATTCAGCCAGGCATGGATCAACAGCATCCAGTCAGACATCGGGTTCAGCCACAACCATATACGCATACCGGCCGGCAACATGTCAGGGAAGTACAGGATCGGGGTGAGATACATCAGCAATGTCAGCACAAACGGCAGCGCCTGCCCGAAGTCGCGCACAAACAATCCGGCGACGGCACACAGCAATACCAGCGGCAATGTCCACACCAACAGCAGCGGGATCACCACGACTGCCTTCAGGGCTGCCACCAAACCGAGCAGCCACATTGCTGTCAGCACCAGCACAGGCGTGTACACCAGCATCGGCATCACCAGCGCCATCGTGGGGAGGACTTCGAGCGGAAACCGCGATCGCGTGAACAGCGGGCTGAATTCGCGGAACAGGCCGGTGGCTCGAACCAGCACTTCGCTGAAGCACAACCATGGCAGCATGCTCAGCAACATGTATTGCGCAAATCCGGGGCCACGCACGTTGCGCATGTCGTACACCACCGCAAACAGGAACCAGAAACCCAGTATCTGCAGCGCCGGCTGCAGTAGCGGCCACAGTCTGCCGAGTGCAGTGCCGGATGTGCGACTTGCAATTTCACGCTGCACCAACATACGCACCAGCGCGCGGTGTTTCACCGGTGCCAGCAGCGGGATGCTGAGGCTGTCTGCGCACAGGCGCAAAAGGCGCAGCAAAAATGTCATTCTGCAAACTCCGCTTCTGCTGGCAGGGCAGTCAAAGGCAATTTCTGGTAGGGGTTGATCTTCATTATTTGCGGACGCTCAGTGAAGCCGGGCACATAAACAGTTTCGGCATAGGCAGCCAGCAGCGGATCATTGATCGTCGTGCGGTCTTCTGTCGCAACATCATTGTTTTCCTTGTCGTTTTCCTTGTTGGCAGTATCTTCATGGTCACCCGTCGTGGTCGGGCGCGGATAGACCATTATCGTGTAGTAGCGGGTCTCCTTGCGACTGTTCAGCCATTGACGCACATCCGTCATGTTCTCGGCCGGAATGAGCTGCGCTACATCACCATTACCCTGGAAATCCTTTTCCTGGCGATATTCAAGGATGTCGGCAATCAACTCATCGTCCAGCCCCGGTATCAACCGCATTGCTTCAATGGTGGCCACATTGAGATTGATCAGTTCATCTTCGCCGTAGATGGTAAAGGCAGCCTCAAGGTTGACGTCGCTGAAAACTTCGGCAAATCCACGAATGGACAGTATCTCTTCCACACTTTCGATCGGGCCGTTACGCGGCGCGTAGGGTACAGGCAAGCTGAGGTAGTAGTCTTTCTCCGCGCCATTGGGGCTGGGGCCGTCATTAAGATCAAGCCAGTCGTTCCACGCATCCATGAGCTGATCAATCTGCTGCTGGTCTGCTTCCTGCGGACCACCAAGCTTCTTCTCGATCATCATGCGCAACCGGGCGCGGCTCATCTGCCGCATGTTGATTTTGCCGGCGTGATCGTAGATGCGCACAACAATGTTCGGGTCCTGCGGGTAGTACAACTCCAGCGAGTCGCCACGGTGGCGTTGATAACGAGGAATGCGGCCGATGGCGTTCATGCTCTCGGAGAAACTGTCGAACTCCTCGCTTTCTGCCGGCAAGGGCATCTGCTCCAGCATCAGGTCCATCTCGGCGCGATTGACTGCCGCCTGCTCACTGGCCCAGATCGCCAGCCCCTGCTGGTGGAAATGCGCCACCTGTGCCGACAGGCGATTCTGCGAAGCGATGACGGTAACCAGTATCGTCATCAGCGTGATCGTCCACAGTGCCACGATAATGACGGAGCCGCGTTGTTGCAGTGAACGCTGTAGTCGAAACGACCGCATGTCAGTTCACCACCACCGGTTCAATATCGGGGTTGCGCCAGCTGCGGATGGGCGCGAGGATTTCCAGCACATCGTCGTTGCTGTCGCGCTGCAGTGGGCGCAGCACCAGCTCTACTGCCAATGGCAGACTCTGGCGGACATTGCCCTCCCACTCTTCCAGCCATTCCTTGCTGTCGATATCTTTCTGCACCAGATAACGCAGCTCGGCACGATAGCCAGGCAAAAGTGGCACTGCATCAAGTGCGTCGAGGCGTTCATCCGGGTTGTCACTGAAAGCGGGCGTGATCTTCAACAGCACGCCCTCTTTGTCGTCCGACAACAATTGCCACGCGGTAAGGCCGGAGTTGCGTTGTGGCGATACTGTGGAGATGAAACTCACATTACGTTCGTCACCGGTGAAATAAATGAAGCGCGCCAGTTTTTCGGGATCAACGTAGGTGTGGGCAAACGCGGCCTGCAGCGCGCGGTCGAGTTGCAATACCACCAGGGATTTGTCGAGTGCACGATCCAACCCCGAGGTTTCACGCTTCCAGTCATTGACCACACTGTACAAGCCTGCACTCAGCATGCCGAGCAGCATTGCTGTCAGCGTCATCGCCAGCACCAGCTCAAGCAACGTATAACCGCGCGCGCGCTTCATTGCGGAAGGCCCAGTGGATTGGAGACGTCTTGCGACGAGGATCCGGCGCCTTCCAGCGTTATCTGCTGCTGTCGTATCCAGTAGGAACCATGTACCAGCGTTTCGCCGTTGTCGTCTTCAATATGAAAATCGCGGAGATTGTCCAGAGTGCCGGCTGTCTTGCGATCGGGCGCTTCGATCTCTTCACCGCTTACAAGTTTGAATTCGCGCTGCTGCTCGCCAAGTAACACTTCGCCTTGCTCGTCGTTCAACTGCGCGACATTGATCATGCTGCGCACCTGCATGGATTGCACCAGTACATCTTCGGCTCGCCACGCCAGCCGCTTGTTGCCGCCGATCACGCTGAACAGTGCGCCGAGCGCAAGCGCGGTGATCGTAAGTGCCACCATGACTTCGAGCAGCGTAAAACCATGGGCCTTCGCGTTTGGCAGGCTGCTAAAACGCTGCATCAAGCGCCTCCTCATCGATCTGCTCTCCGCTATAGGCCACAGAAATCCGGCCAGTAAGCGAATCAACCCGCACATCGGCGTGAAAGTCAGCGCTATCAAAACCAAGGACACCGCCGGTACTGCCGCCCTGTGGAAAGAACACCACTTCGATGTCATCGCGGTCTTCGGCCCGCTGGTTAAGGTCGCTGCGGAATTGCAGGGTGATGCTGTCACTGATCCAGTCGGCAGGATTGCGCTGTGCCTGCAACTCGCGCTGCCGCTCAGCGAAATCAGCGCTGCGTGCATCAAGCGCAATAAAGCGGGCAATACGTGGCGAACCTTCAACAATGGCCACGCGGCGCGCGTACTTGAGTATCGCCACTGCCTGTCGCACATCCGCATTGAAGCTGCTGGTAGCGGTAGTGGAGAGATTCGGAATGATGAGGCCGGTGCCTATGAGGATCAGTGCCAGCACCACCAGCAGTTCCAGCAGCGTGAAGCCTGCGGCACGGCGCGAGACGCCAGCGTGCAGGCTGCTGTCGTCAGCGACCAATGTCGGCGTCATCGTCCTCACCGCCAGGGGTGCCGTCCTTGCCGTAGGACATCAATACAAAATCCTTGTCGCCGGGTTGGTAGAAGTAGTCGTTGCCCCATGGATCTTTCGGCAGGCCGCCGCGCAGGTAGGGCCCATTCCAGGTGTCACGGCCGGTGTCGTTTTCCACCAGCCCTTCCAGCGTTTCCGGATAGCGACCGATCTCCAGCAGGTAGGTATCCAGCGCTGTTTCCAGATTGCTGACCTGCGACGCCGCCGTGGCGCGCTGACCCTTGCCGAGGTTGCTGAAAATGGCCGGGCCAACCAATGCCGCCAACATGCCGAGGATGGCAAGTACCACCAGCAGTTCGATCAGCGTAAAGCCTTTGGGACCGGGTTTGGTTTTCATGTTAGTGAGTTTCATGGGTTTTCCCTCGTCGGAAATTACAAGCCGGCGGCGTCGAGCAATTTGCCGACTTCGGTGAAGCCTTCGCGCATCGCTGCCATGGTGGCGGCGTCGCGCTGGTCGCCGTAGATGATCTGCGGTCGCAGGATGATGAACAGTTCGCGCCGGCTGCTCTTGATGTTGCTGTACGAAAACGCGCGCCCCAGCACCGGAATGTTCTGCAACAGCGGTATCCCATTTTGCACATCAGCGTCTTCGTCCTGGATCAAACCGCCGAGCGTGATCGTTGTCTGGTCCGACACGACAACGGTGGTGGTGATCTCCTGGTTGACGAAGGTGGGGTTGCCAGCGACACCGGTGGTGTTG
>Ga0255099_1000422_pt1 | contig 17380 bp, 18 predicted proteins | sample Colum_Colum_RepA_2_FD_188451 | JGI IMG/M metagenome (GOLD analysis project Ga0255099, IMG submission 188451) | Freshwater microbial communities from Columbia River, Oregon, United States - Colum_Colum_RepA_8d | ecosystem: Environmental > Aquatic > Freshwater > River | place: USA: Oregon...
AAAAAGCGTGACATGCCCTACGATATTTGCAAGATCAATAGTAGCCTCAACGCCAGAGTTTCCTCCGCCTATGACTGCAACGTGTTTACCTTTAAATAAAGGTCCATCGCAATGTGGGCAATAAGCTACACCTTTACCTTTAAATTCTTTTTCGCCAGGAACATTTAATTCCCTCCATCTTGCACCTGTTGCAATAATCACTGATTTGCTTTTAAGCTTTCCACCATTTTCTAGCTCTACTTCAAATAAAGCATTTTCATCATTTTTTTGAATACTCTTTGCACGCTGTAAATTCATAATATCAACATCGTATTCCTTCACGTGTTCTTCAAGAGCTGTTACTAATTTTGGCCCTTCTGTAGCTTTGACTGAAATAAAATTTTCTATGCCTAAAGTATCCATCACTTGCCCACCAAAACGCTCGGACACGATTCCTGTTCGAAGGCCTTTTCGTGCACTATATACAGCAGCTGAAGCTCCAGCTGGACCACCGCCAACAATTAAAATATCGTATGTCTCTTTTTTGGAAATTTTCTCAGCTTCTTTTAAGCTAGCACTTGAATCGATCTTATTTACAATTTCATCAAGCTCCATTCTTCCTTGACCAAAAGGCTTGTCGTTAAGAAAGATAGTAGGTACAGCCATAATTTGTTTATCTTCTACTTCCTTCTGAAATAATGCGCCATCTATCATGACGTGCGAAATGTTTGAATTAATAATAGACATTGCATTCAGCGCTTGAACAACATCAGGACAATTATGGCAACTCAATGAAATATATGTTTCAAAATGAAAATTGCCTTGAATATTCTTAATTTGCTCTATTTTTTCAGCATCTATCTTTAATGGATGGCCCCCTGCCTGGAGCAAAGCCAACACAAATGACGTAAATTCATGTCCCGAGGGAATGCCTGCGAAAGTTATACCCGTAACATCAATCTCTCGATTGACTTCAAAAGAGGGAATTCTTTTAGAAACATCTGTTTCTTTATTTAAAGTTATTTTTTCTGACAAAGAAGCAACTTCTTCTAACATCTCGAGCATTTCTTGAGATGAAGCGGTCTCGTCAAGATTTGCCAAAAGCTTGATCGGATTGACAAGCCTAGTCATGTAATCTTGTAATTGATTTTTAATTGTTATATCGAGAGCCATTTATTTACCTAAGATGTTTATGAAATTCCCAGGCCCTTATGGCCTGGGTTTCATTTTTTTGTGATTAGATCTTGCCTACGAGATCTAGTGATGGAGCTATTGTTTTAGCGCCCTCTTGCCATTTAGCCGGACATACTTGGCCTGGATTATTAGCTACATATTGTGCGGCTTTAAGTTTACGTAATGTTTCTTTGACATCACGAGCTATCGCATTGTCATGCACTTCCATGGTTTTAATTTCGCCCTTTGGATTGATAATAAAAGTACCACGTAAGGCAAGGCCTTCTTCATCAATATGTACTTCGAATGCACGTGTTAATTGATGTGTAGGATCTCCAACTAATGGAAATTTTGACTTACCAACTGCTGGTGAAGTTTCGTGCCAAACTTTATGCGAAAAATGAGTGTCAGTCGTCACGATATAGACTTCTGCACCAACTTTTTGAAATTCTGCATAATGATCAGCAGCATCTTCAACTTCTGTTGGGCAATTGAATGTAAATGCAGCTGGCATAAAAATTACAACTGACCATTTGCCTTTAAGATTTGCTTCTGTAACATCAACGAACTTGCCATTGTGAAATGCTGTTGCTTTAAACGGTTTTACTTCAGTATTAACTAACGAAGACATCGCCTTCTCCTTCTTTGGTTGGTTTAAAAATGATGATTATAGGTAGGTCAATTACATATGTAAAATCAATTGTTATTATAAATATGATTTATTTTACTTATCAAAGTAAATAATATTTCAGATTTAAAGAAGATAGAAAATATGTTTTTTATTTTTTATCTTTAATATCTTCGAAGCTACTCTCAAATTTAAGTTGTTTTAAGCGCGACTCCACAATCGATTTTTGATAAAAATTACCGTCTTTAGATTTAGCGGCGAAGTCCATTTGCTCTATTGCTCTTGGTAAATTAAATTTACGATAGTAAGCCTCGGATTGAGCTTGATATTGAAGCAATTCTTTTCCTTCTTTTGCATAAGCCTTCGAAAGTAATTCATAGAAATAGCTATCTTCAGGATAAGTATTTAACTTTTCATTAATAAGTCTGACAGATTTTTCAGGTTCATTTGCCATTAGGTAATGTTCTGCTAGTCCATAAATTAAAGCTCGATAGTTAGGGTATATATTTAGCGCTTTTAAATAATGATTTAATGCTTGAGTTGGTTGATTTGTGGAAACTTCTAATTTACATGCAAGCGTTTCAATCAGAGCATTTTTTTTAGAGTTCATTTTTAACCATTCAACTTCTTGCCGAGCCCTTACAAAGTCACTTTTTCTCATATAAGCAATTGCCAGTCCATATCGCTCAGCAGCTTCATTCATATAACGCTTATCTTTAATGCTTCCTTCAAAGGTATCTACCGCTGATTGAGGGGTACCATTTGTAGCTCTCAATTTTGATTTGATAAATATAAAATCAGGGTTATCAGGTATTTGCCTATAACGACTTTCTTTGACTCTGTTTGAAATGTCGCTTATACGATCAGTTGTAATAGGATGGGTTCTTAAGAAGCTAGGTGCCGCACCTTCTGAAAAACGAGAGCCTCTTTGGAGAGTATTAAAGAATGAAACCATTGATCGACCATCAAAACCTGCGTCAGTCAAAATTTGAAAACCTACCCGGTCTGCTTCTTTTTCATGCTCTCTTGTATAGTCCAATTGTTTTTGCACTCCCATGGCTGAGGCAGCAGTCATAGTTCCAGCTGATAGCTGAGGATTGGCTCTTGCGACAAGAAGTGCTAAGGCAATACCTAATACAGTTTTAATTGAATCATTCTTCTGCTGAGCAATCATTCTTGGCAAATGCCTTTGTGTCACGTGAGCAATCTCATGGCCCAATACACTAGCCACCTCTGATTCGCTATTTGAAGCCAAAATTAAGCCTGTATGAACGCCAATTACTCCTCCAAGCATTGCAAAAGCATTAATTGAAGATTCATTAACTACAAAAAAATTAAACTGTTGTCTTTTGTTAGGGCTATATGCGACTAATCGATCCCCCAAATTTTTCAAATAATCAATCACCTCAATATCTTGAACAATTTCAGGGCTAACTGCCACTTCCTTTAAAATTGCTTTGGCAATAGCCTGCTCTTCTTTAGCAGATATAATGAGCTGAGATGCGTCACCTAGATCAGGCAGTTCATTGGCAAAAACGGACAGGCAACAAAAAAAACTTGCTAATAATGTAATTTTAAATTTCATCATTGGTATGATACCTAGATTAATAATCACTTACATCTATGTTTGAGAAGATAAACTAATTAAATTTATGAAAAAACTAACTCATATTAATCAAAAAGGTGATGCGCAACTTGTAGATATTACTGATAAAGCAATTACCCATCGAAAAGCATTAGCCGAAGGCACAATTCAACTAAACAAAGATACCTTAAAGCTAATTCAAGCTAATTTAATTAAAAAAGGTGATGTCTTAAACACTGCAAAAATTGCAGGCATCCAAGCTGCAAAAAAAACTTGGGAGCTTATTCCACTTTGTCATTCAATCAACCTTACTAAAATTGATATTGAATTTAATATTGATAAAAAAAATAATACGATTGTGTGTCAATCGTCCTGTGAATGTTTTGCACAAACAGGACTTGAAATGGAAGCCCTTTCAGCAGTTAGCATCGCCCTCCTCACCATTTATGACATGGTGAAAGCAGTAGACCGTACGATGATCATTTCAAATATCCACTTAGTGGAAAAGTCTGGGGGACGCTCTGGACTTTATAAGCGAGAGGTTAAAGTTAAACCTAAGAAAGCAGTTAAAACGAAGAAATAGAGGTTTACTCCAAACAAGTAATTATTTTTAAAATCTAAACATCAACTCATTTCTTCTAAGAAATGGCAGAGTCCAAGGTGGGTTATAGCGAGCTAGTATAGGAGAGCCCTTTGGCTCTATGTTTCTTTTTTTCATTTCTTCATTAAGCAAACTTAACATCTCCGCATATTTTTTTTCCCGCACCAAACCAGAGAATGTAATAACTGCAAATTTTTCTGCAGGCACTTCGGTAATTTTAATTTCTGGATTATTGGGGATAGGAAGAGTCTCTTTTGTAAATTGCTTTGGCATATTAAAACTAATATACCAACCCCTTTCAGTTTCTTCAGAAATAACTGGCGCTGTCATTTCAATCTTTTCTGAGGCATCTCGAGTAATTACCGGAGCTGTCATGTCAATTTTTTTTGGCCCTTCATTTGTTTTATTATTTCCAAAAATAAAATCAGCCAGCAAACGAAATCCTTTACTTGATGCTGTATCGAATGTCCCTGTAACTAGAACTTGAGCAATTAATTTTGGCTGGTACTCTCTAACCTCAAATGCATCTTTTTTTTCAATGCTAATAAATTCTGGTTCTTCAATCGCCATAGTATTAAAGCTTGTGATTAATAGAAGTAAAAATGTAAAAATATTTAACCGCATTATGCTTATCCATTTAAAGTTATTAAATCAGTAATTATTCTTGCTGCTTTTGGAGCCATCGTCAATCCATATCGATAGTGACCTACATTTAAGTACACATTATTATATTTATGATGCTTTTCTATCATAGGCACATTGCCATCCGAGCCAGGCCTCAGACCACTCCATTGATTTTCAATTTTGTAATTTTTTAAAATAGGCAGTAAAGATTCAGCTTTTTGTTGAAGAGAATTTCTAGCTTCTTCTGTAATGCTTTTATCAAAGCCAACGTCTTCTTTTGTGCTTCCCCCAAGAACAACGCCATCTTGTCTTTGCACCAAGTAAAAATCATCCTTATAAAGAATATATGGCAACTTTTCTTTAATGGCAGGATATTGAATAAGCTGCCCTCTAATAGGTCTAATTTTTGGCGTCTCAATTTCATTTAGAACGTTCGAGCTCCATGCCCCTGAAGCCACAACATAAAAATCTGCTTCTAGATTAATGTTATTTTCGACTTGAAGATGATGAATGAAATTATTTGAATCAGAAATGGGGTTAACTTTTTTATGCTCTATCATTACAACATTATTTTTAATTAAATATATTTTTAAGGCTTTTAATAAGCGAGGATTTCTTATTTGAGCAACATGTGGCAAAAGCAAGCATGATTTTTTTTCTATTTGAATTTGTTTAATTTCAATATTATTTTTTTGACACCAGTTCATCCCAAGATCTTTATCATATTCATCGTATACCAACATACCTGACTCAATCCATTCAGGGTCAATGCCTGTATCTTGTTTTAGAGTTTCAGAAAGAGAATGATAAAAATCAGCACTTCCAAAACAAAGATTATTTACATTATCTTGGTAGTTCCAAGGAAGTAAAGGCGAAAGAATGCCAGCTCCCGCCCATGAAGCTTCTTGGCCTATAGCGCTCTGATCGATCAAAGTGACTTCATATCCTTTTTTAATAAGAAAAAATGAAGTTATACAGCCGACGATACCACCGCCAATGACAGCAACTTTTTTTGTCATACTCTATTTGCCAGTCAGTATATATTTTTCTAAAGCATTGAGTTTGTCTGCTGTACCTATTACCACAAGAATATCTCTTGGAGATAAAACAATATCGTTTCTGGGCTCTATATCTTCTAGCATATTAGGACGTCTTAAATATTTAACCTCTGTATTAAGCATAGCAAAAGGAATTTGGCCAAGTCGCCATGAAAGCACATGTGACTTTTCGTTGATCTCAATCGCATGAAGTCTTGTTTGTGGCTCAGTAACTTCAGCCTCGGCGTCAGATACACCGCCAAAATAACCCTTAAACATTTTGTAACGCTCTTCTCTAAACAAGCGAATTCTTTTTACAACGCGATTCAAAGGCACGCCTAAAACAACAAGTGCGTGAGAAGCTAGCATTAGACTTCCTTCTAAAATTTCTGGAACAACTTCACTTGCTCCTGCATTCCTAATTTCATCCATATGGATATCGTCTCGCGTTCTAACAATGACGGGTATATTCTTGTACGTTTCTTGAGTTATATGAAGTACTTTCATAGCCCCTCGAAAATCTGCATAAGTAATAACAAGCGCTTTTGCTGTTTTAATTCCAGCAGCCTCTAACACGACTCTTCGACTTGCGTCACCATACATAACGTGCTCGCCCCCTGAAGCCGCATCATTTACCCGGCTTGAATCTATATCAATGGCAATAAAAGGAATATTTTCTTCTTTTAGAAAACGCCCTAAATATTGTCCGCTTCTTCCATAACCGCACAAAATTACATGGTCTTTCAAGGTGCGTCCTATAGATTGAATTGCTTGAACTGTATCTTCACTGTTACGGTTATAACTTTTTGATAAATAACGCGCTATGCGCCCGTTATACTTAATAATAAAAGGGGCCAATATCATTGAAAATAATGATGAAGCCAAAATAATTTGAAATGCGTGAGCTCCTATAACATGCTCTTCTCTAGCAAGAGCTAAAATCACAAAACTAAACTCCCCTGCTTGTGCCAAAATAAGGCCTGTTCTAATACCCACCCCAATCTCATAATTAAATAATCGTGTAAGAAACGTAATCACAAAAGCTTTAAATAAAATAAAGCCTAAGGTAATTAAAATCACATAGCCAATATTCGAAGCTATTTGGTGAAGGTTAAGTAACATCCCGATACTAATAAAGAAAAGGCCCAATAAAATATCTCTAAAAGCCGCAATATCTGATTCAACCTGATAGCGATAGCGGGTTTCAGAAATGAGCATACCGGCTAAAAATGCTCCAATACCATAAGACAATCCCGCCATTTTTGTGGCGAAAGAAAATAGAAGTGTAATCATCAACACATTCATGATGAATAATTCACGCGACCTTTGGTTCGCTACGACAGCAAACCAAGAATTCATTAAAGGCCTACCAAATTTAAAAAGGATAGAAAATAAAAAAATAGCCTTTAAAAGTGACATCAAAAATATACTGCCAATATCGCTTGATGAAGCGCCAAGTGCTGGAATCAATATTAAAATGGGAATAACGGCTATATCTTGAAAGAGTAGAATACCAATGGCTAATCGGCCATGTCTTGAATTTAAATCAACACGCTCCATTAGAATCTTAGAAACTATAGCTGTTGATGACATAGTAAATGCGCTGCCAATGACAAAAGCTGAAGTTAAATGAAGTCCAAACCACCACGCAAGACTAATTGAAGCAAATAAAGTAATAAGTACCTGTGCACCACCTAAACCAAAAAGGATGTTTCTCATCGAATAAAGTTTAGGCAGGCTAAACTCAAGTCCAATACTGAACATTAGAAATACAATACCGAATTCAGCAAAATGCCGACTAGACTCTGAATCAGGAAGCACCCCAATCAAATGAGGTCCTAAAATTATACCTACGACAAAATAGGCAATCATCGCGGGCAATTTCAAGTATCGGAATAGCCCAACTAATAAAACTGAGCTTACTAGTAAAATAAGAACTAAGGGTAGGGAGTCAAACATTCATTTATCCAAGATTAATCAATAATTTTTAGGCTTAAAGCATTTATAAACCCTTTTACACGAGTATCCATTACCCTCTACAATGTCATTATGACTAAGACATCATCAAAAAATACTCTTGAACGCGCTCGCCAAGTCCTTGAAATTGAAGCACAAGAAATCTTATCTTTAGCGAATAGGCTTGATGATCATTTCGTCAACGCCGTTCAACTCATTTTACATTGTGATGGCAGAGTTGTGGTGAGTGGGATGGGCAAATCGGGGCATATCGGAAGAAAATTAGCCTCTACTTTCGCAAGCACTGGCACCCCAAGCTTCTTTATGCATCCTGCAGAGGCAAGTCATGGTGATTTAGGCATGATTACATCTAATGATGTAGTCATTTTTCTATCAAATTCTGGTAAGAGCGATGAGCTTTTATCTATCCTGCCAGTCATAAAAAGAATCGGCGCAAAAATTATTTCAATTACAGGCAATAGTGATTCTGAGCTTGCAAGGGAATCCAAAATTCATTTAAGCGCTCATGTATCTCAAGAGGCCTGCCCTTTAGGGCTTTCCCCTACCGCTAGCTCAACAGCATCTCTTGCTTTAGGAGATGCATTAGCCATTTGTGTTCTTGATCAAAGAGCATTTACCGCTGAAGATTTTGCTCGATCACATCCAGGCGGCAGTTTAGGCAAAAGACAAGTTGTGCGGGTACGAGACATTATGAGAGACGTTGATAAAGTGCCTTCCATCAAAGAAGATGCATTACTTTCTGATGCAGTGCTTGAGATATCTCTTAAGGGCTTAGGCTTTACAGCAATAGTTAACGCTCATTCCGAGCCCATTGGCATATTTACTGATGGTGATTTAAGAAGACAGCTTTCTAAAAAAATAGATTACGAAAAACAGTCCATTAGAGAAATTATGAACAAAAATCCTAAGACAATATTTGATGATCAAATCATTATTGATGCAATCAACTTAATGGATTTCAATAAAATTAATGGCATTCTTGTGGTTAATAGAGAGAATAAATTAGTAGGTGCTTTTAATATGCATGATCTCTTTAAAGCGAAAGTCATTTGATGGATTCAACCCTTAAAGAACGTGCACAAAAAATCAAGCTTATGATTTTTGATGTTGATGGTGTAATGACAGATGGTTCACTATTCATTGGAGATGATGGTCAAGAGTATAAAATGTTTAATACACAAGATGGTTTAGGTATGCGATTACTTAAAAAAAGTGGGGTTAAACTTGCAATTATTACCGGCCGCAATTCAAATAGTGTTCTTATTCGCGCTGAAAATTTAGAGGTAGATTACTTTTATCAAGGCATTTCAGACAAAAAAGAAGCGTTTGCTGATCTCATTAAGAAAACAGGATTCAGGTCTGAAGAATGTGCATTTATGGGAGATGACATTGTAGATTTGCCTCCTATGTTGCAATCGGGTCTCGCTATTTCTGTTCCTGCAGGTCACGATGAAGTAAAAAAAATTGCGCATTTTGTTACAGAAAAGATTGCCGGCTATGGTGCCGTTCGAGAGGCCTGTGATTTTATTATGAAGGCTCAAGGCACTTATGATGAAATCGTTGCACCTTACTTTAAATGATCAATCGTTTCTCTGTTTTATTTCCTATTTTTTTTGCTGCAATCTTAGCTTTTATTTCTTACTGGGTTCAAGTTTCTGTTGAAAATGAAAGTGAAAAAAGAGGAAATAAACTAAGCAACAGCCCCGATTATTTTTTAACAAATTTCAAAACAACGCAAACTGAATCAAATGGGTCTATTCATTTCATTTTATCTGCAAATGAAATGACCCATTACCCGCAAGATGACACGACGCGACTTAAAAAACCTCTTTTTATTAGATATAAAAATAATGTGCCTAGCTCAAAAATTGAAGGTGGCATTGGTCTTGTTTCGACTGACGGCGAAGAAGTGCAAATAATTGACAATGTAAAAGTGGCTCGCCTCGAAACTGAAACAAAGCCAAAAATGGAGCTTTTTACAGATCAATTGACTATATTGCCAAACAAAGACCAAGCATTTACAAAAAGGCCTGTTCGCATCACTCAAGACCCCAAAACAGTCGTTAATGCAATTGGCATGAATTATGACAAAAAGAATGGAATAATGAAGTTATTAGCGAGAGTTCGTGTGCATTATGAAAAGCCCGTTAAAAAAAATAATTTAAACGTGCATCCTATTACTCAAAATAAAAAATTAAAAAAATAATGCGCTTATCTTTTTTTACAATATCGTCACTGAAAATTTTCTTTACTTGCTTATGCATTTTTAGCATCAGTTCATCTTATGTCTTTGCAGAAAAGGCAGACCGAGATAAGCCTATCGAGCTTGAATCTGACACAATGACATCTGATGACTCGAAGAACACAAGTGTTTATTCTGGTAATGTCATTTTGACACAAGGCACACTGCTTATTAAAGCCGATGAACTTACCATCCGAGAGGACAATCAAGGCTTTCAACATAGTACAAGTATTGGTAATCCCACAACCTTCAAACAAAAACAAGAAGGTAAAAATGAATATATTGAAGGCAGCGCTCAGAGAATTGAATATGATGGCCGTATGGACAAAGTTCATTTATATAGTAAAGCGTGGGTAAAAAAAGGTGGGGATATTGTTCAGGGTGATTACATCATGTACGACGCAAATGCTGAATTTGCAAAAGCAATGTCAGGTAACACTAAAAATAAAGCAGGCGAGACTGTACCGGGCGGCAGAACGCGTGCAATTATTCAGCCCAAGAAAAAACCACAGGAATAACAAGTCGCTATGAGTGAATTAGTCATTGAAAATCTTAAAAAAACTTTTAAAAAAAGAACTGTCGTTCAAGATGTATCTTTAACTATCAAGAGTGGTGAAATCGTAGGATTGCTAGGGCCCAATGGCGCTGGTAAAACAACAAGTTTTTATATGATCGTAGGGCTTATTCCAAGCGATCGAGGACGTATCTCACTCGATGGTGCAAATATATCAAAAATGCCTATTCATAGTCGCGCAAAATTAGGTCTTTCTTACCTTCCTCAAGAACCTTCGATCTTTAGAAAAATGACGGTGGCTGAAAATATTTTAGCTATTTTAGAATTGCAAGACTTAACTCGCGAAAAAATGAATGCAAGACTTGAAGGGCTTCTTCAGGAATTAGGTATTAGTCATATTAGAAACAATCCTGCAATCAGCCTTTCCGGGGGCGAAAGACGTCGTGTTGAAATTGCCAGATGCCTTGCCTCTGATCCCGCATTTATTCTATTAGATGAACCTTTTGCAGGCATTGATCCAATTGCGGTCATTGATATTCAAAAAATCATTAAATATCTCGCCGAACAAAAAATTGGCATTCTCATTACAGATCATAATGTTCGTGAAACTTTAGGCATTTGTGATCGCGCGTATATTGTAAATCAAGGGAAAATTCTTGCATCTGGACTACCTAAAACTCTTGCTAACGATCAAAATGTTAAAGATGTTTATTTAGGTAAGGATTTTTATCTATAACTATTTAGATTAGCGCTATTTAAGCGATGAAACAAAATCTTCAATTTAAAGCGTCTCAACACTTATCGCTTACTCCTCAACTTCAACAGTCTATTAAGCTTCTCCAGATGTCATCTGTGGAGCTTAATCAAGAACTTGAAATTCTCATTCAACAGAACCCCTTAATTGAAATGCTAGAGGAAGATGAGGAAGACGGCAAAGATATTGCGACAACTCCTCAGGAAGAAACTTCATTTGAAATTTTAAACGATCAGGAAATCCAAGAGCCTATTTATGAGCACGAAATTAATTGGGATGAAGAATACGCAAAAGATAATAATTATATCGATTCAAATGAGTATCGAGAGTCTGCGACACAAACTCTAAAACAATACCTTGAAGATATTTTTCATTTAATTCCAATTGGCGAGAAGGATCAAGCAATTATTTCTCTTCTAATAGATTCAATCAATGAAGATGGCTATTTGGAAGAGCCTCTAGATTACTTCTTATCAAGTATTCCAAAGGAGTATGAAGTAAGTATTGAAGAAATAGAATCCTTACTAAAATTACTTCAAAAACAAGCGCCACCTGGAATTGGCGCAAGAGATCTTATTGAATGCTTGACGCTTCAACTTGAAAGTAAGGAAGAAAGTCCGATTCACATACTTTCCATTAAAGTTATTAAATCTCATCTAAACCTTCTGGCCTCTCGTGACTTTGTTAAGCTAAAAAAAATATTAGGCTGTGAAGATGAAGTGCTAAGAGAAATTCAGAAGGTAATTAAAAGTCTTAACCCAAAACCTGGAAATATATTTTCTACCATTGAAAGTCATCACTTCATTCAACATGAAGTTAATGTAAAAAAAGTAAAGGCTAATTGGCAAGTTTCATTAAACGAACAAGCAATTCCAAAGCTTCGCTTAAATCATATTTATCGAGACCTAATCAAAAATTCGCAAGCTGACTCAGCTCATCATTTATCTAGTCAAATACAAGAAGCAAAATGGATTGTGAAAAACATACAACAGCGGTTTGTCACAATTCTTAAAGTTTCAGAAGCCATCATGAAACATCAAAAAGATTTTTTAGATTATGGTGAATCTATGATGAAGCCTCTTATTTTAAGAGAGATTGCTGAAGAAGTTGGTCTTCATGAATCCACCATCTCTAGAGTTACATCAAACAAATATATTAATACGCCTCGGGGCATTTATGAGCTCAAATTTTTCTTTGGAAGTTCAATTGACAATAGCTCAGGTAATGAACTTGCATCTACTGCAATTAGGGCTAAAATTAAAGAAGTTATTAAACAAGAAGATCCAAAAAAACCACTTTCAGATAGCGAGATTGTTTTATTATTAAAGAATCAGGATATTAATATTGCACGAAGAACTGTGGCGAAATATAGAGAAATACTAAATATTGCTCCAACCAACCTTAGAAAAATTTTATAACTCTAACCTTAAGGAAATAATATGAATATTCATTTAACTGGCCATCATTTAGAAATCACTCCGTCATTAAAGGAATATATTCAAACTAAATTAGCTAAAATTTTCCACCATTTTGATCATGTAATTGATGCAAAGGTCACACTCACAGTAGATAAACTAGAACATATTGCAGAGGCTACTATTCATCTTCCAAAGAGCGATATTCATGCTGAATGCAGAGGTGAAAGTATGTACACCGCCATTGATTTACTATCGAGTAAATTAGATCGCCAAGTCATTAAATATAAAGAATTGCATAAGGATCACCACCGAATTGAAGGCGGCTTAAAACACCAGTCGATAGAATAATGTATTTATCAAAAATTTTTAATTTAAACCCATTAAAATCTAAAGCCCCTCAAGCTACAAAACATGCACATGGTGTTTTTGTTGTAATTAAAGGTAAAGGTATTTTAATCGTTGGCAAATCAGGCATTGGTAAAAGTGAGGTTGCACTTGATTTAATTTACAGAGGCAATCAGCTTATTGCTGACGATAGTGTAGAATTTTTCAAACAAGATGAAAATACACTCATAGGCCAAGCGCCATCACTCCTTGCCAATTTAATGGAGGTTCGTAGCTTAGGCATACTTGATATTAAAAAATTATTCGGTGATAAAAGCATAATCAAAAAAGAAAAGCTTTTTTTAGTGGTTGAATTGAAATCATTCCAAAAAAAATTGCCCTACCCGAGACTAGATATGGATATGGGTTCTTTTAAGCTTTTTGATATTACTGTTCCTAAGATAGACCTCCCTATCGATAAAACAAGACATGTAAGCCTTTTAATTGAAACTGTAGTTAAAAACTATATATTGCTTAATAAGGGATCTAATGCAACAAAGAATCTTTCACAGAAGCTTAATCTTCAATTAAGTTTAGATCATTAATTATGGAAGTCATTATTATTTCAGGATTGTCAGGCTCGGGTAAAAGCATTGCCCTAAACGCTCTAGAAGACAATAATTTTTACTGTATTGATAATTTACCAGTCACGCTTTTATCTAGCATTTCTCAACATCTTAATCATGAGCATCAGGATAAAGTTGCTATAAGTGTTGATATTAGGAGTATCGATATTGAAAAATTACCTCATGTTATTAAAGAAATCGAGTCTTTATCTATCAAAACGAAGCTTATTTATTTAGAATCCTCTACAGAATCTATAGTTAGACGATTTGGCGAAACTAGGCGGAGACATCCATTAGCAAATGAAAAGCTATCCCTTGATGAAGCTATAGAAAAAGAGCGTTCCATGCTCGCACCTTTAGCTGAAATTGGTTACAAAATTGATACTAGCAATATGTCGGTCAATGTATTGAAGACAGCATTGAGTGAATTAATTCAGCTAAAAGAGGATCGCCTTGCCTTACAATTTAGTTCATTCGGATATAAGTTTGGCATCCCACTTGATGCAGATTTTATCTTTGATGTGCGCTGCCTTCCGAATCCACACTACGAATCAAATCTAAAAAATTTAACCGGGATAGACAAGCCTGTTATAGTTTTTTTTGAAAACTTCAAAGAGGTTGATAAGATGTTTCAAGACATTAATCACTTTGTAAAGGAATGGCTAAGTGCTTTCAAAATAGAACAAAGACATTCTCTAAATATAGCTATTGGATGTACTGGTGGCAAACATCGCTCCGTTTATATTGCGAATAAATTATTTACTAACTTTTCTAACCCAAAATCTCAAGTGACTATTCGTCACAGAGATATTAACCATTAAAAGAACTTATGATTGGCATTCTTCTTATCACGCACGGCGAACTCGGAAAATCTCTCATTGAATGCGCGACACATGTTCTTGGGGACCAGCCATTATTTCTAGAATTTCTCTCAATCGAAAATGATTGTGAACATGAAAATATGTTTAAGCAAATATCGGAAAGAATTAGTCTCTTAGATCAAGGTGATGGTGTTTTAATCTTGACAGATATATTTGGAGCAACACCTTGTAACATTATTACTAAAATAATTAAGCCAGGAAAAGTGAGTGCAATTGCGGGTGTTAATTTATCTATGCTTATCCGCAGCATTAGTTATCGCCATGAGTCATTCGATGCTCTCATTGCCAAAGCAATCCAAGGCGCTCAAGATGGCATCATTCATATTCAATCCAATCAATCTTGCTAACACTTTCTATTAAAATCATTAATAAGCTAGGTTTGCATGCAAGAGCCTCTGCAAAACTTACGCAGATAGCCAATCAATTTGACTCAGATATATGGATTGAAAAAAATGATAAAAAAGTAAACGCAAAAAGCATTATGGGGGTAATGATGCTTGCGGCTAGCCAAGGTTCACATGTCATAATCACGACAGAAGGTCCTGATGAAAAAGAAGCTTTGAATTCTATCGTTACTCTTATCAATGATTTTTTCGGTGAGGGAGAATAAAGCAAGATGACTCCATTTAGCATTCACGGTACTGGTGTTTCAAATGGAATCGCTATAGGTAAAGCACATTTGATCTCCAATGCTCTTCTTGAAGTTGTTCAATACGATATTGAGATAAAAAATATTCCTCATGAAATCAAAAGATTTGAGGATGCTATTACTGCCGTCAAAATTGATCTCAATAAAATAAAATCCCAACTACCCTCTGATTCGCCAGGAGAGTTAAGTGCATTTATTGATACACACTTAATGATATTAAAAGATAAGTCTTTGTCTTCATTGCCAAAAACTATTATTGAGAATGAAAAATGTAATGCAGAATGGGCGATCAAAAAGCAAATGGATAGCGTAGTAAATCAATTTGATCAAATCGAAGATCTATATTTAAGGGAAAGAAGGCAGGATGTTATTCAGGTTGTTGAAAGAGTCATTAAAATACTTTTAGGCCATTCGAATCAAGCTGCTGTAAAAAATAAAGAAAAATTAACAATTTTAGTCGCTCATGATATTTCGCCAGCGGATGCGCTGCACTTTAAGAATCATAAATACGCAGCCTTTATCACAGAGGGTGGTGGTATAACTTCCCATACTGCAATTTTATCAAGAAGTTTAAATATCCCCTCAATTGTGGCATTGCAGAATGCTAGGACTTTAATACGTGACAACGATTTAATTATTGTTGATGGCACTCAAGGTGTTGTGATTGTTAATCCAACTCAAGAAATTCAAAACTACTATAAAACACTCCAAGATTCATGGGGTGAGGAACAAGAAAAGCTTCAGCGTATTAAGACAAAAAAATCAATCACTAAAGATGGGGCTTTAATTAACCTCTTGGCAAATATTGAAGTTCCGAATGACATTCTCTCTGTAAACGCCTCAGGTGCTGCCGGAGTTGGTTTATTTAGAACAGAGTTCTTATTTATGAATAGACAAGATATGCCAGATGAGGAAGAGCAATTTCAAGCCTATAAGAGAGTAGCTGAAGCGATGGGTAAAAGGCCTGTCACTATTCGTACTTTAGATGCAGGTGCTGATAAACAAACAGCACTAGTGAACAAAAAAATAAGCCCTAATCCAGCGTTAGGATTAAGAGCAATTCGATTGTGCTTGTCCGAACCCAAAATCTTTATAACGCAACTTCGTGCTATTTTAAGGGCTTCTCAATTTGGAAACATTAAAATTCTTTTTCCTATGCTAAGCAGTATCAGTGAGCTTCGGCAAACCAAACTTCTTCTAGAAAGGGCGAAAGCAAGCTTAAGAAAAGATAAAGTAAGGTTTAATGAAAAGATTCTTATTGGAGGTATGATTGAAATACCAGCTGCTGCAATCAGTGCAGATATTTTTGCACAAGAACTCGATTTTTTATCTATCGGTACAAATGATGAAGCAGTGTCACATCTTTACAACCCTCTTCATCCTGCTGTTTTAAAATTGATTGCTCTTACAATAAAGTCCGCTCATAAATATAAAAAATCTATCGCTATTTGCGGTGAAATGGCTGGTGAACCGAAACTTACCAAACTATTGATCGGTATGGGTGTTGAACAACTCTCAATGCACCCCTCACATATTCTCAGTGTAAAACAACAAGTTTTAAATAGCTCGATCAAAAATATGAAAACTTCTGTTCTTAGGTTACTTAAGTTAAACGAAGTCGATAAAATTGAAACTTTACTAAAGAAGATTAATCAATCTTACTAGATAACTAATTTTTTTATGATGATGACTAACCCTATATTATTCCGCGATAGCCTTCCCCTTTTCGATCAAATTAAACCTAGCCATATTTCGCCAGCTATTGAGGGCATTCTCAAAGAAGCGAATAGTTTGATTCATTCTCTTAAGGTGATGGGCGGCTCTATTTCATGGGAAAATTTTGTAGAACCTATTGAAATGGTTAGTGAAAAAATTTCAAGAGCATGGGGACAAATTGAGCATCTTAATGCAGTCGTCAATTCTGATGATTTAAGAAAAGCCTATAACGATAATCTGATAAAGCTGACTGAGTTTTATACAAATCTTTCTCAGGACGAGGCACTTTATAAAAAATACCAGTCTCTTAAAGATGGCGAAATATTCGAATCACTTACGCCACCACAAAAGCGCATTATTGATAATGTTCTTCGTGAATTTAAATTAGGCGGTGCAGAGCTTAATGAATTAGAAAAAGCACGATTTAAGGTTATTCAAGAAAAACTTGCAAAACTTTCAACGCAATTCGAGGAAAATATCTTAGATGCTACCAATGAATTTTCTATTTTTGTGGGTGACGCTGATGATCTTCAGGGCATTCCTGAAGAAAATATTAAAAAAGCTCAGAGTGAAGCTATTGAAGATAAAAAAGAAGGTTACAAATTCACCCTACACTTTCCATCCTACTTGCCAGTAATGCAATATGCTGAAG
>Ga0255099_1000430_pt1 | contig 17283 bp, 15 predicted proteins | sample Colum_Colum_RepA_2_FD_188451 | JGI IMG/M metagenome (GOLD analysis project Ga0255099, IMG submission 188451) | Freshwater microbial communities from Columbia River, Oregon, United States - Colum_Colum_RepA_8d | ecosystem: Environmental > Aquatic > Freshwater > River | place: USA: Oregon...
TTGCAATCTCATGCAAATTGAAGTTTGTCATAGTCCTGCTCAGTATCCGCTATTTCATAAACCCAATCACATTGTTGTGGTTATAGATGTTTTACGCGCTACAAGTGCTATAGTAACAGCTTTTTACCATGGTGTAACAAAAATGATACCTGTAGCTTCATTAGAAGAAGCCAAACGTTTTCAAGATTTAGGTTTTTTAGCTGCCGCCGAACGTCATGCGCAGGTTGTGGAGGGTTTTGATTTAGGAAACAGTCCGTTTGGATATATGAATCCTAAACTAAAAGGTAAAACCATTGCCATAACTACCAGTAACGGTACGCAGGCTATAACTATCGCAGCGCGCGCAGAACGTATGTTAATGGGTTCTTTTTTAAATTTAGATGCCTTGTGTGATGTAGTGGCTGAAGACGGTCGTAATGTTATTTTTTTATGCGCCGGTTGGAAAAATAAATTTAACCTCGAAGACACATTAATGGCAGGTGCTGCCGCAACCATTTTACAGAATAAATTTGCTTATTCCACTGCATGCGATTCTACTATTGCAGCCATGCACCTATATAGAACAGCAGAATCAGACTTGTTTGCTTTTTTAGAGCAGTCTTCGCATCGTAAACGACTTTCAAAATTACAATTAGAACGTGATATACATTATTGCCTTACTTTAAATCAATGTCCGATTGTTCCAGAATTAGATGGAAGGTACATTATTAAGGCTTAGATTTTAATTTTCGACTTCCATCATAAAGTTCAAAACCTAAAAATTTGCATTCTAAAGCACCGTTGTAAACAGTATATTTTTTGCTGGGCTTTAATCCAATATGCTTTATAGCTTCGGAGTTACTGCTTATAATCCATGCCGTAAAGCCGGCATACTGACGCTTTAAGGTATTGCCAATTTCCTTGTAAAAGTTTGTTATTTCATTAACGGGCAGACGTTCACCATAAGGCGGATTTAAAAAGACTACTCCGGATTTTGATTCCGGACTAAGATCAAAAAACGATTTTTGCGTACACGTAATGCTATCGTCAAGTTGAGCAGAATTTACTGTAGCTATAATGCTGCGATATGATTTTAGCTGCATGTCATTGGCTTGAATGTGAATTTTAGTTTCCTTAATACGAGAAAGTGCAGCATCTTTAACCGTTGACCAAAGGGGGGCGTTAAAATCGCTTAAAAACTCAAATGCAAAACGGTTGCGATACATGCCTGCTGGTATTTGTAAAGCCATTAAAGCGGCTTCCATAGCAATTGTGCCAGATCCACTCATGCCATCTAAAAAGTAATGATGTGTGGACCAACCGCTTAATTTTAATAATCCAGCGGCAAGTACTTCTTTCATACTGGCTTCGTGGTGTTCGGTTTTGTAACCTCTTTTATATAGGGGTTCACCGCTGGTATCCAGGGCTAACATCCATGCATCTGCATTTACATGTGCGTAAATTCTAATCTCTGCATTATTACGGTCAACATTTGGACGTTTGCCTGCACAATTTCTAAAGCGATCAACAACAGCATCTTTTACGCGTTGATTGCAAAACATGCTATTATTAAAATATTCAGATTTAACAACGCTTTCAACCAAAAAACGGTGCTCAGCTAAAAACAAGGTTTCCCATGGTAATTGATATACCGCATCGTAAACCTGTTGCGCATTTTGGGCTTTAAATTTATGTATGGGTACCAGCACTTTAATGGCTGTACGTAAACAGTAATTACACTTATATACAAAACCCCAGTCGCCGCTTACCGAAACACCGCGTTTAAATTCCTGAATCGATTTTCCTCCCAGCTTAAGTAATTCTTCTGCTAATACGGTTTCTAGTCCCTGAAATGTGGTTATTTTAATTTCAAATTCACTTTGGTGAAAAGGAAAGTCTATTTTTTGAGTATCATGCATAAGTTAACAGGCTTTGTTCCATGCGATGTAAACAAGTGTCCATTTCATTTTCTGTTATTACAAGTGGAGGTGCAAAACGAATAATATGGCCGTGTGTTGGTTTAGCCAAAATACCATGCTGTGCCAAGTTTAAACAAATATCCCAGGCTTTTATACCAGAAGTTTCATCAATTTCAATGGCATTTAGCAAGCCTTTACCGCGTATTTCTTTAATAAACGAAAAGCGGTACTGAAGCTGTTGTAAACCCGAACGTAATTGAATGCCGCGTTCATGGGCATTTATATCCAATCGTTCATCAATTAAAACGCGTAAGGCCTCTGAGGCTACAGCACAGGCTAATGGATTACCACCATAAGTACTACCGTGCTCGCCGGGTTTTATGGTAAGCATAATTTCATGAGATGCTAATACTGCACTTACGGGTAATGTACCTCCACTTAACGCTTTACCTAAAATTAAAATATCCGGCTTAACCTGTTCATGGTCACAGGCCAGCATTTTACCGGTGCGGCATAAACCGGTTTGAATTTCATCAGCAATCCACAAAACATGGTTTTTAGTACAGAGTCTTCTAATTTCAGATAAATAACCTTCATCCGGAACTATAACACCCGCTTCGCCTTGAATGGGTTCTACCATAAAAGCAGCCACGTCAGGATGGGTAAGTGCCGTTACTAATGCTTCAATAGAGTTATATGCAATACGTTCAAATCCTGGCATAAAAGGGCCAAATCCTGAATATGAACTGGGATCATCACTTGAAGAGATTGCAGCCAGTGTACGCCCCCAAAAATTTCCGGCCGCAAATACAATACGGGCCTGATTTTGAGGTACGCCTTTAATATCGTATGCCCAACGTCGTGCAAGTTTTATAGCCGTTTCACCAGCTTCCACGCCCGTGTTCATGGGTAATACACGGTCAAAACCAAAACATGCCGTAATGTATTTTTCATATGGGCCCAGTTGATCGTTATAAAAGGCCCTTGATGTTAATGTTAAACGCTGCAATTGATTTGAAAGAGCTGATATGATTCGTGGATGCATATGCCCTTGGTTAACGGCACTGTAGGCTGATAAAAAATCAAAATAACATTTACCATCAACGTCCCAAACCTGGGCACCTTTTCCTGTTGAGAGTACAACCGGCAAGGGGTGGTAATTATGAGCACCATATTTGTGCTCAAGAGCTATATAGTCTGCACTGTTCATTGCTCCAAAGGTACAATTAATTATATGTTACGTAGGTTTAAAAACTATTTAAACGTCTATACAGATGCAAAAACGAATATAAAAATTGACACGTTGTAATTAACAATCACATGTTCATCCTTTTATGTTTACGACTTACTATATTCTTAAATTGAAATATAATTTTAACAAAACTTAATTAACGACATGGAGTCATATCAAATTAAATCTGATTTACAAGAACTTTTAGATTCGGATATTCAATTACGCAAAGAATATACAGAATTAAAACGCGCCTTAAGTGATTATAGAAATCAGCTCATCAGCAGAGACGAGGACTGTAAGCGTTTGCAGGTTACTATTGATATTTTAAACACCAAGCTCGTAGTAATGGAGCGCGATAATACAGCTTTTAAAGCGGAATTATCCTCATTAAAAGAAATTCGTGATACGGTAAACGAGCAGCTTGCATCAAAGCAGTCTGAAATAGATGCTGTAATGCAGCGTTTTTCTGTTGTTCAAAACGAATTTGAAGCAGAGCGCAGTCAGTTTAGTGCACAACTTAATGATTTAAAAGCGCGCGCAGAAGCCGAGCGTATTCAGTTGGATGAATCCTGGCAGTTTAGAAATAATCAGCAAATTGAAAAATCAAAATCCGAACTGGAAGCGCTCAAAGCTGAATTTGTAAATATATCCGAACATCGTGAGTTTGAATTAAATGCCCAAATACAACAGTTACAATCACAATTAAGTGTTCAAAAACATGAGCTGGAGGCACAATTAAAGCAAGAATGGTTAAACAAAGAAGCACAATATATTGCGCAAATAAATAATCTTAATGCTGAAAAAAGCGATATCGCAGAACAGTTTAATGCCCAGTTTGCTGCGCTGCAAGAACAGCATGCGTCCATAGTAGAGGCACAGCAGTCGGATGCAAAAACGCAATTTGAGTCTGAAACTTCAGCTTTGATACAAAACTATGAAGAAAAACTATCACAGGTAGTTATACAAGCAAATACTCAAAATGATAAATGGGCCTTACATTTTTCGCAACAGGAGCAATTTTTAAATAACGTATGCTCTCAAATACAAGGCATCTATGCCGTTATGGGGTTACAATCGCAAGTACACTCAGATGCTGATATTGAAACACGTATTCCGGTAATGTTAAATGAATTAAATGAGGCAACAGCACGTGTGCTTCAATCCTATAATCTTGACAAAGATGCCCATGCTGCCGAAATTCAAAATTTAACGCAATCATTTAATAATGAATTACAAATTGCACAGCAACATACCCATGCAAAACAATCGGGTTATGATGAACTGCTATTAGACAATACCAGTTTAAATGCTGAATTAGATGCATTGCAGATTGAACAGGTGCAATTAAAAGATCATATAGCGTTACTTACCTTAGAATTAGAGGAAGCCCGAAACATGTCACGCGGTAAAGCACAGGATATACAAGATTTAATAACAGAAAAAAACTTTGAATTTATTGCCCTTCAATCGGAGTTGGCTGCATTGCGTGAGGAAGTAAATATCAATAATCGTGAATATGCCAACAAGCAAAATGAATATATTGCTGCAGAACAACAGTTAAAACAAAACCTTTCAGAGTTAGAAGCATCCAATGCATCCTTTCAGCGCGAACATCTAAAACTTTTAAATGAAAAGGATCAACTTGCCAACCAGTTGATTCGCATGAATGAAATTCTATCCGGTTTAAGTCAAAATGTTGAAAGTCAGAACATTAACGTTGATGCCTTACAAGCACACCGTAAAAATGTTATCTTAGCATCAGAATCAGGTGAAATTAAGGACAAATCTCACATGAAAGAACAAATACATGAATTAGTACGTGAAATCGATAAGTGCATTGCATTGTTAGGCGCATAGGCAAATCCTGAATATGAGTGAGAAAAGTATAAAGGTTGAAATAGCCGGAACTCTATTCTCGTTAAAGGTAGCAGAAGAGGATGAAGATAATATTAAGGATGCCGTTGAACTGATAAATGAACGGATACATGATTTTGAAAAAAATTTTTCCGTTTGTGATAAAAAAGAAGTGTTATCTATGGTACTCCTCCAGCTTGTTTCCCAGCTTTACAAAAAAGCCCGACTCAGTGAACAGGAGTTATCACACTTAAAAGAACTTTTTACTGATGTTGCACTGATGTTAAATTTACATCAGCAGGCAATTCAGCGCATAGACAATCCAAGTTGATTTTAACGTACGTCTAAAAAAAGACGTATATGAATATCATTTTAACATTTACATTAATTGCCTGCGTGGCATTATTAGTAGGTTTAGTTATCGGGTATTTTCTCGGTGGCAGTAAATTAAATCGTAGCGCCCGACGAAAAGCCCAAAGCCTTATAAAAGAATCTGAACTAAAGGCAGATGCGCTTAAAAACGACAAGATTCTTCAGGCCAAGGAAAAATTTCTTCAATTAAAGTCCGATCATGATAAACAGGTGCATGAAAGGCAGTCTCAAATGCAACAAGCTGAAGCCCGTATTAAAAATAAGGAAAGCGACCTCAATCGAAAAATTGAGGATGTAAACCGAAAAGATCGCGAACTGGAGCAACAACGTAACCAATTAGCTTCCCAATGGGACACCTATAAAATTAAAAGTGATGAAATAGAAAAAGCACACCGGCACCAAGTGGATATGCTTGAAAAAATTAGTGGATTAAAAGCCGATGAGGCCAAATTACAATTGGTAGAATCAATAAAATCCGAGGCTAAAACACAGGCCATGGGGTATATCAAAGAAATTCAAGACGAAGCAAAATTAACGGCAAATAAAGAGGCTCGAAAAATAGTTTTACAAACTATACAGCGTGTGGCTACCGAAACGGCTGTTGAAAATGCCATTTCCGTATTTCATATAGAAGGTGATGAAACCAAAGGACGCATCATAGGCAGAGAAGGCCGAAACATACGTGCATTGGAAGCTGCTACCGGAGTAGAAATTATAGTGGACGATACCCCTGATGCCATTACGCTTAGCTGTTTTGACCCTATTAGACGTGAAATTTGCCGTTTGGCTTTACATCAACTGGTTACAGACGGTCGAATTCATCCGGCGCGAATTGAAGAGGTTGTTGAAAAAACCAAACGCATGCTGGAAGAGGAAATTATAGAAACCGGTAAACGTACATGTATTGATCTTGGTGTACATGGCTTACACCCCGAACTCATTCGTGTGGTTGGACGCATGAAATACCGTTCATCGTATGGTCAAAATTTACTGCAACACAGCAGGGAGGTTGCTAATTTATGTGCCATTATGGCCAGTGAAATGGGTTTAAATCCAAAGCTTGCAAAACGTGCAGGTTTATTACATGATATTGGTAAAGTGCCTGATGATGAACCCGAATTGCCACATGCGCTGTTAGGTATGAAGTGGGCAGAGAAGTACAAAGAAAAACCTGAAGTTGTTAATGCAATTGGCGCACACCACGATGAAATTGAAATGACCAGCCTCTATGCACCTATTATACAAGTATGTGATGCCATCAGCGGGGCACGACCCGGCGCTCGCCGTGAAATGGCCGAGCAATATATCAAACGTTTAAAAGATCTGGAGTCTCTGGCATCCGGATTTGATGGCGTTGAAAAGTCGTATGCGATACAGGCCGGTCGTGAAGTACGTGTGATAGTATCCAGTGATAAAGTTACCGATGCACGCGCAGAGCAAATGGCTTTTGAAATTGCTCAAAAAATTCAAACGGACATGACTTATCCGGGACAAGTAAAAGTAACTGTAATTCGTGAAGTTCGTGCCACCGGAATTGCCAAGTAAGTTTGGATTTTCAGAATTTGGGTTTTTACCCGAATTGGAACAGGGCCTGCAAAGCATGGGTTATAAAACACCTACGCCCATACAAACACAGTCTATTCCTGTTATTTTATCAGGCAAGGACATTGTAGCTTGTGCGCAAACCGGAACCGGAAAAACAGCGGCATTTTTACTTCCGCTTATACAACATATTCTAAGTGCTGAAAAACGCCACTTAAATGCATTAATTATTGCACCCACGCGTGAATTGGTACTACAAATAGATCAGCAAATTGATGGTTTGGGCTACTTTTGCGGAATAAGCTCTATTGCCATATACGGTGGAAACGATGGTGTAGTATGGTCACAGCAAATGCATGCGCTAGAGCAGGGTGCTGACATCATTTGTGCAACGCCCGGTCGCTTAATGGCTTTAATGCAATCTGGTAAAATTGACTTTAGTAATTTAAAACATTTGGTATTAGATGAAGCCGATCGCATGCTCGATATGGGTTTTATTGATGATATTAAGAACATAGCCTCTAAATTACCCAGCACGCGTCAAACAATTTTATTTTCTGCTACAATGCCGCTTAAAATCCGGCAATTAATCGGTCAAATTTCAAAATCTCCGCAACTTATAAATATTGCCGTTAGCAAACCTGCTGAAGGTGTTAAACAATTGGCATTTAATGTTTACGAAGCTCAAAAGCCCGACGTTTTAACTTTACATTTAAAACAATATACCTCAGATACGATATTAATTTTTTGCAGTACCAAAGAAGCGGTAAAGCGCTTAGAACGTGAACTGCTAAAACAGCAATTTACGGTTCAGGCATTTCATTCAGATCTTGAGCAATTGGAGCGTGAACGCGTGATGCGTGCCTTTAAGTCAAAACAACTACAAATTTTAATTGGAACCGACATTTTATCGCGGGGTATTGATGTTGAAGACATAGGCTTGGTTATAAATTATACAGTACCACCCGATCCCGAAGATTATATTCATAGAATAGGCCGAACGGCACGAGCCGCAAAACAAGGCACAGCAATAACCTATATTGCCCCCCATGAACAACGTACATTTTTTAAAACCGAACAGCTTATGGGTATGGAAGTTGAAAAACCTAATCTACCAGCAACGTTTGGAGAAACACCCAAGTATGAACCAGAGGTAAAACACCAAAAAGGTACTGTAAAAACAAATTCTTTTAAAAAACCGTTTCGTAAACCTTTTAAAAAACACTAAAGCTATAGTGTTTTAAAGGGTTATATTTTTTAGTGTTATAATGTAGCGATGTCTTTTTGGGTTCTTTAATTTATAAAATAGTGTTGCGTATAACGGTTTGCAGATTTGCGTTCGGGCGGGATTAGAAGCACTTAATTAACAATTTAGCACAATAGTTGATTTGAAAAACTACTGTTCAATTTACTACGTTACCCGCCATTACGCCAAACTGCTGTTGTGTGCCGCCCTTCTTCTTTGTCGTCAAGTTTAGCTCTGCGGTGCTTTTAAATGGTTTTATAATTTAATGCAATAGGGCAGTTCTTTTTGGCATATCAGCGCTTCAGCACTGTAAAAAAACACAGCGTTACCATTTTTATCAATTCCTGTATTTTCAAAACATTTTCCGTTAAATCGGCTGTAGTTTATTTGTACAATTAAATGTGGTTTAGATCCTTTAGGGCATGGATAAAATTGATGCGGTCTAATAAAAATAAATTCTTTTTTTGATTTTAGTCCTTTTAATTCTTGTGTGGGAAGTAACATATAGGGTCCAAAAATACCTGCCAGTTTAATATGTTTTGGAGCATTGTAGATTTGTTGCATGTCTCCAAATTCAGCAATTTTTCCATCGTGCAATACTAAAGCGCGGTCGGCATATCGAAGAGCAAACTCGGGTTGATGTGTTACAAATACAAGGGTCTGTTTAATTTTTCGGGCTCTTGTAAATACATAGTGGCTAAGTTTTTCCTGTAACAATTGGTCTAAGTGTGCAAAAGGTTCATCTAATATTAATAGTTCTGGTTGTTGGGCTAATGCACGCGCCAGCGCAACGCGTTGCTTTTGTCCGGATGATAATACCTGAACCGTTTCATGTTGTAAGGTTACCAATTCCAGTAAACGTAAAAGCTCTAGTACACGCTTTGTTTTTACATCCGGATGCCATGCGGGTAATTGTTCACTGATGTTTTCGCGTACAGAATGAAATGGTAAGAGGCTGTGGTCTTGCCCCATGTATTTAATTCCTTGCATGCCCGGCATAAGCGTTCGCTCAGGGCCTAAAAGTGGTTTTGTATTCCAGTATACCTGACCTGTGCTTAGTGTTTCGGCACCATAAATACATCGTGCAAGCGTGCTTTTACCACTGCCGCTTTTTCCCGCAATTACCAGTACAGAACCTGCAGGCAATTTAAATGAAATCGTTTTTAGGCCTTTAAATTCGGTAACGGGATAATTAAATGAGAGATTTTCAACGATTAATCCGGTTTCGGGCGTCATGATTGTAAAAAATTCATGGTGTTTATATTATCTGCAAAGTCATTTAAGGGAGGTGTTTGTGCTTTACCAAAAGGAATATGCGTTTTAGAAACAATGCATTGTATATCTTCCTGCCGTGCGCTTATAAAATCCTTAAGGTGCTTTTCCGAATCATAAAACATATAATGTAAAACGCTAACAGGAGCAAATATATGTTCTGAGGCTTTTAAAATAAAAATATTATTTTCTAAAAATGAATTACCCTCGAGCATAAGTATAGATCGCTGGTAGTCATATTGGTTCATATATGCATGATGTTGTGATAAATATTCAAATCCTAAAGAGGCTTTAAATAATCGTTGTAAATCAAATCCAGCAGGAACACACAGTAAATTAATGCTTCGGCAACCTAATCCAAAATACATAAAAACATCGTGCATAAGTAATTCAAGTTCTGAATCTGTTTCCGTACCATCAAGCACGGCTATAGAGCTTTTACTTTTACGTATTATACGCGGATATTTAGAAAAATAAAATTCAAATTGACGCGCACTGGTAGTGCTGCCGGTAGCAATAAGTGCATCAAAATGCTTCATGGGTATTTCAGCAATACGAATTTGTGCTGAAAATGCCGGTTCAACGGTATTTAATAATTGCAAAATAAACAGCGGTAAAAGGGTATCTTCTTTAGAGGGCTTAAGTAACAACGTATGGCCACTTATTAGTACACATAAAACATCATGTATACATACCAACGGAATATTGCCGGCACAAATTACAGCAATTGTTTTTTGCGGCTTTTGGGCTGATGTATTTAAATAGGGCTTTGTAAAGTCATGTAAGCAATCGGTATACAGCCAGGAGCGAAACTGTTTTAAACTATATTTTATAAATGTGGGTGTAAACCAAACATTTTGAACGGAAGCTTTATTTAACAGTTCAGAAAAAACACTGGATTCTGCATTTTCGGCATTTAGTAAAATGTCCAATTGCAGGCCCAATTGAACAAAAGCATTAATTCGTTGTTGATATGTGAGCAAAGGAGTTTGTATATTTGCAAAGATTTTAGACAAAACTATTAAAAATGGCCATTAAAATAACAGACGATTGTATTAATTGTGGAGCCTGTGAACCCGAGTGTCCAAATAATGCCATTTATGAAGGCGGATCTGAATGGCGATTTGCGGATGGAACAGGGGTCAAAGGCCCATATAAAGGTTTAAGTACCGGATTAGAGTCCGACGCTGAAGCCCCGCAAGAACCTAAGCACATGGATGTGTATTTTATTGTAAGCGATAAATGTACCGAGTGTAAAGGCTTTCATGATGAGCCTCAATGTGCAGCAGTGTGTCCGGTTGATTGTTGTGTACCGGATGAGCAATTTGTTGAAACCGAAGGGTTTTTACTGGAAAAAAAAGCCAGTCTTCATTTATAAATTACCATCCCAGTATCCATGCAAACATGAGGGGTGCCACGATGGTTGCATCGCTTTCAATTATAAATTTTGGCGTGTTAATATCTAATTTTCCCCAAGTAATTTTTTCATTAGGTACTGCACCCGAGTACGAGCCATAGGACGTTGTGCTATCGCTTATTTGACAAAAATAACTCCAAAATGGCACATCATGCCATTCTAAATCCTGATACATCATAGGTACCACACAAATTGGAAAATCTCCGGCAATACCACCTCCAATTTGAAAAAAACCAACACCCTTGCCACCCGATTGCTGTTTATACCAATCGGCTAACCACACCATATATTCAATGCCGCTTTTAACGGTTTGTGCCTTCAATTCACCTTTAATAACATAGCTTGCAAAAATATTACCTGTGGTTGAGTCCTCCCAGCCAGGAACAACAATGGGTATATTTTTTTCTGCAGCAGCAATGATCCAACTGTCCCGCGGATCAATTTCATAATAAGGCTTTAAATCACCGCTTAAAACGGTTTTATATAAAAACTCATGTGGAAAAAAGCGTTCACCGGCCGCTTCGGCGGCTTTCCACTGTTTAACCAAGTGTTGCTGTAAACGCCGAAAAGCTTCTTCTTCGGGTATACAGGTGTCTGTAACACGGTTATAGTGGTTTTCAAGTAAATTCCATTCGTCTTGTGGTGTTAAATCACGGTAATGGGGAACACGTTTGTAATGGCTATGCGCTACCAAATTCATAACATCTTCCTCTAAATTGGCTCCGGTACAAGAAATGATAGAAACTTTATCCTTACGAATCATTTCTGCAAGTGAAATACCGAGTTCTGCCGTGCTCATGGCACCAGCCAAGGTTATCATCATTTTTCCGCCGGCATTTATATGTTCAACATATGCTTTGGAAGCATCCAACATGGCGGCAGCATTAAAATGCCGGTAATGCCGGGTCATAAATTCAGTAATCGAAGCGTAGGGCATCATATTATATATAAAAATCTAAATTTACGGATTTATAACATAGCCGATTTTACTTTTTGTACGATCCATGGCATTGTAGATACACACAACTCATAGACAAGTTCAAAATCCTTGGCCGTACCGTAATACGGATCAGGTACTTCTAACCATTGGGCTTGCGGGTTAAATGCCATAAACTCATAAAGCACATTGGGTTGCGCTTGTGCGGGAAATTGTGTTTTTAGTTGCTCATATACGGAATGGTCCATGGCAATTATATAATCCCATTGGTTCCAGTCATTAACTGTAATTTTTCGAGACCGTATCCCCGACATGTCTAATTGATGTACAGCAGCATTTTTAAGCGTTCTGTAGTCGGGTAATGCACCTTTGTGATAATCGTGTAAGCCGGCAGAATCACAACGGATATTTAAATTCATGCGCGTTACATATTGCCGACAAACGGCCTCAGCAACGGGGGATCGGCAAATATTACCTAAGCAAACAAACAACAGGCTTGCATCGTATTTTGGTTGCATCATTATAGCGGAAAGCTATACGTGGCGCGCATACCATTGGGATAGGCCCCTTCAAGGGTTATCATTCCCTTTTTAAATTGCAGGGCGGCTTTTAAATCCTCCAGCGATTCAATTTTTTTACGATCAATGGCTGTAATGACAAAGCCTTTTTGAATTCCAATTTGGGTTAATTTACCCGGTTTAAGTTTGTAAACCTGTACACCATTTTGCAATTGCATAGCTTTAAGGGTTTCAGTGTCTAATTCCTGACAATCAATTCCAAGTTCATCAAATACAGCTTTTGAACTGCTGGTTTTTGAGAGCATTGTGGTATTATCAAGCGTCTTTAATGTAACCGACATTTGTATTTCTTTTTTTCCTCTTACCAAACTAACTTTAACGGCATCTCCGGGTCGGTACCGGCTGATTTGTTCTTGAAGTTCGCTAACCGTATTTACTTCCGCATCTTCAATTCGGATTATAACATCACCGGCTTGAATACCTGAAACATCTGCGCTACCACCCTGAATTAATCCGTTAACATAAATACCTTTTAAACGGCTTAAATTTTTGTCTTCGGCAAATTTGGCGTCTATGTCTTGAATGTTTATGCCAAGGTAAGCGCGTTGAACCGTTCCAAATTCAGCAAGGTCACGAACAATTTTTTTTACAATATTTACAGGAACGGCAAACGCATAACCCTGATAAGCTCCATTATTAGAAGCAATTGCGGTATTAATGCCAATAAGTTCGCCATTTAAATTTACCAGTGCACCGCCACTATTACCGGGATTAACGGCCGCATCTGTTTGTATAAATGATTCTATAGCGCGCTGACTGGAATTAATAATATTATTTCGTCCTTTTGCACTGATAATACCGGCCGTAACCGTATTGTATAAATTAAATGGATTTCCAACAGCCAAAACCCATTCACCAATACGAACTGCATCACTGTTGCCGTAATTAATAAATGGTAAATCCTGAGCTTTTAATTTTAAAAGTGCTATATCGGTACTGGCATCCACACCAATAACTTCAGCTTCAAAATGTCGTTTATCATTAAGTGTAACTTCAATTTTATCTGATCCATTTATAACATGGTTATTGGTAACAACATAACCGTCAGCACTTATAATTACACCACTGCCGCTGCCCTGCTGAATTTGGGGTGCGGGTTTACCGTGATACCCAAAGAAAAACTCAGTAAATGGGTCATACGATAAATTATTAGCAGTGCTTGTTGTTTTAATATGCACCACGCAGGGTAGGGCTTTTTCAGCAGCAGCGCTGAAATGGGCAGGATCTTCAGTGCTTTTGGTAAGTCCAACCAGCTTTGAAGTAGGGGTATCCGATAGTACTTGACTTTTGATTGTTGAATGTTCCGCCATCCAATGGGTATGTATCCACAAAGCAGATAAACTACCTATAAGTGCTACAAAAAAAACGCTTATTAAAAATTTTGTTTTCATAAAACAAAAGTAATTTTTGAAACAAATGGTATATTCTAATTTAACATTCCTTAATTTTAAAAAATTATAAAATTGAATAAAACGTTTATAGATGCAATTGGCTTTTGATAAATACCAAGCTTGTGGAAATGATTTTATAATTGTTGATGGTTCAAATCTCCTACAGGGTATCGAATCGCAACAAATACAAGCGTGTTGCAACAGGTATTTTGGAATTGGTGCGGATGGATTTATAGTGTTAACCCAACTGGAGGATGAGGTTTTAAAAATGGATTATTTTAATGCCGATGGACATCCTGGTTCCTTTTGTGGTAACGGCGCACGTGCTGCATTTCGCTACGCGCAATCGCAGCATTGGGTTAAGCACTCGGCTGTACTACATGCAGCGGACGGATTGCACAGGGCTCAATACACTACGGAAACCGATTGTATAGCAATTTCTATGCAACCGGTACAGCGTATTTTAAAAACCGATTTGGGTTACGAACTTAATACGGGTTCACCTCATTTAATTGTTTTTGTTGAAAACATACATCATTATGAGGTGTTTGATAAAGGTCGACAGATACGCAACAGCCCAAAGTATTTAAACGAGGGGATTAATGTTAATTTTGTTTCACAAACCAATGGAGACATTTTTGTACGTACTTACGAAAGGGGTGTAGAGGCTGAAACGTTATCCTGTGGTACAGGTGTTACCGCTTCGGCATTAGCTGTAATGCATAAAAATTCAGCAACATTACAAACCCATAGAATTCAGGTTAATACAAGAGGGGGGACTTTGTATGTTAGCGCACAAAAAACAAATGAAGGCTACGATGCAATTGAATTGTCAGGCCCGGCAAAATGGGTATTTTCAGGCTTTATTAATCTTTAAATAACCAATGAAATTAACTGCTGAACAAATTACGCTTCGTCCCTCAGAACCTGAGGATATATCGTTGTTTTACATTTGGGAAAATGATACCGAACACTGGAATTCAACAAATTTAACAACACCTATAAGCAAGTCGGCACTTATGGACTTGGTATACAATACACACAATGATATTTTTATTGACCGTCAATTACGTTTTGTAATTGCACATAAAGCAGAAAACGAGCCTTTGGGAACTATTGACCTCTATGATTTTGACCCAAAATCTATGCGGTGCGGAATTGGTATTTATATTGGTGCAGCGCATCGCCGAAAAGGCATCGCCAAACATGCCCTTCGGTTAGCTAAATCTTTTGCGTTTAATCAATTGCATGTTCATCAATTATACGCCTTTGTTGCATTAACCAATTCCATTAGCTTAACATTATTTAAAGATATGGGTTTTGTGCAGGCCGGTATACTTAAAGATTGGATAAAAGTACAACCACACATTTATGAACCGGTATCATTATTACAGTGTATTACTGCTGATTAGTGGTTTTTGGCATGCCTGTGTTTCTACGGATGCAACTGTCAATGAACATCAGTATTTAAATCATGCTGATACGGCCAAGTACGTGGGTATTACTACCTGTAAAACATGTCACGCAAAGATATTTGAAACCTACATAAAAACGGGCATGGGGCAATCTTTTGGTAGGGCACAAGTACAAAAAACAGCATTTAAAGGAAACGTTGCAAAGGTAAGTGATTCAATATTTGGTGCTTTGTATACCATGCACTGGGATAACAACCGCATGTTAATTACAGAATCATACGAGGCTAATAAATTAACACTACCTGTAAATTATATAATTGGCTCGGGGCAACATACCAATTCTCATATATCTGCACTTCAGGGATATTGTTATCAGATGCCTATGACGTATTACACACAGCAAAAAGTATGGGATTTGCCTCCGGGATTTGAATCTGGTGAAAATAGCAGGTTTGGACGCAAACTGAGTTTAGAATGTATAAGCTGTCATAATGCATTTCCAACTATGGTGTTGGGTTCTGAAAACAAATACAGTGCCATGCCCGAGGGTATAGATTGTGAGCGTTGTCATGGCCCGGGAAGTATACATGTGGCGCTGCGTCAAAGCAAGTCTCCTGTAGATACAGCTCATGAAATTGATTATTCTATTGTAAATCCTGCCAAACTTTCTGTTGACCGTCAATTTGATATTTGTCAGCGATGCCATTTACAAGGTAATATGGTGTTGGCAGAGGGAGCTTCATTTTATGATTTTAAGCCCGGTATGCGATTAAGTGATTTTATAACGGTTTTTTTACCCCGTTTTTCAAATGCAGATCAGTCTTTTATTATGGCTTCTCATGCCGATCGTTTAAAGCAAAGTGCTTGTTTTATTAATTCCATTACAAAGGTAAACCCCAAGGCACTTAAACCCTATAAAAATGCGTTAACGTGTGTAAGTTGCCACAATCCGCATGTAAGTGTTAAAGCTACAGGAACGGCTTCTTTTAATAATGTGTGCATGTCCTGTCATCATTCAAGTACAATCAATACCATACATACTCAGCGTAATATAAATGCCCAATCCAATTGTGTGCAATGCCATATGCCCAAATCCGGATCCTCCGACATACCACATGTTAGTATACACGATCATAAAATTCAGATTCCTATAAGCTATGCCCATTCAAAGGAGAAATCAAATTTTATGGGCCTGCAGGCCATAAATTCAAATGCACCACCTATAAAAACCCGAATAGAAGCCTATTTAAATCAGTTTGAACGGTTTCAATCATCTGTGTATATGTTAGATTCTGCATATAATCTTTTAAAGCGCCATTACCGAAATACAAGTTTTGGTCGATTGTGGATACGGTATTATTATTTGAAATCAGATTATTTAGCACTTTTAGAATATGTGAATATATGCGGTGGAACACAATCACTATTAAAGTATTTTAATTCTAAGGATTTTGAAAACCGTGATGCTTGGATGTGGTATCATATTGCAGAAGCTTATACACAGCAAAAAAAACCAATGGATGCATTAAAAGCAATGGAAACAGCAGTTCTTTTAGCGCCCTACAATCATGAATTTTTAAATAAAAAAGCTGTTTTACTGTATAATGCCAATCGGTTAAATGAGGCCGTTATTATTTGGAGTGCCATTTTAAAGGAAGAGCCCGGATTTGCCAGAGCCTGGTTAAATATGGGATATTATTTTTTAGATCATAATCAATTGGATTCAGCACGTATCTATTTAAAAAAATCATATCATTATAATCCCTTTCATGTAACAACCTTGTCAAATTTAGAACGGCTTTATAACATGCTTAATAAAAATGATTCGGCACGCTACTACAAGGCACTTAAGTATAAAGTTATAGAATTAACAAAGCGGCAGGCACAAGCAAAAACGAGTACGTAATGAAAATGTGGTTTAAAATAGTTTTAATTTGTATCTGTGCGTTTATAGGTTTAGGGTATTGGATATGGAATTTTTCTATTCCCCATAATGCATTAAAAGCAAAAGCTATAGTATGGATTAAACCCTATGACACTTCCGATTCTTTGGTTTCACAATTACACAATCTATATCCGGATATTCCGGTTTTTGTACTAAAAAATAATATACGTTTAGTATTAAAA
>Ga0255099_1000432_pt1 | contig 17276 bp, 14 predicted proteins | sample Colum_Colum_RepA_2_FD_188451 | JGI IMG/M metagenome (GOLD analysis project Ga0255099, IMG submission 188451) | Freshwater microbial communities from Columbia River, Oregon, United States - Colum_Colum_RepA_8d | ecosystem: Environmental > Aquatic > Freshwater > River | place: USA: Oregon...
GGGCGGATGAGTGCCGGCGAAATCGGCGGTGCGGGAGGCGAAGACATGACACGGGCTGGCACCGAAGGTTGCGCCGCGCCACCCAGGGGAATGCGCCAGCCCAGTCCGATGATCCAGTCGCCAAGCTTGCCGCCGCCACCCAGCTGGCTGCTGTTGGCATCGAGCCGGTAGCGGGCATCGAGCTGCAGCCGGCCCCATGGCCCCATGCCCCAGTCGGTGCCCAAGCCCGCATGGGCCATCCAGTTGGTCTCGGTGCTGCCCGGAACGCGTTCATTGATGACGCCCAGGCCTGCGATGGCATAGGGTTGACCCCCTCCCAGCAAGCCAACGCCCTGCCTTCCGGTGAAGTACCAGTGGCTGTCTGCGGAGATCGTCCAGTTGCTGTAGCGCCCGGGTCCACCGGTTTCGGCACCCAGCTTTTCCCAGTTGCCGCGCAGGGCGAGGTCCCAGTCGGTGGCGATGACCCGACTCAGACTCAGTCCGTAGGTCAGTCCGTTGGCGGCTCGCCGGTTACTGTCGGTGAGTACCCAGCCCACGGTGGGAACCAGACTCCATTGGGGGTCGCCGCCTGTTGGTGTGCTCTGGGCATGGGCGCCCGGTGCAATGAGCGCCGCGGCCAGTCCGAGGGCTGCGCAGGCCGATGCGAGTCTTGGCAGCCCGCAGGCCGAAGGCAGAAAACGACGACCGACCCCGGCGGGGCGGAGCGGGACAGACATGCGCATGAGGGACTCCCTGAAATCCGGAGTTGATTATCCCGCCTTTCAGGTTGTCGGCGAGCGATAATCCGTTCTTTCCCTTCCAGCTTTTGAGCAGCAGGCGCCCATGGCCCAGTACGTCTACACCATGAATCGGGTCAGCAAGACCGTTCCTCCCAAGCGAACCATTCTCAAGGACATCTCGCTCTCCTTTTTCCCGGGCGCCAAGATCGGCGTGCTCGGCCTCAACGGTGCGGGCAAGTCCACCCTGCTCAAGATCATGGCGGGCCTCGATCGCGAGATCGAGGGTGATGCCACGCCCATGCCCGGCATCAAGGTCGGCTATCTGCCGCAGGAGCCCCAGCTCGATCATGAAAAGACCGTGCGTGAGGAGGTCGAAAGCGGCCTGGGGGCCGTCATGCACGCCCGTCAGCGTCTCGAGGAGGTCTATGCGGCCTACGCCGAGCCTGATGCGGATTTCGACAAGCTGGCCACCGAACAGGCCGAACTCGAAGCCATCATCGCCACGTCCGATGGCAACAGCCTCGAGCAGCAACTCGAAGTGGCGGCCGAGGCCCTGCGCCTGCCGCCCTGGGACGCCAAGATCGGCCCGCTCTCGGGTGGCGAAAAGCGCCGCGTGGCCCTGTGCAAGCTGCTGCTCTCCAAGCCCGACATGCTGCTGCTCGATGAGCCCACCAACCACCTCGATGCCGAGAGCGTCGACTGGCTCGAGCAGTTTCTGCAGCGTTTTCCGGGCACCGTGGTGGGCGTGACCCACGACCGTTACTTTCTGGACAACGCCGCCGAGTGGATTCTCGAGCTCGACCGCGGCCACGGCATTCCCTGGAAGGGCAACTACAGCTCCTGGCTCGACCAGAAGCAGAATCGCCTGAAGCAGGAGGAGTCCTCCGAGTCGGCCCGCCAGAAGGCCCTCAAGAAGGAACTCGAGTGGGTGCGCCAGAATGCCAAGGGCCGTCAGGCCAAGAGCAAGGCCCGCCTGCAGCGCTTCGAGGAAATGTCCTCCTACGAGTACCAGAAGCGCAACGAAACCCAGGAGATCTTCATCCCGGTGGCCGAGCGACTGGGCAATGAGGTGATCGAGTTCGAAGGCGTGTCCAAGTCCTTCGGCGATCGTCTGCTGGTCGACAACCTCAGCTTCAAGATTCCGCCGGGCGCCATCGTGGGCATCATCGGCCCCAATGGTGCCGGCAAGTCGACGATCTTTCGCATGATCACCGGCAAGGAGCAGCCCGACAGCGGCACGGTCAAGATCGGCCACACGGTGCAACTGGCCTACGTCGATCAGTCGCGCGATGCGCTCGATGGCACCAAGAACGTCTGGGAAGAGGTCTCGGGGGGCCTCGACATCCTCACCGTGGGCCGCTTCGAGATGCAGTCGCGGGCCTACATCGGGCGCTTCAACTTCAAGGGCAGTGATCAGCAAAAGCTGGTGGGCCAGCTCTCGGGCGGCGAGCGCGGCAGGCTGCATCTGTCCAAGACCCTGCTTGCCGGGGGCAATGTGCTGCTGCTCGACGAGCCCTCCAACGACCTCGACATCGAAACCCTGCGCGCGCTCGAAGATGCGCTTCTCGAGTTTGCCGGCTCGGTGCTCGTGATCTCTCACGATCGCTGGTTCCTCGACCGGATCGCCACCCATATCCTGGCGGCCGAGGGCGATTCCCAATGGACCTTCTTCAACGGCAACTACCAGGAGTACGAGGCCGACAAGAAGCGACGCCTGGGTGAGGATGCGGCCCGCCCGACCCGCCTGCGCTACAAGCCCCTGCGCTGATTACCGGAGACTGAGTCATGAACTACCGTTGCGCCCATCGCTGGGCCTTTCCGAAGTGGGGCGAGGCCCTGGAACTGCACGAAGACACGCTCGAGGCTCCCGTAGGTCACGAAGTCACGGTGCGGGTCACGCACTGCGGCATCTGCCACTCCGATCTGCACATCCAGAGCGGCGGCTTTGACATGGGCGGTGGCAAGACCACCAACCTCGAGCGCGGGGGCACCAAGCTGCCCGTGACCATGGGCCACGAGATTGGCGGCGAAGTGGTCGAGGTGGGCCCCGAGGTCACGAGCGTGAAGGTGGGCGATCGCGTGGTGGTCTATCCCTGGCTCGGTTGCGGCGAGTGCCCGACCTGCCTGGGGGGCAACGACCATCTGTGCAACCGGGCCGCGCGCAATCTGGGCATGCAACTGCCGGGTGGCTATGCCGACCTGTGCCGCGTGCCGCACGACCGCTATCTGGTGCCGATCGGCACGCTCGATCCCGCGCGCGCCGCCACCTATGCCTGCGCCGGCATCACGGCCTATGGCGCCATTCGCAAACTGCCCGAGGCCACCGCCGAAGACTGGGTGGCTGTGGTGGGTTGCGGGGGCGTGGGCATGACCGCCGTGGCTCTGCTATCGGCCATCTCCAAGGCCCGGGTGCTGGCCATCGATCCGGATCCGGCCAAGCGCGAGATGGCCCGCCGCTATGGCGCAGCCGATGCCATCGATCCGTCCGCGGCCGATGCCGCCCGCGCCGCCATGAAGCTCACCGGCAACCAGATCCTGGGCGTGATCGACTTTGTGGGATCCGAGGGCTCCACCACGCTCGCCACCGGCATCGTGCGCCGCGCAGGCACCGTGGTGATCGTGGGCCTGTTCGGGGGCGAGTTCCGCTGCCCGGTGCCGATGTTCCCGTTCAAGTCGATGACCGTGATCGGATCCTATGTGTCGGGCCTGAACGAACTGCGCGAGCTCGTCGATCTCGCCCAGCGCATTCAGCTGCCCGAAATCCCCCTGACCCTCAAGCCGCTGGCCGAGGTGAACCAGTCGCTGCAGGATCTCGCGGCCGGCCGGGTGGTCGGTCGCTTGGTGTTGCAGCCTTGACCCTCACGACGCGGGCGCTTGGTCGCGCCCGCCTGTGATACGAAATCAGTCCGACAAGACCCACGACATCAGGAGACCGCCATGGAACTCGATCCGCAAGTCCGCGCCCTGCTCAAGCTGTTCGAAGGGCGTCCTGCCGTCAACACCCTGCCGGTGGATGTGGCTCGCCGCGGCTATACCGAGTCCATGGCCAAGCTCGTGCCGCGGCCGGCCGGGCCGGTAGGAATCGACCGCACCATTCAAGGGCCGGGCGGCGACCTGAAGCTGCGCATCTATCGGGCTGAAGGCGCGCAGGGTGCTTTGCCCCTGATCGTCTATTTCCATGGCGGCGGATGGGTGCTGTGCGACCTCGAGACGCACGACGCGCTGTGCCGCAACCTCGCCACCGAGGCGCAGGCGGTGATCGTTTCGGTGGACTACCGCATGGCGCCCGAACACCGGTTTCCGGCTGCACCCGAAGACTGCATGGCCGCAACCCGATGGGCCCTGAGTCAGGCGACCGAACTCGGTATCGACCCTGCCCGCGCGGTGGTGGCCGGCGACAGCGCGGGTGGCAACCTCGCCGCGGCTGTGGCGCTGCAGGCTCGCGATGAGGGCCTGGCGCTGGCTGGCCAGTTGCTCATCTATCCGGTCACGGCGCACTACACCGCGGCGTTTGATTCCTACGCCGAGTTCGCCACCGGTTATGGCCTGACGCGCGAAGTCATGGTGTGGTTCTGGGATCTCTATCTGGGCAGTGCCCACACCGAGCCGCAGGCTCGCGGCCTGTCGGCACAGGCTGCCCCCATGCTCGCGCAGGATCTGCGTGGCCTGCCGCCGGCGCTGGTCATTACGGCGGCGGTCGATGTGCTGCGCGATGAAGGCGAAGCCTACGGCATGCGTCTGATCGAGGCGGGCGTACCCACCACCATGACGCGCTATCCCGGGATGCATCACGGGTTTTTCACCTATCCGGGCGTGCTCGATGGGGCCAATCGCGCGGCGGCTCAGGCCGGCGAGTGGGTGCGGTCTTTGGCGCCTGCTACCCGCTGATGTGCCGCTGCTGAACCTCTCCGAGATCGAACTCACTGCCATCCGGGCTCAGGGCGCGGGCGGTCAGAACGTCAACAAGGTCTCCAATGCGGTGCACCTGCGTTTTGATGTGCAGGCGTCGTCCTTGCCGCCGGACCTCAAGTCGCGGCTGCTGGCCTTGCGCGATGCCCGCATCAGCACCGAGGGCGTGGTCGTCATCAAGGCCCAGCGGTTTCGCAGCCTCGAGAAGAATCGCGACGATGCCGTGGCGCGCCTGCAGGCCCTCGTCGACAAGGCCGAGGTCGTGCCTGAGCAACGCCGCCCCACCCGCCCCACGCTCGCCTCGCAGCGGCGTCGGGTGGATGACAAGGTGGCCCGCAGCCGCATCAAGGCGCTGCGGGGCAAACCGCAGGACTGAACAGCCCGGCGGCGAACGGCGTCGATCGTCGGTGGACCGACGCCTAGGGCTCTGTCACGTTATTGGCCGAAGACCTTGGTGCCATAGAAGCCCAGGCCAACGGTATACAGCGTGCTGCTGCTCCCGCCATTTTGTCGGCCAGCCGAGAAGTCGATGCTCAGGCGCTCCGGAATCAGCCAGACTGCGGCGCCCACATTGCGAAACGCACCCGAACGGTGGTCCCCTGTGAGTTCGGCAAAGACGAAGCCCGTCTGCCCGAACTCCTGCACGACGGCCAGCCCGTAGGTCGCCGAGGTCTCACTCGCAGTGCGGTCGTGGATCATGCCGAGGTTGGTATGCAGCGAAAGACCCCCACCGTACTTGCCGCTGCCCAGCAGGGTCGCTGAATAGCTGTCCGGGCTGTAGCCCCGGGTGAACTTGTTATGAATCGACAAGGTATTGAGCTTGGCGCCGAAGGCCCATCGTTCGGTCTTGACGGATTCGAAGACGGTTTTCAGCTGCAGCCCCCAGCCGCCTGCATCGGCTGAGGCGGGCGAGTAGCGGGTGTAGGACATGCCGAACTCCAATCCGTCGGCGATCCCGCAGGCAGGTGCAAGGTTCGTGCCCCTCACGCCCGAAGTCCGCTCCTGCCAGATCTCGACCTGGCATTGGCCGCGATCGTTGACTGCAGCGTCGTCGGTGATGAGCGGCCGCACGGCATGCGCGGGGTTCAGGGCAAGCAGGCCGGCAGTGAGCACACCGGCAGTGAGATTGAAGGGCAGGCTGGGCGTTGGGCGGAAGGTCATGGTCGGACAGATCCTGATCAGAAAACGCAGAGGAGGTGATTCACCAGGCATTTGAAGACCGGACCGGGAATTCCGGGCCGGTCGAGCAAGGATGCGACAGTTTTGGAAGCGGCCCGTGCGCGATCCGATCGTCGGTCGATTGCCTGTCGGCGGCGCACAACGGCTGTTCGTCTGCCGGAAATCGCCTTGCACCCCGTCCGGGGCGACCCTTCGATCCAGTGTTTCCTGATTGTGGAGTCTTGGATGTTCTCAAAGGGCTGGACTATCCGCCGTCGCTTGAATCTCTTCATGGGTTCGGCAGCTGCACTCGTGATCGTTGTTGCATTTGCCGGTCTGCAGGCCGCCTGGCACATGCGCGGCGCCTTGGCCGAAACCACAGTGACTGCCAGTGCCATCCGGGCTCAGCTCGAGGCCGACATGATGCACGATGCGCTGCGGGCTGATGCCTATCGTGCGCTGGCCGTGGGTGGCCGGGATCCCGAGGTCGCCGCATCCATCCGGGCTGATTTGAAGGAGCACTCCGATCACCTGCGCGAGCAGGTTGATCAACTCGCCCGCCTCGATCTTCCGAGCCAGCTGAAAACCAGTCTCGCAAGCATCCAGCCTGTCCTCGAGCGTTATGTGACTGCCACCAACGAGATCGTCGAGACAGCGCTCAAGACCTCCGATCGCACGTCCGCTACGGATCTGCTACCGGCCTTCGATCGTGCCTTTGATGAGCTCGCGGGCTCCATGGAGCAGGTCAGCGACTCCATCGAAGCCCTCTCCTTAATGGCCGAAAAGCATGGCGAAGAACGTCTGATGACGGCACTGGGCACGGTGGGCGCGATTGCCTTGCTGGGCCTGCTGGCCGTGGCCTGGTTGGGTCTGTCGGCGCAGCGCCGCATTCTCAAGCCTCTGGATGAGGCGAGCCAGGCCGCCCAGAGAATCGCTCAGGGTGATCTGGGTGGAACCATCCCGACCGCCGGTCGCGATGAGATTGGCGTGCTGATGCAGGCCATGGCCGAGATGCAGCAGGCTCTGCGTGGCTTGATCGCCGAAGTGCGCGATGGCATCGATCAGGTGTCGACGGCTTCGGGTGAAATTGCCGGGGCCAGTCAGGATCTGTCGATGCGCACCGAGCGCCAGGCTGCGGGTCTGCAACAAACCACCTCGGCGCTCGGCCAGTTCGGCGAAGGGATTCAAGGCAATGCCCAGGCCGCAAGCGAGGCGGACCGTCTTGCGGCGCAGGCCAGTGTGCAGGCTGCGCAGGGGGGCGAGGCAGTGGATCGGGTGGTGGCCACCATGCAGGAGATCGAGTCGGCCTCGGCGCGAATCGCCGAGATCGTTCGCACGGTGGATTCGATTGCCTTTCAGACCAACATCCTGGCTCTCAATGCGGCGGTCGAGGCTGCCCGGGCGGGCGAGCAGGGCCGCGGCTTTGCGGTGGTGGCCTCCGAGGTGCGTCAACTGGCGCAGCGCAGTGGCACCGCAGCTCGCGAAATTGCGGCCCTGGTGTCGGATTCGGTCAAGACCGTGGGTCAGGGCGCAAGCCTGGTCAGCGATGCCGGCCAGACCATTCATGGCGTGGTGAGATCGATCGATGCGGTGACGCGTCTGGTGCGCGAGGTGAGTGCGGCCACTTCAGAGCAGTCGCGCCAGGTGCAGGATCTGGCTGCCTCTCTGTCGGATATCGACCGCGATACCCAGCAGAATGCAGCGATGGCTGAGGAGTCTGCCGGAGCCGCCGAGTCGCTGCGCGAGCAGGCGGGTCGCCTGTCGCAGGCCGCGCGCGGCTTCAGGCTCTGACGAGACCCACCCAGCCGGCTTGCCCTTGGGCCGCTGGCTGTCGTCGCGGATGAGGCTTACATCACCGCTCCAAGCTGCCAGGGCACGAACTCCTCCTGACCCATGCCGTGCTGCTCGCTCAGGCTGCGCTCGCCACTGGCCACGCGCAGCATGACTTCAAAAATCTCACGACCCTTGTCGGCCACGCTGCAGGTGCCCTCCAGAATGTCCCCGCAGTTGATGTCCATGTCGTCGCGCATGCGCTGATACAGGCGGCTGTTGGTGGCGAGTTTGATGGATGGGCTGGGTTTGCAGCCATAGACCGAACCCCGGCCGGTCGTGAAGCACACCAGATTCGCGCCGCCCGCCACCTGGCCGGTGGCCGAGACCGGGTCATAGCCCGGGGTGTCCATGAAGACCAGCCCGCCTGCCGTGACGGGCTCGGCGTATTCATGGACGGCCATCAGGTTGGTTGTACCCCCCTTGGCCACCGCGCCCAGTGATTTTTCCAGGATGGTGGTGAGCCCGCCCGCCTTGTTGCCGGGCGATGGGTTGTTGTCCATGCTGCCCCCATTGCGCTCGCAATAGCCCTCCCACCAGCGGATGCGCTCGAGCAGTCGGTGGGCCACCTCGGGTGACTGGGCACGCGCCGTGAGCAGATGCTCGGCGCCGTAAATCTCCGGGGTTTCGGACAGGATCACCGTACCGCCCTGCGCCACCAGCAGATCGCAGGCTGCACCCAGGGCTGGGTTGGCGGTGATGCCCGACATGCCGTCGGATCCGCCGCACTGCAGTCCGACCACCAGATGTCGTGCGGGCACGGGCTGGCGTTGCACGGCATTGGCGGCCCGCAGCATGGATTCAATCGCCTGAATACCCGACTGCACCGTCTGGCGCGTGCCCCCTTCGGCCTGGATGACGAGCGCCTTGAGCTGCTCGGATTCCTTCAGTTGCTGGGCCGCAAAGAGGGCATCCATCTGGTTGGCCTCGCAGCCCAGGCCGATGATGACCAGACCGCCGAAGTTCGGATGTCGTGCGTAGCCCGCGATCGTGCGTCGCAGTACATCCAGGCCATCGCCCGCGGTGTCCATGCCGCAGCCCGAACCGTGCGCGATGGCCACCACGCCATCGACGTTCGGATAGGCCGCAAGCCGCTCGGGCGTGAAATGCCCGGCCACGAACTTGGCCACGCTGGCCGAACAGTTCACGGTGGCGATCACGCCGATGTAATTGCGGGTGGCCACGCGCCCATCGGCGCGCACGATGCCCATGAACTGCGCGGGTTGAGCGGACTGAGCACGTGACGCGGTGTCGACCCCTTCCTGACGCGCACTGCCGATGGCCGGGTCGCGCTCGAAGGCCCTGAAAGCCAGATTGTGGACATGCACATGCGCGCCGGCCGCAATCGCCTGGGTCGCAAAGCCGATGATCTGCCCATAGCGGCGAACGGGGGCGCCGGCTGCGATGTCGTGGGCGGCCACCTTGTGCGCGGCACCGATGGACTCCAGGCACTGCAGGCCCTCGCCATTCAGTGCGGTGCCAGCCTGCAGGGGCCGGGCCGCAATCAGGACATCATCCAGTGGATGCAGGCGCAGCGCGGCCTGCCGAATGAGTGGCACGGCCACGGGTACGCCTGTGAGGGCTGATGCCGGGCTTTCAGCGCTTGAGGATTGAGCTGGCGAGCCGGGGGCGGTGGATGCGGTCATGGCCTTCAACACTCGGGTGGACAGGATCTTCGCTGCAGGCGAGGATCCGGCAATGTACTCCCCCAATGCCCGCCCTTCATTCAATCCGTTTCCGAATCTCCTGACGGCCGCGATCCGCCCGGGCGACCCGCTGTGCGACGCCGTGATCGCCACGGGATTCGAGCGCCTGGACCAGCTCGCCGCCCATGTGCAGGCCTTGCCCTATCGGCGCCCGCAGCATGCGGCCCATCCGCTGGCGGTGCTGCGCGAAGGGTGTGGCACCTGCAGTGGCAAGCATCAGCTGCTGGCCCGGGTGGCGCAGGCCAGCGGCTGCTTCAATGTGATGCTGACCGTAGGCCTTTACGACATGGATGAGGACAACACCCCTGGGGTGGGCGAGGTGCTCAAGGCTGCGGGGGTGAGCAGCCTGCCCGAGGCGCACTGCTATCTCACGGTGGATCATCAGCGGCTTGATTTCACGGGCTTGCCTCGCGGCAGACGCTCGGTGTTTTCGGCGCTGTCCCAGGAGCACTTCCCGCCGCCCGATGCCTTGCCCGAGCGCAAGGCCGAGGTGCATCGCCAGGCGCTCTGGGTCTGGGCGCGCGCGCAGGGCATGGATCTGCAGCAGGCCTGGGCCTTGCGCGAGGCCTGTATCGAGGCGCTGATGCGAGGGCAGGGCACGGCTGCGCAGCGGCCTCAATGAAGGTGAACCCTCCGATACGGCCTCGGGTCGCTTCGGTATTCCTGGCTTCGGTATTCTTTGTTTGCAGACCGATCACATTCCCTGAACCGGCTCGCTGCGATGGCCCCTGAACCGAGGCCCTCCCCACGCCGACCCCACCTATCCGGAGACCTGATGACATTCTCTGCTTCTCGCCGATCGGCCCTGCTGGCTGCTGCAGCGCTGGCGCTGTGCCTGCCCCTGACCGCTGCCGCGCAGGCCGACTATCCCGGCAAGCCCATCAAGTTCATCGTGCCCTTTCCACCGGGCGGCACCAGCGATGTCATGGCCCGCATGGTGAGTGACGAGCTCGGCAAGGTGCTCAGGCAGCCCATCCTGGTTGAGAACGTGGGTGGCGCGGGAGGCGTGATCGGCACTGAGAGGGGCGTAAGGGCCCCGGCCGATGGCTACACCCTGATCATGACGGGCGTCGGGCAGAACGCGGTCGCCCATGGTCTGGACCCGAACATCAAGTACGACACCAACGCCGACTTCATTCACATCACCCAGATTCACTCCGGGCCCAATGTGCTGGTCACGCATCCGAATGCGCCGTTTCGCACCCTGGCCGAAATGATCGATTACGCCCGCAAGAATCCGGGCAAGCTCGATTACGGCTTCACGCATGCGGCATCGGGGCACATGGCCATGGAACTGCTGCGCCAGACCGTGTGCGCGGCGCCCGCAGCCAAGCCGCCCTGCCAGCCCCTGCCCATGGTGGGCATTCCCTATCGCGGTGGCGGCCCCATGATGACGGCACTGCTCGGGGGCGAGATTCCGGTCATGTTCATCAATCAGGATGTGGCCCTGCCGCATGTGAAGGCCGGCAAGCTCAGGGCCATCGCGGTCAGCAGCACCGCGCGCAATGCCTTGTACCCCGACGTGCCCACGATTGCCGAGTCGGGCTATCCGGGCTTTGAGGCCCTCTCCTGGTCGGGGCTCTCGGTACCCAAGGGCACGCCACGGGCGGTGGTCGATCGCATCGAGGCGGCGATGGCGCAGGTCATGGCATCGCCCGCCGTCGTGCAGCGCATGGGCAGCACGGGCTTTGTCATCCCGGGCCAGGGCAGCAAGGCCTACACCGAGTTCGTGCGCAACGAGCGTGAGCGCTGGATTCGGGTGATCAAGGCGGCGGGCATCAAGCCGGAATGAAGAGGCCCTCGCACATCACCCGCACTGCGCGGATCTGCGCGGCGGCGCGCATGACCGGGGCTGGGCAAATCCCTCATCAGGGTTGTAACTCGGCCAGGGCGATGCCCGATTCGCCCTGCACGGCATAGAGCAACCACGTCCGGCCGTCTTCCTCGAAGAGGGCCGGATCGCGCAACTGATTCACCGGCAGGTCGATGCCACTGCGCCAGGACGGCGCGACCGGCAGATGGGCTCCTTCCCAGTCGTGTTCACCGCGAAAGACTTCCTGCTCGGGGCCGGCCCGCCACTGCTGCCAGTCTGTTTTCAGGTCGATGCGTGAGACCAGCATGCGCTCGGGCTGATCCCCGACGCGCGTCCAGAAGACTTCGAGTTCGCCCTCGGGTCGCACCCGAACCGCCGTGTGTCGTTGCAGGGGCTCGTTGAAGACCAGAGGACCCAACTCAAAAGGCCCCAGCGGATCGGTCGCGCGCAGCATGCGTCCCGGCATGGCGAGTGCATAGGTCAGGCCCTGCCACTGAAAGGCCCTGAAATAGCTCGGTCCGAGCAAGGGTTCCAGCGCTTCGAAGTTGAGTCCGTTGGACGACAGGGCAACCCGTGTGCGCTGCACCTGAAATCCGGTCAGGCCGTGCAGGTACATCACGAAACGTCGTCGTTCAGGATCCACATGCACATCCGGCGAGGCGATGTGCGGGCAGGTCGCATCGGCCAGTGCTGGGGTGACCCCGGGCGTGTGTTCGGGCGCCATGCCGGGTCGTTGTCCCACCAGACTCGCATGCGTGGTGCCCGCAGGCACCGGGGGCGGTTCCATCAGGAAGCGGGATCGCTCCAGGCTCAGCGCGCCGGGCTCATGGATGCGCCAGGGCCCTTTGAGTTGGTCGGCCACGGCCAGTCGAATGTGATCGCCCTTGTGGTCGGCAAAGTACAGGTAATAGCGCCCCAGTGGGTTGGTCACCCAGTCGGGTACACGGATGAGCGAAGGCCCCTGGACGTTGTGGCCGACCCGTGCCCCCATGTGCGGGCGGATGATGGGGTTGCCCTCGATTTTCCGAACGCGATAGATCATTCAGTCCGCCTGCAGCTTGAGGGCCTTGACCATGACCGCAAAGCGTTCGAGATCGCCGCGAATGGTCTTGCCGAAGGCCTCGGGCCCGACGCCCATGGGGACCAGCCCGAGCTGGTTGAGCCGTTCCCGAAACTCAGCCTCCTGCATGACGGTCTGCATGGCGGTGTCGATCGCAACAACCCGCGGAGTGGGCGTGCCTGCGGGCGCAAGAATGCCCATCCAGGGCTGAATGGGCACAAAGCCCGGCACCAGTTCGGTGATGGCGGGCAGATCCGGCAGCGCAGCCAGCCGCTCGGTGCCGGTTGCAGCGAGTGCCTTCACCCGGCCGCTCTTGAGTTGGGGCACAACGACGCCGGCCGATTCCTGTGCAAAGTGAATCTGACCGCCGGCGACGTCATTGAGCACCGCGGATGCACTCTTGTACGGGATGTGCGTTGCATTCAGACCGGTGACGGCCTTGAGGGCCTCGGTATTCAGGTGCGGCACGGTGCCACTGCCCGCCGTGCCGTAGTTGAGAAACCCGGGCTTGGCCTTGCTCAGTGCAATCAACTCGGCCAGCGTGTTGACCTTGAGTTCGGGGTTGACGTACAGCACGCCCGCGCCCGTTCGTGCAACCGCCGTGATGGGCGAGAAATCACGAATCGGGTCGTAGCCCACGCGGGCATACACATGCGGATTGATGGCAATGGCCGCCATCGCCGAGAAGAGCAGGGTGTAACCATCGGCCGGAGCCTTGGCCACGCCCTGCGCGCCGAGGCTGCCGCCCTGACCAGGGCGGTTTTCGACCACAACCGGCTGTTTGAGCAGATCCGACAGGCGCTGCGCAACCAGGCGCGCCAGTGAATCAGCGATGTTGCCGGCCGCATAGCTGGTGACGAGCTTGAGGGGTCGAGAAGGGTAGGCCTCGCCCGTCTGTGCGACTGCACGGCTGAATGGCGCCAGCATGCTGGCGCCGAGTGCCGCGCCGCCCACTCCTGAGAGCCAGTCTCGGCGAGTCGGATCAGCCAGCTCATGCCGTGACCGCACGCGGCTTGCCTCAATCCAGGCCTCTGGGCGGATGTGCAGGTTGTTTCGACTCATAAACTCCTCCTTGACTTGACCCTTGCGAGGTCATTCTGGCGCGCTTCAGAAGGCACCTCAGGGTGCCAGCACGATGCGCCCGATCACATCCCGATTCGCCAGGTTCTGCAGGGCTTCGCGAAAGCAGGCCAGCGGCAGGGTGGCATGAGTCTCGGGTTTGAGGTGACCCTGCGCAGCCCATTCGAGCATCTGCGCAAAGGCCGCACGCAGGCGGGGCGTCATGCCTGCAGGCGGCGCCTGGTGTGCCCAGCCCATGTAGTAGCCCCAGTACAGGCCGAGTGCGCTGATGTTCTTGACCAGCAGCAGATTGGCTGGAATCTGGGGAATGGTGCCGCCCGCGAATCCGATCGGCAGGATGCGGCCTTCGGGGGCGATGCAGCGCAGGGACTGATCGAAGACCGACCCGCCCACCGGATCGAAGATCACATCGGCCCCTCGGCCCGACGTGGCCTCGAGCACCGCCTGTCGAAAATCCACCTCGCGGTGGTTGATGGCGAGATCCGCGCCATGACGCAGGGTGGCCTCGACCTTGGCGGGCGAGCTCGCCACGGCAATCACGCGCGCGCCCAGTTGGCGGCCGATCTCCACCGCAGCCAGGCCACTGCCACCGGCAGCACCGTGCACGAGCAAGGTCTCGCCCGGCTGCAGCGCCGCGCGCCAGTGCAAGGCGGCATAGGCCGTGGCGTAGAGCGTGGGGAAATGCGAGGCTGAAGCAAAATCCACGGCGTCTGGCAAGGCGAACACCGTGCCTTCAGGGGCGATCACTTCTTCGGCATGACCCCCGTTGCGAACACCGGCCACCACGCGATCGCCCACCTTGAATTGCAGCACCGCGGGCCCGCATTCGAGCACGATGCCTGCGACCTCGGTGCCGGGCGTGAAGGGCGGGTTGGCCCGGTTCTGATGCTTGCCTTCAATCACCAGCAGATTCGCAAAGCTCACGCCACTGGCCTTGACCGCAATGCGCACTTCGCCCGCCGCGAGTGGCCTTGATTCGACCGATTCAAGGCGGGCATGCGCCAGACCATACTGGCGACAGACCACCGCCTTCATGAGACCTGTCCGTGTCGACCGGCACCCTGTGCAAAACGCCGGGCGCCGTCCTGGGCTTCTTTCTGGCGTGCCTCGATCGAGAGTTCGGCTTCGCGGGCGAGCGCCACATCCAGTGGCTGGCCGGCCTGCGCATGGAGCGAGCGCCGATCCGACAGCGCGGCAATCGGTGGAAACCCGGCGATTTCGCGGGCCAGCGCCTCGGCCTGAGCCCGGCTCTGGCCCTTGGGCACCACGCGATTGACCAGGCCCATCTGCAGGGCCTCGGCGGCCCCCACCTTGCGTGCGGTGAGCAGCATGTCGAGCGCCCGGCTCTCGCCGATCAGCCGCGGCAGCCGAACCGTGGTGCCATCGCTCATGGGCACGCCCCAGCGGCGCGAGAGCACGGCAAAGGCCGCGTCTTCTTCGGCCACCCGAAGATCACACCACAGGGCCACCCCCAGTCCTCCCGCGCAGGCATACCCCGCCACGGCTGCGATGACGGGCTTGGCGGCCGGTGCACGCAGCGGGCCGTTGGCACTGCCCGCCCAGGGCTCATAGACCACGCCCGCGGACAGCTCCTTGAGGTCGGCTCCGGCGCAAAAGCTGCCCCCGGCGCCCCAGAGCACGGCCACGCGCGCATCGGTGTCGGCTTCGAAATCGCGCACCGCCGCATCGAGCAGGCGTGTGGCCTCGGTATCGAGCGCGTTACGCACTTCGGGCCGGTTGATGATGATCGTGGTGACCGGCCCGGCCTTTTCAACCTGAATTTTCTGCATGGCTCAGCCCCAAGAAGCGTTCCCGTCCTGGCTCACGCTGAATGGCTGAACGGGCGCGCATCGCACGATCAGACCTCAGCGTCCCTTGGCCTGGCGCCAGGCTGAAAACTCGGCAGGCGTGGCCGGATCGGTGGGCGGGTACAGGCCCAGAATGGATCGGCCTTCCAGGACCTTTTCGGTCACAAAGTCTTCAAAGGCGGTCATCTCGACCGCCTCGGCAGCAATCTCGGCGGCCATGGCCTTCGGAATCACCACCACCCCTTCCGCATCGCCCACGATGATGTCACCGGGCCACACTGCCACATCACCGCAGCCGATCGGCACATTGATGTCGAGGGCCTGATGCAGGGTGAGGTTGGTGGGGGCGCTCGGGCGCTGGTGGTAGGCCGCAAAGGGCAGGCGCGCAATGTCGGGGGCATCCCGAAAGCCGCCGTCGGTCACCACACCGGCCACGCCGCGCTTCATCAGGCGACTCACCAGGATGGAGCCCGCTGACGCGGCACGCGCGTCCTTGCGGCTGTCGATTACAAACACCGACCCGGGTGGACAGTCTTCGACCGCCTTGCGCTGCGGATGGGCGCGGTCATTGAACACCGTAATCGGATTGAGATCCTCGCGGGCCGGGATGTAGCGCAGCGTGAAGGCGGGCCCCACCATGTTGGGCAGGCCGGTGTTGAGCGGGTGTACGTTCTGGATGAACTGATTGCGCAGTCCGCGCTTGAAGAGCGCCGTGCACAGTGTGGCCGTGCTCACGCCCATCAGTTGATTGCGCAGGGTGGGGTCCATGACGTTCCTCATGCGGCCTTGATGCCGAGGTCCTTGATCAGTTTCTGCCACTTGGTCGATTCGGTTCGCATGTGTCGGTCAAAGTCGGCTGCCGTGCCGCCGATCAGCTGACTGCCTCCTGGCTCAAAGCGCGCCTTGACTGCGGGTAGCTTCAGGATGCGGTCGATCTCGCTGGCAAGCTTGTCGATGATGGGCTGCGGGGTGCCCGTGCGCACCGACACACCCGACCAGCCCACGGCGACTACATCGGCCAGACCCAGTTCGGCCATCGATGGGATATCAGGTTGCGTGGGTACCCGGGTGGGCTGCAGCACGGCCAGGGCGCGCAGCTTGCCGGCCTGCACCAGACCCGCATGCGTACTCAGGTTGTCGACAGCCATGGGAATGACACCTGCCACCAGATCCTGGGCCAGTGGGGCACTGCCCTTGAAGGGCACCACGCTGATCTTCAAGCCCGCCACCACCTTGAAGAGCTCGCCGCCCAGATGATTGACCGTGCCGAGCCCGGAGATGCCGTAGGTGAGTCTGTCGGGATTGGCACGCGCATGATCGATCAGATCCTTGAGCGTTTTGAAGGGCGAGTTCGCCGGCACGAAGAGGGCATTGGGAATGCTGACCAGCTGAATGACCGGGGCCAGATCCCTGAGCGGCTCATAGCGCATCTGGTCGGGAATCAATGCCGGATTGATCGCGAGCGGCGGACTCGCAAGCAGCAGCGTATGACCATCGGGCTCCGAGCGGGCGACGAGCTCGTTGCCGATATTCGAGGCACCACCGGGTCTGTTCTCCACCAGCACGGGCTGCTTCCAGGCCTCGTTCAGTCGCTCGCCCACCACGCGGCCCAGGGTGTCGGTGATTCCCCCGGGCGCATACGGCACTACCCAGCGAATGGGTTTGGACGGATAGGCGGCCGCCGCGTCCTGAGCGCGGGCGGCACCGATCTGACCCATCAGCGTCGGACCCAGACCCGCGCCAAGCAGCAAAGATGAAGCGCGCAGGGCGCTGCGACGAACAGCAAGGCGTGAGAGGGTGCTCATGTCGTCTCCTGGTTTTGCATAGCGAGCCCTCCGCATGAAGGCTCCCGGGATCAGGGGCGATGGACTGCATGCGGCCCCACTTGCGGATGGATCCGCAGATCAGAAGATATCCGGCTCGGGCACAGGTGCGCCAAAAGTTGTTTCGAGGAAATCAAAGTCACAGCCCTGGTCGGCCTGCAGGATGTGCTGACTGAACATCCACCCGTAGCCGCGCTCAAAGCGCCGGGCGGGGGGCGTCCAGGCTGCCTTGCGCGCAGCCAGATCGGCCTCGCTCACCTGCAGGTGGATGGTGCGCGCGGGCACATCGACCGTGATGAGATCACCGGTTTTGACAAGCGCCAGTGGGCCTCCGACAAAGGCCTCGGGCGCGCAGTGCAGCATGCAGGCG
>Ga0255099_1000438_pt1 | contig 17129 bp, 12 predicted proteins | sample Colum_Colum_RepA_2_FD_188451 | JGI IMG/M metagenome (GOLD analysis project Ga0255099, IMG submission 188451) | Freshwater microbial communities from Columbia River, Oregon, United States - Colum_Colum_RepA_8d | ecosystem: Environmental > Aquatic > Freshwater > River | place: USA: Oregon...
TGAGGCGCGTCCCGTAAGGAGCGGTGAATTCGTAATGCGAGAAGACCGGCCCGGCGAAGACCATGCGGTCGGGCCCGTTGTCCACCGCGATCATCATCAAATTCACCCGCCCAACTCCCTCGTGAAGCACCGCGCCCGGATCCCCGTCGGGAGCGGACGGCCCATCGGTGTGCACATCCGTCACGATGAAGTCGGGGCGGATGCAGTCGTGGAAGTCGGGCGCACTGGCATTGTTGATCTTCCCGTTGTCCCCGAGGAAGAACAGCTTCGGATACCACCCCGTGTAACTCCGCACGCCCGCGTAATCCCTCATTCTCTCGATGGTGTTCTCGAGGAATGCCGCCTGCGTCGGAAGCAGGGGTTCTCGATCGAGTTCCCTCTGGGCGATCGCACCGAGGGTGCCGCAGGTTTTGGCGAACCCCTGAAAGAAGGTCGCGGCGTTCGGAAGCACGTAATCCGGCTTACTGTCCAGTCGAAGCCCGTCGGTCCTGTCCAGACCCAGTGATTGAAGAGTGGTCGCAGTCTGGGAAGCCATCGCTTGGAGGGCCTGGAAAAAGGCCGGACGAGGCTCAACGAAGCCATTCGGATAGCTGCACATAATAGGGAAGGTCCCGCTCTGCTTGACCCCCAGAATCGTGGCGTGACGCAACTGGGTCCACGAGGCCAACTGAGTGTTGACCGTCTTCATAGCCCAAGCGCGCGTGCGCATGGCCTCGGGGTATTCCGGACCCACAGTCGGGGTCGAAAGCGATCTCAACGCCGACAACCAATGATCATACAGGGTCCCATTCCAGGAATTCGCAGGGCGGGCATCCAGGGCGAGCCTCACCGCCGCCAGGTTGCGTTGGTAAGGGAATCCATCGCGGAAGGGCACCCCATCCGTCCGGGTCATGTTGGCGGCCAACTCAGGCACAATCTGGTTGTTTCCGAGAACAGCGAAGGCCACATCTAGTGAGTACGGAAGGCGTCTACGGACGAGTTTCGGTGGATTCGATGCCGGCTCACCCGGCTTCAGGATCCGATCCATGACCACTTGGTTGAACGCCCAACTATCCACCGTGAAACGCTGGCCCAGGAAGGTGAAGGAGCGGGGCAATTTAATTTGATCGTCACCCGCTCCCGCCACGAATCCGTGGCTCGCGATGAGTTGAGCGCCCAGCGTTCCTCCCTCGATCCGGCTCTGGAACGATTCCAATTGGGCCATGGAGGTAATCGACTTGGGATTCACTAGACCCGCCTCTCTCAACAACCCGTCGAGCTGCGTGAAGTCCATTGAGTCGGATGGACCGATGAAGGTCGTGAGGTATCGGTCAAACTTCTGCCATTGGTCCCGTTGGCCTGACCGGTTGAGCAAATCATTGAGGACGATGGCGGTGCCCAGTTGACGAGTGGACGCCCAGTTGGTGTCCCCAGCAACGCGCAGATCAACCCGCCCCAGCCACATCATCGTCTGGAAGTAACGCTGAAGTGCGGGGGTCTTGGTGTAATGGCCACGGGGCACGAACTGCGAGAAGTCGACCCACTCGCTGTCCTGCCTGCCGTCGAAGAAGTTGTAGGACACCGGCTTGCCTGCCGCGATCAGTCCGAGGGCTATCTTGACCCGCTGCTTCAACTGTTGTTCCACGGCAGGCTCGATGGGGTAGAACCATCCCCAGGATTCCCCGACGGCAAGGACCCTGGCCACAGAAAGATAGAATTCGGCATCCTCGAAACTCTGGGCGAGCGGGCCTGATGCGTAATCCCTTCGAGCCGAACCGCACTGTCCAGTCAACTCCCACAGCAAATTTTCCAAAGTGGGCGCCAACATCCCCTCCTCGATCACCTCCAAGACCCCGGAGAAGGACCGCTGCCAGGCTTGGAGGATGGAATCGGTGGTGATGAACACCGGGAGGTCCCGCACAAAGATGTTGTAGTAGATGTCGCCAAAACTCTTGTCGGAGAGCCGTTCGCTGACCACAAAGCCATTCGTGCGAAAGGTGGCCAATTCGGCATCGGAGAGCTTGAAGGCCGGTAGTAGTCCTCGCGGAGGATCGGGTTGAGGTTCCCAGCCCACCGAGCCGGTTTGGGAGCTTCCAAGCTTCACGATATCCTTCTGGAAAGCATCCCAGTAGAGGGAATTGGTCGGATCCCATGAGATGCCCGGCAGATAGGCGGGCTGGGAACCGAAACGGGCGCTGAAGTCGGCGACGGAAAACAGCCCGAGCGCCTCCAGTTCGTCATCGAAGCTCGACTGGTAGCCCAGAACCTCAGCTCCTGCGGTTGCGGTGAATGAGGATTCCCGCGCCGAGATGCGGAAAAACCCCTGGCCCGACGGATCCTGCGCGAGAGTGGTATCGACCGAAGTCACCCCGACGGGCAGTCGCAATTTTTGGCCATGCGGGCTCCAAGTCGAGAGATCGCTGGAACGCTGCAACCGCAATTCCATCGGCTTGGACGACTGGATCGTGCCCTTCAACCGTACCTCCATCGCGTTGCCCTCTGGTGGGCGCTCCAGTCTCAGTTGGAGCGGTTGAGCCCATGACACCATGCCCCCCAAGAGCATCACCACTGCACTGATCAGAATTCTCTGGGCCCAGGCCAAAACAACACACCAAGGAAGATTCCGATGGGTCATGCTTAATCGATAATCTTAATTATTAGTTTTTCAATATCGAAAAATCGAACTCCCAGCCATGGATCGGTCCGGTCTGAACCTGGATTCAGAGAAGCAACGGGGCTTACCCTGAAGGCAAACCAAACTCGGTTCAGGGTCTGTGGCCGCCGATGCTCGCACGACCCAAGCCCAGTGAACACAGGAGTCCACAGCTTGAAATCGGAGTTCTACGAGTCTGCAACGTAGCAGCAATCGAAACAGAATAATCCTCCAGTCCATCCGCGCACCCCACATCCGTTCAACCGCATCCGATCAGAGCCAATGGAAGCCCCGAAGCTCAATGGGATGGGTCTCCTGAAGCCGCCGAGTTCATAGAATCCCACAACCGAACTCCATGAGAGGGATCCCCCAGACACCCACGCCCATGACAACGACTCCAAAACGAGAAGAAGGGGCGTTCCAGCCCGCCTCACCAAGGGAAGGTATAGTCGAGGGGTTCGGGCGGAAGAATCCGGTACATGCGCATCACGGAGGCGTCGAAGGAGTCGAAGGCGTAGCGCTCGGTATCGGCCCCTTCGAAGATCCAGTAGGTCCTCCAGGGGCCCGCCGCACCCGCGTCGGAGGACTCCAGCCGGACTTGATACCCGCGAGCCACCTGGGTCTTCAGCATCACACCGCGCTGGCCGCCCCCGTTGTCATACTCAGAGATGGTCAGAGGCTCGGCCGGACCGGGCGTCTCATCGTCGGCCAGGGTCAGCACCGTGCTTTCGAATCCCTTCATGAGCTTCAGGCCTCCTTCGATCGACTCCAGGGTGAGGGTGATGTTCTGAGTGCCTTGGGCCTCGGTGTTGTTCACCAGCGGGATCTGGACGAAAATCTGCGACTGACCCGGCTCGAAGGTCGCGGTTCGGTTGGTCTGACCGCCCAAGACGGCCAGCGCGGAGGCCGGACCTTCTAGCCGGTAGGTCACCGTGGCCGCCTGCCGGGTGTTGAGGGTGCGCCACAGGCGGACTTGGACATAACCGTTGGCGGACCCCTCGTTGATTTGGAAGCGGGGCGAGACAAAGCCCACCTCGCCGGGATTCATGTCGTCGAGGAGGCGCACTTCCATGCGCGCCGGCGCGTTGGTGCTGCCATCAATGGACAACTCGAAGACAGCCGTCTCGGTGCCCTCGTTGACTTCGTCGAGGATTGTAGGCAGTGGCAGCCAGTTCATGGAACCGAGTCCTCCCATGGCCGGCACAATCCTCACGGGCTGATTCGTATCGAAATCTTGGCCCGGAGTGGCGGTGCCGCTGACGAACCGGGCGCGAACCGTGATGTCATTGGTGCCCTGATAATCGCCCAGGATCGTGAAAAACAGAGGGATGGAGGACCGATCCTCCGCGATCTCGAGAGTCGGGTAGTCGAGTTGCAGGGACAGGCCCTCGAGACCGCTGGCGGCGCTCGGAACGGGCTCGGTCAGCGCCGGGTCCACAGGGCGTGTCGGCGGCTGTTCGGCCTGCGGAAGAGGAGTCACCGGGTTGGTATCTGGCAGCGGTCGGACCTGCGCCAACAGGGTGGCGTTCGTCAGGAGGGCGGTGGCGACGACGACGGCCCGGAGGGGCCGCGCCGTGAGCAGGCGTTCGAGGAACGCGGGTTTTCGGGTTGGCTGGGGGTTCATGGATTTGGATTTCAGTCGTTCTCTAATCCTTCAGAATGATTCTTCTTATCAAATAGAGAAAGAAAACCCTGGCGGGCATCTTTATTGGAAAAGCGGTGAAGCGGAACGGCGATCAGGACCGCTCAGGCAGTCCGGCGCGGGGCGGCGGTGAGGGCTCCTCCGGACAACGCCCCGAAGAGCGCCAGAACCGTCAAGGCGGCCGGAGTCAGGGCCAGACTGCTCTGGATCCACGGATGCCAGGCAACCTGGAGCAATCCCACCACCGCAGCCCCGGTCAAGCCCAGCGACAGTCCGATGGCCAGACCACGAGGAATCCGCGCCCGCCGAATGAGGAAGGCCATGGCCAGCGAACCGCCCGAAAATCCCAGGCAGGCGGCGATGGATTCGTGGCTGGGCTCGTTGGCCTCACAGACGCGGGAGGCGAATCCCATGGCCAACAGGAGCCAACCCACCACGGCCACCCTCTGCTGCGGGGTCATTGGCACGCGATGCGGTTCCCGGGGATCCGACTCGCGGAGGCAACGCCGGGCGATTTCGAGAGGCGAACCCAGCGATCGGAGGGCCGACTGGCGGGCCTCCTCGGCAGACATGCCGGAGCGGAGACCTGCCTCCAGAGATTCCATCAAATGGTCTTCCAGTTCTGCGGCAAGCTGGGTGGGAAGGCCGGCCAAATCGGAGCTGAAAAGATTGGAGTTCATCGGGAAGGGGGCGGTTTTTGGGGTTGTCGAGGAAGAGGTGCGTTAGCGAGCCGGTACCGGAGCGGTGACCGCTTCGTGAGGGTGTGTGTTGGGGAGGGCATCTCCGGTGACCCACAGGCCATGGAGGATCGCATTCACAGTCTGCCATTGCCGGCGGTCGTCTTCCATCACGGGGCGTGCTTGGGCGGTGAGTTGGTAGTACTTGCGCTTACGACCGGTCTCCGACTCGCCCCAGCGGGCTCCAATGAGTCCATCGGCCTCCAGTCGATGGAGAATTGGGTACAACATGCCATCTGTCCACTCGACCTCCCCACCGGAGAGCTCGCGCACCTTCTGAACGATGGCGTACCCATAGCTTTCGCCGGTCCGAAGGATGCCCAAGACAATGGCGCTGGCGCTCGCGGCGTTGAGGTCCTTGCTGATCTTCATGGGGTTACTATGCATTGCTTTTCTATGCACGCAAGCGCTAGGCATTATTTTCTGAAATTTTCTAACCGTTGAGGGACAGGCTCCTGTTGGCTTGGAAGATATCGAGGGCACTGGCACTCGCGGTGTTGCAGGCTGGCCGGCCCGCGGCAGGCCCATTAGCCTGTCCCCATGTTCAGCGAACTTGCCCGCACGGTGGCCGCCGGCCAGGAACTGGGCCCAGCGGAAATGCCCGGACTGGTCGACGCTCTGGGAGACGCCGCCCAACCCGTCGGCGAGCGGGCCGATTTCCTCATCGCCTGGGCCATCCGCGGCGAATCTCCGGCCGAGGTGGCTACCTTGGCGAGTGAGTTGCGCAATCGCTCGGTGGCGGTGCCCCTGCCCGAGTCGTTCCGGCAATCGCGGGAAATCCTGGATGTCTGCGGCACGGGCGGCGACCGGCTCAACACCTTCAACATCTCCACCACCGTGGCCCTGGTGTGCGCGGCGGCGGGCGTTCCGGTGGCCAAGCACGGCAACCGCGCCATCACTTCCAAGTCGGGCAGCGCCGACGTGCTCGAGGCCTTGGGCATCCCGGTGGACTTGTCCCCTGAGGCGGCGGCTCGGGCCATCGAAGAGGCGCACTTCGCGTTCTTGTTCGCTCCGCGGTTTCACCCGGCCTTCAAAGGCATCGCCCCGGTGCGAGCCCTTTGCGCCGAACGGGGCCAGCGCACGGTCTTCAATCGACTGGGCCCGCTGCTCAACCCCGCGCGGCCCAGCGCCCAGTTGCTCGGAGTCTCACGCACCGAATGGGTGGAGCCGATGGCGCGGACGCTGCAAGCCCTCGGGCTGCGGCGAGGCATGGTGGTATCGGGCGAAGTCCCCGGCCACGGCACCCTCGATGAACTGTCCACGCTCGGAACCAACTACGTCGCGGAGTTCTACCAAGACCGCGGGTTCAGCGCGTCCTCCGGATCGGCATCCGACTTCCCGCTCATTCCGGCCACGCTGGCCGACCTCGAAGGCGGCAGCGCCGCCGACAATGCTGCGATCATCGTGCGCATCCTCGAGGGCGCGGATCGCGGTCCCCGACGCGATGCGGTGATGCTCAATGCGGCAGCGGCCCTGTTTGTCGCGGCCCGAGTCCGCAGCATGGGGCAAGGTTGGGATTTGGCGGAGAAACTCCTGCAGGATGGCTCGGTGATGAAGACCCTCAAGTCGTTGCGCCAGACCGGTTGATCCGACGCCTGCTCATCCCTCGCTGATCCCCCGCTGATCACCCCCCGGCGCATGTCCCATGACTTAACCCTGCAGCAGTGGGCACTGGCCTGTCTGGCCGCGGTGGGCATCGGCGTCTCCAAGAGCGGACTGCCCGGGGTCAGCCTGTTGCACGTGGTGCTCTTCGCCCAACTCTTCCCGGGGCTGCAATCGACCGGCGTCGTGCTGCCGATGCTGGTGGTGGGCGACATCGGCGCGGTGCTGCTCTTCCAACGCCACGCCGATTGGCACCACATCCGGCGAACCCTCCCGCCCGCGGGCATTGGAGTGATTGCCGGCTGGGGCGTGATGAGCCTTTGGGGACAGACAGATTTCCGGCCGGTCATCGGGGTCATCGTGCTGGCCTTGGCGGTCATCCAGCTCATCCGACATTGGCGGCCCGAGACGTTGGCTCACCTACCACACACCCGCGCCTTCGCCTGGAGCATCGGACTGCTGGCTGGCGGCGTGACCATGGTCGCCAATGCCGCGGGGCCGGTGATGGCCTTGTACCTCGTGGCCGTATCGCTGCCCAAGAATGTGTTCGTGGGGACCAGCGCCTGGTTCTTCCTGCTCATCAACCTCTTCAAGGTACCCTTCAGCCTGCAACTGGGACTCATCCACCTCGACTCGCTGGCGTTCAATGTGCGATTGCTGCCCCTGGTCGTGGCCGGGCTCTTCATCGGCCGAGCGGTGGTTTCGCGCCTACCGCAGCGCACCTTCGACACCTTCATCCTGATCTTCGCCTGGGTGGCAGCCCTGCGCCTTCTATTGTAGTCGAATGAGCGGGCCCGGCAGCCGAGCCAATGATCGCCCCTCGCGACGCTGGAGAATGGCGTCGATGCGCGGCACATACATTTGGGTCTCGGCCGGAAGATAGCGGGAGATGTCGCTGAACGTCTTGGCGCGGTGGCGGTTCATTAGACTCGCAACCCGGGTCTCGCCAGCATTGTAAGCGGCCAAGGCCAGAGGCCAGTCCTTGAATCGTCGGTGAAGCGCACGAAGGTATCGGGCCGAGGCGCGGGCGTTCTTCTCCGGACGGTAGCGCTGGTCGAACGGAAAGGTGGAGAGCCCCTGCGCTCGGGCGGTTTCCGGCATCAATTGGTAAAGGCCGGCCGCCCCCGCTGGACTGCGGGCCCTAGGATCAAACGACGACTCCACCTCCGCCACCCAGACCAACTCCTCCGGCACGCCCTCTTCGCGGAAGATTGGCTTGAGCTGCGGGACCCTACGCCGGGCCTCGGTGGGCCAGGATTCGACGATCGTGATGTCGGACCAAACCTTGCGCTGCTGGGCCTCCGTCGGCACTCGCTGCAACGGCCCCGACGTTTGCTGACTGGGGACTGTGACGGGATTCGGCGGCCGTAGCGGCTGCTCGGGCGATTTCGGTTTTTGCGGCAGTAGCGGAAGGTGGGGCACCTCCGGCGTCGGAACGGTCAACGGACGCGGCACGGGACGAGCCAAGACTTCCGCCGCCTTGAAGTAATCCAATCGAGCCCGGAGCCAAGGCACGTACGGGCGCAAGGCAGTCTCGCGCTCCAACCACGGAAGGAGGGCGTCGGCCACCCGACGCAGCTCGGCCAGATCGAGTAAACTCTCAGCCTGTAGGCGATCCTGCACTTGCTTCAAGAGCGGTTCCACCTGCTCAAGGTCGAGTTCTGGCAGCGGCGGTAGGGCCTCCTCGTCGATGTTCTGATCCCACCAACGTTGCCCCTCGTTCAACAGCGACTCGAGGTCTGGAAGCGCTTGGGCCAAGATCACCCGATCGGGGAGCCAGAGGTTCGCTAGGACTATGCAAAGAAGAGCGCGTTTCACGGCAGGTTTACGCGGAACATCATCGAGGGTTGTTTCATGAGCAAATGGCACAGGGACACCCCGTTGGCTGACCCATCAGCAGTGGCCACGGAACTTCAGTGAATGCGAGGACAAAACCCGGACTTGCCGCGATCCATTCCCCCGACACACTGAGTTCACGCTTCCAAATCCTCCGTTTATGGGCCGCATCTACAACAACATCATCGAGACCGTCGGGCGCACGCCGCTCGTCCGCCTGAACCGCATCCCCGCCAGCCTCGGCGTGGATCCGTCCACGCAGATCCTGCTCAAGTGCGAGTTCTTCAACCCGCTGGGATCGGTGAAGGACCGCATCGGCATGGCCATGATCGAAGACGCCGAGCGCAAGGGGATCCTCAAGCCGGGCACCACGATCATCGAGCCGACATCGGGAAATACCGGCATTGCGCTGGCCTTCGTCGCCGCCGCCAAGGGCTACAAGGTCATCTTGACCATGCCCGAGACCATGTCGTTGGAGCGCCGCACCCTGCTGGCACTCCTGGGTGCCAAGTTGGTGCTGACCCCCGGCAGCGAGGGCATGCGCGGGGCCATCGCCCGGGCCGAACTTCTGGCCAAGGAGATTCCCGATGCGTGGATCCCTCAGCAGTTCGAGAACGGTGCCAATCCGGCCATCCACACCGCGACGACCGGCCCGGAAATCTGGGAAGACACCGCCGGCGCCGTGGACATTTTCGTCGCTGCAGTCGGCACGGGCGGCACCATCACCGGTTGCTTCGAATACATCAAACCCCTCAAGGCGTCGTTCACAGCCATCGCGGTTGAACCCAAGGATTCTCCGGTCATCACCCAGACGCTGCACGGTGAAGCGGTGAAACCGGGTCCGCACAAGATCCAAGGCACCGGTGCCGGATTTGTGCCGAAAAACCTTCGTCTGAAGGATGCCGCAGGCAATCCCCAGATCATCGAAGCGGTGCAAGTGAGCAACGATGACGCCTTCGCCATCGCCCGCCGACTGGCCAAGGAAGAAGGAATCCTCGCCGGTATTTCTTCAGGCGCGAACGTGTGGGCTGCCATCGAGGTGGCCAAGCGACCCGAAAACAAGGGCAAGACCATCGTCACGGTGGCCTGCTCGACCGGTGAGCGCTACCTGTCCACCGCCTTGGCCGCCGAGGCGCGGGCTGAAGTCGGGGGCTAAAATCGTTCGTCCGGGACACTCCGTTCCCGGAGACGATGGAACACAACGTACCAGGCCGCGTGGCATCCCACGCGGCCTGTTTGTTTTCAGAAGAACACCGAGGCCAGATTCAGGCCATCCCTGGAATCCAACGATCAACGGTCCAGGGGCCTTTCCAACAAATCACAATCGGACCACCAACTTGCCGAACTGCTCACCGCGCTCCATGCGCTCGAAGGCGGCACCCACATGGCCCAAATCAAAGACTTCACTGACCACGGGCTTGATGGCGTGGGTCTTGACGAACTCCACCATCGCCAAGAACTCGGCCGGGCTTCCCATGGTGGTTCCCAAGAGTGAAATCTGACGCCAAAACAGTTTGCGGGTCGGCAGTTCGGGCGCATTACCGCAGGTGGCCCCAAAGAAAACGATGCGCCCACCCGAAGCGGTGAGGTCGATGAGGGTCTCAAACCCGTCACCCCCGGCGCTGTCGACGACCACATCAAAGGGACCATGGTGCTTGCCGAATTCAACGTGCCAATCAGGCAAGTTGTAGAGACTACCCGCCTTGGAACCCAACTCATGAGCCCGCTCCAGTTTCCAGGGCGCGCTGGAGGTCACACAAGGAACTGCCCCCACCGCTGAAGCAAACTGCAGTGCAAAGAGCGCCGTACCGGCACCAATGCCATTGATGAGGATGCGTTCATGGGGTTTGACCGCGGCCCGACTGAAGATCGCCCGATAGGCGGTGAGCCCAGCCAAAGGCAATGCGGCGGCCTCTTCCCAAGACAAGTGGGTGGGCTTCGGAACCAATTGCGTGGCCGGAATCGCCACAAACTCAGCCAAGGTTCCATCCCGCGGCAGGCCCAGAATGGAGAACCGCGGCTCTTGCACCTTGTCAGAATGACCCCAGTCGAGGGCCGGATTGAGGATGACTTCTTGTCCCACCACAGAGGGATCCACGCCGGAGCCAGCTGCGATCACAGTCCCAGCGCCGTCGGACCCTAAAATCACCGGAAACTTCAATCCCGCGTAGTGACCTCCCTTGATCCACACATCGCGATGATTCAACGCGGCGGCATGGAGCCGGACAACGACCTCACCGGGATGCGGAGCCGGCTGGGGGACGGTATCCACGACCAACTCCTGAACTCCACGTAGGACGGCAGCTTTCACATTCCGAAGACTAGCGGAACCTCCCGGGCAACGCGAGCCCCAGGACTATTTCAAACGCAGGAAATTTGAGAGGATGGTGCGCCCATTCTCCGTGAGGATGCTCTCCGGGTGGAACTGCACACCCCAGATGGGCAGCGAGGTGTGTTTGACTCCCATCACCTCCCCTTCCTCGGTCCAAGCAGTCACCTGAAGTTCTGGCGGCAAGGTTTCACGACGAGCGACGAGGGAATGGTAGCGGGTCGCGTTGAACGGATTGGGCATTCCTTCAAAAAGATCCTTCCCGTCGTGGAAGATTGGCGAGGTCTTGCCATGCATCATCCGGTAGTTCACCTCCACCGTGGCGCCGAAGGTGTGGCAAATGCATTGGTGCCCCAGGCACACACCCAAAATAGGAACCCGCCGCTCGGAAAAAGCACGAATCAGGTCGTTCGAAAGCCCGGCCTCACGCGGCGAACAGGGGCCCGGCGAAATGAGGACCCGTTCCGGCTTCAGGGCCAACGCCTCTTCCAAGCGGATCTGGTCATTGCGATGCACCTGCATCTCCACACCCATCTCGCCGAGGTATTGGACGAGGTTGAATGTGAACGAGTCGTAGTTGTCGATGACCAGCAACATGGCGGACAGACGCTAATCGGACCGAGCCGGGTTGGGAAGTCCGCCCACCAAAGGCTCGGATTGACCCAAACAGGAAAACGGCTGGCGTGCTCTTCACCTGGCATCCAGCTTCAGGACCAGAAACCGATCCACTTTCCCATGACCCGGCTCCTTCGCCTGATTTTCCTCGGTCTCAGCCTCAGCTGGCCCTCCCTGCTGTCGGCATCGCCCGAGACTTACCAACTGTTTATTGGAGGCGAATCTGTGCTCGATGCTCGTGAAACTGCTGCCAAGTCCGGGAAAGACAGCAAAGCACAGGTTGATGCCGGCAAAGCAAGACGACGAACCTTGATCGGCGAACATGCGCTGCTGCAAAAACGCTTGGCCGGCTCTGGGACTGTGGTGGTGGGCAGCACTTACACGCTCTCGAACAGTTTGATCGTCACGGCGGAAAATTCGTCGCTCGAGCAACTGCGCGCCCTTCCCGGGGTCGTCTCTGTGGAACGCATCCAACCCCTCGAACGCCACACCCGGACGTCGGTTCCCTTCATCGGTGCGCCCTCGGTGTGGCTACCCCAAGGGGCAGAGTCCGGAATCACCGGGCGCGGCGTGCGCATCGCCATTGTGGATTCGGGCATCGATTATTTGCACGCGCACCTCGGCGGCTCCGGCGATCCCGCGGAATACGCGACCAATGATCCCTCGATCATCGAGGCTGGATCATTCCCAACTGCCAAGGTGGTCGGAGGCTGGGATTTTGCCGGTGACAACTACGATGCCGGCGGGGAGTTCGGCAGCACCTCACCCGAACCCGACGCCGATCCGCTGGACCCCAGAGCCAACGGACACGGTTCCCATGTGGCCGGTATTGCTGCAGGCCTCGGGGTCTTGTCGGACGACCGCACCTTCGCCGGCCCTTACGGTCCGGGTATCTACACCAATGAGTTCAAGATCGGCCCTGGCGTAGCCCCCGAGGCCTCGCTCATCGCCTACAAGGTTTTTGGATCCCGGGGCAACACGGCACTCGTTCCGCTGGCCCTGGATCTCGCCGCGGATCCGGATCAAGACGGCAACACCGCCGACCGGGTCGATGTGTTGAACCTGTCATTGGGGTCCGCCTTCGCCACCGATAACGAGACCTCACAAACCGCCACCATCAATCGGTTGGCCAACCTGGGCACCGTGGTGGTTATTTCCGCGGGCAACTCCGGCAACACCCATTACGTCATCGGATCCCCTGGAGCCGCGGCCAAGGCCATCACCGTGGCCAACACCTACGATGACGGCTCCACCTCCTCCACGATCAGCGTCACGGCTCCCTCCGAGGTGGTCGGAGAATACGCGGCCGTGGAAGGCGTGTTCACCTATCCCATCGCCATCGCCGGCAAAATCTCCGCCCAAGTCGTCGCCACCCAACCCCTGAACGCCTGCCAGGATGGTGACAACGGCCGCGTCTCCAATGCTTCCGAAATCCGAGGTAAGATCGCCCTCATCGACCGCGGCACCTGCTTCTTCTCCAGCAAGGTACGGGCGGCCCAACAAGCCGGTGCGGTGGCCGTGGTGATGGTCAACAATGTGGACGGCTTTCCCATCCCCATGGGCGGATCCGGAGACACCAGCGACATCAAAATTCCTGGCGTGATGATTTCCCGAACCGACGGTGCCATCCTCCGCCGCCGACTCGGTGACGGGCTCTTCATCACCCTCGAACCCCGCTCTGCCACGGTCCGACCCGAACTCGCCGACCGACTCAACGACTCCAGTTCCCGCGGGCCGGTCGCCTACACCAGCCGCCTCAAGCCAGACATCGCCGCACCGGGCAGTGCCATTCCCTCCGCGCGCGCCGGCTTGGGCTCCGATTCCATCCCCATGACCGGGACCTCCATGTCCGCACCCCATGTCGCCGGTGCAGCGGCCTTGATGCGACAAGCTCGTCCCACCTGGAATGCCTTGGAAATCAAGGCGGCTCTCATGAACACCGCCGCCCACACGGCCAACGCGGATGGAGTGCCCTATCCCGAATCCCGGGTCGGCGCTGGCCGGGTCGCCGTGATCGGTGCGTTGGCCACCCCACTCATCGCGCGCAACGCCTCGGCCAGCGATCAGGTCTCCATTTCCATGGGAGCCCTGGAACTGGCGGCTCCCTACACCGAGGAGCGCCGAGTCCGATTGACCAACAAAGGCAGTCGCCCCGTGACCTTGAACATCTCCGCCAGCAACACAGTGGGATCGAGCGCGGCCCGAATGGTGCCCCTGCTCAATCAGGTCACCGTGTCCGCGGGCCAAGAAGTGGCCATCCCCTTCCGTTTCGAGGCCAGCCCGGTGGGCGTCGGCGATGACCCGACCACCCCGGATATTCTCGGGACCCGCTTCCGACCCAAGATGCCAGAATCCAGTGGTCAACTCTGGTTTCATGGCGGGCCGGTCCCCATCCATGTGCCCTGGCATGCCATCATCCGAGCGCTGGCCCCGGCCCATGCCGGCGCCTTGAGGGTCGGACTTCCAGCCGGATCGGGGATGACCACCGTGCCATTGCCCACCCTCCGCGACGGCCAACAAGCCGCAGGTTTGGTCGGGGTGTTCCAGTTGGGAGGCATCAGCCCCTCGCGCAACCTGGCTTTTCCCAATGGGGCGGCCGACCTGTTGGCCTATGGGGCCGCCACCGACAAGCCCGGTGGTGACATCGCTTCTGCACGCATCTTCTTCGGACTGGCGACCGCCGGCCAATGGATCACTCCGCAACGGGTTTTCAACTCCCTCGACGTGGAAATCGACCTCGACAACAACGGCTCAGTGGACGCCCGGGTGGTCAACTCCACTGCAGGAAACCTCAATGGCAACGACATCACGGACGACTCACTTTCCAATGACTTCCTGGTCTCCGCAGTGATGCCCACCGGCGGCACCAATTGGATCGAAGGCGGCACCCTCAATGCTCTCGATCCGCGTTCCCGGGACACCGCGCTCTTCCACAATGGCGTCCTGGTGCATTCCATCCCAGCTTCCGCATTGGGCTTGGGCGCCCGTAAAACCTCTTTCCGCTATCGGATTAGTGCCGCCACTGAAGGCGCCAACGAAACCACCGGTTGGGCCACCTTCGACCTCGCCGCCCCGCAAGTGGCCACCGAAACCCCCGGCCTGGATGCCTCGCCGTGGTTCCCGGAGGGCCAACGACTGCGACTGCGTGTCGCCCGGAGCACGTCGGTGGTGCAGGCGCTGCTGTTGCATTTGCACAACGCCGTCGGCTCACAAGCCGAGGTGATTCGCCTCAATCCTGCGACCGAAGACCAGGACGGCAATGGCCTCATCGATGCCCAGGAACTCGAGTATTTTCCCACCTTGAGCAATGTCGCAGATGCCGATCCGGACGGAGACGGCCTCTCCACCCGGGAAGAACTCCAGCAAGGATCCAACCCCGCGGACGGCGCCTCGCCCTTGCGGGTGCAGGGATTTTCCGCGGTGGTCGGAGCCAACGGAGCCCTCGGAACCGAATTGCACTGGCAAGGCCTTCTCGGTCGGCAGTATTCGGTCCTCCGGGCCGATCGACTGGAAGGCTCCTTCACACCCATTGCAACGGGTCTGGGAGGTTCGGCCGGCCCGCAGGTTTTCCAAGATCCATCGCCCCCGACCGGTGGCGCCTTCTATCGGGTCCGTATTGACTGAGCCGCCTCCCGACAAACACGCGAGTCGTCTCCAGATTATTACGTGACGGGATGGGCCGCGCTGGTGTAGGCAATCACCTTTCCGCTCGTCCTGGTCTATCGGTGCGACGCGGAATCGATGCGTACGATGAAACACCTGTTGAGCCTCGAGGCCCTGTCCGGCACTGAAATGCGGGAGATCTTGAACCGTGTTCCCGCGTTCAAGAACCGCCGGGGTCAGCATGACCGACCACTGGTCGGCCAGACCTGGGCGCTCATCTTCAGCAAGAGTTCTACCCGGACCCGCGTCAGCTTTGAAGTCGGTCTGCGGGAACTCGGTGCCGAAGTGCTCTTTCTCAATGCTGGAGACATCCAACTCGGCCGCGGCGAACCCATCAAAGACACCGCCCGCGTCTTGGGACGCATGATCCACGGCGCGGTGATCCGCACCTTCGCCCAGCAAGATGTCGAGGATTTCGCCCAGTTCTCGGGCATCCCAACGGTCAACGCGCTGACCGATGCGGAACACCCCTGCCAAATTCTCACCGACATCTTCACCTTCGAAGAGCAGCGGGGCCAATCCATCCAAGGCAAGGTGGTGACATTCGTGGGCGATGGCGCCTGCAATGTGCCCGCCAGCTGGATCTGGGCCGCCGCCCGTCTGGGCTTTGAACTGCGCATCGCCGCACCAAAGGCCTACCAACCCGATGCGGAACTCCTTCGCAAGGCGGGAGGATCCGTCCATTGCACAGAAGATCTGGATGCTGCAGCCAGCGGCGCCGATGTGCTGTATACCGACGTCTGGGTATCCATGGGCAAGGAGGCTGAAGGCGCTCAACGCTTGAAGGATCTGGCCGGTTACCAAATCAACGACGCCTTGGTGCGCCGGGCCAACCCCGGAGCATTGGTGATGCACTGCCTGCCGGCCTATCGCGGCAAGGAAATCACCGAAGAAACCCTCGAAGCCCACGCCGATACCATTTTCCGGGAAGCCGAGAACCGCCTCCACACCCAGAAGGCCATTGTCGACTGGATGGTCCGCTGAGGTTGGTGTGCGGCCGTGCGAATCCCGGCCGTGCCATGAAACTCCTCGTCGTCAGCGACCCGCACTGGGCCGGGCCGGCCGAACTACCCCGACGCGGATACGAGGCGCGGGCGATGCCGCATCGAATGCAGCGCATTCTGGCCGCCGCCTGGCGCAAAGGTTTCTGGCTGGCCGATCCCATGGCGCACAACGACAAGTTAGACCGCATCCTGGCCCTCAATCCCGATCCGGATCTGGTCGTCGCCAACGGGGACTATTCGGTGGATTCAGCCTTCGTGGGGATCTCCGATGACGCCGCTTGCGACAGTGCCCAACGGTGCTTGAACGCGTTGCGGGCTGCTTATGGTGAGCGGTTGCTTCCGGTCATTGGCGACCACGAACTCGGCAAGCACAGTCTGTTCGGCGGCGTGGGAGGCCCACGCTGGGAGAGTTGGTTGCGGCTCGAGTCCCGATTGTCCATTCCCGCCTGGTGGCAGCGGGACATCGGCCGTCATCGACTCATCGCCGTGCCATCGACCTTGGTGGCGCTGCCCGCCTTCGAGTCGGAGCTGTTGCCGGAGGAGGTGCCCGTCTGGAGGGCGGAGCGACAACGAGTCCTCTCCGAGATCAAGGCCGCACTCAATTCGCTCGAAGCGGACCGCCGCATCATCCTCTTTTGCCACGATCCTTCTGCCCTGCCGTTTCTGGCGGAGATGCCGGAGGTTCGGGACCGTCTCCCTCAGTGGGAATCCACCATCATCGGACACTTGCATTCGCCAGCCATCGCCCGCTTGGCCACGTCGCTGGCCGGCATGCCCATCCTCCGAGGACTGGGGTCGTCGGTGAAACGCTATTCGACCGCCCTGCATCGGGCACAGGCCTGGAAGGAATTTCGGGTACGACTTTGTCCATCGCCCACTGGGGTCGAGGCGCTCAAAGATGGCGGCTGGCTCACGGCCGAATGGGATCCGGAAAGTCCGGCTCCGATCCCGTGGCGACATCACCGGTTGCCTTGGTGAGTCTGGGAGGCAAAACCCGGAGGGAGGATGCTCATCGTTGGCGCATCAGAGACCCTCCCCATCGGCACTCGACCCCGCTGACCGATTGCAA
>Ga0255099_1000442_pt1 | contig 16908 bp, 20 predicted proteins | sample Colum_Colum_RepA_2_FD_188451 | JGI IMG/M metagenome (GOLD analysis project Ga0255099, IMG submission 188451) | Freshwater microbial communities from Columbia River, Oregon, United States - Colum_Colum_RepA_8d | ecosystem: Environmental > Aquatic > Freshwater > River | place: USA: Oregon...
ATATTAAAATTGCCATTCCGTTATTTTTACTGATAATCATGAATTGGATATGGAATATTATTAAAATGATTTGAATTTATTTTTATTAGTCTTTAATTTAAAAAAAACAAAAATAATTTAATTTAGAATTAAAATAAGTTAGTTAAACTAAATATATTCTATTTAAAATATAACCGTATAAGGTTATACAAATCGCAAAAAGGAACAGTATAATTGCAAAAAAAATTATGACAAATACGCAAAATAATAAACCCAAAATGGGCGCAGGTGGTAAAATTATTATTGGAATTATTTCTTTATTAATAGTTTATTATATTTTTAATCTTGGGAATGATAAAAAAGAAAGCTCTACAGTGAAATCGGAAACTATTGCAAATGAAGAAAAGAAAATTCCAGAAAAAACAGAAATAAAACCCGATATCAGTTTAACATCTAGTGAACTTTACAATGCATATGAGGCAAATGAAGTTGCTGCAGACAATAAATACAAAGATAAAATACTTGAAGTGACAGGTAAGGTCATCAAGATATATAAAAATCCAATAAAAGATGATGAAATTATCGTTAAACTAAACGGATTAAAAGACAATGAATACGAAATTATGGGCATCGACTGTCACTTTGATTCGAGTCACACTGAAGAAGCGGCAAATTTAAGTGAAGGACAAAAAATTACAATTATTGGTAAGTGTAAAAAAGAAATAATTGGAATAGATTTAAATGAGTGCACAATAAAAAAATAACCACTTAATGACTAATAAAATCATTTAATTAATGTTAGATTAAAATAACAATGAAATAATTTTTATACTTTATCTAACTTATTAGTTTTTAAATAACCCCTCACATTTACTTTAACGTTATTTTATTTCGTCCCATTATTAACCTACCCTGATTTTCTAATTGTTTAAGGGTTCTGGATATAACTTCTCTGGATGAACCTGTATCTTGCGCTATTTGCTGATGGGTAACTGTTATGGTTTTAGATTGTAAAAGCTGTGCTTTTTTTTGTAGCCATTCATGTACACGATCTTCCAATTTTGAAAATGCTACAGCATCTAAAACCTGAATTAAATCTTCAAAACGCTGCTGGTATAAATGAATTATAAAATGCGTCCATTCAGGATACCGTGTAATCCAGGAGGTACTATCTTGTATAGGAATACTTAAAAGCTCGGTGTCTTCTTCGGCTACTGCTTTAATTTTTGAAACCGTTGGATTTAAAGCTGCATAAATAGCCATTATACAGGATTGGCCGGGTGCTATATAATACAATAATAACTCTCGCCCATCGTCATCCTGCCGGATAACTTTAAGCGCCCCTTTTAATACAAACGGAATGATCCGCATGGAACTTTGCTCATGCCACAATACATCGCCTTCGTGCACGTGTTTTAAATACCCTTTATTTAATAATTCATCCTTAAATGCTGCACTTAATTGAGGAATCCAATCTTTAAGTTGTTGTGAAATCATGAATAAAAATACAAATAGTATTAACCAAAGAAGCGCTTAATATAACATAGGGTATATTAAAATGGGCATAATCCATGTAATATTTTTTTTGCAAAGTATTTTTTCTGATACGTATCATAATTTGTATTGCTTAAAGTCATATGCAATTGGTACAATGGCTATAATTTTGATTACACCGTGGCTCCTTGTAAACTCATTATAACGCATCAGCAATGTTTAGCCGATATCATTCGTGCCTTTGAAACTCAATTTCCGTTTTTAAAACTTGCATTTTATAAAAAACACGATGTGTTAATATCCGTAAACAGTAAAACCGAGCGCCTGCCCGGTGATACCAAAATTAATACACTGGTAGATTCATTTAATGAGGTGCAAATACTTTTACAAAAGCAAAAACGAGTGTTTGAACTTATAGAAGAAATTTATACTAAAACCGGATTGTATGCACAGCTGTTTAGAAAATCAGGACGTAGCTGGCTTAAAACAACCCTAACCGATGACTGGACTTTAGAACGTCAGAACAGCGCGGGCTATGAACTGTCGCAAATTTAATCAGCCTTTAATATGCTGTAAGGCGTCGGGTTTTAAAATCTGAATGTGGCTGCCTTTAAGTGCTACCAGCCCTTCGGCTTTAAAATCACTTAATGTACGAATTAAAGACTCCGTGGCCGTGCCAACCATATTAGCTAAATCTTCTCTAGACATGTGCATTGAAAACGTATCCTTAGAATTGTTTTTATATTGCTTATACAGGTGAACCAGGGCTTTGGCAGTACGTTTGCGTACCGAACTGTATGCCTGATTAACCAGCTGTTCTTCTTTTTCTTTTACATCATTGGCCAACAATTTTATAAACTGATGCATAATTTCAACATTTTGATTTAATAATGTAAAAAAATCGGTTTTTGATACCTGTACCACCTCACAATCTTCAAGTGCCTCAACACTTTCATCGTAATCGGTAGCGTTTAATAGTGCGGTATAGCCAAAAAAATCACCGGGTTTATACAAGGTTGTAATAAAACTTTTTCCGTATTCATGAGCCTGTGTTTCTTTTGCTTTTCCGCTTAAAAGAAAATACACATACAGGGGCGCACTTCCGGCCCGGTATATAAAATCTTTTTTTAAAACGTGTTTTTGGCGTTTTTCAGTAAACCGTGTTTCCAGTTTAACCCACTTTGAAGCATCATTAAAAAATGACTGTACGCCTTGTAATGTTCGTGAGTATGTAGCATGTAAATTTTCAGAACGTTTTAACCGTGCTTCAACAGCGCGAAGCAATTCTATATCATCAAACGGTTTAGTTAAATAATCATCTGCACCTAATTCCATGCCTTTGCGAAAATCGGTTCGTTCTGATTTTGCAGTTAAAAAAATTACAGGAATGTGCATAAGCTCTGGCGATTGGTGCAAAATATGCAAAACACCATATCCGTCAAGAGCAGGCATCATTATGTCGCAAATAATTAAATCGGGTTTATTACCTTGTGCCTGCTCAATACCCGATTTTCCGTTTTCAGCTTTAAACACATGGTAGTTTGCCAATTCTAAAATTTCAGCAATGTTTTCACGAACATCGGGATGATCTTCAATAATTAGTATTTTTTTCATGAGTGTGCTTTTGAGGTATATTTACTTCAAAACAGGTGCCTGCCTTACTGCTTTTAAATGCTATACGTCCATGCATGGTTTCAATATATTTTTTTACAATATGCAAACCCAATCCGGTACCTTGAATATTTACAGCGTTTTTCGCTCTAAAAAAACGATCAAATACACGGGCGTGTTCATCTTCGGGTATTCCCATGCCCTGATCGCATATTTGTAAATTAAACATCGTTGCATGGGCATCTGAAGTAATTGAAATGCTAGCGTTTTCGGGCGAAAACTTTATGGCATTAGATACTAAATTAAGCATAACATTATGCATAATTTGTGAATCTATATAAATCACATCTTCGCCTGTATGTAATAATGTAAGCTTTTGCCCGGGCTTTAACAAACCGCTTATTTCGATTTTTACATCTTTTATAAAGGCTGGCCATAAGACCGGCTCAATCTGCAAATTTACATGCCCTACATCTAATTTTTCTACCGATAAAAAATCATTTAAAATTAAGGTCATATTCGTAACTGCCGAACGAATGCGCTGAATATGGCGTTGTATTTTTTCATCACTTCCCTTATAGGTATTAACCAGTGATATTGAAGATAGTATAGTGCTTAAAGGAGTGCGAAATTCATGCGAGGCCATTGTAACAAAGCGCGATTTCATATCATTTAACTCTTTTTCGCGTTCAAGGGCCGATGTTAATTGTTCGCGTGATTGTTCAAGCTCTTGTAACGCTTCTTTTAACACCTTTGTACGTTCGTTTACTTTTTCTTCCAGCCCAATATTCATTTTACGAATATGATCTTCGTGCTGTTTACGTTCAGAAATATCCATGATAAATGCGATTATCTGCAAGTTTCCAGCATCTTGATAATAGGATAAACTAACTTCTACTGCAAAGGCGGTACCGTTTTTGCGAAGTCCGTATAAATCACGGCTTTTACCCATTGCGCGTGCCCTGGGCTTGGCATTATACGAATGGCGATATTGCGCATGTGTACTTCTATACTCTTGCGGAATAAGGTCTTCGATGGTTTTACCGTTTAATTGACCCGTATCATATCCAAACATAACTTCAGCACTTGGATTAGCCTGAACAATTAAACCCTGTTGATTTGAAATTATAATGCCCTCCGTGGCATATGTAAACAGCGCTTTTAAACTGTCCATATTGTTTGCATTGTAACTTGTAGTAAAGTTAAAAAGATATATACAGCCGTATTAAAATCCTGATAAATGTCAGTTTTTTACCCGCAATTGGTAAAAAAAGGCCTATGTAATAATTCGGATTTGATTTTTTAAAATATCGTTCATGGTTTCGCGAGTACGAATAATATGAGCGCTGCCATTATAAAAAAGCACTTCAGCGGGCTTAAAACGTGAGTTATAATTAGATGCCATGGTAAATCCATAAGCACCTGCATTTTTAAAACATAATACATCCCCTTCCCGAACTTCTGCAATCTTACGATCCCAACCAAATGTATCGGTTTCGCAAATGTAACCTACAACCGTGTATACCCGGGGTACTCCATCGGGATTAGACAGGTTTTCAATGTGGTGATATGCATCGTAAAACATAGGCGAATCAAGTGGTTTTGTCCCGAATCTACACCCACAAAAACCGTTGATGTAGTTTGTTTTATAACATTGGTTTTAACTAAAAACTGTCCCGCTTCACTTACCAAAAATTTTCCGGGCTCAAACCACAATTCTAAATTACGTCCATACGATTTACAAAACGCGTTAAAATGTGTGGTAATGTCTTTAGATAAAACCGTTAAATCTGTAGTTATATCATCGTCTTTATAGGCCACTTTAAAGCCGCTTCCAAAATCAATAAAGGTTAAATCTTTAAAGTGCTGCGCCGTTTCAAACAAAATTTCGGCACCTTGTAAAAACACACCGGCATCTAAAATATCGGATCCTGTATGCATGTGCAAGCCATTTACACGTATTCCTGAAGATTGAACAATTCGTAGAACATGACGCAGCTGGTAAATGGAAATGCCAAATTTAGAATCAATATGTCCCGTTGAAATTTTTGCATGTCCCCCGGCCATAATATGTGGATTTAAGCGAATGCACACGGGCACCGTAGATCCGTATAAATGGCCAAATTGTTCTAAAATTGAAATGGTATCAATGTTAATTTGAACACCGGCCTCAACGGCTAATTTAATTTCATCTATTGAAACACAGTTGGGTGTATATAAAATGCTTTCAGGCTTAAATCCCGCCTCTAAACCCAGCCAAACTTCCTGAATGGAAACCGCATCTAAACCTGCTCCGGCATTGCGCAACAATGCCAAAATATTTATATTGTTTAAAGACTTACATGCAAATTTTAATTTTAACGGCACATCCTTAAATGCCTGGCATAATTTATGGTATTGCTCTAAAATGGTTTGGGCGTTGTAAACATAAACCGGGGTGCCAACCTGTTGAGCTATTTCTAATAGTGTAGAACGGGGTATGGAACACATAATTTATTTTAAATTAAGCTTGTTAACGCAGGTGTAAACGCGGTATACTAACACCAAACAAATCAGCATTAAAATAACCATGATATTTCCTAAACGCTCAAAATGCAATAGTGGTGCTGTTGGTGTTTTTTGAACAACTATATGTCCTGCCAAAAACGAAGCAATACCCCCCGATAATTGTTGAATTGAGGAATTAATACTCATAAAGGCGCCTCTGTATTGCGCTTGCGGTAATTGAGCATTTAATGCCATTGCGGGCACCATACGGCTCATGATTCCGGCAAATAAAATAACATTAATAAGCATTACCCACTGGTACGGCAGGGGCTGCATGCGGGTATATAAACTCACCATAAGCATGGCTATTATACTGCCAACTATAAAAATGCGCATGCGGTTAAACCTATCAGAAAGCCTTCCGATAAGCGGTAATACCACCATGGACGAAAGCCCTGTAATCATAAAAATAAGCGGTAATTGGGCTTGGGTAATGTGTACGTTATTTACTAAAAATGTGGTGGTAAACGGCATAATTAAAAAGCCCCCAAGCGATAACACAGATACCGCCAAAAATCCTTTTTGATGATCCCGGTTTGTTAATGTTAAAACTAAATGGCGCAATGGATTTTGGGACACGGACGCTTGTACATGTTGATTAATTGGTTTTAAAAAAAATAAAATACCCATCCAAACAAATACCGTTAAGCAGGCTACACCGTAAAATGTAACGTGCCAGTTCCATTGATGTGCAATCCATAAACCTGCCGGAATACCAATTACCTGGCTTACAGAAAAGCCCATTTGTATGGTACCCATCACGCGCCCACGCAAGTGCGGTTCAAAACAATCTGCAACAATAGCCAAAGCTACTGATGAAAGTACGCCACCAAAAATTCCGGTAAATATTCTGGCGGCCAGCATGGTTTCATATGCTGCTGCCAATCCGCAAAATAATGTTCCTAAAATAAACCCTGTGTAAAAAAACAACAGCAGGCGTTTACGGTCAAATCGGTCAGCAAAGGCTGCAGATAAAAACGAACTAATTGCAGCACTTATGGCGTATACTGAAACAACAGTGCCAAACTGCGTTGTTGTTAAATGCAAATCTTTTATGAGCTGCTCGCCCAAAGGGGCCATAATCATAAAGTCCAGTACAACTGTAAACTGAGTTAATGCCAAAATTAGCATTACGGTTTTTTGATACCTAGTAAGTTTCATGTAAATGCCTATTTAATAATCAGGCCTGGGCTATAGGTCCGCCAAAATTCATAGGAATTGGAGGGTCTACATCTTTAATTTTTCCATGCATTTGCTCATACTTTTGCACGTTTTCTGCCAACGCCTTTACCAAACGTTTGGCATGCTGAGGCGTTAGTATAATTCTAGATTTTACACGGGCTTTAGGTATGCCGGGCATTATTTTAATAAAATCAATTACAAACTCTGAGGGTGAATTGGTTATTATTGCTAAATTAGAATAAATGCCTTCGGCAACTTCTTCATTAAGTTCTATGTCCAGATGTGGACCTTGTTCGGGTGTTTGTTCCATAAATTATAAATAAATTGACATGCTTTGCTGAAGTTTACGAGCCTCTTGCGCCGCAGCGTCTGCAAAATCTGTATCTGCAGATGCATATAAAATCGATCTGCTGGCATTAAGCAGTATACCAATATCTGAAGTTGCCACGTGGGTCCATAAATCTTTGACCGATCCACCCTGTGCGCCAATACCGGGAATTAAAAAAAAATGATGCGGAAATTGTTTGCGAATGGCTTTAAGCTGTTCGAGCTGGGTAGCACCTGTTACAAACATTAAATTTTCTGTACTGCCCCACGAAGCAACGGCCTTCATAACTTCAAGATACAAAGGCCCGTTTATGGTTTTAAGCATTTGAACATCTTGCGCTCCAGCATTACTGGTTAAACCCAATACAACGGCCCATTTGTTGGGATGTGACAAAAACGGCTGCACAGAATCTTTTCCCATGTAAGGTGAAACGGTTACAGCATGAGCATTCCACTTATTAAAAAAAGCCTGTGCATACATTTCACCGGTATTTCCAATATCACCCCGTTTGGCATCTGCAATTAAAAAATGGTCGGGGTAATTTGCATGCAGGTAATGCATCGTATTGTCTAAACTCTCCATTCCGGTAATTCCATAAGCCTCATAAAATGCAGTATTGGGCTTAAATGCCACACAATAAGGTGCAGTGGCATCAATAATGGCTTTATTAAATTCAAATATAGCATCAGCTTGTTCCAGTAAATGCTTTGGAATTTTATTAAGATCCGGATCAAGTCCCACGCATAAGGCACTTTTTTTTGTGCGCATGTGCTGAATAAGTGCATTACGATTCATAGCCCTGAAATTAATTGCAAGGATAAATCTATTAAATGATTTGTATCTGCAGAAACATTTTTACTAAAGGTTTTTGTATACCGGTTTCCAACAACTACACAAAGTGACAAGGTTTGATGTCCGAGGGTACGTCCCAAAAAATATAAGGTCGATGTTTCCATTTCAAAATTAACTACGGGTAATGTGTTATAAAAACAGGCAGGCAAACGGTTTAAAAACAATTCATCTTTAAGTTTTAATCGTAAGCGACGGCCCTGAGGCGCATAAAACCCCGGTGCGGTAAGCGTAATACCACTTGGCAAATGCTGTACATGATTTAATAATTCTGTATCGGCATGCACGGCGTAGGGGCGCGGCCAGGTATCGGGTATGTGTAATTGATTGCTGAGTGCAGTGGTGCAGGCTTGGTCTATGCAGGTTGTAGAATTATAAAATCCGCTTAAGCCGTCAAGCCCAAAGGCAATAGCACTAACTAATACCGTTCCCGGGTGGTGCTCGGGCTGAATTCCGCCACAGGTACCCAATCGAATGAGTTTTAGACGCCGCGGCTGCGAGTGCAGCGTGCGGGTTTTAAAATTTATAGTAGCTAAAGCATCCAGCTCTATGCAAACCAATTCCATATTATCAGTTCCTATTCCGGTACTTATAACACTTATGCGCCGGTTGTGAATCCACCCCGTATGGGTAATAAATTCTCGGTGCGCACGGATACAGTCTATAGAATCAAAATGCTTTGATAATTTTGCTACACGATCCGGATCGCCAACAAGCAATACAGTATCGGCAAGTTCTTCAGGTAATAAATCTAAATGATATATTCTGCCTTCGGAGCTTAAAATAAGTTCAGTTTCGGCAAAATACGTTGGATCCATTGTACGGATCGTTTAAACTAAGGTCGAAACCTGAGGCGCTGCGCTTAAAATTTCGGCATTGGCGGCACCTGCGTACTGCGAAAAGTTCTTTACAAATTGCTCAGCCAAATGGCGGGCTTTGGCATCGTAAGCCGCTTTGTCTGCCCAGCTGTTTTTAGGATTCATAAGCTCTTGCGGTACACCTGAACATGATGTGGGATAAGCCAGTTTAAAAAAATCGGTTTCACCAAATTCTAGCTTATCAAAATCACCGTTTAAAGCCGCACTGATTAAGGCGCGTGTATAGGAAAGTTTTATACGGCTGCCTGTTCCATAAGCCCCCCCTACCCAGCCGGTATTTAATAACCAAACCTTTACATGATGTGTTTTGAGTTTTTCGCCTAAAAGCTCTGCATATGCAGTAGGGTGCAGCGGTAAAAAGGCTTTACCGAAACATGCCGAAAATGTTGTTGTGGGCTCTGTTACACCCATTTCTGTTCCTGCAACTTTAGCCGTATAGCCGCTAATAAAGTGGTACATGGCCTGCGCAGGTGTTAAACGGCTAATGGGTGGTAAAACACCAAAAGCATCACAGGTTAAAAAGAAAATATTTTTTGGTATGTCTCCCACTGCCGGAGAAACAGCATTATCAATAAAACTTGAAGGATAACTAACACGTGTGTTTTCCGTTCTTGAGATATTGCTGTAATCTACAGTTGTTGTTCCTTCAAAACACGAAATATTTTCAAGTAACGATCCAAATGTTATGGCATTAAATATTTGAGGCTCTTTTTCGGCTGATAAATCCACGCATTTGGCATAACATCCACCTTCAAAATTAAAAACCCCCCGATCGCTCCACCCGTGTTCATCATCGCCTATTAATTTACGGTTGGGATCGGCACTGAGAGTTGTTTTTCCTGTTCCGGACAAGCCGAAAAAAATTGCGGTATCACCAGCTGCACCAATATTGGCCGAACAATGCATGCTTAATACCTTATGCTGGTGCGGTAAAATATAATTTAATACAGCAAAAATGGATTTTTTTATCTCACCGGTATAGGCCGTTCCGCCTATTAAAATAATTTTTTTGGTAAAATTAATTACTGCAAAATTATGTTGACGGGTACCATCTATTTTTGGATCTGCTTTAAAACCGGGCGCATTAAAAATGACCCAGTCGTGTTTAAATGTTTTAATTTCTTCTGAAGTAGGGCGTAAAAATAAATTATGAGCAAATAAATTACTCCACGGATATTCATTTACAACACGGATATTAATACGGTACTTGGCATCTGCACATGCATACGCATCGCGAACCCACACCTCTTTACCAGAAAAATACGCACGCATACGCTGGTACAAGCTATCAAATTTGTCAGCTTCAAATCGGTTATTAACGTCACCCCACCAAACAGTTTTTTCCGTGTTTGCATCAAATACTACAAATTTATCTTTTGGTGAACGACCGGTAAATTCACCGGTATCCACTGCCAAGGCACCGGTATCGGTTAAAAATCCATCGCCACGATGAATACAGTCTTCAATAAGTTCACTGGGATGAAGGTTCCAGTAAGCCATTTCCACATGTTCCAATCCTAAATCAGTGATGGAAACCTGAGCCGATTTATTTCCTATTTCGTTCATTTAAATAGTATTTTAAGGCTGCAAAGGTACTTAAAAAAATACGTGTATACTTACAAAAAAGGAGGGTCATTTAAGGTACATTCATAGAAACCCATTGACCTTGGCTAAGTATTTTTCTTAAATCTTTGATAATCTGATGTTTGTGTTTTTTTGATTGAGGTATTTGCAAAATGCAAAGGCGGGTTTCGCCTTCACGGCCAATTGATTTTGCTGTGTATTTAAGCTGTTTTTTTTGCAAATAGTGCTCAATTTTAACATAACATGTGCCGTCAATACCCGAACCAATACTTGCAAATGAAATTTCTAATGCACACGCGCTATCAACGCAGCCCTTATATATTAAAGGGTCTTTTGTGGCCAATGGCAATTGCTGGGCATAACAAGCGCCTACTACAAATAAGCTAAACAAAGCGTGTTGTATAATTTTCATTTAAGTACGTTTAAACCGAATTACGTTGAGCCAGCCCAAAATCATTAAAATTCCGCCCAATGGCGTAATAAGGCCCAGTGCAGGTAAAGATGTGGCATGAAACTGAATTTTTAAAAGCAATAATATATATATAGATCCGCTAAATAATATTGTTCCCCATAACCATAACCTTTCGGTTAATTTAACGCTAGCCGATTGCGGCACGCAATATAAAACCAGTAGTGCCATACTGTGATACATTTGATACCGCACTGCTGTTTCAAAGGATTGTAATTGTTCGGGAGTGCACACAGCTTTTAATGCGTGTGCGCCCAATGCTCCTAAAAGTACGGCTGTAGAACCCAATACGGCTGGAATTAAAAATGGTGATGCGCTGGCCAAAATATACTGTTTAAGGTTGTTTTTGTTGTAATAATTCATTGGTAATTTCCAAATCGCTTTTACCTATAAATTTAAGTGCCCCCTGTGCTGACAATGCCCATTCAGAATGTGGAAACTCAGCAATAATATGCTTATAGACTTGTTCGGCCTGTTCTTCATTATGAAAGGGGCCGGCTTCATCATACAGCTGAGCTTTTAAAAACATGGCTAAAGGCGTAGTTTTTGAATTTGGAAATTTGGAAATACAGGCATTTAAAGACGCTTCGGTAATAGAATCTTTATGAAGCGCCCGTGATACCTGAGCTGTTTTTATAAAAAAAACAGGGCACAGGCTATCTTGGCCACAATGTGTTGCGTAATCGGTAAATGCATTTATAGCATTTTGTCCAACCGTGGTATCGAGTTCGTACTTTGTAAATAACGTACTGTCCCAGTAACGTGCCTTTTGGTATTTAACAGCACAGGTGGTGGTGTTTGAAATGCAGGAAACTACTACAAAACTGCATATAATAACCAAAAGCTGTATCATGATTTACGGGGACGTTTTAATTTATAATCGGCATCAACTATGCCTTTTGAAATGGCTTTTAATTTACCTTCAAGTAGTTTACGTTTAAATGGTGATATTCGGTCTGTAAACAAAGTGCCTTCAATATGATCGTATTCGTGCTGAATAATCCTGGCCTGTATGCCCGAAAAGGTATCTTCATGCAGGTTCCAGTGCTCGTCACGATATTGCATTCGAATCTGGGATGGACGCTGCACATCTTCACGTATTTTAGGAATACTTAAACAACCTTCATTAAAATTCCATAATTCGCCAGAAAGTTCTGTGCATTGTGCATTTATAAAAACTTTTTTAAAATCTACTAATTGCCGGTATGCTTCTGAATCTTCCGGTTCATCTTCGGCAAAGGGTCTTGCGTCTATAACAAATACACGCAAAGATTTACCAATTTGCGGTGCAGCCAGCCCCACTCCTTTAGCCTGGTACATGGTTTCAAACATGTTATCAATTAAAATTTTAAGCTCCGAATTCCATTGTAAAATTTCCGAGGCTTTTTTTCGAAGCACCGCGTCGCCATATAGTACTATTGGTAAAACCATACATCAGCGGCTGTAATTGGGAGCCTCCCGTGTTATAACCACATCGTGCGGGTGACTTTCTTTAACCCCTGCACTTGTAATACGAATAAACTGGGCGTTTTGAAGATGACCCACATCTTTAGCACCGCAATACCCCATACCTGCTCTTAATCCTCCTATTATTTGGTAAATAATTTCAGATAAATATCCTTTGTACGGCACACGCCCACTGATGCCTTCGGGTACCAGTTTTTTAATATCCTCTTCTGTATCTTGAAAATAACGGTCTTTACTGCCTTTTTGCATTGCCTCTATAGAGCCCATGCCACGGTAGGATTTAAACTTTCGACCCTCATAAATAATCGTTTCTCCCGGACTTTCTTCAGTTCCGGCAAACATACCCCCCATCATTACACAACCGGCTCCGGCTGCAAGAGCTTTAACGATATCTCCGGTAAATCGAATGCCGCCGTCAGCAATTATTGGTATTCGTTTTGATTTTAAAGCCGCTGCCACATCCCATATAGCCGATAATTGAGGAACGCCCACGCCCGCTATAACACGCGTTGTGCAAATAGAACCGGGACCAATTCCAACTTTTACCGCATCGGCACCTGCTTTAACCAGTGCAATGGCGGCGGCAGCCGTGGCAATATTTCCAACCACAACATCAAGTTTGGGAAAGGCAGATTTTACGGCTTTTAACATATTTAAAACAGCTTTGCTATGCCCATGGGCTGTATCTATAACTACTGCATCAACACCTGCTTTGGCAAGCGCCGTAACACGCTCAAGCGTGTCTGAGGTTACACCAACTGCTGCGGCTACGCGCAATCGGCCCTGCGCATCTTTACAGGCGTTTGGACGAACCTTAATTTTAATAATGTCTTTATAGGTTATTAAGCCGGTTAACCTGTTGCTTTTATCAATTATAGGTAACTTTTCAATTTTATGTTTTTGTAAAATCGATTCGGCCTTTTTTAAATCAATTCCCTTGGGCGCAGTAATAAGCTTGGCATGGGGCGTCATAATTTCAGTAATGGCCCGGCTCATATTTTTTTCAAAACGTAAATCGCGGTTAGTAACAATTCCTAGTAAAACAAAATTTGAGTTTACTACGGGTATGCCTCCAATTTTATGTTCGGCCATCATCCGATGCGCGTCTTTTACCAATGCTTTTTCATTAAGTGTAAGGGGATCGGAAATCATGCCACTTTCACTGCGTTTAACTTTACGTACCTGTTCGGCTTGTTCAGTAATACTCATATTTTTATGCAACACGCCAATTCCACCTTCTTGCGCGATGGCAATTGCCATTTTATATTCTGTAACAGTATCCATTGCTGCCGATACTATAGGCGTATTGAGTTGGATGTTTTTACTAAACCACGATTTAACCGAAACGTCCCGAGGCATTACCTCAGAGTATGCGGGAACTAATAAAACATCATCATAGGTGAGCCCTTCAGGGATTGACCTCAGGTGATTTTTTGAAAATGCCATGATTTGAATTTATATTTAAATTCATACAAAGATACTAAAAATTAGCATAATTGAAAGTACTTTAGAGCCATGGAAGAGGTTATTTTAGTTGATATTAACGATCAGGAAATTGGGCGCATGGAAAAACTTGAAGCGCATCGTAAAGGGCTTTTACACCGTGCCTTATCTGTTTTTATATTTAATTCAAAACACGAATTGCTTTTGCAGCAACGTGCCTTGCATAAATACCATAGTGCCGGTTTATGGACCAATACTTGCTGTTCGCATCCCCGTGCGGGCGAACAGGTTATTGATGCCGCTAACAGGCGCTTAAAAGAAGAAATGGGAATGCAGGCCACTCTTACCTGTGCCGGTCATTTTATTTATAAAACTGATCTTGAACACGGATTGATTGAGCATGAATTAGATTATGTGTTTTTTGGAAATACTACTACTGAACCTATACTAAATACTGATGAGGCTGCCGCATTTCGATGGGTTTCTATTTTGGATCTTAAACGTGAAATACAAGATGCACCCCATCGGTTTACTTATTGGTTTCCCATTGCCCTGAATAAATTTTTTTAACCTACATTAGAAAAGGACCAGGCCTGTGCCGGTGCATCAAAACCTTGTTTGGTCAGCGGCCAAATGTATTTAAACACCTCCGAGTTTCTATAGCGTTCTAAGTCTTCTGCTGATTTCCAAATACTGTAGGTTATGTATTGGTTGGGATTTTCTAAATCTTGTAACAGCTCAAGATGCATACAACCCGGCTGGTTTTTAATTTTTATTTTATGTTCATTAAATAATGCTTCAAAGGTTGTTCGGTACGAGGTATTAAATGTCATTTTAACAATACGGGTAATCATAAGAGGTGTATGTGAATTTGAAAAAACCGGTTTGAACCCATACTGCGTGGAATTAAAAGTGCTGCGGCGCTTTGTCCGCGAATGGCCAACTCTAAATAACCTGCTGTATTAAATAATAGTAATGGCTGACCTAAATCCACATCATAATAATACGCATGCAGCTGCGTAATTATAGCTCCGGGTAAAATTACCTCAAAGCGCCCCTTTGGGCAAGCCTGCATAAACATATCTTTAGTGATATTGGTTACTAAATTACCAAAGGCATCTTCATATATTTTTTGACCTTTTAATACATTGCCCTGAACAAAGGGCTGTGGCCACGTTAAACGAGCATACGAAGTTGTTAATACGCCTAACAAATCGGCATTTTGAGATGTACTTAGCGCTGCAGCAAAATGCGGAAATAAATCGCGCAGATAAAATTTTGAATGTTCGGGGTTGTCATAAAAAAGATTATAAATGCGCACATCTTCACCAAGCAATGAAACCAAGCCATTATCCGGTGTTATTATAAACTGTGAAGCTGTTTCGCACAATAAAAACCGTTTGGCATCAGGCGCCCACTCGTGTTGTAAAATTTGACGATCCGTATTGTTTTGTAACGCCACCAAATGTATACTACCCGGTGGAAAACAGGTTAGGCCGGTTTTTAAAATATAAACGGCAGAAATTAAATCTAATTCAGTATCACCCATGCTTAAATCTATTACTTGTGCTTGTGGTAATAATGCATAGAGTTTAGATTTAACCATTCCTAAAAATGGATCTCTGGTTAATAGATCTGTTATTAGGGAAATTTGTGGCATTGTTCAAAAGTAATGAATATAGCGTGCAGGTTTTTTTTGAACTTTAAATGCAATCAACAGTTTTATAAACATGGCTGAAAAAAGTATTGTACTTGAATATATTGAACCCTTGGAATTTTATGGTGTTCACGATCAAAAACTTAACCGCATCCGGCCCTATTTTCCTGCATTGCAATTTACAGCACGTGGTTTTAGCTTACATCTAAAAGGTCCACAACAGGATATAGAACGGTTTGAATCTGCTTTTACAATGGCCATGAACCATTATATGCAAACCGGGTTGCTTACTACAGAAATTATAGATCATTTATTTAAATCTAAAACTACCCCCGATACCATTTATAATGCATCTGACGAGAGCTTGATTTTATTTGGGCCCGGCGGCGCAGCAATTCGCGCACGCACTGAAAATCAACAAAAGTTAATTCAGGCGGTGCAACAACATGCATTAGTTTTTGCGGTTGGTCCGGCAGGAACCGGAAAAACCTATACTGCAGTAGCTTTGGCAGTGCAAGCACTAAAACGCAAATCTGTAAAGCGTATCGTTTTAACCCGACCGGCAGTTGAGGCCGGCGAAAATTTAGGGTTTTTACCCGGCGATTTAAAAGAAAAGCTTGATCCCTACATGCAGCCTTTATACGATGCCTTGGCGGATATGTTTCCTCCCGAAAAATTAAAATTTTACTTAGAAAACCGAACCATACAAATAGCACCCTTGGCTTTTATGCGCGGGCGAACACTTGATCATGCCTTTGTTATTTTAGACGAAGCGCAAAATACAACAGAGCCGCAAATGAAAATGTTTTTAACACGCATGGGGCAAAATGCACAATTTGTTGTAACCGGCGACTTAACTCAGGTTGATTTGCCTAACAAACAAAAAAGTGGATTACTGCAAGCTATACGTTTATTACAGGATGTACCCGATGCAAAAATAATAACACTTGATGCCCGCGATGTGGTTCGGCATCCCCTAGTGAAAAAAATTATTGACCGCTATGAGGCTGGATAAAACAATTATTGTCTTAACGCTTTATTTAAGACTTCATATTTCGGTTTAAACCTGCAGTTAAAGGAACGCGCCTAAAGCAGGCTAAAGCTTTTTAAAACTGATACATAAATATTTTGCAAAACCCGCGATAGGGATACGCAGGACTTGATTCGCCAAAGGCAACCGAGCGAAGCGAGCCCGATTAGCCCGGGCCAAAGGCATCGCCCTAAAAATAATCCTACAAAAAACAAAAACATTACCGCCTAAAACATAATTCAATCAAAAAACAAAATCGCGATAGGGTTACGAAGGGCTTGGTTCGCCAAAGGCAACCGAGCAAAGCGAGCCCGAAGGAACCCGGGCCGAAGGCATCGCCCAAATTATACATCCCGGTTTACTTTAAAAAATTTTTATTGTTCTTTTAGC
>Ga0255099_1000462_pt1 | contig 16440 bp, 13 predicted proteins | sample Colum_Colum_RepA_2_FD_188451 | JGI IMG/M metagenome (GOLD analysis project Ga0255099, IMG submission 188451) | Freshwater microbial communities from Columbia River, Oregon, United States - Colum_Colum_RepA_8d | ecosystem: Environmental > Aquatic > Freshwater > River | place: USA: Oregon...
GTACCGGCGGGAAAGTATCCCAGCCGTTTGGATTGCCTTGCTCGCTCATGTGCCAGTTGTGCGGGTCATCCGCACCACGGGCTAGCACGGCGCGACCACGCCAATTGGTTAACAGTTTGCAGCGATTTGGAAGCGTGCCTGCGTCTGTTGCTTGCCACTCAGACACAATGTCGTTGCGCGGGTCGTACACGCGATACGACAAGCCGTCAGTAAGATAAATCTTACCAAACAAAACTGCGCTGTCGATATAAGGTGCGCCTGCATCTAATTGAGGCGGTTGCAAACTTGCAACATTTGCTGGGGATGACACTCCAGCAGAAGTAATTTTCTTTACTGCGCCCCCGCTAATAGCAATTAAAACTTGTGCGCGAGGGGATGGATTACTAATTGCATTTGCGCTTTCTACCAACTCGTATCGCTCAACAGTTGTTTCGTCGCCAACTGCGTCTTTAAGCAAATAAACATTTTCTGCACGCGGGTAAGTGTTTACATCAAGCGGATCCGGCGTTGCAGGGAAGTCATCTGTCGGTTGGTTGCCAATGCGATATGCCGGAGAAATTTTTTCTGGAGCAGCTTGATTTACTAAAGAATCGCTTTCTTTGCTTAAAATTGGGACTAAAGTAATGGTAGGATTAAATTCAGTTGATTCATACCCATACACAGTAAAGCCATTTTTTAACGGCAATGTAGGTTCAACATAATCGCCATTATAATCTGCGTACCACGGATAGTAAGCATTGCCAAAGGAATCCAAAGACAATTTTGGCATACATTCGTTTTGGTCAAAATTAGTTGGAGCTAAACGCTCAACTTTACTAGTTGACGACCATTGTTGTGTTGGATTACCAGCTCCGTCTAGCTCCAAAGAAAGTCTATTTGCAAGTGGGCCTGAAGATGTTACATCCGCCAAAACAAATACACTATTTTTATAGAATTTTGTTTGTACGCCGCCAGCGGTGCTAATCCATTTTGTTTCGCCGTCAATTGAATTTAAAACACCAGTATATGGCGATACGCTATCTAATCTTAAAACATATGAACTAGTTGCGTCTTCGCTGATGACTGGGCCATTTGCAAAATTGTACGAGTGCGCAAAGTTACCAGGGTTATATGTTTGTTCCATGCCTAAAATAGGCGCAACATAAGCACCGCTAGGCAGTAACTGTTGAATGCCATATTTCCAAGCTAAATAACCTTCAATTTTTTCGCATAGGGTATCGGTGTTAAAAACATACGGAGCCGCTGCACTATACAATGCAACCGGATTTACAGTCCAAGTGCCTGTGTTTACTCCAATGTTAGTAAGATTGCCTAATAACACTCCGTTTGCCGGAAATGAATTAGCTAGATTTTGCCGATTAACTACAGTATCTTGCGAAACAAGCGGAACAATAACGCCGTTTGGCGATTGAGCTACATCTCCGCGTTGAAAACGCAACGCAGCGTCAGGTGCATTGCCAGTACGAAGCGCAAACCATCCGGCAGCGTCACTAACAAAAGTATTTGATGCCGTATAAGGACTGCCAATATCGAAGGCAGTTTGATATACAGTAGGGGAAATTGTAGTTGCCGGATAACCTTCATTAATTTGGCTAACACTAAAAGTATGCGTGCTTGTTTTTGATGCCAAGCCTAGTGTACGCGGATAAGGAGGAACATAAGTTTGATCAATGTTGTGTACAGTAATAATTTCTGCAATTTCTCCTTGGAACCAATTTGTTGAAGTACTTGATTGAACACTTAACCCAGATGCGTTGCTAGGCCGACCCAAATAAAAACCTGCGTCGGCAGTTAAGCTCATGCCTACCCAACGATCAATTGGCTTACCGTTAAATCTAAAGCAACAAGGTGCGGTTTCGTCTTTGCCTGAATAAATTAATGTTAAAATAGATGCTTTGTTGCTGCTATCAAGTGTAGCCATTGCAGGCAATCTATATTTACCTGCGCCAACCATGCTTGTCCGCGCACCGCTTTGCGTTAAAGACGGCTGCGGCTGATAATTTACAGTATGATAATGAATATAACCGTTTGGAAGTTGCTCCAAAAATGCCCACGATGGTGAGCAATCTGGAGAAGCAAAAACACATACTTTATCGCTGCTTACATTGTTTGTGCTTGCTACTCTTAAATCTTGAGCTTTGTGAATAGTAACATTAATGTCATGTTTTTCGGTACTAGTAGTATCAACGCCAAACAAATACATACCGTTGACAATCGGATTGTCTTCCGTGGCAACCTTAGGTCTAAAAACAATATGAATTGCCCATTTTGCATTTTCGTAATTAGGGTACGCAGATGCAGAAGCAGAAGTTGATGCAGCACTAGTTGGGTGATTACCCTGCGTATACAGTTGCGCTGCACCGTCAAAATAAAAACATGGCTTGCCACCAAAGGCTGTCTTTTTAAATTGCGGCCCGTTTTCCAGGAGCGTGTGCGCTAAATCTCTGCCATTGCCGCTTTTGTCTAACCAAGCATCAATTCTAGAATTTTCAGTTAAATAGTTATAATCGCCTGCATCGTACCATGACCACAATTTGTCAGAAGGAATTTCTGCTGGAGTCCAAGAAACAAATGACTTACGAAAATCTGGATATAGATCCGAGTCCCGTTGCGATCTTTTTAAACTGCGTGGTGACGCAAACGCTACATTGCCGTTTTCATTTACATCAATATCGCAAGCTGGATAAGGTAGTTGACGACGATATGCCTCTTCTAGGCCAGTCGTATAAATGTCGCTGTAAGCAACACCATATCCGTTTTCTAGTAACGGATCATTAGCGCAAGCGTACAGCAATCCATTTTTTAAAGTTAATTGTTCAATTGTTAGATTAGGGCTAAAGCTATATTCAAGCGAAGGCGATGTGCCAGTTTCTGTCTCTTTGTAGCACCAAATTTTAGATTTACCAAGGCTTTGCGTGTTAGCAAGCGCAGAAGATGCCGTTGTCAAAGATAACGGATTTTTATGACCTGTAGCAACCCATAAATATCCAAAGCCGTCTACAGCTAAACCTCTAAGATGTAAATTGTTATCTGTAATTGCTGGTGTTAATGTGTAAATTAATACACCGTTTTTGTTCCATTTTTGAACAGAACGGCCTGAGTCAATTACATAAACATTTTCTTTGTTATCTACAACTGCATATGTACTAGGTTGACTGCTGCCATTTGTTTCATCCCACATCAATTTTAGGTTGTCCGCAGACAACGGCACATACCGCAGTTGACGGTTGTCGTACACAACCTTCTCAAACCGCTTGATACGCGCATCCATCGTATCCACGGTAAACTTTGTAAGACCGCTTCGTTGCGCACCACGGATGCGCCCCGTAACAGGGTCTTGGCCGCGCACATTGACGGCCTCTCCTGTAGTACCGCTAGGCTGCTTGGACTGCGCGATGTTGTCGTTCAGTCCACCTAACGGAAACGGTAGTTCAAAGTTTGCCATGGGTTACTGGGGGCGGAAAAACGCCGTCATACGAGTTACACCTGCGGGAAAACGAATGTGAAATCCGCCTGGCATAAAAACGCCTGCGTCCCCGCCTAAGTCAATTGAATGCGTGCCTGCGCTAGGTGCTGCAAAGGTAAATACAGCAGATCCATTTCCCAGATGCACAGAACAAGTGTCGTTAAGCGCAGTCGCGGTAAAAACTACCGTTTGCAAAATTGCATTTCGATAGCTTGTTTTAAAAACAGAGCTTGCATAAGTCGCCGTGTTTCCGCCAATGCCATCTGTGGGATATGCGTCGGTAGCGGCAACTGTTTGCGTTACCCAGTTACACGGTTGATTTTCGTAGATGTTTTCGGCCATGACTCAGATTTCAGGGTGTGGGGTTTCCAACGGTGTAGGGAGAAGCCGGAACGCCAGGGAGGTAGGTTCCCACGGCACTCAGGCCAGTTTGCAGCGGAGGCCCGTATTGGTGCTGGATCATACCATCGCGCTCTGCGCAAGTAAGGAACAGCACGCCGGTGTACAAAGCCTGCAATCGCGTGTCGAGCGATGCCTGATCTTCTTCCTCGTAGCCTCGGGCGAAGGCGCGGAGGATCTGGATGTACAGCGGCTCAAGGTATTCGGGGATGTTGATTTGCGAGGACTCGTCTAGGTTGAGCGGAGGAGTCCAGCCAGAGCGGTAGTAGATGGTTAGGGCTTGGTTGTCGGTGCTTACCGGCGTGGGGTAAAGCTCAAGAATCGGAATGGGCGCACCGCCTGTCGGATTAGCTCGGCTCACAAGCGCAACCCAAGTCATGGCGAGGCCCACTCCGATATTGTGGGAGCGCAGCCGCGAGATCTCGTTAATGGAGGTGATGCGGACGCGATTAACGAGTCCCTGCGTGAACTGGATGGAAATAACATCGCGCAGGTCGGACGGGCAGGTCGAATACGACTGGCCGCTTGTAAAGCCGATATACGCGGATTGACGCTCTAGCCACTTCCACTCGTGCATGGTGCAGAGGAATTGGCCCGCTTGATTGATGACCGTCATGGGGTCAATCGTCTGCGAAGGCAAAGCGTTGCCTAGCGTGTGGCGGATGTGATCTACGCAGCGGGCGGCGGTTAGCGTCATGGTGTGCGGTGGTGTGGGGGAGACGGTCGCGCCGCCTCCCCCGACGAGTTAGTTACTCAGCGAACGGTTGCCATGCCCCAATAGTCAACGGCGCAACGAGAAAGGACAGTTGTGCTTGTTCCACAACCCAAACCCATTGCATAAACGCCGCTACTTGCAGCACCTGATGTTTTAAGGCAATCCAAGGTAATTTCACCAACTTTTACGCTGTCAACATAAAACTGATGCTTAATACCATCAGTAATAATGCCCAAAGCATAAAAAGTTGCAGCCGTCATAGGTGCGACATTAGCCCACGCAACTGTAGTAGCATCATTGCGTGCGCCAATTTGGATAAAACCGTTATAAAAACGGAAACCAATACCTTGCGCTTGCGTGATGGAAACTGCCGTAGTTCCGTTAGACCAAAGCCCCCATACAGCATAATGCGTTGCCGTTGAACCCGCGCTGCGAACGCGAGCAAAGCACGACAACGGCTTGCCAGGCAGCAAATGTTGAATTCCGCGACAGCGAACCAACATTTCGTCGCTTGCAGCAGCCCCAGATGTAAGGGTGTACACACCGTTGGTATCACCGGTGCTTGCAATATAACTACCAGAAGCAACGGCAGTTCCCGTGGCGGTCAAGTCATACGGCAAAACCGTCGTACTAACGCCAGTAGGAACTCCTTCAAAAAAGTCATCCCACATTCCTACGGAAATTGGCATTGCCCCCGGAAGCTCTGTGCTAGCTCCAGTCGGCAAACCAATTTGAGGAAATTGAGTAGTTTGCGAAAACAACATAGTTGATTTTTCCTTTCGATCAGTAGGCCGAGTAGACCTGAGCCGGGGACAAAGTGGTGGACGGGAAGGTTCCCGCAACAGTACCCGGCGTGATGATCGCGTGGGTGTGGCGTGCCGTGCAGACATTGTTGAAGTAGCTGTTGATGTAAACAGTCTTCGTAAACGGCTGGTTGAACGGCGACATCGGCGGCTTGCGAACGAAGTACTTGTCCTTGTGAAACACAGTCTTCAAGTACTTAGCGTTAAGCAGGTAGTAACGCGGGCCGCGACCTTGCGCGCTGGCATCACCTTCGGACACCAAAGCCGAGCCAGTCGTGTACAGCGGAGCGGCATCCAACTGCGGGACATACACCAGTTCCATACCGGCGTACATCGGGCCGTTAAAAGCCGAGTCGGGGCTAGTGCGGTTGGTGTACCAGTCCTGACCTTGACGCAGCAGGTCGGTCATCACGAGAAGACCCTTCTTCGTGGTGAACGCAGCAATGCTGTTCCAAGTGTTCGGCTCAAAGTACGCTTCCTTGCCAGCGGGCGGGCGGAAGTTCAACTGCAAGAACGCATCGTCCATTGCGTTGATGACATTTCGCGCACCGGCAGTCGGCTTGACAGCGGGGCTGTCGTAGCCAATCACACGGTTACGCCACTTGGTCTTGCCAGCAGCGGTCGGGCTGATGGTTTCAACGGTGGTAAACGCGCCTGTGCCGCCGACATCGTTAAACAAACCGTTGGCCGCTTCGTTAATGAACGCCGGAATGCTGTAAGGCTCCTTGCCAGCAGCGGCTTCCATCGTCGAAGCGTTCGGAACCGCCCACCACTTCGTTTCCATGCCGTTGCAGATCGAGGTCTGCACGCGCATTTCCAGCTTGGTGAGGAGCGATTTGTATTGCATGAAGCGCGAGTCGTCGGTGTACGACGAACCAGCGTTCAACGCTTCTTCTTCTTCCGTCCAGCTATAGCTGTCAACGGCAAAACGCCAGGGCGACGACCAGCGCGTGAGCACTTGGGGCATCGTCGGCGTTTGGGGGTCGTTGGGCTGATACATCGAGAAGGTGTTAGCTTCGTCGAACATCAGTTCGTCACGGATTTCGGAGCCGCCTTGGACAACTTCCGAGTAATCCTTGCCGCGCACGAAGCGCGCCCACGAGTAGTTTTGGAGTTGAGCGGCGTTGACAAACTTTTCCGGCCCCGTGAGGAGCAACGGGCCAGTTGCCTCTGCCCAGTCAGCAAAGGAGACAATAGCAGGCATTTTTCAGTCCTTGTTTTTGTTAGTAACCATCGACGCGACGGCGGGCCTCAGCACCATTCAGTCCTTCGCTGGACATGAGGTGGAAGATAGCGCGATCACGGGACATACCGTTAATTTCGGTAGACCCGCTCCTCTTGGGAACTGATGCTTGGCCTGCGTTACGCTTCTGGTCTGTTTGGATTCTTTGCGCTTTCACTCGGTTCTGGATTGCATCGCGCAACACAACTTGAGCGGCATCACGCATAGCTGACTCTGTCCGTTCTTGGAGGTCGTCAATGTCTGCGTATGCGCCGCTTTCAGCCATGCGTTGCATGGTGGCAATCACATTCCCAAATGTTTCCTTTTCGCGAAGCTCGGGATAATCAGCGGCAAGCTGCGTGCGTGCGTTTGCCAACAACATTTGCGTGGACAGACCAGCAGCAATTTGGACTTGTTGTTCCATTTGCTGATAGCGTTCAGACAAAGGTTTGGTGGCACTTTGCAGCGCAGATGCAAACGCTTCTTCAGCTTCGTCGCCTAGCATGAAGGTGTCAGCGAGTTGCTTTGCGGCCTGACGGATGTAAGCCTGCTCGGGTTGCTCTGCTGCTTTTGCCTGCTTAGTGGCCCGCTCAGAGTCCGTGCGTTGGTTATCCTGTTTCGGCTCGACTTGCTTCTCGGAACTACCCTTCTTTAGGGCGGCGAATTCCTGAGCCATTCTGTCGGTTTCGCTTTGCACTTTGGCAAGTTGGCGACCCCACTTGAGTTTGACCTCGTCGGGCAAACCCTCCAGAATGTCCTTAGGAACCTTGGCGCGGCGCAGGGCGGTAAGGGCGCGTTCTTGCGCCTTCGCGTCTGTGCCATCGACTTCCGGCTCCCTATCGTCATCGGATTCACTACTTTCAGCAGCTTCGGCTTTGGCCGTCGTTTCCTTCGGTTCCTCAGCCTGCTTGCTCTTGACGAACTTGCCATCTTCGTTGCGCGTTTGCGCTGAAGATTGCTCTTTTTTGGTCGCTGCTTCCTTGGTCTTAGCCAGCGCAGCTTCCTTCAACGACTCTTGCTCCTGCATTTTGGTAGCAAGGGAGTCGTAGACCTCGCGGGCGTGCGCTTCTGCGCTCGGATCCACGGGTGACTTCAGACCCGCCATCGGGGCGGTCGGTTGTTGTTTAACTTCAGTTTCCGTATTCATACTTGTACCCCGTTTTAGCTGTAAATTCGCGGATCTCTCTCATGCTGCGGAATGCAGGCTTGCCCGTCCCAGGTTCGTGGTGCGGCGCGTCTGGATGCCAGCGCGGCAACGAGTGCGAGACAAAGTGAGGCTCGAAGATGCGAGCTTCGGGCAGGTTAGAGGAGATGATGCGCCGGTAGCTTTTGCCACCTTGTTTAATCAACTTGCCGATCTTTGGTGCTTTCGTCATCGGGTACTCCCGCGTGATGATCTCACCATCGTCAGCTTGGAATTCGTATTGAGCCATTACGAACCGCCGCTTGGTTTACCTTGGGTTTTAGACTTAGTCGGGTTTACACCCGCGCCAACTGCTTTCCCGAAGCCTTGGTTTTGTGCCAGCTTCGGTGCATTACGAACGGGTTCCGGCTGACCACCGCCAGGTCGGCCACCCTGCTGTCCGGCTGCACCGCCAGACATCATTGACAACTCCATGTTCATCTGCGCCATCTCGGCGGCAGCTTCTAGGTTCAGATACTGGTCGAGGTCAGGCATGTTGAAGGCTTCGCCCCAACGCTTGAACCACGACTTCCAATCCCAGAAGGGGATCGCCATAACGGCGGGCAGCATCTGCATAACAGCGTTGCTTGCCGCAATCATCTTCTGCACTTCGCTGCCGTCATTACGCACAGCGTCGATGTGAATCTCTAGGTCGTCGAAGCTCATGCCCGAACCTTCTTCGTCGGTGTCGGTAAGCTGACCTAGCATCTGGATCATCGCATCGCCCTGCTCACGCGGCATATAGCCAGCCTTCACAGCGCGGCGCACGCCCTCGGCCATTTGTTCCGGCGACTGACCGCCGACAAACACGCCGTATTCGCGACCAAGCGGCAGCACGCTGCGCTCGTCTTGGTCGAAGTACCACAGCACGCTGCGGAACAGACGCTTCTCAAACTCCATGAACTTCATGTCCACGAAGCCGGTGAGTGCGCTGCTTGCTTGGGCAGCAATGGCGTTCTCGGTAGCCGTGCCCGCGCCGCTCACTTGGCCGCGCACAGCGTCACCCATAGCAAGGTTGCGGTCTACGCGACCACGCAACTCAAACTCGCGCATCTGCGCGTCTTGGGATGCGCCGCCGACCTCGATCTCGATGACCTTGTTTTTCTCAATGCCGCTAACTGCAACGATGTCACCATCCGGCGCATTAGCCAGCTTGTTGATCATCGAGGGCTTGAGGCCGTCTACGAGCGCAAGCGTCTTGCGGCGTTGCGCAGCGTTGTTGTTAGCGCGAGCTTGGTTGTTTAGCTCTTGGATCTGGCCTTCGTTCGCCGTGAGCGCAGATAGCGGCGCAGACTCATCCGGTACGGTGTACTGACCGCCAACAACATACGGCCCCCAACGCGGTCCATAGAACGGACGAGGATCGCGAAGGAAAGTAGCTTGGCCTTTGCCGTCCTCACTGGCCCACGCAACGGTGAAGATCGTGCCGTGGTAGCGCGTCTTCTCTTCCTTTGACATTCCTTCCCAGAACTTGTCGTCCTCGGGGAGGTTGTACTCGGGAACCCAGATCTCAAAGTAGATGATCTCGTTGCGCGACGGCGTTTCGCCATGTTCGTACTTGTTGCGAACACCTTTAGCGTCGATGTCGGTCGGAATCTGCGAGATGTTCTCTGTGATCCAACCGGTGTCCTTGTCCTTCGCGTCCTCAAGGAGGTCGTCCTTGTCGCGAATCATGACATGGAACATGTACCGCGCTTCTTCGATGGACAGCGCAATGGGATCCCAACCGAAACGGCGCGGCGACAAACGCACGGCCTTCGGGGTCATAACAGGGTCTTCGGCCTGCTCAAAGCCAGTACGCGGCGACTGATGCACAACCGCGACGGCCCAAGCAAAACAGAAGTCCGTGCCGAGCTTCTCGCGCTCGCGCTGGTAGTTGGTGTCTAGAATCCAGCGGTTGCCTGCGTCCTCAAGTGCCTGCACACGCGCTTGGTCACGCGCCGTGGACAGGCGGATCTTCGGCTCAATGGCCGTCAGACGCGCTACCGTGTGCGCTACATACGAGTAGTAGTAGTTCTCGGGGAAGTACTCCTCTTTGCCAGAGAAGCGACCGTAGAACGGCGAGGCGTAGCGTTGGACTTGACGGCCAAACCACTCGCGGTGCTTCTCGCAATAGCGTTGCGCGGCCTGCACTTCGTCGTACAGATTTTGTGCAGTTACCTTAAGCATTGCTCATTTCCCATTTTTCGTGATCTAGCAGTTGTCCTAAGGATCCACCTTCGTACTTCGGCTTGTACTCGACCTCTTTGCCAAGGTCGCGCTCCCACGAGAAGGTACACGCCCCGCGCATAGCGTCACAGCCGTGGTCAATACAGCCGGGGTCGGGCGTGTCGCGGTTCAGCTTGCCGTCCTCGACAAGCGGATACACATACGCCGGAATTTCCATTTCAGTACACCACGGCTTACCTTCGCTTTCTAGCCGCGTGTCCTTGTATTTCGTCGCGTTGCGCAGCAGGTACAAGCCAAAAGTGCCATCCCCGCGCCGCTTGAAGCGCACGCGCACTTGGTCGATGCCTGCCTTCTCGCCGCCAGGGCCGCGATGCTTATCCCATTGGCGCACGATACGCGCCATGCCGTGACGATCCAGCCAACGGTTGAGGTTAGAGATGAACGCCGGATCGTGGTCAGTCACGATAGCGGCCATCTCAAACTCTTGGTTGACCTCGACGATAGCCTTAGCCCATTGGTCGTGATCCCAATGACGCTTGTAGATCTCGACTAAGCGGTACATCCGGTTCTCGGAGTCCACGCCCCAGCATTGGAAGACACCTGGGGCATCAAATCCAATATCCTGTGCGCCAAGGAACCACTTGATGTGGACTGGCTTGTCGAGGTTGGGCGACACGAGGAACCACTCCCCGTTTTGCTTTTCTACTTGGCCGTCGATCACATGGTGATGCGGCTCGTAGTTTTCCCACACTTGGCCTTCTGCGCTGACCCACTTACCGTAGTACAGACGCTGCAAGCGCACGCCGGACAAGCTGTTTTTGAGACGGCCAAGGTACTCTGCGCCGTCAGTTGTCCACGACTTTGTATCGTGCTTGTACCACTTAGGGTTGTCCCAGAAGCGTCCGACGATGCGGCGAGCCTTGCCCTGCAAGCAACGCTGGTTAGCCCAATGGTACTCGTCTTCTGGGTTACAGTCGCCAATAAGCACGCGGAACGGCGTTCCCGAACGGCGCAAAGCGCGGTGTAGTGACTCCCACTTAGCAAGCGTCGTTTCCTGACACTCGTTGAAGAAGATCACATTGTATTGCGTCGAGAACAGCTTCGTGGGGTTGTCGAAGCCGCCTAGGATCACCTCCCCGCCCAACTGAGGATGCTTATACGACTGCCGATGCTCTCGCGAAGGACCACCGACGATAGCCGGATGGTCAACGCCAAGAACTTCGTTTTCCCAGATGTCTAAGAACGATTCGTTCAGCGACACGCGGGTTTCGCGCAACACGAGAATCTTGCATTGCGGATAGGTGTTGCACATCGCCTTGATCCACTCACCCATCAAGCGCGACTTGCCACAGCCTGCCACACCCTCGTAAATGGCTTCCATCGGCGGCTTGACGCTGCCGTTTAGCCACCCAAAAAGCTGATTCGCGCCCTCACCGTAGGCGTGAAACTGCTCCTTTTTTACGGGGATTTGTGCTTCTTCGATCACGATAGCTGCGGCAAGATGGTGACCACCTTGTTCACATATAAGAATGTCCAGTCTTGCGCACCCTGCGATGCCAATTTGAACTCTAGGCGATAGGTATGTCCACCAATTAATCCAGAACCAACAAGCCCAACTTCAAGTCGGTGCTTAAAGTTCCAACCAAGTGCGTCTTGCGACCAACCGTATGTGGTTTGCAGCGAGTCTGAAATGACCTGTCCAATCGGCAGCGCGGCTACGGTATAGACTGCGGTGGTTGACTGCGTGGACAGGTCATATACCTTGAGTTGGATGCTAGCAATGTCGGCTCCAACAATAGGCTGCTGCTGCGGATTAACTACGCGAGCAAGCGTAAAGATGTCTTCGTTTTGATTTTGCGTTGCGACGATCATTGCACAACTCCGCTGCCGTAGGCTTGGCGACCAATAACAATTTGACCTTTCAACGGCAACTCAGCTACATCCGGCGCATCGCTAATAATGTACAGCGTCACAGAGTCTTCGCCCTCGTTAGGCGGCGAGTCTGTATCGCGGCAAGTAGCGCGAATCGTGTGCGTGCCTGGCGACAGCCCGCTTAGTACAAAAGTCTGGCCTTCGTACAGCACGCCAGTAGTGGTGTTGCTATACCACTTAATGCGTTCACTTAGTTCGCCATCAACCGTGTCAACTGCCGTAGCGTTGAACTTGATAGCAGACTTATATGGATAAGAATCGCCTGTTGTTGGCGATAGGATTGTCACCGTAGGCGGCGTAGCAACATTGGTTACCGTTACCGTTTCGGTATCAGTTGCGGTGTATGGCGGGTTGCTAAATGTTGCCGTAATTGTATGTACGCCTACGGCCAAGTTTGTCAGCGTTGCCCCTGCGCCAATAAACAAATCACCAGTAAGACTGCTAGTCCACACAACAGTTGCGGCAGACGCAGGATTACCATCTAGCGTGCAACTTGCTTCTAGCGTTACGACATCGCCTGTGTCTACAGAAATTGGTGCGGCAGGCGAGGTAATTGTTACAACAGGCACAGCAGCAAGCGGCACAGGCTCTACTTGCGTGACATACCACCACGGAATAGTTACCGTGCCGGACAAACTAACTACAGGTACTTCACCCGTAGGCGGCGCGGCATCAGGCGAGTTAGTAATCTCGCGGTTAGTACCACCTACATCGCGAACATTTAGACGATTGTTGACATTGGGCGCGATGTTGACCATCGACCCACCGCTAGTGCGCACGCGAAAGCGTGTAAAAGGCACTAGTTAAGTACCTCCCAAATGGCGGCGTGCAAAGTGATGTACTCGTTAACAGCAGCAGCAGTTGCGTTGCTAAATCCCATTTCAACGCGAATCTTTTTAGATGCGTCTGCGTTAGTAGTGTTAACTGTTGAAGGCGAAAAGAATCCAGAGGCCAAATAGTTGCCCATGGCAATACCTGCACCGCCAAAATCACGCAATTGTGCAAGTTCTAATGCGCCGTAATAGCCGCTGTTTGTTGCGCCATCACCAAAAAATACAAGTGTGCCTTTTACAACAAACTCGTAAATTGTGCCAATTGTTAAAGTGCTTGCTGATTGAATGTTCTGCATCAGCAACACAGGCCCACTAGCACTATCAAGATAAAATTGAATATTTAAATTTCTAGCAACGGCATTACATTTTGCACCGCCAATTAAAGTAAAACGAACAACTTTGCCGTTTAATGCGCCTGTAGATGTTCCGCTTGGATCCTTAACTTTTGCGCAGTCTGGCAGCGTGTTAAAAGCAAAATTGCTAGTTGTTGTAGTTGGAATAGTAAAATTAGCAAATGGCTGCGTGGTGCTATTTACTGGCAACACAGGCACAGTTGCAGATGTCAACTTGTACCCAGCAGTATCCGCTGGTGCAGGGCAATCTACTTGAACAACCCTTGCTCGCTCCGCCCAAGCAGCAGTTCCATTAGATCCAGCGGCAGTTGCATTGCTTTTTAAAACGCGACTGCTAATGCCAAATCCCAAAAAACCTTGACGATTTGCTAGATCAGCAATACGGTCTTGGCTAAACGTCTAAAGCACCGCCAGAAGTAGCTCCAAGATGCGCGTGTTGCGCATTTGTAAAGCCAGTTGAACTAATTGTCGGCGTAGTCAGCGTTTTATTGTCAAGTGTTTGCGTGCCGGTAGTGCCAACCGCAATGCCGTTGCCTTGAACATATACATTGCCGCTGCCTTTAGCTTGTACACGCAAGTCAGCGTCAGTTGCGCTGCTAACCGCACTAACAATTGCACCGTTTCCAGCCGCCTGCGTAGTCAGCTTGACTGCATCGTAATCCGAAGTCGTGCCCGTAGAAGCAAGGTCAAGCACCCGCGCAGGCGTAGCACCTACAGCCAACAGCCGCGACGCTACCGTAGTCGGGTCTAGCGTCTTATCCACCAAAGTCTGCGCACCAGAGGTGTACACCACGGTACTCGGCAAATGCGCCGTACCTACCGTGTCACCAGCCACAAACTCTCGGATCTCGTTCGGGCCAGTCGTCAGCTTTAGCGGGATTTTGTCAGCCATGTTCGTTATTGAATAGAGCTACCTGTTAAAGTCAAACTTACAGCATTTTGGCGCGTTGCTAGCAAATTAGACATCCAGTTAAACACACGCAAAGTGTTTTCGTTTGTCCAACTTGAACTAAAAGTGTCAAAGGCCACCATGTGTGCCATATTTGTTTGTTGCAACGCATTTTGCAACGCACCGTATTGTTGAACATCATGCGGGTCGGCATACGGTTTAGCCGGAACTCGCTCAACAATGATGCCTGTCATATCGCCAGCCCATTGCCTGGGATAGATTGTAAAATCAACGCTGCTTGCCGCAATAGTGCCGCGTTGCATACAAGTGTCAAGTTCAATAGTGTTAGCGTTGACTTTACGCACAACATGGTACGCGCCAGCACCTTGTCCCGCAATATTAGGACTTAGCATGGCGTTTGTGCCAGCAGTAATCCACACTACATCGCCTTCGTTCCATACATAACTAGACAAACTTGCACTTGTTAATTGATATCCTGCCGCGCCAGACGATGCACCGGTTACCACGACATTATTAGGCGACAACGGAGTAGTTAGTGTGACGCTGTTTGCTGCAACGGATGAAAGCGTATAAATTCCACCAATTGCTACTTTTTGAACTACGCCAAGCGGGAAATTTGCACCAGAATCAGCGTAGCCCTCTGTATGCGAATAAATGCGCACTTTGTCGCCAGCAACAAAGGAAGAAAAACCGCTAACTTTTGCCAAAACACCTGTTGATGCGGTGTAAGAAACACCAGAAATCATAGACTGCGTGTTTCCCATAACACACATCGTTGGGACAGCCCAACGAGTTTGTTTGTTTTCGTAATACGCCAAAATGCTAGCAGCAGCTCGAACATTGGCAGGAATGTTAGTTGCTTGCGCCGCAGCCATACGGCCAAAAACTTGCTGGAATTGGAATCCCGTAGTGTTGTAAGTTTCTACGCTTGAACTATCTTTGCGGAAGTCAATAGGCGTGGCGATTGCAACAACGCCTAGTACGCGACTGTCAACTCCGCCAGAAGAGCCATAATCCGTACCGTATGTGTCCAAAGTTGTGCGAGACACATTGCTAATAGGAGCCGTTAATTGGCTCCACCAAGCCATAGTTGCTCCTGCGCTTAAACCAACAAGAATAATCTTGTCAGGATTAATATTTAGTTGCGATGCGCGGGCTTTAATTGACAAAATTGCAAGTTTAATGTCTGAAAACGATTCAGGGAAAAACGCAGGGCGCGTAATCGGTTCGTCGTAACCAAAAGTTGCGCTTGCCGTAGGGCTGTCCCAAACTGTTTGCCGCGTCTCAATGCTAATAACATCAAAGTGCGGGGCATTAGGAGCAATTTGGCTTAGGCATTGCGTAGCAATGTTGTTACTTTGATCTTGCCCGTTTTTAGAAACGGCACGCTTGTCACCTGTGCCCCAGCCCCCAGGGTGGCGCACGATAATGCACGGATTGCCGCCAGGGTCGCGTACCGAGTGACGGTACACATCAAACCGTTGATGAAACTCAGGGCCGTAGGGCAGATCAATGTAGTTGGCAGTCGGTGTTAGAGCGGCCATTTAAGTTGCTTTCAGATTGCGTTGGTTGTGTTCAGATTGTAGCCAAGGATTTGACCGTGACGAAGCTGCATCAAACTAGTGCCAGAGGAACGGGTTACCTTTAAAACAATCCGTTGATCCAAATGGAATCGCGAAAGCGCACTTGCTGTAAGCCAATTCGCAAAACTAGTGCGGTTTGCGGTTGTTTCAGCACCGTTTACTGCATAACAAGCCAATGTACCGGTAGCTAACGGAAAAACTGAATCGCCTTCTCCGTTTTTACCACGCGCCATTACGACTTTCATTTGCACTTCAACAATTCTTGCTGCTGCTGAAGAATCGACGGTATGACTAGGACTAGTAATAGACACAGCATTGCTAGTGCCGTCCATATCTGAAATTGTAGCCGCAATGGTAATTGCGCTGTTAGATCCACTTGCAATGTGCAACAGCGCATTCAGCTCGACTACTGCGTCATTAATTACTGAAAATGCAGGCAGTTTGGCTGTAGCACAAGTCAAAGCCCCAGTTGCACTAGTGGTTTCGTATGCTGAATAAATTAGCGCACCAGTACCGCCGTTTACATCGTAGCTTGACCCAGCTAGAACGATAGGAGTCGGCAAAATTAGTTGGCTCATTTTGTTTTCGCAGCTCGCTTTTTTCTTGTCTCTCTCACTCCGGCCCTTACTTGGTTAACCCTTTCAAGTCCGGCTTGACCTTCTATCCCTGTCGGCCACCATCTTCGTCTCTACTCGCTTGCCTCGTCTACTTGCATCACCCTCGGACTAAACCAACCTAAACTGAAAAAAGAAGAAAAAACCCCCAAAAAAAAGAACCCCCGCATTCTGGGCCACCTCGCACAACCCTGTCAAGAGGCAAAATCACAAGAAAAATCATTTTGGGAAGTAGATCTCTCACCTACCCCCTACACC
>Ga0255099_1000499_pt1 | contig 15808 bp, 18 predicted proteins | sample Colum_Colum_RepA_2_FD_188451 | JGI IMG/M metagenome (GOLD analysis project Ga0255099, IMG submission 188451) | Freshwater microbial communities from Columbia River, Oregon, United States - Colum_Colum_RepA_8d | ecosystem: Environmental > Aquatic > Freshwater > River | place: USA: Oregon...
GGCTATGCCATTACTGCTGAGGAAGAGCGCGCTGTTGCCGGCCAGCCGTGGTTGCAGCTGTTGCACACTGGCCTCTATGCGGGCGCGAGTGGCGGTGATCATTTGCTGACCGGCGCTGTTGCTGTCGGTCCATGCGGCCATTTGCGCGATCTGGTGGTACACCTCCTCGCGGGAAGCGGCGAAGCCGAGGCGCTCGACCCGCAACTGCAGACGCTCCAGCACCCTGGCGGCAAAGGTGCCGCTGAAGGCACTGGTCAGCACCAGATCGGGTTCGAGCGCCACCACTTCATCGGGCTGGCCACGATTCACCGGAATTCCGGCAGCTTGTGCCGCCAGCGACGACCACGCCGGATCAGCCGCAAAGTGACTCAGCGCTGCAATGCGCGCGGGTTCGACCAACAACAGCAATAGCTGGTCGGTGCACACGTTCATGCTGACGATGCGCTGCGATATCGAAGATTGGGCGTACGCGGCAGGAATCAGCGTAAGCGCCAGCAGCAGGGAAAACAGGCGTTTCATGCCGGCGATTGTGCATGGGTGGACGGGGTAGAAGCCAGTCAAGACACCGACGAACTACCGGCAGGCGACCTACTGGTTCGCCAGTGCCAGCACTCCAGCCGCCGTATTCGAAATCGGAATGTGGTAGCTGCTGTGGATCTTGCTGACATTGCCAAGCAGCGCACCGCGCGCTGCCAGCCACATGATGATCTCGGCGCCTTGGGCACCTGCTTCGCGTACCAGATCAAGAGCGCTGTAGCGCGCCAACCGCTCGGGGTCATTCAACAGCGCCTCCATGCACATCTCGTCGAATTTCTTGTTGATGAAACCGGCGCGCTCACCATCCAGCTGGTGCGACATGCCGCCGGTGCCGATCACTACCACTTTTTCATCGGTAGGCCACGATGCCACTGCATGGCCAATCGCTTTGCCGAGAGCAAAGCAGCGTGCCGGCCGTGGTAACGGGAACTGCACCGTATTGATCGCCACCGGAATGGTTTTGATTTTCGGCGGATTTTCATTGGGCCAGAACAGCCGCATCGGGTTGATGAAAGCGTGGTCCATGGCCATTTCCTGGCACATGGCGATGTCGAACTCCTGCTCGATCAGACTCTCAATCAGGTGCCACGACATCTCGGGATAGCCGTGATAGGCCGGAAACACCGGCAGCCCCCAACCTTCATCCTTGGTTATATATTCCTGCGCAGCGCCCACGGCGAAGGTGGGCAGGTTGTTGAGGAAGAAGTTAAGACCGTGGTCGTTGTAGAGCACTATCGCCACATCGGGCTGCTGTGCGTCCAGCCACTGCAATACTGATTGGTACCCATCAAAAAAGGGCTTCCAGTAGGCGTCTTGCTGCTTGCCGTTCGAGATGGCGTTGCCGATCGACGGAATGTGTGAGGACGTCAGTGCGCCGATGATGCGTGCCATAGCGAATCCCGGGTGTCAGAGTAAACAAACACAGCTTTCCTGGTAGCGATTTGCATGAGGGGTTTACTCCGACGCCCTCATGCCTGCGATTCCAGCATGGCGCGGAACTCGTCGATCGAGAGGCCGGTTTGCTGGGCGCCGAGATCCTGTACTGTCATGCCGTAGATGCCGGTGAGTTTGGCAAGGTAGTAGATGTTGCCGCCGACCTGTAACAGTCGCAGCACATCGAGATCGGTTACTGCATGAATCTGCTCGCGCGTAAGGTGATAGGCGTGGCAGTACGCTTCCGGGAACGCCTTGAACTTCTTGCGGTTGTCGGCCGAGTTGAACGAATAGCACATGCGATTGAGGTTATAGCCCTTCATCGCCATGCGACCGTCGAAGATGTAGGTGCCGGGTATGGCTTGTTGCGAAACAGTGGGTGCATTCATGGGAACCTCCGCTGGGCACGCAAATCAGCGTGCAACACCAGGGTGCAGAAATTCTCGGCGCAGCCGTGCACCCGCACAATCGGGAAGTGGTGACTGCTTGATTTACAGCAAGAGGAGGGGGCTTAAGGGAAAGGCTGTTATTGCAACAGGTGGCACAGCTCATCGAGCCGCGCGCGGTTCTTGATGATGATCTCGCGGCCTTCAACGCCGATGACTTCGTCCTTGTGCAGGCGGCTCAGCGTGCGGCTGACGGTTTCGATCGTCAGGCCGAGAAAGTTGCCCATGTCCATGCGCGACATAGGCAACCGCATGGCAGTAGAAGACAGGTTGCGGCGGGCATAGCGCTGCGACAGGCTCAACAACAGCGTGGCGATGCGGCCCTCGGCGTTCTTCTTGCTGAGCGTCAACATCATCTGGTGATCGCTTTCGATCTGCTTGCCCATCAGCTGGAACATGTGGTGTTGCAGTGAAGGAACCTGCAGCGACAGTTCTTCCAATCGCTCAAAGGGGATTTCACACACGGCGGACGTTTCCAGCGCTACCACGTTGCAGCCGTGCTCATGGGTGCCGATGCCATCAAAGCCCAGCACCTCACCTGGCAGGTAGAAGCCGGTGACCTGTTCAATACCGTCTTCGTCGACGAGGTAGGTTTTGATGGAGCCGGAGCGCACGGCGTAGATGGCCTTGAAGCCATCGCCGGAGCGGTACAGATGGTCGCCTGCCTGCAGGGGCCGGCCGCGCTGGATGATCTTGTCGAGGCGCTCGATGTCGGGAATGTCCATCGAGATGGGCAGGCACAGACCTTTGAGGTTGCAGTCCGAGCAGGTGGCCTTGATGAAACCATGAGAACAGGCGTTGCGGGTGACAGAACCGGAGCTGGAAATGGTCGTAGCCATAAGGACTCCCTTTGGTGTCTTGCTAACCACTCTAGCACAGATTTTTACGGGGGAGGCAGGCGGATGCGACCCTCGCTGTACTGTACCGCGTGCCCGCTCATCAGCACGCGATCACCCCGCAGCTGGCAGAACAGTTCGCCACCGCGAGCCGACAGCTGGCGTGCGTGCAGCGTGTGCCTGCCGAGCTTGGCACTCCAGTACGGCACCAGGAAGGCGGTCTCTGCCAGATTGTTCTCGGCAGCAATCTGCTGCATCAGTGTGTCGCTTGGCCAGGCATCGAGCGGACACACAGCGGCCGGGTTGCCGTGAAACAGGCGGGTGGTAAAGGCGTCGATGAGGTAAAGCGGCAACGTCATCATGGCGTTATCCCTGCAGGCGAACGGCACGCCGATATATCACATGAATTCCACCAGCGCATCATTGAGGAACTGCAGCCCGAGTGCGGTAGGCGCTACCATGGAATCTGCAGTCTGCAGCAAGCCTCTTTGGCGCAGCTGCTGCAACGCGGCAGCAACACTTGTGATGGGCGCACCAGTGCGCGCTTGATAGCTAGATGTTTGCACTCCATCGCACAGCCGCAGTGCATTCAACATGAACTCAAACGGCAGCTCTTGAGCAGACACCTGCTTGCGTTCAACACAGTAAGCACCCTTCGCGGCCAGATAATGCTGGGGCATCCGCGTCTTGCGCGTGCGCTCGATGATGAGCGAGCCATCGTTGGCAATGTGACTCAGCTTGCCATGCGCACCGGCACCAATGCCGAGGTAGTCACCGAACTCCCAGTAGTTGAGGTTATGGCGCGAGCGCTTGCCTTGCTTTGCAAAGGCCGAAATCTCATAACGCTGGAAGCCCTCGCTGGCCAGCAGCTCGATACCGGCTTGCTGCGTGTCGGCGATGGCATCGTCTGTTGGTTGTACCGGCGGCCGGCTGAAAAATTCAGTGTTGGGTTCTATCGTCAGCTGATACCAGGACAGGTGCGTGGGGTTGCAGCTGAGTGCGGTACGCAAGTCTGCCAGCGCTTGTTCCTGTGTCTGCTGTGGCAGTGCAAACATCAGGTCGAGATTGAAGTTGTCGAAGCCGGCATTGTGCGCAATATCGGCAGCGCGCAGCGCTTCATCGCGGCCGTGGATACGACCGAGACGGGTAAGTTGTTGTGCATCGAAGCTCTGGATACCAATCGACAGCCGGTTGATGCCGGCCTCGCGGAAGTCACGGAATTTCGCTTGCTCGAAGGTGCCGGGGTTGGCTTCCAGCGTGATTTCGATGTCGTCGGCAAAGCGCAGCCGCTTGGCGAGTTGCTGCAACAATCGCTGGTAACTCTGCGCGCTGAACAGGCTCGGCGTGCCGCCACCGATGAAGATGCTCTGCAGCGGGCGGCCTTGGGCGCCGGCGAGATCACAATCGAGATCCGCCAGCAGCGCATCCACATAGCTCTGCTCCGGCAACTCGCCTTGCTGCTGGTGTGAATTGAAATCGCAATACGGACATTTGCGCACGCACCACGGTACGTGCACATAGAGGCTCAACGGAATATCAGTCACAGCGGCCAGCGCGACAGCAGCTGCTGCAGGGCCTGTGCGCGATGGCTCAGCGCATTCTTCACGTCGGGTGTCAGGGTGGCCGACGTGCAGCCATGGGTGGGCACGAAGAACAATGGATCGTAGCCGAAGCCGTGCACGCCGTGAGGCTTATGCACGATGCGGCCTTCCCACGTGCCCTGACAGATCAGCGGCATCGGATCGCCGGGAAAACGGAACATGGCGATGGCGCATTGGAAGCGGGCGCTGCGCTTGGCGTCCGGTACCTCGCGCAGCAGTTCGAGCAGCAGCAAATTATTGTTGGCATCGGGATTGTCACGCACCAGCACTGCGCCAGCCGGCAGTGTAGGCAGTGCAGGAAAGCCGCCATGCAGATAGTGACTGGCAAAACGCGCCGAATAAATACCAGGCGCGCCACCAAGCGCATCGACTTCAATACCGGAATCATCGGCAATCGCCGGCTGTCCGCTCAATGTACTGGCATGGCGCGCTTTGATGATGGCGTTTTCAACGAAACTCAACCCGTCTTCTACTGCATCGGCAATATGGAAGTCGCTCTGCGGCACCAGTTTGAGGGTGGGAGATACGCGGCTGTGCAGCACTGCCTGCAGTTCAAGTAGTTTCTTGCGGTTGCCACTGGCAATAACGATAGTAGTCATGGTGTGAGCCAGCGATCAGTCGGCATAGAGCTGCGTGCTCCACTCGATTGCCTGCGCCTTGCTTTCGCCAGCCGGCGTTACATCAACAGCAAAACGCACTATTTCGGCGTTGGAGAAATCAAACTGACCAATGTAGTAGATCGCCTCGCCTTCACGCACTTCTGCAAAGTCGATGCTGCCCTGCTGCTGCATCAGGTTGCGCTTGCCACCCTCAACCGTTGCCGCCACTGGCGTCGTAGAGCCATCTGCATTGTTGCGCAACACCGCGATATTCAGGAAAGCCCTGCGCGAACTGCGCACAATCTTGTACTGCGCCGCAATCTCCGGCGTCAGGAAGGTGCTGTTCACAGCGATGTAGTGAACCGTGTACTGGCCGAAGTTAAGTGACTCGGCGAAAGAAGCAGGTGAGAAGAATCCAAGAACACAGGCCAGCAGAGCGAGGGTTAACCAGTGCTGCTGGCGACTGCCTGAGTCCATGGATGGACGAAGCAAGCCTACAGGGATGTATTTACGGCGTGTCGCAAGTGGCACTGGTTGACCCGAGCTGAGCACGATTGCTACCTCGTGATGTGATAAATCGCATTGATGCCGAAGAAATTCGGACACAAGCGCATCAATGGCGAACTGTGCTGACTGTCGTCAACCACCGTACGGTGCAACACCTTGATGTTCTTCAAGCGGCACAACTCGTCGAAATCACTGATCGTGCAATGATGCAGGTTCGGCGTGTCATACCACTCATACGGCAACTGCGGCGACTTCGGCATGCGGCCGCCGGTAAGCAGCGATAGCCGATGACGCCAATAGGCGAAGTTGGGGAAGGTCAGAATGCCGTTCTTGCCGACCCGCAACATTTCGTCGACGATCTCGTCGGGCCGATGCAAGGCCTGCAGCGTGTGCGCAAGAATCACCGTATCAAAACTGCCGGTGCCGAAATTCTTCAGCCCCTTGTCCATGTTCTGCTCCAGCACATTGACGCCGGCTTCGAGACAGAGCTGGATATTGGCCGTATCGATTTCGAGACCGTAGTCGCGGATCTGGCGGGTGGTTTTCAGGTGGGCGAGGAACGAGCCATCGCCACAACCAAGATCAAGCACGCGGCTGTGCGGTGCAATCCAGTCCTGGATCAGTTGCAGGTCGGCGCGCAGCATCAGACCTTGCCTCCTTCACATTCGTTGGCCACGCGGTTCATGTAGGCCTGCAGCGCTTTCATGTAGCGTGGTATCGGCAGCAGGAACGAGTCGTGGCCTTCAGCCGCTTCGATTTCGAGATAGCTGACATCCTTTTTCGCCTGCAACAGGGCATCGACGATTTCCCGCGAGCGTTCAGGAGGGAAGCGCCAGTCACTGCTGAACGACACCACCAGGAACTTGCAGGCACTCTTGTCGAAGGCCTTGCTCAGATTGCCGTCATAATCGACAGTCGGATCGAAGTAGTCGAGCGTCTTGGTAACGAGCAGGTAGGTGTTTGCATCAAAATTCTTCGAAAAGGATTCGCCTTTGTACTGCAGGTAACTCTGGATCTGGAAGTCGACATCGAAACCGAAACTGAGTTTGCCGCCACGCAGATCGCGGCCGAAGTTTTCTCCCGCGCCTTTGCCGAACTTTTCGCGCAGCAGCGTATCGCTCAAATAGGTGATGTGGCCGACCATGCGCGCCAGCATTACGCCTTTTTGCGGATAGGTGTTGAAGTCGTAATAACGGCCCTGGTGGAAGTCGGGGTCGCTCATGATCGATTGGCGCGCCACTTCGTTGAAGGCAATGTTCTGCGCCGACAGTTTTGGCGCCGCCGCTATGATCAGCGCATGCCGCAACCGCTCGGGATGCGAGATCGCCCAACGCATGACCTGCATGCCACCAAGGCTGCCACCGATTACTGCCGCCCACTGGCGGATGCCGAGTCGATCAGCCAGACGCGCCTGGCTCAACACCCAGTCTCGCACGGTGATGATCGGAAAATCCGGACCGAAGGGCTTGCCGGTTTCCGGATTGAGCGAGCTCGGCCCGGTGCTGCCGGCACAGCCGCCAAGGTTGTTGAGGCACACGACAAAGAAGCGATTGGTGTCGAAGGGTTTGCCGGGGCCGATGCAGTAATCCCACCACCCCGGCTTTTCCTTGGGATTGCCGGCGTCGTAGTAGCCGGCAGCGTGATGATCGCCACTGAGGGCGTGACAGATCAGGATGCCGTTGCTGGCATCGCTGTTGAGCGTGCCATAGGTTTCCACCATCAAGTCGTATTGGTCGATGGTGCGACCACTGCGCAGCGGCAGCGGCTCGCTGAAATGCAACTTTTGTGGTGCGACCAGCCCCACGGAATCGGCGGGAATTTTTTTCTGTGGCGCTTCCATTGCTATAGCCCGATCACGTAGGCAGGCACCACGCGCAAACCACTGGCCAGCGGATTCAGCACAAGGATTTCAATCACCTGAATTGCCAACATCAGCAGCAATGGCGTGAAGTCGAGCCCGCCCATCGGCGGAATGATGCGTTGGGCAAGCTTGTAGAACGGCTGCAGCAGCTGGAAGATCAACAACAGTACCGGATGGCCACTGAAAGGTGCGATGAAGCTGGCCACTACCAAGACCACCATCGCGTAGAAATAAAGGTCAAGCGTAAAAGCAATCAGACCCACAAATGCCCAGCTCACCGCCATGCCGACCTGTAATTGCTGGCCGGTCAGCAGCACCATGCCGTAAGTAGCGAGCGTGTTGAGTACCAGCGCAAGAATCAGTGTGGCAATGTCGAGCCGGCGCCAACCCGGAATTACCCGCCGCAGCGGGTTCACCAGCGGCGACGTAATCTTGACGATGGCCTGGCACACCGGGTTGTAGAAATCCGCGCGCGCCGCCTGCAGCAGGAAGCGCAGCATCACGGCCGCCAGATAAATGCCGCCGAGTTTGCTGATGATCAGAAGCGCGGCTTCGCCGAATGATGAACCCATGGTCGTCGTGTCACTGTCAGGAAGAGGCGAGTTCGGCCGAGCGGGCCGCCGCTTTGCCGAGCGCCCGCGCGACGATGTCGCGGAAGTGCTCGGATTCGAACTGGCGTATCGCGGCTTCTGTGGTGCCGCCGGGCGAAGTTACGCGGCGCCGCAGCTCGGCTGCATCCACATCACTCGCCAGCGCCAGTTTGGCTGCGCCGAACGCGGTTTGCAGTGCCAGTGCCTTCGCCACCTCGGCCGACAGCCCCAGCTCAGTGCCGGCGGCCTGCATGGCTTCCAGCAACAGGAAGAAATAGGCAGGGCCGGAGCCCGACAGCGCCGTCACTGCGTCCATCTGTGCCTCCTGGTCGAGCCAGCAAGCCAGCCCTACGGCTTGCAGAATGGCGCCGGCAATGTCGCGCTGCTCCGCACTGACAACCGCGTTGGCATACAGCGCGCTGGCTCCAGCCTGCACCAGCGCCGGCGTGTTCGGCATGCAGCGCACGATGGCCTGCTTGGGCGACGACCACTCGGCAAGGCGCGCACAGGGGATGCCGGCGGCCACTGACAGCAGCAATAACGGCTTGGCGGCCAGTGCTGCACGCAAGGGCTGCATTACGGCGCCCATCACTTGTGGCTTCACGGAGAGGATGACCACATCGCAGGCTGCCACGATGCTCAAATTGTCGGTAGAGGTGTGCACGCCTTTGGCAGCAAGGGTCTGCAATTTGGCCACATCGGTATCGGCAGCCCACAGTTGCGAGGTGGCAACGCCAGTGGCAAGCAGCCCTTCAACAAGAGCAGTAGCCATGTTGCCGGCGCCGATAAAGCCTATGGATGTAGTAGTAGACAGCATCGAAGCATTGTAACCCAGCAAGCCTTTGCTCCGCCCCGTTTGCCAGACCTTTGGCTAGTGGCGCGGGCCGAAGATGTCGCTGCCGATGCGCACCAGGGTGGCGCCTTCGGCAATGGCTGCCTCGAAATCAGCGCTCATGCCCATCGACAGCTCGGTACAGGCGTGATGACCACAGGCCTGCAGCCGTGCACGGGCTTCGGCCAGTTGGCGGAAAACCAGCCGTTGGGCTGGCAGGGAGGGAGCAGGTGCCGGAATCGCCATCAAGCCGCTTAGCACCAGCGCCGGCAGGGTGGCGATGGCATTGGCGAGCGGTTCCAGATCAATCAGTGAACAGCCCGATTTGCTGTCTTCATTGCTGAGGTTCACCTGGATCAGCACCTTGAGCGGGCCGCGGGCAGCCGGCCGCTGTTCACTCAGCCGCTGGGCGATCTTAAGGCGGTCGACGCTGTGCACCCAGTCGAAGTGGCAGGCTATGTCGCGCGTCTTGTTGGATTGGATGGGGCCGATGAAATGCCATTCGATAGGCAGATCGGCGAGTTCCTGCATCTTGCCGAGCGCTTCCTGCAGGTAGTTTTCGCCAAAGCGCAGCTGGCCGAGGGAGTGCGCCGCACGCACACGTTCTGCCGCTTGTGTCTTGCTGACGGCCAGCAATTGCACGCTCCCAACCTCCCGCCCATACTCCAGTTCATAGCCAGAAATGCGCTGTTTTACCTGCTGCAACCGTCTCCGCAATTCATTCAGCAAGCTGTGCTGCGGATTGCCAGGTAAGTTCCCAGGTAATGAATGGTCCGTAGAATTACTCATGCGGTCGCGTTGCCCAACTGAATTCAGTGAAATATTACAGGAGCATGTCCCGCCATGAACATCCAGGAACTATTGAACTTCAGCGTCAAAAGCAAAGCATCCGACATGCACCTTTCAGCCGGCATGCCGCCGCTGATCCGTGTTGATGGCGACATCCGCCGCATCGACGTGCCCTCGCTCGACCACAAGGCCGTGCACGGGCTCATCTACGAGATCATGAACGACAAGCAGCGCAAGAACTACGAGAAAGATCTTGAGTGCGATTTCTCCTTCGAAATCCCCAACCTGGCACGCTTTCGTGTCAACGCTTTCGTGCAGAACCGCGGTGCCGGCGCAGTATTCCGTACCATTCCGTCCAAGATACTGTCGATGGAACAGCTTGGCATGGGCGAAATCTTCAAGAAGATTTCCGAAGTTCCGCGTGGCCTTGTCTGCGTCACCGGCCCTACTGGTTCCGGCAAGAGCACTACACTGGCGGCCATGGTTGACTACATCAATACCAACCACTATCACCACGTCCTCACCATTGAAGACCCGATCGAATTCGTGCACGAGAGCAAGAAGTGCCTGATCAACCAGCGCGAAGTGCATCGCGATACCCACGGCTTCAACGAAGCCCTGCGTTCCGCCTTGCGTGAAGACCCGGACATCATCCTTGTCGGCGAGTTACGCGACCTTGAAACCATTCGCCTGGCACTCACTGCCGCCGAAACCGGTCACTTGGTGTTCGGCACGCTGCACACCACTTCTGCCGCCAAGACCATCGACCGTGTGGTCGACGTATTCCCCGCCGCCGAAAAGGCCATGGTGCGTTCAATGTTGTCGGAATCGTTGCAGGCCGTGGTATCACAAGCACTGCTGAAGAAAGTCGGTGGCGGTCGTGTCGCCGCGCACGAAATCATGATCGGCACCTCCGCCATCCGCAACCTGATCCGTGAAGACAAGATCGCGCAGATGTACTCCGCCATCCAGACAGGCGCGCAGCTTGGCATGCAGACGCTCGATCAATGCCTGAAAACCCTGATCCAGAAAGGCGTGGTCAGCCGCGAAGAAGCCAAGCTGAAAGCGAAGGCACCGGATACGCTCTAATCCTTGTTGCCTTCCTTTATGGCCACCCCGGCAACCCACTCGCATCCATCCAATTGCCGTGCAGGCCCTGTCTGAGCCTGAACGGCAGTTTGGCGCGGCCTATCGGCCCGTTCTCCACTGCCAGCGCATCGAAGATCGCCAGCTCGGAATAATTCAGCACGATGTTGTCGATCAGCGCAACGACATAACCAACGCCTTCCGGTGAGGCGGGTGATTTCGGAATGAAGCAGGGCTCCTGGATCAGGCAGTCAGGGCCGCAGAACCACAGGCTTTGTTTGCCGGTGTGCAGGTCCATGAATCCGAGATTGTTGATACGCAGTCCGGAGGCGCGCGCGGAAGGGCCGTTGAACGGCAGCGAAGCATCCATCACCAGCAGCCAGCCATAGCGGTTGTTCTGGGTGGCATAACGATCGTCGATGCGCGGGAACTCGCCCATGTGATCGGTCAGCCGCTCGACCTTTTCGAATTCGTCGCCTTTGCTGTTGTAGTCCACCGTCCAGCGCGTCATGAAGGAGCGGCCTTCTTCACGGTTGAATGGCGCGCCGTGTATGTCCGGGAAGAACGGGAACATGTTGTTCTTCGCCACCGGCGTGTCGAAGTAAATCTTGCTGCCGTCGTTGAATGCATTCATTACGTGCGAGCAGAACAGGTTCGGCGACTTGAACCATTTCATGTCCTTGGCTTCGCCTTTACGCGGCAGGATGCCGAGATAAACCGGCAGCGTGGTGTCAAATCCGAAGTGCGGCAGTTTGGCTTCAAGACGATCCCAGCTCGATACGCAGGGCACGATATGGAACACCGCGTAATCTTCGGTAACGCCAAAGTCGTGCATCATGCAGTAGTAGGGCACCTCGAACCACACTTCACGCAACAGCTCGCCAGTCGGGCTGATTTCCATGAAGGTGCAGTCGCGGGTGATAAGGCCTTTCGACGCATAGCTGAACGCAATCATGTTGCCGGTAAGCGGATCAATCTTCGGATGCGCGGTGAAGGTCTGGCTGCTGCACTTGCCGCCCCAGTTGGTGTAACCGAATGTTTCCAGCGTCAATGGATCCATCAACAGCGCCGGGCTGTCTTCCTTCAGCGCCATCAACTTGCCGGCGTGCACAACGGCATTGGTGTTGGCCGTGCCACGGATGCGGCCCTTCACCGACGGATCATCGGTCAGCGGATTGCGGTAAGCGCCGAACAATGCTTTGCCGGCGGCACGCTCCAGTTTGAACTTGTCGGTTTGCGCATAACGCTGTTTGAAATCGACTTTGCCGCCGCGGAATCTGAACTGCGAGATCAGACCATCGCCGTTGAAGAACTGGTCATTGTCAAACATTGGCGGGAATTGCTGGTCCGGATGCACACGATGGAAGGTGCCATTCAGCTCGGGCGGAATAACACCCTCCACTTCCACGTCGATAATGTCGGCTTCGAAACGCAGCGGTTTGAGAATGCCGGAAAAGGCCAGAGTGTCGGGAAAATGTGCCATGGGAGTATCTCCTCGTAGTTCTTCTTCGTTGTTCTGGCAGGATTAAACAGAACTGTCCCCGCCAACACAATCGCGCGGACTGCTCTGCCGCAAGCAAATGCCAGAAGAGCTACCGCGTCAGCTGCAACATGATCGCATCACATACTGCATCCTGATTCAGCGCATCCGCCGTGATCGTGATATCGGCATACTTGCGGTACAGCTGCGTACGCTCTTCGAACAGATCCGCAAAGCTTTGGTCGGGCCGTTTGGCGATGCCGCGGGTTTCGTAATCGGTAATGCGTGAGCGCAGCGTAGCGACACTGACATCGAGATAGATACAGGTGCCGTTCTGCTTCAGGTGCTGAATTGCCGCATCGCTGTACACTGCGCTGCCACCGGTCGATATCACATGGTTCTCCAACCGCAGGCTCTGCAACACGCGGGCTTCGACTTCACGCAGCGCGAGATATCCTTCCTTGTCGAGAATGTCCTGCAGTGAGCGGTGCTCGACACTCTGGATGACCACATCGGTATCGACAAAATCATGTGAAGTGCGCTTGGCCAGAATGACGCCGATAGTGCTTTTGCCGGAGCCAGGCATGCCGATGAGAACGAGATTGGATTTTGCAAACATGAGAGCTTCTTTATCCTTATTGGCTCTGCAATACTTTCTGTACCACCGGGTTGGCGAGCATCCAGCGGCGATGGGCAGCCACCTTGGGAAACCAGTTCACATCGACTTCGTCAGCTTCCAGCCACTGGGTGATGGTGAACAGGTACATGTCGCACACCGAGTAGTCATTGCCCAGTACGAACGGCCCCTTGAAGAAATCGTTTTCAATCTGGTCAAAGCAGGCTTTCATTGTTTGCGGCACTTTGATTCTCATTGATTCGATTGCTGCCGCGTCGTCGGACCAACGGGCGCCACGATAACGATGCGCGTGCGCCACATGCACGGTGGAAGCCAAATAGCTGTTGAACGCCTGCGCCTGCGCGAACTGCCACAGGTCGTCCAGCGGCATCATCTTTGCTGCCGGAAAGCGTTGCGCGAGATAGGTCAGAATTGCCGGGTTTTCTGTCAGTACCCCGTGTTCGGTAATCAGCGCCGGCACCCGGCCTTTTGGATTGACAGCCAGATACTCCGGCGAGCGTTGTTCGCCCTTGCTGAAGTCGAGCTTGTGGACTTGATAAGCGCTGCCGCTGTGCTCGAGTGCAAGATGAGTGGCAACAGCGCAGGAATTGGGAGTGTAGTAAAGTTTCAGCATGGGCCTACCAGATATGCTCTCTGCCATCCCAGGTCCAGAAGCGACCGGATTGCGCGAGAGTGAGAGTGGAAATCAATTTGAACAAACCGCCAGCGCTTTGCTCAACCGGTATTTGCGCGTTGGCACCGCCCATGTCGGTTTGTACCCAGCCTGGATGCACCGGGCATACGATGATGCTGTCGGCCTTCAACTCCAGTGCCAGCACCTGCATCACCTTGCTTACAGCGCTTTTGGAGCTTCGATAGGCATAGGTACCAAAGCCCATGTCGAGACCGAAGGCGCCCATCTGGCTTGAGATGGTGACAACGCGCGCATGCTTCGACTGCTTAAGGTTCGGCAGCAGCAGGGATGTCAGGCGGAACGGCCCCAGCGTGTTGATCTCGAAAGTACGCAGCCAGGCGTCGTAGTCCATATTGGCAAAGCCTTGCTTATTGCCGCCCATTACGCCGGCGTTGTTGATCAATACATCAATAGTGCGTGTGCCGATCTGCCGGGCAAAGGCCGCGCTCGAGGCCGCGTCAGCAACATCAAGCTGCATTATTTCGACAGCGCCCGGGACCAGACGTAGCGCCTCAGCCTTGTCGGGCTGTCGGCACGCAGCGACAACATGATGACCTGCAGCGGCGAAGCACCGCACCAGCCCAAGGCCTATGCCGCGATTGGCGCCGGTGATGACTATTGTTTCGCCTTTATCTGCTTTCACCATATTCAATGCACCCCGTTTATCATGAAGATTGATGGTCAGGGTAGTCCACACCAGAAAGAATGCAAATACTCGTCTTTACGCAAAACTCGCCCCACATTTACCTTGAGGTTGAATTGCATTAATCATGGCTTTGCATAGCGCCATTACCTTGCGCGCATGCGTAAACATGATAAAGACCACATTAAGCGGCGGGACTTTCTGCGCCGCGGTTCCCACGCGCTGGCCACCTTTTTTGCCGGGTCCCACGCACCAGCATTGCTGGCAGCAGAGACAATTTCGGCTTCTGCCTTGTTCGCCGAATTACCCGGTGAGCTGCTTCCGCCGGATGCAAACGGCTTGCGGCTGCCAGCTGGATTCCGCTCGCGCGTAATTGCGCACACTGGCCGTACTGTACTGCCAGGGTCCTCCTATATATGGCACAAGTCGCCGGATGGCGGTGCTTGCTACGCTGCTGACGATGGCGGTTGGGTTTATGTGTCCAACAGCGAAGTCAAAATCAGCGATGGCGGTGGCGGAGTTGGAGCCGTGCGTTTTGATGCACAAGGCAACATTCTTGCGGCGTATCCCATCTTGCAGAACTCCGACAACAACTGTGCTGGTGGCAAGACGCCATGGCAGACATGGTTGTCGTGCGAAGAAGTTGATCGTGGCCGGGTGCATGAATGTGATCCTTTCGGTAGCAGCGCCGCTGTTGTGCGTCCTGCGCTGGGCCGCTTCAAACACGAGGCCGTTGCTGTTGATACCGACAACGGCCATCTTTACCTTACAGAAGATGAAACCGACGGTTGTCTGTATCGTTTCATCCCATCGCAACCATTGCCTGCATTCGAAGCGGGCCAGCTTGAAGTAGCTGAAGCCGTTGAGAAAGATGGCACTGTGCAACTCGTCTGGCACGCAGTGCCCGACCCGCAGGCTGCAACTACTGCTACGCGCCATCAAGTGGATAAGGCTACTCATTTCAACGGCGGCGAGGGCATTGCGTTCCACGCCGGCCTGATTCACTTCACATCAAAAGGCGACAACCGCGTCTGGCGATTGGATACCCGTCGTCAGCAGCTTGAAGTGTTGTACGACGTAAAGACTGCAGCAGCACCGCATCTTAGTGGCGTGGACAACGTCACGATCACCGCGTCTGGCGACGTGCTGGTTGCCGAAGACGGCGGTGACATGCAGATCGTATTGCTGGCACCCAACGGCATCGTGTTGCCGATAGTACAGATCGTAGGCCAGGACGAGTCGGAGATCTGCGGTCCAGCCTTCGACCCGTCGTTCCAGCGGCTGTACTTCAGCTCGCAGACAGGCCCACTGAATCTTGATAGCGACGGCATCACCTATGAAATCAGCCGCATGGTGCGCGTCTGATTGACGGCGGTTGCTGTTCCAGTTTTTTGTTTTACTTAAACCGGGGAAATACCAATGAAGTCTTTGAGAAGCTTGTTAGTCGGTGCAACCGTGGTCGGATTGAGCCCGGGCGTTTTTGCCCAGGCTGCCGGTGGCGGGAATATTGAAGAAGTTGTGGTGTCAGGCCGCCGCCCGTTGGCAGAAAGCGTGGCAGCAGCTTTGGCGGTACAACGCAATTCCGATTCGCTGGTCAGTGTGTTGTCGGCTGACGCCATCGGTAACCTGCCTGACCAGAACATCGCCTTTGCAGTAGGTCGTCTGCCGGGCGTTGGCATTGAGCGCGACCAAGGCCAGGCGCGTTACATCAACCTGCGTGGTGCACCGAACTACTGGACCACGCTGTCGTACGACGGT
>Ga0255099_1000503_pt1 | contig 15778 bp, 23 predicted proteins | sample Colum_Colum_RepA_2_FD_188451 | JGI IMG/M metagenome (GOLD analysis project Ga0255099, IMG submission 188451) | Freshwater microbial communities from Columbia River, Oregon, United States - Colum_Colum_RepA_8d | ecosystem: Environmental > Aquatic > Freshwater > River | place: USA: Oregon...
ATGTGCATCCGTGTATATTTGTAAAAAAAAGGCTATGCGATACGCATCACAGGACTTTATGGACAACATCTTCGGACAGTATAGTCCTGCTAAGATGATGGTCAAGAACAAGGCTCGTAAGGCCCAGGAGGACATGGAGGCTAAGATGGCAAAGGAGGCTGAGGGCGATCACGAATGTGGCTGTAAAAAATAAGGTATGGCAAAGGCGTTAGGAACATCGATAAAGACTACCTTTGGCAAGAGAAAGGATGGCAAAGCGTTTAAGCGCAAGTCGCCTATGGACAAGAAAGTTAAACCATCAAGAGGACAGGGATAATGGCAAAACCAGGACTATACGCAAACATCAACGCCAAACGCAAGCGCATTGCTGCTGGATCAGGCGAAACAATGAGAAAGGTTGGTAGCAAGGGTGCACCAACAGCAAAGGCATTTAAGGAGTCAGCAAAGACCGCAAAAAAAACCAAAAAAAAATAAGGGATGGCAAAGTCACCAGCATGGCAGCGTAAGGAAGGCAAAAACCCCGAAGGAGGTTTAAACGCCAAGGGGAGGGCATCTGCAAAACGAGAGGGCCACAACCTCAAGCCTCCGGTGTCTGCCGCTCAGGCTAAGAAGTCTCCCAAGAGCGCTGCTCGACGGAAGTCCTTCTGTGCTAGAATGGGTGGCATGCCTGGTCCCATGAAGAAACCAAATGGCAAACCCACAAGGAAAGCATTGGCCCTTCGCAAGTGGGACTGCTAAAGATGCACGGGTTGTGTAGATGGCCCGTTATAATTACGGTTAAAGCCGATCAGTAATGGTCGGTTTTTTCTATTATACGAACTATGGCGTAGACTCCGGCGTATAGGGCAAGTACGATCAGTCCGAGGTGGATGTAAGTTTCCATACGAATACAAAATAAAGGATTGTTAGAATTAAGTAGTAGACTACTACGGTATACCAGTGGGGCTTGTTAAGTTCCCACCGGATCTTTCTCATAGCTCGTCTTACATCAGATTTATGCATACCTGGATAATATAAAACATTGCTACGCCAACGGCGATCATTACTAAATACGGGATGAGGTGTTCCACATCCTTGCGGAAGTTATACTTTGTCTTCATGGTTCCAGAGTTTTTTAGCATCAAGCATCAGATCGTCAAACGATTCTGATACGTATTGGCCCTCAACAGAGTCTCCCCACGGCTCCCCATCCATATTTGCTAGCCAGTAAACGACATCCTTGTCATCGGAATCGTAGTGCCATGATTCTACACGGGCTTTGTAGATTGCGAGGTGATCGGTTGGATCCCCGTCGTCGTACCAACGCGAGATGGCGTAGACCTCCGTGCCTGGCTTGTAGGCAAAAATTGTGTACTGCTCTTTATTTTTCATTTCGTTTGTTTCATAATTTTTTTAAGATACAACGCTAGGTCAAGCGCCTCCTCGTATGCGTGCTGGATCCACTCCTCTTTGGTCAAATCTGAGCGGTCCATTGTGTGATTATACTCAGAAAAACCCTTCTTTTCACGCATAATCATGTCGACGATCACTTCATTGAGTAGATCAGAGACGTATTTTATCGGCTTATTGTCGCTTGTATGTCCCATTTGTAGCTTAACCATTTATGTTCAGTTCCCATCAGTTTATCCAGCTTGTAGCAGTCGTTTAGGACCTTGGTCTTGGCCGACTCTGGACTCTTGGCTTTTGATTTTGCGTTATGGACGATCTTCTCGCCATCCCACACCGTTATTACGTAGTTATTCATGTATCCCGTAGGTTGAGTTTTTCCATACACGCACCTGGTCGCTGGAGAAGTGCTTGATTTCGCCGCCGTTTGACAGCACGACCGTTATCTCATCATTCTCCAGCATCCCCCCCGGAGTTATGTAGAGGATGTATCCGTCTCCAAGGGGAGTCGTAACTGGGATTGGTGAAGGGCAAAAGATCATTTTTACACTTAATGTATAGATTCTCCACGTCCTCCATCTTCATTGACTTCAATTTGTTCAGGTTCACGTTCACCGCCGTCCTGATGATGTCCTGATCCATCTCCGGCCTCCATTCCGCCAACTTGTTGATCAGATGCTCCTTCAGTGCTTGCTTGGTTTTTTTCATCTATTTGTCGTTTTATGTCCGAAATTCCTTGACTAACTAGCGCCCAGTACTCAACCGGTAGGGTTGCAAGGTTCTGGAGCGTGATTTCCATCGATTCTACAGCGTTTAGGTACGCTCCTCCACCGTCTACATTGCCAAGCACCCCAAATATGGGCATAAGCTCACGCTCTAGCTTGGTAATAAGGTTTTTTGAGTGCATTTTCAGGTCGTGCTTGAAGAATTTCAAGTCAACGCATTCGTCATGACACTGGGCATAGATCTGTTGCGCTCCAAGAGCGGTAACGATCAATCGTTTTTTTCTTTCTAAATCGTTCATTTCGTTTATTTATGTGGCAAATATAATACACGCGTGGCGGAAGTCAAATAAATTAACATTAATTTGCGCTGAACATGAAACTTACGTCGTTCATGATTATCTCATCTACTTGCTCCATAGAAAGGCCCACGATAAAGTCATCCCCACCGGAGCTTACCATGCAAAGATTTTTGAAATTTAGATATGGCCTTACATTGTCAATGGAATAAAACACTGCCGGCTCGCATTCAAACTTTTCGGGCGTAGAACCAACCAGATCCGCGATTTTTTTCTCATCGGTATCCACAACGACAGGGAGGATGATTCTCAGCATATTAATCCAAATTTACTTTCCTGTAGCCCATTTTCCACAGAAATTCAGAAAGTTTTTTCCCGTACTCTTCAACAAAGTTTTCTTCCCAGTGCTTGAATTCATGGTGAAGATATTCGTGAATCAAAACCTCTAAATATTCCTTGGCTGGAAGTCTTGGATCGATCTCGATCAAACCGTGTTCATGGTAAAGGCCACGAGCTTTTTCCCTTCCCAGGTTTCTTTCTTTTACGATCAAGTTTTCCATATAGCAAAATAAGGAAAAATTCTTAGACCTTTGTAACAAAAAACACGCAGAAAATGTTACGGCTCGTTATTTAATTTTGCCGTTCACAATTCGATAGTTGTTTACTTCAAACTCCTCATTATCAAACACTTTCACGTGGGCAAACCCATGTGTAAATTTGTTAATTGGCATGTAATCCGGATGTAGTTCGCAAAGGCAAGCGACCGACCAGCAGGTAGTCACTTTTCCATTGATATTGGGTTCTGTATGCTCTGAAGTCTGGTGGTGGTGTCCGCAGATAGCGTTGTCTTTTGCGCGGAGATAAAGACCACGGGCAATGTTTACCGGGCTGAACATACTTGATCCAAACTCGTGTCCGTGTAGGGCTACCAATTTACCCATCTTCACAAGCTGCTTGTCTGGGATGAACGTGATGTCAAGTTGCTTGAGGTGTAATATGGACTCCAAAGAAAATTCTTCAATTCCCACAAGGTCTGAAGCGTTGTTGATCAGATAGTGGTCCCAGCGGATGTCGTGGTTTCCTGCTTTGAAGTATATTGCTTGTGTAGGGAACAATCTTCGCAGGGTGTAGAGGAATTCTCTTGCCATGTAGATTTCCGAAGCGAGGTCGCGTTTGCGCGGGTCTTTTTGGAACCGGCTGATCGCGTAGAAGTCGATGAGGTCCCCGTTAATGTAGATTGTGTTGACCTCATTTTCAATACCGTACTTGAGTGCAGCTGTGAGGGCAGCAATGTTGTGATATGGTACGTGAATGTCGGTGAGAAATAGGATATCATTGTGATTGGTTGGAAATTTATACGCATTGTACTGATTTTCCCTGGAGTCCGGAAGACCCAGCGGGTTGCTGTCGGGAATCAGCTCATTAATGATATCCTCAAACGCATTAAGAACTGGCTGCGGTTTAATACGAGCCTTTTTTATCGAATCTTTGTGTACATTTTTTTTCTTCCAGGACATAAATGCCCGCTTGAATGATTCAAGAGTTGCTCCGGTTTGGATGTTTTGCCATTCCTCTTCAATCTTCTTGTTTTGGCTTAGTTCTCGCGTGTCGTTTAAGATGTTGCGATAGTTTTGTACGCTATTTTTCATTTGGTTGATATATTGCAAATATAATCAGTATCACCACAAAAGCAAAAACCGCCTCAGTTAAGAGACGGTTTTCACAAACGAAATGAATAAAACAAACTGAAATTGCGTGAGTACACGCATCCTCAGCAAATGTATCAACAAACTTTTTAGCTTGTTCATTTTCTTTTGATTACGATGACTTTTTGCTTGCTTTCTGTTTTACTTTTTCTCCAGGAATAATATCTAATTCCAACGATAAATAAAACTGTTACAAAACAAGCAATTGCACTACCCCAATCTTTTTTAGCTATAGATGCAGCAATTGCTATAACGAAAGCTCCAATAAACGCCGTTAATGTAACGTTTTGGATTTCAATCATGTTGTAAATAAATTTTTTCATTAGTTCCAAAATATAAATTGTGTGTGGTGTATTTCACCATTTTTCATTATTAGCAAGGTTATGGGAACACAAATGTACGCATATGTGTCTTTGCCATTTTCGGTCCATTCATATCTTTCAAATGTTTGTCCCTCTATGATTTCCATTTATCTTTGCTAAAATTGACTTCTATGAGGAATAAACTTGCGGGTCGTTCTACGGGGAAATCTAAATCTGCTCGGTATTACGCAGCCAATCCAGATTCCCGCGAAAAGAAAAACGAGTACAATAAAAATTACCACTCTACAGAGAAACGCAAGAATTACCGCACCAGCCTCAATCGCGCCAATCGCAATGCAGGCACTTATGGCAATGGCGATGGAAAGGATATGTCTCATACCAAATCTGGAAGACTTGTTAGAGAGTCTCAGTCTTCTAATCGCGCTCGGAATGGACACGGTAAGGGGGGTAGGCTTAAACAAGGCTAAATTTGAGCTTGTCATATTCTTGTAGATCTATAGTTTTACCATCAAACTTTCCACGGTATGTGCAGTCAATGACCTCACAATCTCCGGAACTACCCCAAGCGTTTGCCATAGCCTTTATGTGCTTTTTAACTGCATCCAGTGTATTCAACACCTCTGACGTTTGAAGAATCTCATTGTTTTCTCCAATTGTTCTTACGCGATACGCATTAATCTTTTTTCCGTCAATTGTGCGCTTGGCGTCTTTGATTTCAATTCTGCCCATCTTCTATTTTTTTAAGTTCATTAAAATGTCCACTGAGCCAAAGGTACATATCATTTCCAGTTAGTTCATACAGCCTTACGTTGATTAAACGCATCAGAGACTGATCACGAGCGTATTTCTTCTTAGGCTTATGAACTCCTGACTTAGGATATTCCATGTCGTCAGTGAGGAGCTTACGCCTCAAGTTCCGAAGGTGCTGCAACTCGCTCAGAGTTGGCGGCGTAGGAGGCAAGTATATTGGGATTCCGTTCATTGAAAAAATCTAATAAAAGTTCTTGTTTTACTTGGTCTAATGATGATATGTATTGGCGAATTTTGTTACGGCGCACAGGGTTAAATTCATAATCCACACGCAGCGTCTTCATGGCGTGACAAACAGTGGCGTGATCTTTTTCCACAATCCTTGCAACCTGAGCAAGAGTCTTTGTAGAACAAACCTTAATTGTAACCATGTACACCTGTCGAGCCAATACAACCTCTGCAAATCGTTTATGACTCATGATGTCTCTAGTGGGTACATCAAAATGATGGCTTACTTTATTTAGAATTACATCCTCCGGCTGATTATCCGTTTTGTGTATGTATTCATAAATCTTTGTAAACTCAGATCTTTTGGTTACGTGTACCAAATCAACTAAATCTTTGAATGTATATCTCATGTTCGTTTAGGTTTAGGTCGTGGCGGGTTTGCTTGCATTTATCCCCCGCCACGACCTTGGTTAATGTTAGAATGGTAAATCGTCTCCAGGATCTTCAGTAGCAGGAGCCGAATATGAATCTAATTTCTTCACGGCACTGACAGCCTTCACTTGTGGTAGGAAAATGTCGTTGAGGTGCTTTTCAAAGAACTCTTGACGTTCTGAGTCATCCCAAACAACTTGACCTTTTACCTTTATTTGTTTCATCTCAGGCATATTGCCGGGGTTGTCCTTGGTCCAGCCCCACTTGATGTCCTCCTGTCCGTGACGGAGGTAAAGCATTGTGCGTGTCTTGCCATCAATTTCCTTAGACCACGGGGTAAGGGTAATTTCCTTTCCGGCATCGATGTTAGGCATTGATAAGAAGAATCCTGATGAGTAGCGTGATGACCACGGCATTTGGATTTGATATTCTTCATTTCCATCTTTTAAAACAACGCACAGCTGATCGCCGTAACCTTGTTCAGACACTCGCTTGAACACATCCACGATGTAGCCAGAAAGCGAAGAAAATCGCTGTTCGTACCACACCTTAGTGCCGTCCTTGCTATTACACTTAATTGAGCCAGCTGTACCCTCAGGAACGCGCTTGGCAATCTTACCTCCAGATATGCTGAGGTAAGTACGGTTTGATGAACCACCTTGATTTAATCCCATAATTTTTATGATTAATTAATTGGTTATATTTCGCAAATGTAGCATATATGTTTCTTTTGTGCAAGAAAAAAACTGTTAAATTACTCCCAAGCCTCTTTATATCCGTTCGGGTGTCCTGCCTCCTCATTCCATTCCTTGACCTCCTTGGAGTCTGTCCAGCTCTTGTTCGGTTTTATTGCGGTTGGCTGCTTGATTTCAGACTGTACATACTTTCCGTCTATGGCCTGTTGTAGGTAGTCAACATTTTCAAATGTGAACCTGCGAGTAGACCTTACAAGTTCAAAGTCAAAGAATCCCTTGATCCCTACAATCTTCTGTCTGCGGATCTTCTTAGAGTGAAACTCACACAGTGGACTTTCCGGTGCGGTCTGGGCAAGCGGACGGTGGTAAATGATGATGTTGTCCGCCTTGTTGTTCCACATCGCCCCATCGGCTAGGTCAAACACCTCTGGGCATGGATAGTTGCCGTCGTCTCCCTTTCTCATCTTGTGCGGGTGGACCACGATGTCAAAGTACACGTTGTTCTTACGAGCAAAGCGGGTGCAGTCAGACAGGAAGGTCTCAAGGTACTTGTCGCTACGTCCACCACCCTTAGTGTAGTCATTCGCCATTTGGTTGAATGGGTCGATGATCACACGGTCAACTCCGTGTTTGATAATCATGCTCAAAAACACCTCCTTCACATAATCAGGCGTTGGGCTTACGTTCTTGGGGTACACCATGAATATGTGTTCGCCAATCATCTTGTACACCTTCATGTACGCATCATAACTCGGCCTATTGTAATTGCTTGGCGTACAGTCTTTTCCAAAGTAAATCTCTACAAGGTCGTGGTAGAACTGTTCTGCCGGCAACTCCTCCGGTGTAAAGATTGCCACCTTCTCTCCAAACCTAACCATGCGGAATATCATCTCCCACTTCATGAACGATGACTTACCATAGTTTCCTATTCCGGAAACAATTGTTAATTCGCCTTTAACTCTTTTGAAGTGCTTGTCTAGTAACGGAACACCCAGTGGCATGGCTGCCTGATATCCCTTGAGGTAAATCTCGGAGGCCTGTTCCATTACCTCCTCGGCGTAGATTACATCTTCCTTACTTATCTCTTCGAGGTCTTGCTCGGTGAGTTCAATCTTTACCTCGGTGTGGTTACTCTTTGTAACCAGTTGGTCCTTGGTAAACTCAGCCGTGTTCCACTGATTCATATTTGCGCGGTAGGCGCTACGGATTGCTTGTCGGCACTCCTTCTGGCTGAAGCTAGAGTCTGGCGTGACGTGCATCATCATAAGGTTATAGCACGTATCCTCTAGCATTCCAAACCTACAGCAGCTTGCTGCCAATTTAAACACAAAGTGATTCCTTTCCCCCTCACGGAACGCATCCCCCTTGGATGTCATCCACGTTAGCAGGTTTTGGAATATCTTGTCGTCGTCATTAACCGTCTCTGTAGTTGTCTGTTGAGGCAGCCTTCTGTCGGACTTCTTTACGGGCAGTCTTGTGTATACCTCTGCGTTTGGGTTGTAGTAAAGTTCAGGATCATAAGACTCGAAGCACAGACGGGAAACATTACGACCAGTCTTGTCAATGTGGGACATCTCCACCATTAGGGCATCAAAGTGTTCCTTATGTTGGGTTTTCCACTCAATTTGGACCAAAGCCTTCAGTCCTTTTCCAGACGGAGACAACCAAACTGCGGTAATGTAACTTATAGCGCACAATTCATTTCTTTTTTGGGTAATATTTGTCACATTATCGAAATCAAGTACGATATATCCAGAGTGTTCGATCAGCTCAGAGTCCTTTCTCTTGGAAAAAGTACCACTGAAACAAACGGCAGGAAGTTTCTTTTTTAACTCATCCGCCTCTTTCTTGGTTTTGGCTTCCCTCGCCTTCTCAACAAGTGTCTTTGATTTTCCAGCCCTAATTCGTTCAAGTGCGCCCAGCACACTAATTTGGTGTCCTTGCAGGTCGTTGAAATCTTTGTAGATAGATACCTTACCATTTATTCCTTGCGTCATTTGGATCATAGCTATAGTTTGTTTGTTTTACATTCGTTGTTGTCGTTTCGTCTTCCCACCTCCTGTCGCGAAGATAGCGCACCGGATCCTTCCAATACTTCTTCTCGCGCCCGTTCTTATGGTTCCCCATGCCTTCTACTGCTAGGGTTCGGTCCTCATCAGATAGTCTGTTCCATACAGCAAGGGTTTGTTTTTTGTCCACCTTCTTGTCGTAAGCGATCCAAAAATCCTCAAATGCGTATTTGTATGTTTTTGTTTCTTTGTAGATGTTTGTTTCTTTATATATATCGATGTTTTCCGACTGACGGGAATCTCCGACATCGGGAAAACCCGATATCGGGAAATCCGCATCTCGGCCAAGTTGAGGTGCGTCATATACAATATGGTTCCAACCAACCATTCTGTTCGTAGTAGCATCCACTTGACGGCAGCTTAAAACATACCCCTTCTCTTGCAGGGATTTAAACACTCTGTCTACCGCATTTTTACCATCGGGCATTTGATCGTAAAGATTCTTCTTGTATAGAACCCAGTTCTCCGGAAGGGAAAGAAGGAAGCAAAGCATGCCCTTCTCCTCCATTGTAAGCTGCTTGGATTGTGAGATTTCATTTGGGATAATCGCAAAGTCATGCTTGCGTTTCCCCTTAACAATTTGTCCTGTATTCATAAAATAAAAAAAGCTCGCAAGAACCACTTTGCGAGCTTTTGGATTGGTAAGTGCAAATCATTTACCTTCCAACCCTCGTTTACTGTGGTTCGATAGCAAACGAGGAGTGAAATATTTCAGCAAACATAAAACAAACACGCGAGGCTGTCAAGTGTTTTCTTCATTATTTTTTATATGCCATGTTTCGCAGTCCCAGCACATATATGGATATTGATCGTAATCACAATGTTCTTTTGCCTCATTTCGAGTCTTATAACACCTTTTGCCACAGCCATATATGGAGTTTTTAATCATAAATCCAAGCGATATAATGACGAGTATGATTGAGCAGATAAACATAGTGCAAATTTAAGTAAAATAGTGTTGTTTACAAGCAAGAACTTGACACTGTGTGATTTTTTTGTATATTTGCAGCATGAGTAATTTATTTCCACCCGACCACCGGGTGTTTATCGAGATAGAAAACAAAACCGACAAACAGATTGACGCGGTAATAACCAAGGTTGGAAACTTTTGTGATTTTGAAGTTGGACAGCGAATCTGTATTGTAGGAAAAGTAGACAAAGTTGAACTGCAAGATGTTACAGAGTATTCTGTACACGAGCGATATATAGTTATGGTATATGAATAACATTCAAAACTGGGATAGGGCTATACTTATTCTCAATACCATGATCGAAGAGAAGATTGAGATATATGAGGTTATGAGGATTTTTACTCCTATGGCTACTAAGTCACGAAGAAAACTTCTTTATTGTGACCCGGCAATCAGTTCTGAAGATCTTGATCAGGTTGAGAAGGCCATAAAAAGATACAGAGAAACAATGAAGGAGATATCTGAAACAAAAGTAGAGACTAGGATCAAGAGATCTTCCTTCTTCAAAACGCTTCAAGAGCATTATGATCAGAACAAAGACAAAAAATAACTACCTAAAAATCATAGAGGTATACGAATACTACATCCGAAGAGAGCAAGTAGATCCGGTAAAAGTGGAAGGATTGATGTCTGACTGGGACGCCGTGAAGGTGTTTGGAAGCTACTCATCCCTACGCAGGTGCGTGAATAAATTAAAGAAAAAGATTCCGATTGGAAAGAAGAACTTTGACAAGCAGAAACAAGTGCTAGAGATTTACGAACAAAAATTAGCGAACAAATGAACTTAAATGGGATTGACCTAGAAAATTTGAGACTTGTAAATGGGGAGTGTATTATTAAACTTCACTCGCTAACAGAAGATGAAATCGATTTCAATGGAGGTAAATTGAAGATTGTAAACAAGGTAAAAAACTACATTCAAGAAGTTGACCCACAATATATGTTCGATCTTGTGGATGGCATGAAAAAATCAAGATACAAGGATAAATCTTTGGCTAAAGAATATACCAGGATTGTGGCAGAGTCTCAGAGAGAAGCCGATGAAAACAAAGAAGATATCCAAGGTAAACAAGCTGTTAGGAGAGGCAAAATAGTTAAAATAGCAGAAAGAGATCTTAGTTATCAAGGTTGGGATTACGACTGTGAATTTGACGCTGTAGAGGGAGACGATGTTTGGTTTGATGCTACTTTTACTCGTGAGATGATTACAGAGGGAGAGGGAGGATGCATAATTGACGGAAAGGTTTACTTGACTATTTCAAAAAAATCAATTTATGCAGCCAAGAGAGGCGATGAAATAATTAGTTTGAATGGATATGTAATAGGTAAACTACTTGGAAATGAAAGAAAATTTGGTTCAATCCATATGGTAGACAATGACATTCAAAGGGTTGAGGTAGTTGTGCCTAATGCTAGAACCCCCCGTTATGCAAGCCCAGATGTATGGACAAACACAGAGGTTAAAAAGGGAGATGTAGTTTGCGTAAAAAGTGTGTTTGCAACTAAACTCGACCCAACCCTTGCAAAAACAACAGAATATGTTCGTTTTCAGCCACGAGTGATAATGGCATACGAAAGATGATAAAACTTGACTTTAGTAAAATATCGTACAACATTGAAGGCATCCCGGATGACGAGTCGGTGATTTACCGCTTCTCGGACCTGGCTAGTCAAGCCCATATTCTCGACAGGTCTGACGACCTTCCTGAAGGGGTTAGCGCTGACAAGGTTGTACGCTATCTAATATATATGTTCGCTCCAGGTACTCCCGTTAAAGATGCGTATCCGGACATCAATCAGCGCAAACGATATACGCTGAACAAACTCAACATCATGGTTGATGATACGGATATGGAAAACGGGTACGCCCAGCTCTGCATGATGAATGTGGACTGGGCGGTGGAGCGCTACATTACCTTTACTCGTTTACAGTGTTCGGAAGATTATTCCATTATGAGTACGGCTGATATCCGAATAGCCGCCTTGCAGAGGGCGCTGTTGACTCAACCCGTAGACAGATCAAACGACGATAAGAACTTTCAGGCGGGTCTTGAGAGTTGGAGGCAGACCCTTGTGGATGCTCGGACACGAATTATGAATGATGAGGTTAGCATTACCTTACAGAAGGCAATTACGTTTTCGGTTCGTGCAGAGAACTTAGGCATACAGCCTGAACACTACTCTCGTATATGGCGTGAGAAGAAAGAAATATTCCCGGAGATTATACCATAAAGTATTATACCATGAAGTACGAATACGAGGAGGAAGATAAATACGTTTCATTCCATGAGGATGACGATGAATTAGATACCATCCGCATTCCTCTTCCACGCCTTGAGGAGTGGTATTCCCGCCAATTAAAGAGAGAAGTAAGTAGAGAAGAAGCCCTAACTTATGTTGATGGATATGGATTGAACCCTAAGGACCAAAAGTTTACCTATCAAGAAATTCCTGAAAAGATAAAACTCATCTATGAGGTTGTTTTCAATAAGAAACATGCAACCAACAAGTCTAAGTACAAGGAAGTTGGAGACGTGAGGCTTGAGGACATTTACGAGGAGATTGAGTCTCATCAGAAGTATTATGCAATGGAGATTGAATGGATCAAACTCCAAATCAAACGCAGATACGTTGGGTATTGGTGTTTCATAAAGGGAAAGCCTGTGTATTTAAACGGAGCAAATTATTTTTTTCTAAACTTTTGGACGGTAAAGAACTTTGGAAAGAACAACAATAGGCCAGACTACCGCGATTACCAGCGCAAAATGTTTCATTTGTTTATGTACGCATACACGACAGAGGATGCATTTTACAAACACAAGATATTGTATAGAGAAGATGGCGTAGTAAAGACAAGGTATTCAAATCAAGACGTCAAAAGTGTTGTAGACGACATGAATGAACAAGGCTTTGAATACTATGTTGAGCCAAACGTAAATGTCACTGTAGGCAAAGGAAAAAGGACCGTTCACGGAATTAACTTTGTATCTGGACGTCGTATTGCCAAAACAGCAATTGCTTGTTGCTTCTGCACTTGGGGAACACTCAATATGCCGGATCAAACCTTTATCATCCAAGCGATGAATGAGGATCAGGCAGTAAATAAGATATTTATAAAACAAATTCAAACACCTGTAAGCAAACTTCCCTTCTTCTTTCGTCCGCACTATCGTGGTCGAATAGAGGCGAAGGAGGGTTTGCGTTTTCAGTATGAAGGAGCAATCGCATCAGCAGCAAGGGCTGGAATTGTCCCCGAACAAATGGAGTGCTTCATTACGCCACTCCCGTCAACGGAAAAAGCGGCGGATGGAGAAGCGGAAATCGCATTTGTTTACCGTGACGAGCCAGCGAAAAAAACGGACGCAAAGGCGGCGGACCAAAACATTCCGACGTGGTGGTACAACACGATGAAACCCGCCATCGAGCGCGGGGAAAACATCCGAGGTTTCTGCATCATGCCATCTACCGTTGGCGACATGGATACAGGAGGTGGAGCGCAGTTCTTTGATATTGCCAATGACTCGCACTTCTCTGACCGTAACGAGAACGGAACTACTCCTTCTGGACTAATTAATTTCTTCCTACCTGGATACTATGCGGTAGAAGGATATATCGACGAATACGGTGCGAGCATTATCGACGACCCCAAGGAGCCTGTAATGTCTAACGAGGGCAAATGGATTACCAAGGGAGCAAAGTCTTATCTTCTAAACCAGGCCGATTACTTCGAACGTAAAAGAGAATGGCAAAAGCTGATTAAGTTACAGCAGAACTTTCCAATGAGTTGGAAGCAAGCGTTTGCTGTAATACCCAAAGACATGGGTATGCCCATCGAAAAGATGCGTGATCGCATATCTGAACTGAAGTTTTCAAGAACCCCAATAAGTACCAAGATAAACTTCAAGTGGATTGGAGATAAATTTGGAGGGGATGTTTATGTAGACAATGATCCCAAGGGAAGTTGGACCATGACCTACTTGCCACCACAGGATCAAAGAAACAGAAGAACAGTTGTAACAGCAGAAGAAGGATACATACCTCCAAAAGAAAGGGGGCCAATATACGCTCCGGATCCTTCGGTAATGAATAAGTATTTCCTTTGCTGTGACCCGGTAAAGTTCCATAAAAGAAACACGGTAGGAAAAAAGAAGTCAAATGCGGCGGCAGCGGTTTTCTATAAACGAGATAGTCAAGTCGATCCAGACACCAAGCCAAGAAACGAATGGATTAGCAATGATTGGATACTGATTTACAATAGACAAACTGAAGACAAGGCTGAATATCACGAGGAATGGCTAAAGGCGGCAATATTTCTTGGGGCATACGTTTACCCTGAATGGCCAGATGGAGAAGCCCTTGTTGAATATTTTAGAGACAATGGATTTGATGGTTATCTTTTGAAGGATTTGGGTTCTGATGGTAAGCAGGAGGGTAGACCTGGTGTTTGGGCTGGCGAAGCAGAAAAAAACGAAATGGCTGGAGACATTATGACATTTTTTAATAACAATGTTAAGTATGTGAAAATGTGGGAGATAGTTGAGGAATGGAGTCAAATGAGAGGTCTTGATGACTTGACTAACCATGACTTGTGTGCAGCTACCGGATGGTGTATGAGGGCTATAAAAAGCAGGATGCCAGACCTTTACAAGGAGGTATATCAACCCATAGAGATAAAGGGAGGTTTTACAATGTTTGATGTAGCATGATTGTTTTCAACTATTTAATGAAAAATTTACTACATTTGTGCTGGTAAACTAAATTTGTAAGATATGATATTACCACAGATACTTGGTAGTATGTTGTTCCCAAACGACAACATTCCGGAGGTTGATAAACTAAAGCCAGAATACGGCTTGCGAGTTGCTCGTGCTTTATATACTCGTTTTTGTGCAGGAGGAACATATTTTACGTATACTCAACTTCCTGAAATGCAGGAAACTAGAAACTACGGTGCGGGCAATCAGTCCCAAGAAAAATACAAAAACTGGTTTACCAACGGATCTCCCATCGGCACGAAGGGGATAAGTCAAAACGAAGCAAATGGTACTTCCAAGGGAATGAGTAAGGCTCAGAGAAAGGCCATGGCTAACATTAGTTATGACATTTTCTCTCCAATGCGAAAACTATCGAATGTTCTTCTATCAATTCTTTCAGATAACGATTATAAACTTGATTGTGTTTCTCTTGATAAAAACATCATCAATAAAAAGAAGCGTAAAAAATACGATTTGTACGCTAAGGCGAATTATACAAACCCTTTAGCACGAGAGCTTGGTCTTCCTGAGTTCAAGTTGCCTTTTGTACCCAAAGACGAGACCATGCTTGAAATGGCGGATCGTTTAGGTTTTTTCAAAAGCAAGTATGAGGTAGCCTTGGAAAAACTTGCTGAATCAGGCTTCAGGGCCTCTAACTGGGCTGGAGAGCGAATGGAGTTCAATCGCGATGCAATTGACTTCCATTTCCGTGCAGCAAAGATTTACAACGACCCTATTACCGGTCAAGTTAAGTTTCAATATGTTGACCCTGCTCGAATGGTTATGCTTTGGAATGAAGACAACCAAGAGGAGCCTGTTGCTATTGGTCATATTGAGGCGGAAACTATACAGTCTATTTTTGATAAACTTATAGATGCTGGATTTAATGAGGCGCAGATTCAAGCTATGGCTAAATCATATGTGCCTTATCAAACGAACGTATCAACCATCCCTCAGTGGGCCTTTGAACGCAAGGACTCCACTACAAATCGTTGGGTGTGGATGGATTTCAAGGTTTATGTTTTGAAGTTTGAGTATTTGTCTACCGACTACAAGCAGTATGTAGAGCGTGTAAATAAGCAGGGTTATGGAAGTTACATCCGTAATAATAAGCCGGTAGAAGAAAAGAAGAAGAACCCAAACGATACCTACGACGAAGTTTCTTGTAATTATTGGTATGAGGGTTCTTATATCATCTCAGGAACCGGTCAAGATCGCATTTACGAGTGGAAGAAGAAGCCTAACCAAATGCAGAAGGGCCTTTCTCCAATGAGTTCATATGTAATTCATCGAATCAACGGACAATCTCCTACACGCAGCGTGAAGGGATTGCTTGATGATTTGATGTTTGCGGTATTGAAATTACGTGCGGCGGTATGGGCTGCTGCTCCAAAAGGATATAGAATTGATGTGGGCGAAGCCGCCAACATCAAGATTGGAGGT
>Ga0255099_1000505_pt1 | contig 15693 bp, 10 predicted proteins | sample Colum_Colum_RepA_2_FD_188451 | JGI IMG/M metagenome (GOLD analysis project Ga0255099, IMG submission 188451) | Freshwater microbial communities from Columbia River, Oregon, United States - Colum_Colum_RepA_8d | ecosystem: Environmental > Aquatic > Freshwater > River | place: USA: Oregon...
GCTGACGGCCAACTATACGTTCGTCGACGAGCGGTTGGCACGTCACTATGGCATCGCAGGTGTTACCGGCACGCGTTTCCGCAAGGTCGCCGTCAATGACCCGAATCGTTGGGGCTTGTTCGGGCACGGCAGCATCCTGTCGCTGACATCAGCCACAAGCCGTACGTCGCCCATCATGCGCGGCAAGTTCATCCTGACTGAATTCTGGAACAACCCGCCACCACCAGCACCACCCAACGTACCTGCGCTGGAAGCGAGCGCGCCAGAGGACAGACCATCGACTGTACGCGAACAACTCGAACGCCATCGCAGTGACCCGGCCTGTGCCGTCTGTCACAACGTCATTGATCCAGTGGGTTTTGCACTGGAGAACTTCGATGTCGACGGTTCATGGCGCAAGGCCACCCGTGAGGGGCTTACCCTCGACACGTCCGGTGTACTGCTGGACGGTACTGACGTTGACGGACCGAGAGCCCTGCGCGAGGCGCTGCTGAAAGATCCCGAGCTTTTTGCGAGCACCGTCACTGAAAAATTGCTGGTGTACGCACTGGGCCGCGGCCTCGACCCGAAAGACATGCCAGTGGTACGCAGCATCGTGCGTAATGCGGCCACCCAGAACTACAGCCTGCTGGCTATCGTGCTGGGCATCGTCGACAGCTACCCCTTTCTAATGCGCACCAACAGTTCGGCTTCCAGCATCAACGCGGTTGCTACCGCAGGAGAATGAAAATGTTCATCACAAAGAAACATTTGGATCGTCGGATGCTCCTCAGAAGTGCTGGAGCCGCCATTGCACTACCCTTGCTCGATGCGATGATACCGGCCGCCACCGCGCAATCGGCAACGGCTGCCGCACCGAAGCTGCGTTTCGGTTCGGTCTATGTGCCGAACGGCATCTTCCCTGCTGACTGGCATCCGGAGCAGGTGGGCAAGGACTTCGAGTTCAAGCGGGTGATGAAACCCATCGAAAGCAGTCGAGACTATGTCACCACCATCAGCGGCCTTAAATCGCCTGAAGGCCGGCAGGACATGGGCGGCATCCACATGGGCGCCAGTGCAGCCTTCCTCAATGGCGCCGGCCCGCTCAGTGAAAACGGCAACTTCAATCAGTTGCGCTCCAAAAAATCTCTGGACCAGTACATCGCCGATGTAATCGCCGGTGACACGCCGATCCGCTCGCTGGAAGTCGGCACCGAAGATATGGGGACATCGGCTGGCGCTTGCGACAACTACCCCTGCCTGTTTTTCGCCACCATGGCCTGGTACGACGATGAGAGTCCGTTGCCGATCGCCATCAGCCCGCAGGCAACTTTTGAACGCATGTTTGGCGATCCCGGCACTGCAGAACAACGCATGCGCCGCCTTGCCACCAAACAAAGCATGCTGGATTCGGTGCTGGAAGAATCGAAGCGACTCGAACAGATGCTGGGAGCCGGTGACCGCTCGCTGCTTGATGAATACCTCACGAACATCCGCCGCATCGAAGACCAGATCCAGAAGCTATCCTCACGCTCCAGCGTGATTGCCAATACGTCCAATGGTCCAGTCGGCATTCCCGACGACTTTGATGAACACATGACCTTGACCTATGACCTGATGCACCTGGCCTGGCAAGGCGACATGACTCGCGTATTCAGTTTCATGACCGGCCATGAGGCGAGTGGCCGCAGCTACGCGCATGTGGGTGTGAACGAACCACATCACAATGTCTCCCATCACAAGAATACCGACGAAAGCATCGACCGCTATGCTCGCATCACCACGTACCAGATGCAGAAGTTTGCCCAGTTCGTCGACAAGCTCAAAGCAACTCCGGACGGCGACGGCAACCTGCTTGACTCGTCGATGCTCTACTTTGGGGCCGGCATGAGCAACGGCCTGTTGCACGATCGCCACAATGTGCCGGCACTGCTGGTAGGACGCGCTGGCGGCCGACTGCAAGGCAACCGGCATATCAAAGCCAATGATGACGAGCCAACCTCCAACCTCTTGCTCGGCATTGCCGACATGATGGGAGCCGAGCTCGATACCATCGGCATTGCCAACAACCGGCTGCTGCTCTAACCCAGCCACATCGGTAGTTAAAATGGCCCCTTGTGTGGGCTAACTTACAGAGCTGTGGCAGCGAAGAATCTGGGGTTACCACGGGTGAGGTAAATTCTGCCCTCACCCGATTCCCAAGAGCGCTTCAAGGCGTGATTTCATATTCGCACGGGCTGATCAAAGTGCTTGATCGACCGCAACTCGAATCACTGAGTTGCGAGTATTACAGCGTGGTGAAGCGGCAGACAGCAATGTTGCTGGATTACATGCCGCAGCGCGCCGTGGTGACCAATACCGACGATATTCCGGTAGGTAACCCTGCCTACCCGACCCGCGTGACGCCCGCGCCATCCCAACTGGGATGGTTTGGACGTCTGCATGGAAACCTATACGTCCAGCTTCCCGGTACTATTGCCGAAGCTGTCGCGCTGGATGCCGAACTTGTCCAGCAAGCCGAGGTACAAATTCGCCAGCGGTGTGTGGTCCGGGAACTGCAGATGACGACCACCTTCAATCAGACCGTTGGCGCCGCCCATCAGCAACAGCGGCAGCGGATCGAAGTTGTGTTCGTTGGCATCGCTCATGCTGCTGCCATACACGATCAGTGAATGATCCAGCAGACTGCCGTCGCCATCAGGGGTGGCGGCAAGCCGATCGAAAAAACCTTTCAGCACGGTGATGTGATAGGTGTTGATCTGCGCGAACAGATCCTTGTTCTTCTGTTCGTTGGAATGATGCGACGAGTTGTGGAAGCCTTCGCTGACACCACTCTGTGGGAAGCGGGTGTTGCTGCCTTCGCCTGCCATCATCAACGTGGAGATGCGGGTGATTTCGGATTTGTAGGCCAGCACCTGCAGATCGAACATCAGGTTGATGTGGTTCTCGAAACCGTTGGGGATGCCCAATGGCGCATCCGGCACTTCGAGCTCCTGTGACGACAGCTTGGCATCCACCAACGCTACGCGGCGTTCGATCTCGCGTACTTCATCGAGATAGTCGCTGACACGGCTGCGGTCAGCAGCGGGCAATTTCAGATTGAGACTCGCCACGTCTTCCTTGATGGAATCCAGCATGCTGGCGGACTGACGCCGGCGTTCACGACGATCAGTATCAGTACTGCCATCGCCGAACAGGCGTTCGAACACGAGTTGCGGGTTGTTCTCCATTGGTAAGGCCAGCGTTGGGGTTTTCCACGCCAGCGAGCTGCGATAGGAGCAGGTGAAGGCGGCATCGCCACAAGTATTGCCGGAAGGCTCAATTGCCAGCTCCACCGATGGCAGCGGCGTGTCCTGCCCCATGTGTTCGGCCATGATCTGATCGAAGGACTGACCGACAAAACCACGATCACCCTTTACCGGATGCGCAGCGGTAAGGAACGCAGCAGCAGCCCTCTCATGGTTTTGTGCGCCGCCACTGTCTTCACCTTCCTGCGGCCCCACTGGCGTATTGGCCAGACCGCTGATGATGTTCATGTGGCTGCGATAGCTTTCCAGCGGCTTGAGGATGGACGTGAAGTCGAAGTCCTTGCCGGTCTTCGCAGGAGTCCACGCCGCCATGGTGGCGCCGTGAGGAATATAGATGCAACCCAGTCGCGGACGTGGATTGGCCGCGGTCTGCGCCAGCGCAGTGGAGGCCGGAATCATCGAATCCAGCAGCGGCAGTGCAATGGCCGTACCGGCACTTCTCAACAAGGTACGCCGTGACAGGTGCTTCTTTGCAATGAACATGGGTGTCTCCCGAATCGTGTGATTCTCAACGTTGGGCAGTTGCTGCTGCTTCACCTGCATCTTTGGTGCGATGGGTAAATGCCTGGCTCTGGGCGATTTCCCGCACCAGCGCACTGAAGCGGAATTCTTCATCGGCTGCTTCGCGCACTACTTGCCGTACCGCAGGCATATCGTAGTACTCCACCTTGCGCCCGAGCGCATAGGTCATCAGCCTCTCGCTGAAGTTCTGTACGAACAACTGTTTGCGCGCCAGCATCATCTGATAGAGGCCATCGGGGCCTTCAAACTCATTGCCATCCCAGAACACACCTTTGGAATCGACTGGCACGCCATCGGCATTGTCGCGGAACTTGCCGACCGCATCGAAATTCTCCAGCGCAAAACCGATGGGATCCATCATATTGTGGCAGGCCGAGCATGATGGATCCGCGCGATGTTGCTGCAGGCGCTGCCGCATGGTGGTGGGTGGAGCCCCGGGAGCTGACTTCGCATCAATATTCACTTCAACGCCCGGTGGCGGTGGCGGTGGCGGCGTGCCGAGCAGATGATCCATTACCCACGCGCCGCGAATTACCGGCGAGGTACGGTTCGGTGCCGACGTCACAGTCAGGATACTGCCCTGCCCCAACAAACCGTGGCGACCAGTGCCGGCAAGACTGACCTTGCGGAAATGACTGCCGCGGATATTGGGAATGCCGTAGTGCTTCGCCAGGCGTTCATTGACAAAGGTGTAGTCGGCCGTCAGCAATTCCATGATGGGCTGGTCTTCCATGATCACTGACTGCAGTAGCAGCTCGGTTTCGCGTTTCATTGCCACTCGCAGGCTGCCGTCGAAATCGGCTGACACCGGATTGACGTTGTTCAACTGTCTGAGCCCGAGCCAGGAGGCAGCGAAGTTTTGGACCAGGGCCGCAGCTTTCGGATCCTGCACCATGCGGGCAATCTGCTTTTCCTGTTCGGCGGCATCACTCAAGGTGCCGGCCGCAGCAGCGGCCAACAGTTCATCATCGGGGATACTGCCCCAGATGAAGAATGACAAGCGCGAGGCCAGCTCGTAGGGCGCAACGGCGTAATTCTCACCAGCCTGCAGGTTGTCAGGCTCTTCCTCGAAACGGAACACGAACATCGGGTCGACCAGAATACGGCCCAAGCCATACTGAATGCCGGTATCGAAATCACGTAGTTCACGGCCATCGCGGTAGAAGGACATTACGGTGTCCATCGCCTCGGCGGTAACCGGGCGCCGATAGGCGCGGTAGGCCAGCTTCTCCAGAATCTGGCGGGCGCAAGTCTCTTCTTCCGCAACGCTGGCCGGCGTGCAGCTGAAAATCTTGCGACGGCTTGGTGTGTCGCCGGCACCGGTGGCATTGATAGGCCCGGTGATGGCTACGCTGCCAACTGAAGTGCTGTCGGCCCAGACGTTGTGCAGGTCATCTACTCCGCGCGGGGCCTGGGTTTTGACAAAGGCGGCTTCGATCTTGTGAGGGCCGGCCGTAATGCTGAGCGTGACCTGGTTGGGAGCCCCTGCCGGCAACAAAGCCACGCGTTCACCATCAATCACCAGCTCCACAGGATCTTCAATGCCCACAGGGTCGAGTGAGAAAGCCGAGTTGGCAGCAGTACGCGCAATCTGGAACCGGTACTCGGCATCCAGCGGAAACACGTGCTCGAAGGTGACACCGCCGCGTGTGCCCAGCGTAACCCCTTCCAATTGCGCACTCTGGTCCTGGCCATCAGCTCGATACGTCGTGGCAGTAAGACTGGTAGTGACATCACCCACCGCCAGCCGGCTGACTTTGTTGGCCACCGACACATAGGCCTGCATCAAGGCTGGCGATACGCTCAGCACACTGGCGAGATTGTCGAAGCCTTCACTGGAACTGTCGGGCGGAAACAGGCTGGCGGCGTTGATCGGCAAATCCAGCAGATCGCGGATTGCATTCTGGTATTCACGGCGGTTCATGCGATGCAACTGCGGCGCGCCATTATTGGGAGCGCTGGCCCATGCCGCATCAATCGTTTGCGCCACGCCCTCTACAAAATTATCCACTTGCTTGCTGTCGGGCCTGTCCTTGCCGAGCGGCGGCATCATGCCGGCTTCCAGCTTCAGCAGCACTTTCTCCCAGGTTTCGGCATCGCCCAGTACATTATTGGCATCCAGCAGATCAAACGAGATACCACCGGCAAAATCTTCCTGGTTATGGCATTCACTGCAATAACGATCGAGCATCTCGACGTGATTCTTTTCGATAGCCGGTGACTGCGCCTGCGCCACTAGAGGCACAGCCAATGCGACAGCAACAACCAGTTTGCGCAGCGAACTACCTGTTGGTGCCGTTGAAGGCAGACTACTCATGTTTGATTCCTGCCTCGTCCATCAACTCTTTCAACAATGAGACCGTTTCAGGTTTCAGCTCGGCGCCGACAGCAGCAAGGAAAACCCCTTCTGCCCAGCGTATCGCAGTGCGACCCACGGCATCCTGCACATCCAGCTTCGCACCCTGCGATGCCAGATAGCGGATGATGTCATTCGAACCGCGGTTGGCAGCGCCCAACAGTGGCGTAAGTCCCATCGAGTTGCTCGCATTCACATCAGCGCCGAGTTCGATATTCATTTTCACCGCATCCAACAAGGCTGCATCCGACACTGTGTAGGTTTGCGCCACCGTCCAGTTGACGCCAGCAGCCGCCATCAGCGCAGTGGTGCCTTCGTAAGTGGTAATCGTTGGGTCAGCTCCGTGTTCCAGCAACAGTTTCATGACCGGAAGATCGCCGGCAGTCGAGGCGCGGATGTACGGTGTCTGTCCTGTCATGTCGACCCACGACACATCGTTGAGTGCGTACAACCATTTTTTCTCGGGCTGCCATTCCTTGGTGCGGGCATTCACATCGGCGCCTGCCGCCAGCAGGCGTTCGATCATCGGCATGATGGCGTCACGATCGACTCCATTGTCCTGCGGGTCGTCCTCGCGTTTGCTGTTCATGTCGATATTGCGGTAGTCAACGGCAGCAAACAGTGGGCTGCGGCCGTAGAAATCATCGACGTTGACGTTGGCGCCGTAGTCCAGCAACAGGTTGGCCACCGGCAGCTGATTGTTCAGCAGGGCCATCAACAGCGGCGTGATTTCGTTGGCTTCTTCCAGTTCCACATCGGCGCCGCTATCAAGCAACAAGCGGGCTTCTTCAACGCGGCCATCGCGCGCGGCATACATCAGCGCCGTCATACCGCCTTTGGCATCGTGGCGTTCACCGCGATGTGGCACGCCGCTGCGGTTGATTCCCGCACCTTCTGAACCGCAGCCAGTGCCTTTGCACGGCGGCAGGTAAACCGGGGTTGGACCCACGCGGGTTCTGGCATCCACTTCGGTGCCATGGCGGATCAACATATCCACCACCGCGGTCTGACCTTCGCGCACAGCGATCATCAGCGCGGTTTGTTTGAATTCCGGGTCGCGCACATCCACCAGCGCACCACTCTGCAACAGCAGCGACACCACTTCCGGTTTGCCGGTGTGGGCCGCGGTCATCAGGATGGTCTCGCCGGTTTCCGACAATGTGTTGGGATCAGCGCCGGCCTTGAGCAGGCTGGCCACGATCGAGGCGCTGCCGTTCTGCACCGCAAGGAAGAGCGGAGAAATACCGTTGCGATTGAGCAGCACCGGATCGGCACCGGCGGCCAACAAGGCTTCGACCGCAGTGGGTTGATCATTGAGTACGGCCCGGTGCAGCGCAGTGCTGCCATCGCTGAGGCGGCCGTTGACGTCGGTGCCCGACTGCAGCAATTGCTGCAACTGCTCTACCCGCCCGTGTTCGGCAAGGTTGGCGAGTTCAACATCGGCGCTGGCCATCAGCGGCACAGTACAGGCGGCAGCCACCAACATGGCGTACACAACGGACTGACGCAGAGCTCTTGTCGGCAATTTTTTCACATCCACCCCCCCTATCCGGATTCTGCAATCTCGCGCAGTGCTGACGTATTTTGGCCACGTTTTGCCGTCACAAGCTAGCCCACAACCATGCAAGCAATGTTGCCTGTTTTCCCGGCTTTTCTGCTATCCAAACCGACTGGTTCGTGAAGCCCATGCCCGATGTATTCTGTTACATTTGGCGCCGCTTGCCTCAAACACCAGCTACCTCGGACCCGGCCATGCAACTGACCCAACGCTTCCTGTTTCTGCTATTGGCCGCATTCACGCTGCCTGCCACTGCCCAGCCGCGAGAATCAGTAGAGGGCATCCACTATCTGGCACTGGCCACAACAGTGCCAACCGAAACAGCGGCCGACAAGATCGAAGTACGCGAAGTGTTCTGGTACGGCTGCCAGCAATGCTCGACGCTCGAACCCATGCTGACTGACTGGCGCGACAGCGTAACCGGTGATCTCGTGTTCGCGCGGATGCCTGCAGTGTGGAACGACCTGATGGCGCTGCACGCCAGGATCTACTACGCAGGGCGCGAACTGAAAGCCGAAGACCGCATCCACCAGGCCGCTTTTCGCGCAATCCACGAACAACAGAACCCCCTGCGCACTGAAGAACAGGTCAAGGCATTCTTCACGTCCAACGGTGTGACAGCCGAAGCCTTTGACACCGCGTGGAATTCAGAAGCCGTAACGACAGCCGTGCAACAAGCCCGCCTGCGAACCGCCGATTACGGCGTCGACAAACTGCCCAGCATCATCATGAACGGGCGCTACCGGATCATCCATAACGCCAAGGTAGTCAATCACGTTGAACTGAACATCACCATAAACAATGTGATCCGCAATCTGCGAGATGAACGGCGGTCGGATTTTTGATGTCCTGCAGCGAGCAAATACACCCTGCACCACCGACTTCAGCCTCAACAACTTTTTGCCGAGTCATGTTGCCTGGCAGTGCCGCGTGGCTCCCACTATCATTCCGGCCCCATAAAGATCATAGACAGCAGCTGGAAAGACTGGATAAAGCTCAATCTTTCCAATGGCTGTGACAAGGACGGCATCGCCAAAATCCTGTTCGACCACGGTTTCGATCCCGTGCAGATCGTGGCTGCAATGCGCTATCTGCCCCAGTCGTCCGCGCTGGCTGCTGCCATGAACGCCAGACTCGACCAGGCCGAATCACCGGCAGCCCGCCTATCGGAAGAGCTCGCAGCCTGCCGCGACATTGACGACGTCAGTCTGCACTTTGCCCGACGCGTGGATACCAACAGGGCCCACATCTATTTGCTCGACGATCTCCTGACGACAACAGAATGTGATGCGCTGGTGGCGCGCATCCAAACCAAAAACCTAGCATCAATGATCACCACCCCCGATGAACCAGACAAGTATTTCCGCACCAGCCGCACGTCGTTCCTGTCGCAGCAGGGCGATCCGTTCATCGGCGAGATCGCGTGCAGAGAGCGATTCAACTTTTGGACTAGCTGAAACTGTAATTCACTACTGAATTGAAAAGCGCAGCCTTCAGCTGTGTCCTACGGCGCAATCTCAAACGCAAACAGCGCATTGCCCGGCCGGCCAACAATGCAGCAGTTGCCTGACAGCAGGTACACCATGCCGCCGACTACCACGGGGCCTGAGCCGTCGAATGAACCGCCAGCCGCAGGCACACCGTTGATGGTTTCGAACTGCGGGTTGCTGTCGAAGGTCCACAGCACATCACCGCCGCTTGCGCTGTAAATGCGCATCCCGCCATCGGCGGCACCAGAAAACACAGCCCCGGGAATTGCAGTAACTGCAGCTGATTGAGTGGCACGACAACCGGGGCCCGGACGACACAGCAAGTCCTGCGGTCCTGTTACCCACACGCCGTTGCCCGTTGCCAGATCAATGGCGTGGATGCCGCCGGAATCGGGATTGCCGTAGCCGCTGGCCGAGACATAGGCCAGACCATCAGCGACTGACATGCCCCAGAAGCCACCGGAGCGACTGCCTTCATTGACGCGGTACTCCCACACCAACTGGCCTTCATTGGCAGGATCGAGCGCGTAGGCCATGCCGGATTTCTGCGGAATCACCAACAGCTCTTTGCCAGCCACGGTGCTGGTGAGTATGGGCGAGGCCGAGAAGTCAAAGTCAGGGCCCAAAAGTTCAGGGCAATTGGGGCTCTCAACGTTGTCACAACCGCCGATGAAGGCATCGCCGGCGGTGAACTGATTCACCCACACAATGGCACCACTCTGCAGATCCAGCGCCAGCACGGCATCTGAGGTTTCCGGTGCCGGATCGCCATAGGCATTACCGGTGGCGGTATAGAGCAGTCCGCGACCGGGATCAATTGTCGGGGCACTCCAGATGCCGGCACCCGACGGACCATAAAGCTGCAGCCCTTCGGCGCTGAGTCCGCGTGGTTGCGGCTCATCCATCATGTAGGTCTTCCACACTACAGCACCGGTGTTGGCATTGACCTTGGAGATGCTGCCTCTGAAAGTACAGCAGCCGTAATTGGAGCCAGACGACGAGGTTTCTTCCACTACGCCAGCTGCAGGCACGTAGAGATGGCCATCGAAAAACGTCACCGAGCCGGTGCCGCGCACACCCGGATGGGTTTCCACGCGGGTGTTCCACAACTCTTCACCAGTCTGCGCATTCACAGCGTAGACATTGGCACGCAAATCGACGAAGTACACCGCATAGCCATTGCTGCCATCGGCCAGCACCACCGGACCTACCGAGATTGCGCTGCGAATACCGTTACGCGGGAGGTAAGTCCAGTAAGTGCAGCCACTCTTCGCGTCCAATGAATACAACGCGCCCGCCTTGTTGCCAACGAACAGCCGGCCATCTGCCACGGCTGGTTGTGCGCGTGGCTGGTCTTCGCCCGGCAATCCATAGACCCATTTGAGCCGCAGCTTGCCCACATTGGCGGCGGTCACACCGGCATCGAGTGCAGCGCGGTCGTTGCGATAATCACGGCCCCAGCCATTCCAGCGCGGACTCAAGGCGGGATCCCGCATAGGCGGATTCGACGCACACAAATTGGTAGTGATTGCCACCTCGATTGCAGTAACGGGGCTGCCGGTGACGAACTCCGACACCGCACGCATATCGGCATCACTGAAGCCTGCGGCCTGCATGCGCATGACACCTTGCGACAGCGCGTTGAAGATGGTGTTGGGGGACATGGTAGCCAGTTCAGTGCGTGGCGGTGGTGGATGGGCAGCGTCGGCAACAGGTGTTTCGTGGCAGGCAGCACAGCGAGTGGTGTAAAGCTCATTGCCGTCCTGTCTACCTTGCTGTCCACCTTGCTTCACACCCTCTTGTGCCGCTGCCGGTTGCAGCAACATACCAACTGCCAGTCCCAGGCAAGCAACCCATTTGTTTTTCTTCATGCTGTTTTCCCCTCTCACCGACATCGCCGCCAATAGCGAGTTCCGGAGCAGGTTATTTACCTTGTTGGATGCCGACAATCCATCACTTCCATCACTGCCGGCAGTGCTTTCCTTGCATGGGGATATTCTGCAAACTTGCTGCTGATTCGATTTGCGAGATTGCTCTGATGGAAGTCATCCTCTTCCCCAACCCACGCCGCCCCGGCATTGGTATGCGCCCAAAGAAAGAGGCCCAGCGGCCGTTGCTGCCGCAGCATGCCCGGCTGTGTCCGGTACTGGAAGCCGGCAGTTCGCTCGGGGCGCTGGTCTATCCTTCACTGGCGAAGAACGAACAGTTCCAGATTGGTTACGAAGGCGAAGGCATTTACCAGTTTGGTTATTCCATCAACCCAACCGGCGCCAAGTGGGAACAGCTGTTTACCATCACCTATCGACTGGCGATGGGAGCCATCGGCATGCGAACGGAAGACGTCAAACTGATGGTTCCCGAAACCCCCGGTTTCAAGGATGCTGCCAGGACCATGGCACGCATGTTCATTGCGGTGGATGATCTGGGTACGCCGGCAGGCGCCGTCACTCTGCGAGGGGCCTTCAACTTCCAGACACCGCCGGGCTGGGACACCGTCTACTCATCAGTCATCAACCAAAGCGAACGACCGATTGCGCCGGCACTGGTGATCCGCGTGGAAACGGATTGGTACTTCCATGACAGCGAATTCCGCTACATTCTTGCGCCGGGCGAGACCATCTCGGCGTCGCACAGCCTGCCGGTAGGCCAGGTGTTTTTTGTGCCGCGGGAAGAGACCAGCTTCCGTGACGGCACGGAGCAGGAAATCACCGAGCGTCAAAAAACCAGCAAACAGTTTTTCGACGAAAAGGCAGCCAACAAGATCAGGACGCCGTACGGACTTGAATACAGCCCGCACTATCAACGCAAGAGCAGGGAAAACAACAAGGAGTCCTAGCGACCGTACAGTGCCATTTCCTTGCCGTCGGCAAAGGTAATTTTTTCCAGCCGGATGATCTTCTGCCCGTCACGGAACTGGTAACCAGCGCCGGTTATCACATCGCCCGCCTTCACAGTGTCTTTGGTCCAGCCCTTTGCTTCCATGCGGTTGATCGCCGGGCCACCGACCTGCCATTCCTCTTTTGCACCGGCGGCTGTCGTTACATCCAGCGTCATCATCGGATGCGGGTTCTGCCACATGAAATCGGTGACAGTTCCTTTCACAGTGACGAGCGTATCCATGTCCACCGGCCATGAGTGATGTGCCTGCGCTGGCAATGCGCTGAGCACCAACGTCAACAAAGCCAACTTGCCTATCAGGGTGTTCTTCATTGCAGTTTGCTCCTTATTGGAATTTTATCTGCTTATGTGGACGACCTGCTTTTCACCGACTCCTTGCAAAACAAAAAAGCCCGGCAAATGCCGGGCTCGCTGGGAACTGCTGAATCCGACAGACCGGCTTAGTTCAAATCAAGCGGATCATAATCCACCGAACAAACTTCAACGATGCAAATCGATTCCAGCGTACGGTTGGCGGGCGGGGTTTCGAGGCCGGCCTTGATCATCAGATCGCGCAACACCGCTGCGGTTTCTGGATGCGGAATGGCGGACTGCACCCCAACGCGTACCAAACCATCGGCGTAATCAATCGGAATCCAGGTGTGAGCTGCCAGTTCAGGGCTGCCGCGGTTGTCGGTGTTGCCGAAGTCGCGAATATCCAGTCGAGCGCCGGCTGCTGCCAGCAATTTGACTACTTCGGTGGCACCTTTGTGTGCAGCGCCATGCAGCGCTACGCGGCCAGTATCAGCCTGGAAGTTGGGATCAATACCCAGCTCAAGCAACAGCTTGACCGCTTCGACCGTCTGCTTGGTCGACCATTCTCTGGTCACACCTTCAACCCAGCCGATGCCGGAAGCAACGGCAAGTGGCGTGATGCCAAGCTTGGTATTGATGGAAGGATCAGCTTTGTACTCAAGCAACAGCTTCATCAACTCGATATCGCCGGACTGGGAAGCGCGCAGGAAGGCAGTGGCACCTTCTTCGTCCAGCCATTGGTTGGTGAACACAGTGCGGGTTTCCGAGCTCTCGATCATTTGCGCGTTCGGATTGGCGCCTTTGTCGAGCAGCAGCTTGATGTACTCGATGGAATCGACGTCAGCAGTGCGAGTCGGATAGTCGCCGCCTTCAATGTTGCGGTTGTCGGTTGCCAGGTACAACGGCGTCCAGCCTCCCTTGTTGGCCAAGTTCACATCAGCGCCGTGCTCTATAAGGAACTTGCCCATCTGATAGTTCTGGTTCTGGGTGGCAGCCAACAGCGGACTCCAGCCGTAGCGGGTGGTCTGGTTCACATCGGCACCGGCATCCAGCAATACCTGAGCGGCATCGATGGCACCAATGCGTGCAGCGTAGATCAATGCCGTCAGCTCCCCACCATCTGGCTCTTTCGGCCCACGGTTGTTATCGCCGCCGTTGAAGAAACCGCCACCGCCCCAGCGCTTGCAGATTTCTGCAAGAGTAAGCTCTGCGTCGGGAACACCCAGCGCCAGGGCATTTTCTTCTCCAAGCGTGGCAAGCTCTTTCAGGGTGGCGAGATCTTCGGTCTTGAGATCGCACATAACCGAGATTACCTGTCGACGCACAGCCTTGCGTGGATCTTCCGACTGCCCAAGTGCAGCCGTGCGGCCATCGCGCATAACCGGCGCAGAGACAGCGGCCACATTGGCGCCGTGTTCAATCAATTTCTTCAGTACTGCGGCGTGGCCCTGATCGGCCGCCTGCATCAGAGCGTTTGTTCCGCGCTGGGTTTCAGTGGCATTCGGATCGGCATCGTGTTCAAGCAGCACATTCACGGCCTCAACTACACCGGAGCGGGCAGCAAGCATCAGCGGCTTGCGACCAAGCGGCAGCTCTTCGTTGGCACTGGCGCCTCCATCAAGCAAGGCTTCGAGTACTGCTGCATCACCTTGGTTGGCAGCCAACCACATCGGGGTAGAGCCATTGCGGTTGGCTGCGGCAGGATTGGCACCTGCTTTGAGTAGTTGCTCAGCCAACGTGGCATCGCCGTGATAGGCGGCCCAATGCAGGGCGGTAGCACCGTCAGACTGGGCAGCGTTCACATCGGCACCCGCTTTCAGCAAGCGCTGCACTTCGCCGCTGTCACGTCGCATGGCGGCGTCTGCCATTTCAGACTGGGCAAGTGCAAAGGAAGAGGACGCCAGAATCAGCGCCAGCGTGAGTGTTTTGATTACAACCATACGCATACGTCGTTGACTCATATGAATTTTTTACCCGGTAAAGACCAGGTTGTTTTTATTAAGTGGCCACCTATTGGGCTGCCATACGACTAATGTGCCAAATCACTGGAGCGCAGTATCAGTTCAGATCGAGCGGGTCGTAATCTACCGAGCAGACATCTACGATACAGATCGATTCCAGCGTACGGCCCTCAGGTGGAGCTTCGACGCCAGCTTGAAGCATCAGTTCACGCAATACCTGCGAGGTTTCCGGATGTGGAATGGCAGATTGCACCCCAACGCGCACCAGCCCGTCAGCGTAGTCGATCGGCAGCCAAGTATGAGCAGCAAGCTCGGCACTGCCACGGTTGTCGGTGTTGCCAAAATCGCGGATATCCAAACGAGCACCGGCTGCAACCAGGAGTTTGACTACACCAGTAGCGCCTTTGTGCGCAGCGCCATGTAGTGCGACGCGACCCGTGTCAGCCTGGAAGTTAGGGTCGATCCCAAGTTCCAACAGCAGCTTCACAGTTTCCTCTGTCTGCTTGACCGACCACTCGCGGGTTACGCCTTCAACCCAGCCGATACCGGCAGCCACAGCCAAGGGCGTGATGTCCAGTTCGGTGTTGATGAACGGATCAGCTTTGTATTCGAGTAAAAGTTTCAACAATTCGACATCACCCGACTGCGCGGCTCGCAAGAAGGCGGTGGCGCCTTTTTCATCCAGCCATTGGTTGGTGAATACGGTGCGGGTTTCCGAGCTTTCGATCATGCGCGCATTCGGATTGGCGCCGCTGTCCAGCAGCAGTTTGATGAATTCCAGAGAGTCCATGTCGGCCGTGCGGGTAGGGTAGTCCCCGCCTTCGATATTGCGGTTGTCAGTGGCCAGGTACAACGGCGTCCAACCACCCTTGTTGGCCAGATTCACATCAGCACCATGTTCGATCAGGAATTTGGCCATCAGATAGTTCTGGTTCTGGGTGGCCGCCAACAGCGGGCTCCAGCCATAACGGGATGTTTGGTTCACGTCGGCACCGGCTTCGATCAGTATGAGTGCGGCATCAACTGAGCCCGAACGTGCGGCGTAGATCAGTGCAGTCAGTTCACCACCATCAGGTTCACGTTGCCGTCCCCCACCACCGTTGAAGCCATCTTGCCCACTGCCAGCCACAACAGCGAAACCTATGCCGGCGCGTACAAACTTGCTGCAAATCACTTCGCTGGTCAGCTCAACACCGGATTTGACGAGTTCCTCCAGCGCCGAGTCCCTGCTCGCCTTGTCTACACTGCCAGCGACTGCCAGCTTGCGGAGAATATTCAGGTCAGGAGTCGGCTGTTCACAATGGGAGACGATGGTCTGCCGTCTGAC
>Ga0255099_1000517_pt1 | contig 15533 bp, 10 predicted proteins | sample Colum_Colum_RepA_2_FD_188451 | JGI IMG/M metagenome (GOLD analysis project Ga0255099, IMG submission 188451) | Freshwater microbial communities from Columbia River, Oregon, United States - Colum_Colum_RepA_8d | ecosystem: Environmental > Aquatic > Freshwater > River | place: USA: Oregon...
CGGTACAGGGTACAGATGCCAACGGTTGTACAAATACAAGTGTAATTACCATAAAGGTAAACAGCTGTATTGGTATAAATGAATTAAACACCGCTCAAATTACAGTGTATCCTAATCCCAGTAAAGGAACTATTACAATTAAAGGAAATACCAACATGGAGTGTCTTCTCTTTAATGTAAATGGTCAATTAATAAAACAATTTACTTTGGATGAAATACAGGGATCTTATACCATTAAAGATTTATCATCGGGTATGTATATTTTAAAAGCTGAATCCGTTCAGTATAAATTTATAATAGAGTAAAAATGAAACGTATAAGAATTTGCTTAATTATAATATTTGCTGTAATTAACGCAATATATTCTCAAGTAATACAAACATTTACTTATACGGGTTCAACACAAAGTTTTACAATTCCACCATGTGTTGGAAACATGACCATTGATGTAAGAGCAGCAGCTGGTGGACAAGGCGGCGGCGGTCCTGTTGGTGGGCCTGGCGGTTTAGTTCGCGGTGTAATTACTGCCACTCCCGGAGCAGTATTATTTATTAATGTTGGCGGACAAGGTTCCGTAACAGCCGGTGGATTTAATGGCGGCGGTGCGGGCGGCGTAAGTTCTTCTTCTAGTGGCGGAGGTGGAGGCGGCGCCTCAGATGTTAGAGTTGGCCTCAATACATTGGGCAATCGTATTATTGTTGCCGGTGCCGGTGGAGGTGGAGGTGGAAATACAACATATTCACCAGGTGCTGGTATTGGAGGTGGTGGCAGTATATTTAATTGCAGTTGCGGTTATGGTGGAGGAGGTGCTTCGGGCTGTGCATCGGGAACAAATGGTGGTGAATCTGGTGGGGCTGCAAGTTCATATGGTTCAGGTGGTGGCGGTGGTGGATTTTCAAGTGGCGGTAGTGGTGGCGGACAACCTAATGCGGCAACTGGAGGTTGGGGATGTAATGGAGCTTTAGGTGTAGGAGGTGCGGGAGGTGGTACTTCATTTATATGCGGAGGCGCTACAGGTGGCGTTAATGGTGGTGGTGGTGGTGGTGCTGGATATTACGGTGGCGGCGGCGGCATGACGGGTACCGGAGGATGTAATGGCGGTGGTGGTGGTGGTTCATCATGGGCTAATACAACATTGTTTTCTAATTTGAGTTTTTCTCCGGGTATAAGTAGCGGACATGGTACAATTACATTAACATATACATTTAACGGGTCACTTACAAGCGCTACACTTACTCCTTTTGCTATATGTGCAGGCAATAGCGCCACGCTTTCAGCATCTGGTGCAAGCTCGTATACATGGAATACAAATTCAAATAATTCAAGCATTATCGTTAGTCCGGGTTCAACAACTAGTTATACTGTTAATGGTACAAATGCTTTAGGTTGTGTTTCTAGTGCTGTAGTAACGGTTACGGTTAGCTCCGGAACACCAGTACTATCTATTAACAGCAGCACAAATCAAACATGTCTTGGAAAAACGGCAACATTAACAGCAAGTGGTGCACTATCCTACACTTGGTCTAATGGAGTTCAAAACGGAATATCATTTAACCCTTCCGTTACAACAACTTATACAGTATTAGGACAAAATGGATGCGGAACAAGTTCTGCCATAACCACCATTTCGGTTTCTCCATTGCCGGTTTCATTAATTGCATCTCCCGCTACGGTTTGTGCAAACGGAAATTGTACATTAAATGCTGTATCTCCCGCAACAGTATTTTCATGGGCTCCTTTAAATTATACTACAGCATCTGGAATTACATATGTGACCCCCAGTGTAACAACCGTTTACACGTTAACAACTTCCGATGGAACGTGTTCGGGAATAGGCACATTAACTGTTTATGCAAATCCGGTACCTACGGTTTCAATTGTTTCTTCAGGTTCAGCTGTGTGTCAAGGCGCATCAATTACAATGACGGCTAGTGGTGGTATTACTTACACCTGGTATCCCGGTGCGGTAAGCGGAGCTACGTTTACAGGTAATCCAACAGGGCCAACATTATATTCTGTAGCAGCAAGTAATAGTTTTAATTGTATTGGCTGGGCCAATCAGGTGGTACTTACTAATCCAAGCCCCGTGCTTACTGTTACAAGCAGCAGTAGCCTCATTTGTTCTGGCACACAGGTTACGCTTACGGCTTCAGGGGCTAATTCTTACAGTTGGAATACGGGCGCAACAACACCCATGACTACAGATATGCCACAAACATCTACAAGTTATACTGTAACTGGATTTTCAAATGCATGTTTTGCAACACAAACACTTATGGTAAGTGTTTATTCTCCTAGTATATCTATAACCGGACCAACTGCAATTTGTGCCGGTCAAACGGCTTCATTAAATGCTTCTGTGGCAAATACGTATTCGTGGAGTAATGGCTCGCCATTATCCGGTATTATCGTTAGTCCTACTCTTACAACATCTTATTCACTTGCAGCTGTTAGTGCTTCGGGCGCATTAAATTGCCCTGTAGCGGCATCAGTTACACTTATTGTCAATCCATTACCTACAGTAACAGCGGTTGCATCTAAAAGCACGGTTTGTAAAAATCAAAATTTTACCTTAACTGCAAACGGTGCCTCAACCTATACTTGGAATAACGGTGCCTCCTCATCCACATTGGTAACCTCCTCATCATCGGTGGGTATAGCCGTATATTCAGTTACAGGTACAAGCGCTGCAGGCTGTATTCAAAGTGCTGCAGTAAATGTTTTTATTAACAGTTGCATTGGTATTAACGAAATCAATAATTCCGAAATGGTAATTTTCCCTAATCCATCTTCGGGATTGGTATTTTTAAAAAGTGATAATAAAGCAGAAATTTATATTTATAACGCTTTAGGACAGACTGTAGAAATTATAAGAAATTTTAATGGAGCCCATACCATTCAAAACCTACCTAAGGGCATTTACATACTGCAGCAAGAACAATTTAAATCCAAAATAATAATCCAATAAATATGAACACAAAATCTTTTAAACGCTTTTTTGTATTAATTGCAGGTTGGGTTTTACCGGTAATTATATCGGCTCAAACAACTTACACCTTCAGTAATTGCTCAGCCACTGGACAAACCGGCCCTACGCAAGCTCAGGTAAATGCTGCGTATCTAGGGTCTAATTTACAAAACAGTGTAACAATTGTAACTCAAGGCATTCAACAATTTACAATTCCTTCTACGGGAGGATATCGCATTCAGGCTGACGGTGCAATGGGTGGTGGAACAAATGCCAATGGCTCTTGGGGTCTTGGCGCATCCATTGCCGGAGATTTTACATTAAATGCGGGTACTGTAATAAGAATTGTTGTTGGACAGGCTGGGGCTTGCAATAACGGTAGTCATGGAAGTGGCGGCGGCGGTTCTTATGTAGCTACAGGAACTGTTCCATTGGTTGTTGCTGGTGGTGGTGGCGGACGCGGTGCCAGCTCGGGCGGATTAGGTGCGTATTCGCATGGCACCACAGTAACTGCCGGACAATCGCCTCCAAGTGGCGGACCTGGTGGCACAGGTGGCGGTGGTGGTGCTTCAGCAAGTGGAACTGCTGGCGGCACAAGTGTTACACCTGGCGGAAGTTCTGGTGGCTCGTGCTGGTCAAGTGGCGGCGGCGGATTTTATACTAACGGAGGAATGTATGTATCTAATGCAGCTAATGGTGGACGATCTTTTTTAACCCCAGGTAATGCATTAGGAGGGGATTTAAATACGCAATGTGCAAATGGAGCTGCTGGTGGATTTGGCGGTGGTGGCGGTTGTGGTGACCGAGGTGCGGGTGGCGGTGGATTTTCTGGCGGCGGTGGCGGCACTAACAACAGTGAGGGCGGCGGTGGCGGCGGTTCGTTTAATGGGGGAATTAATCAAACAAATATTTCGGGAACAGTTACTGGAAACGGAAGAGTGTTAATTACGAGACTTTGTAATATACAAATTAACTCATCCGCACCAAACGGTTTAGGAGCATTGTGTACCGGACAGTCGGTTACATTAACAACTAATGCCGTTAGTGGTATTTCATGGAGCACGGGTGGTACCGGCACATCGGTAGTGGTTTCCCCTTCGGTAACAACAACCTATTCGGTTACGGGAACCAGTACTGCAAATTGTTTGGCCACATCTATCATACAACTAACTGTTAATTCGAGTGTACCGAGTTTAACGGTAAGCACTACGGGTAATAACATTTGTTTGGGACAGGCGGTAGCGCTAACGGGCAGTGGTGCCTTAACGTATACATGGGTAAATGCCGGGGTAACGCAGGGTAATGCGTTTACGCCGAGTGTAACGACCACATACACCTTGCTGGGTCAAAACGGATGCGGCACCAGCACGGCATTAACTACAGTAACGGTGGCGCCGTTACAGGTAGCGGCGATTAGCTCCAATTCGATTGTGTGTGCATCGAATACAGCCTCATTAACATGTGCGGCTGCGGCTACAGGATTTACCTGGCAACCGGTAGGCACAACAGGAGCAAACATTGTGGTGTCTCCTACGGCAAATACGATATACACGGTAACGGCCAGCAATGGTACTTGTTTAGGTTCGGCTACAGTAGCGGTAAATACCAATCCGAACCCTACCATTAGTATAGCGGCTTCGGGTTCTGTGGCCTGTCAGGGATCGGCCATAACGATGACGGCCAGTGGGGGCATTACCTATACCTGGTATCCGGGAGCGAGTAATGGTGCTACTTATACGGCGATGCCTACGGCACCGACCTTGTATTCGGTGGCAGGCACCAACAGTTTTGGGTGTACGACCTGGGCTAACCAAGTGGTGTTAACCAATTCGAGTCCTACGATATCTATCAGTGCATCAAATACGTTGGTATGCGGCGGTACGAATGTTACCTTAACGGCCTCGGGTGCTAGTAGCTACAGTTGGAATACGGGAGCTACTACGGCAGGGATAAACGATACGCCACAGGGTACAACAGTGTATACGGTACAGGGTACGGCAAACGGATGTGCGTCGAGCAATACTATACAGGTGAGTGTGTTTAATCCGGTGTTGTCCATTAGTGGTCCCACCTCGGTGTGCCGTGGACAAACGGCATCGTTAACGGCATCGGCGGCAGACAGTTATACCTGGAGTAACGGCTCGCCCTTTGCGGGTGTGGTGGTAACACCGACGGTGAGTACGGTGTATTCGGTAGCGGCGTTAACCAGTACCGGGAATTTAACTTGTCCGAGTTCAGCCTCGGTGAATGTGGTGGTAAACCCCTTACCCACAGTAACGGCCGTGGCTTCAAAAACTTCGGTATGCCGCGGGCAGAGTTTTACATTAACAGCATCGGGTGCCACTACCTACAGTTGGAATACGGGAGCCACAACGGCCTCGCTGGTAACTTCATCAACATTGGTGGCCAATATTAATTATACGGTACAGGGTACAGATGCCAACGGTTGTACAAATACAAGTGTAATTACCATAAAGGTAAACAGCTGTATTGGTATAAATGAATTAAACACCGCTCAAATTACAGTGTATCCTAATCCCAGTAAAGGCATATTTGAATTGCGGGATATAACCGAAGTTATGCACATTGAAGTGTATACCATAACCGGTCAACGTATTTTAAGCCAAAGCAGCACTGAAAGCACACGCTTGGATTTATCGCAGCAGCCTAAGGGTATATACCTGTTAAAGCTGTCTCAAAATGGCACAGAAGCCGCACAGTATAAACTGATCCGCGATTAAATCAAACCATATATACATCATAAAAAAAGCCCGGTAAAATCCGGGCTTTTTTTGTATAAATAAAATTTATTTGTGTTTTAAATAACAAGAACTATTTGAAATTAATACTTAATGCCGCTCGGTGTCATCCTTATCAATCAGTTGTATGATTTAATCTTTAAATCATTACTTTTTAAGAATACCATAATATTATAAAATAAGGTGTGTATCGAATACAATTATTACCTTAATTTGACCCATGAAAATTCGCTATTTATTATCTCTGCTTACACTTACCAATTTTATACTGGCACAATCTGGTTCTGTTTCAATATCACGACTTTCATCCGATTTAAAGTTTTTGGCATCAGATATATTAAAAGGACGCGGTACGGGATCAGCAGAAGAACTTAAGGCTGCGCACTATATTACGGATGCGTTTAAAGCATGTGGTTTAAAACCCATAAACGGTGCCTATCTTAAACCGTTTACATTTAAGCGAACTGCAAATCCGCATGATACCGCAGGAGGTAAAGGCCCCGAAATAACAGGGTATAATGTTTTGGGATATTTGGATAATAAAGCACCCTATACGGTAATTATTGGTGCCCACTATGATCATTTAGGCTTAGGGCACGACCATAATAGCCTGGATGCAAACCCGGAAGGAAAAATACATAATGGCGCGGATGACAATGCCAGCGGAACAGCAGGTGTAATAGAACTGGCAAGGTATTTTACAAAAAATAAGCGTACAGAGGCATTTAACATCCTGTTTATGTGCTTTAGCGGAGAGGAACTTGGACTATTGGGTTCAAAAAAATGGTGTGAACAGCCCGACTTAAATTTAGTGGATATAAATTATATGATTAATATGGATATGATAGGCCGTTTAAACGACTCTACTCAAAAATTAATAGTTTATGGAGTAGGTACAGCGCCAAACTGGGTATCATTACTAGAATCGGTTAAGGGGCCACTGTCTTTAAAATTAGATAGTGCGGGAATTGGGCCAAGTGATCAAACATCCTTTTATCTTAAGCAAATTCCGGTATTGCATTTTTTTACCGGGCAGCACAGCGATTATCATAAACCCAGTGATGATGTAGAAAAACTAAATATAAAAGGTGAAGCAAAAGTACTGGATTGCATTATTCGTGTTATTGAGGGCACAGAAACGCTGCCCAAATTACGTTATTTAAAAACACGTACCCCCGATACCGGAAAAACATCATTTAAAGTAACTATGGGCGTAATGCCAGATTACAGTTTTGAAGGGCCCGGAATGCGCATTGATGGGGTTACTGATCAAAAACCTGCATTTAAAGCCGGCATATTAAAAGGCGATGTGGTAATAACTGTTAATGGTGTTCCTATAAAAGATGTAATGGGTTATATGGGCGAATTATCAAAGTACAAAAAGGGAGATACGGTTGATGTAGAAGTAGAACGTAACAAATCACGTAGTATATTTAAAGTACAATTTTAACCCATGAAAACGCTATATACTGTTTTTTTTACTCTTGTTTTAGTTTTAGGGCAAGCCCAATATGCCCATAAACCCGATGACATTTTAGGAGACTGGCAAACCGGAAGCGGAAAAGGTCGTGTTCGGATTGAAAAAAATGGCACTAAATACAATGGAAAGCTATTTTGGCTGCGCGAACCTCTTGATGAAAATGGAGTAGCTAAAAAAGATCACATGAATCCCGATCCGGCTTTACGAAGCCGATCAAAAATAGGTATTCAACTATTATTGGGTTTTGTATGGGATGGTGATTCGTATGAAGATGGCACCATTTATGATCCAGAAAACGGCAAAACATATTCTTGTACCATTGAAATGGTTAATGCCAATACCTTAAATGTTAGAGGGTACATTGGCATCAGTCTAATTGGCCGAACTGATGTATGGAAACGTGTGGTGTATAAAAAAGCCGATTAACGAATTCGGTTGGCCTGTTTAAGCAAATCGATGTCGCGTTTTATATATTGTGCGGCAAGAGCTTGGCAAATAACCCCTATTGTTGCAATTGCGATAGCCCAAAAACCAACACTGTAATCGGTATTGTTATGTACCTCAACCAGCGGAATAAAGGCGATAATGCCAATTAGTAATATCCAAATTAGTGCAGAAACTCGCGTTAAAATGCGTTGAAGCTTACGCTTTTGATACATTAAAATAATTATAAAACTAAATGTCAAATTAAAAAAATTAATAAGTAGCGCTATGGTTTGGGCAGGGCTTGATTGTATTTCTGGTGAAACTTCATCCATTTGTGTTAAAAACACATCATGTTGCTGGTAGTTTGCACTGGGTATCAAAAGTAATAACAATGCACAGGCACATGACCCTAAAAGAAATAAGGACTGTAAACGTTGAATCATATATTAAAAATAAGTTTTATTTTTCAATTTCACCCTGCTGTGTTCGGCGCTGATAATCGCGAATAAGCATGCTATATAATACCACACCAAAAGCATACATGCCTGCCGTAATTAAAAAAATATTACCAAAACTAATGTTATGCGAAAACATCAGCGCTACCATAAAACCACTTATAACCCAACTTCCACTCCAAATGGCCGAAGTTAATGCCGAGGTGATTTCACGATTTGCGCTGCCCACATACGCCATTACCAATTCGGTAGTCATGGGGCCTGCCATATTCATTAGTGGTTGACGTAACAAATAGCAAAACCCTGCAATCCAAACCGCCTGGGGCATGTGACTGTAATATTGTGTACTGGCTAATGCTATTAATGCCACCACTGCTAATGATTGTGTGCCAGGTATGGCCCATGAAAAACCAATATAAGCTTTTACACGGGGTACCATCATGGCAGCGTATGCAACCAAACAGGCAGCCATAAAACTTAATAGTCCAAAATGGCCTGTTGGCATATGATGTACACGGTCAAAAAATAAACTGATAAATGGTATGGTTAATCCCGCTCCAGTGGCAATAATAAGTGTGGGTATTAAAGCTTTAATAATAATCCACCAGTTGGTTTTGTTTGTAATTGATTTTGGCGATGTAACCTCTGATTGAACGTGCTGCGGCATGCGCCGTATCGACCAAATAAAAAAAAGTCCGCATAATCCCATTGCCGAAAAAAGTAGTAGTAAGGTTTGTTCACTAAACAGCTCAGAATTTATAGCCTGTAAACAAGCTATTAGTAATCCGCTAACAATACCACCAAAACTCCATGTGCTGTAACTTAAAGATAAGGCTGCGGTTTGCAAACCGTTAGCGCTTTGATCTAATATAAACGGAATTACCGGAATTTGCATTAATGTAAACGAAGCGCCCCAAAATAATAAACACCATATAGACAGTGTGTCTAGCGCATACTTAATACAAAATACGGAAGCCATACCAAACAGCGGAACACAAATTGTTGAAACAACAAATAGCGGCATTGGTGAAGTTTTACGAATGTAACGCCCAACGGGTAATGCTAAAACAAAAACACCCAAAAATCTAAACATAATATGCAAAGCAATTGCATCGTTTGAATACCCGCGACGGGCCATAAATAATGGCAAAAGGGTCATAAACGATGCATTAACAAGCTGAATGCAAAACTCTGCACCAATAACCCGCTTAACCACAGGAGACAAGGGTTTGTAATCTTTAAACAGCATTTTGATTTATGTAATTTAAAATTGCATTTAGATCATCTGTTTTAAAATAATTTAAGGGCATTTGATTTTTAAACCAGGTGATTTGTCGTTTGGCATAATGCCGTGTATGCTGTTTTATGGCCTCTATGGCCTGATTTAAAGAACATTGGTTTTGTAAATACAAAAACAATTCTCGGTAACCTACTGTTTTAAGTGGGCCCAAATGTTGAAACGGCAATAAGGCCCTTACCTCATCTAATAAACCGGCTTTTATCATATGATCAACGCGTGCATTGATTTGTACATACAACTTTTCACGCGAAAGTTCTATTCCCAGCAAAAGTGCAGGTGTAAAAGGTGCTGGCGCCGTTTGTTGCAAAAAATGCGAATAGGGCTTGCCTGTACCGCGTATAATTTCTAGGGCACGCATCACCCGTTGAGGATTGTGCTTATCTACTTGTTTCCAGTATACGGGATCTGCTTTTGCGAGTTCCGTTTGCAAATACTGGATACCAAATTGTGAATATTGCTGAATTAATTCTTGCCGAATGGTTGGGTCTACCGTGGCCATATCATCTAATCCGTATAACAATGCTTTGAGGTATAAACCCGAACCGCCTACAGCAATAATTGTTTTTTGCTGTGCCTGTAAAGTTGCAATGCACTTACGGGCCGCTCGAGAAAAAGCACCGGCGCTAATGGGCTCATGTATGCTGCCACAATTTATAAAATGATGCGGCACCCGCATAAGTAAATCAGCATCGGGCTTAGCGGTTCCTATGTTTAATTCAGAATAAAACTGACGCGAATCAAACGATAGTATTTCGGCATTAAAATGCTCAGCCAGTTTTATGGCTAACCTGGTTTTACCCGATGCGGTGGGTCCGGCTATGCAAATTAAAGGTAACATACGGCTTTAGGCCCGCTTCCAGCGTGGTGGGCCCAGCCGGCTAAAACTTTTAAGGATTCGGGCGAAAACGTCAAAGTACAAACAAACCATCAGGAGTCCTGTCATGCTCCAAATAACCCCGGCATTAAACCAATACGTTGGAATCCATATTCCAAAAATATTTTTTCGTGAAGCAAAAAAATGTGCTCGCCCCCAATGCGATTGATCAGGATCCGCAAAAACAGGATCAATTTGCTGAATCAGGCGGCCATCTTTTTCAAGACAGCGTTCTCCACTGATGTCGTGTGTGTTTTTAACCAACTGGGTGAGCGCTTCATTTTCATAGGCTTCTTTAAATACAACCAAGCCCTCATTACCCCTATTTTTAATTAGCCCCAGTGTAATTTGATTTTCACGTTCACGCGCCTGATTATCTAAGGTAATGTAAAGCGGTTTAACTTGATTTTCAAGATATGTACGCACTGCATCAATGTTACTTAAAGTAACAGTTTGCGGCTGTTTACAAAGTGTTTCCCATTCTTGAGCTGGCTGAGTATAATTTTGATTAAATGCCTGTTGTATAAATCGCCTTTCCTTATTTAATTCGGCCGAAATTAAATTAAGCACTCGGGGTTCTGGTGTTTTATTTTGTTTTATCTGTTGTTCTAAACGGCTGAGGTTATCCAGCATTTTTTGAATCCAGTAATCGCGTTTGTATGATGCTATACTCATGCGACGGTGTTCTTTAACAAATTGGCTCTCGTAGGCATTGGCATTAAATTGATTAACCGCCAAAGCTTCGAACGCCCAACGGCTAGCCATTATTTCGCCTGTAAGGGGCACACCGCCCTGTACCGCAATGTGCGGATTAAGTTTATCAAACTTTACAACTACGCCCGCTAAAAGTAATTGCGGTATAATTAAAAAGGGAATTAAAATATAAATTGTTACAGCGCTGTTAAAAGCCGATGATATATTTAAACCTAATAAATTTGCAAAACAAGAAGCGCTGAATAAAATAAACCAGTAATCGGTCCACATGCCCTTAATGCCCAAAATGGCATTGCCCACTAAAATAAAGGTTAAGGTTTGTACCGCTGAGAGTACAAACAGCACAATAATTTTACTCCAGAGGTAACTGCCTTTACTTAAATTTAAAAACGATTCGCGTTTACGAATTTTTCTATCACGTATAATTTCTTCTGCACTTACAGTTAATCCAATAAATAAAGCCACCACAACCGACATAAACAAATAGGCCGGTAAATTTTCATTGTTAAAAAAAGTATAGCCTTTATGTTGCAATTCATCCGGATTAAAATAGCGTACCAAATACGCCAAAATAAAAGCCAGCAAGGGGGCTTCTATGCAATTGATAATTAAATACTGGGTATTGGTTAGTTTACTGCGTACATCACGCGTTATAAAAATTTTAAATTGGTGCCACAAGCCCGGAATTTTAAAAATACTGTCTGGCACGGGACTGTAGTCTGCCTGTTGATGAATATGCGGTGCAATACGCTCGTTGTAATGCTGATTCCATGAAGCAGGGCTTATTTTACGGTTATAGGTTAAATTGCCATATTCGTCAACCACTTTACTTTCAATGATGTTAAAAATTTGTTCGGGATTTACATTGCCACAATGAAAACACTCTGACTCATCGGCATTAACATGATCTATTCGGTGTTTAAAATAGGTTATGGCATCTATAGGATTACCATAATAGATTGGATAGCCGCCCAGATCTAAAATAATCATGCGATCAAACATTTTATAAATTTCAGATGAGGGCTGGTGAATTACTACAAAAATAAGTTTGCCTTTAAGCGCCAGCTCTTTTAGTAAATCCATAATGTTTTCTGAGTCGCGTGATGAAAGACCCGATGTGGGCTCATCTACAAACAATACGGCCGGTTCGCGAATAAGCTCAAGGGCAATATTTAAGCGCTTTCGCTGTCCACCTGAAATGGTTTTATCAAGGGGTGAGCCAACTTTTAAATCACGTGTATCACCAAGTCCTAAATCAGAAAGCAGGGCAATGCATTTTTTGGTAATGTCGTGTTCATTTAAATTGCCAAAACACAATTTGGCATTGTAAAATAAATTTTCAAAAACCGTTAACTCCTCAATGAGCAAATCGTCTTGGCTGATATGTCCTATTACACCTTCCAGCGCATGACGCTGCGTGTGAACCTGTATGCCGTTTATACATACCGCTCCTTGCGAAGGGCGCTCATTGCCATTAAGTACGTTTAGCAGCGTAGATTTACCAGCACCCGATCCCCCCATAATGCCAACAAGTTTACCGCTCTGCTCGTAAATATTAATGTTACGCAGCCCCCATTTGCCCGAAGGAAATGCATACGAAATGTCTTTTGCCTCAAATACTATTCGCTGCGATTGGTCTGCCGTTAAAAAGCGTGCTACCACATCGCTGTAATACACCGGTTTTAATTTGGCCGAACGCAATGATGAACCTGGATTAAATACATGAATGCGGTCGTTATGTATACTTTGTCCGTTAAGAATAAGTGCCATTTTACCCAGCAGTTTTATTGCATAAAGACCTACGCTGGGCACCTGAACCACACAAACCGGATGCCGGAGGCCTTCAACGCAAATTTGATGCCGGTGCTGAACAGTTATGTCGGGTTGTGTAACCAAGGTAAGTATTTGAGGAAAATCCGGAATGGCCGATTCGCTGGCATTTACAAAAGCATCCAGTAATTTGTATTCATGCGAATCAATATTAAATGCATCTGAAACGGTTTTTACAAACTCTTGTTCTTGCGCGCCAATTTTACCGGTAGTATGCGTCATTTCCATTAAACGCAGCAATACCACCAGCTTTTGATTTTGTTCTAATTCCTGATTTATTTCATTGCAAATGCGTAATATTTTTACAGAATTTAAAGACGTGCGTTTGGCCTGCCCTTCTTTTCGTTTACTGGTTAAATGCAATTGCGTTACAAATGCATCGTACATGTTTAAGTGCGTAATAACATGATCTTCATTAAGCTGATTTCGTAAAAAATTTTCAACTACATGACGTTCGGCTTCACTATTTTCAGGTTTTGCCACTATGGCAAACAGCTGCATCATGGCTTTTAAAATGGTTTCACTCATAGGTTAAGGTTTTAAACTGTTAAATACACAGTTAAAAAAAAGCAAACTGTTTTTAATATCGCGTCGGCTAAAACGGGTTTCGGCACCGGCAAAACTGTAGCCGCTGAGACCTTCAAATTGCAATTGGTTAAGGTAATTTCGCTGCACCGGTATAACATACAGCGCCTCGGTTTTACTGATTTTAAACTGCTTTACCCCTTCTTCGGTATACTGCTTGCTTCCCGAAAATAAGTTAAGTACATCTACCCGGCCAAAGTAAAAATTTTCAACCGTATAACACATTAAGTAGCATTTTTGATCGGCTGCTTTAAACACACGCAAGCGTCCTTTTTTTTCAAGCCTCAACTCTACATAAGCGCCCTGCTGAAGGTTTCCGGTTAACGGAATTGTCATGGTGTCTATTTGTATATGGCATTGGTAACCCGGTTGTGCGCTGTTGTAGTATACAGTAAAAGCAAATACCAACAAGTATGATATACGCAAGTGCATAGTGAAAATTACAAAAAAAGGCTTAGCCCTTGCATAGCATTTTTACAAGCTTATTAATATTTTGTGTAAAGAGATTGTACCTTTACCTCAGTGAATGCCGAAACAGATATTGTAGCATTGGCCAGCGCCCCGGGCACGGGTGCAATTGCCTTGTTTCGCTTTAGTGGGCCGGGAGTGTTTACCAAATTGCAAGCCCTGTTTTTTGCACACTACAAAAGCCAGCAATGGCCCTGGCCGGCACGCAAAGCGCTGTTAGGTAAAATTATTTACCAAGACCGTACAATAGATGAAGTTATTCTTACGGCTTACCCCGCCCCCCACTCATACACCGGACAAAACCTTGCAGAACTTAGTTGCCACGGCTCAGAATATATTCAACGTGAACTTTTGCAGTGCTTTTATGCCTGCGGCTTTTTACCGGCAGAACCCGGCGCATTTACGCTACGCGCCTTTTTAAACGGAAAACTTGACCTCAGCCAAGCCGAAGCAGTTGCCGATGTAGTAGCTGCCGACAGCCGTGCCGCCCATGAACAAGCCATGAAACATTTGCGAGGGGGCTATAGCCGGCATATTGAACAAATGCGGCTTAAACTGGTGGACCTTGCTGCGCTGCTGGAACTTGAGCTAGATTTTAGTGAGGAAGATGTAACCTTTGCCAACCGAAGCCATTTGCAGGGCTTGTTGCACAACGCCAATTCCCATTTGCAGGAATTAATTGATGGCTTTTATTGGGGGAATGCCCTAAAAACTGGTATTCCACTGGTTATTACGGGCAAACCCAATGCCGGAAAATCAACCCTGTTAAATGCCCTATTGCAAGATGAACGCGCCATTGTTAGCCCCATTGCAGGCACCACACGCGATACCCTTGAAGAACGCTTTATACTTGGACCTTATACGTACCGCATAATAGATACCGCAGGCCTGCATGATAGTGGTGATACCATAGAACGCCTGGGCATTGAACGCTCCTACAAAGCCATTGCCCAAGCTGTGCTTGTTATTTATGTTTGGGATGCCCATGCTGAAACTTTTTCGCAGATCAACATGGATGCCCTACAAGCTCACAACCCACGTGCCCACTTTATTTGCGTTGCCAATAAAACCGATTTAAACCATGCTCCCCTAAATAATGCGCTGCCCATTTCAGCACAACAACAAACCGGTATTACAGAACTAAAACAACTGCTGCTTAACACTACACAACAATTGCAACCGCAAGCCGATTACCTGGTTACTCAAGCACGGCACGTGCATGCCTTACAACATGCGCAAAAAGCATTACAAGCAGTTGATACGGCCATAACACAAAACTTAAGTACTGATTTACTGGCTTTTGAATTGCGAGATGCTTTACAGCATTTAGCTGAAATTAGCGGTAAAGTATCTTCAGAAGAATTGCTTACAAGTATCTTTAGCAGATTTTGTATCGGGAAGTAAGGTTATTTTTTTTATCAATTCCCGTCCAACATCATCCATAAAATCACACCCTTAATTGTTAATTACCAACACGTTAGAAAACGGGTATGTTAATTTCTAAATTTTAGCAGGTCAAAATGTGTACCCACTTTTGTGACAAGATTTTTTTGCGCGCAACAAAAAACGATACAAGTCACAAATTTAAAAACACATTTTATGCTAAGAGTAAATATTAAATTTAGAAAAGTCTCTGGTGAAAGATCAAGCATCTATCTGGAGATAGTTGAAAGA